>OJKI01000385.1_pt1 | contig 17571 bp, 17 predicted proteins | sample 1596431 | NCBI WGS metagenome assembly OJKI01 (sample SAMEA4350165, study PRJEB24818) | metagenome | biome: human; feature: gut; material: faeces | place: Denmark | collected 2013-09 | reverse complement strand
CCCCCCTTCCCTTTTCCTCGGCCGCTTCCTATGTGTATAAGCGACCGCGTCTGCACCGCGTCGGTCTTCATCAGGCTCGAGCCGCTCGTCGCGACCATTACGGGGTCGACCACGATGTTCTTTGCCCCGTAGTGGCGCAACCGCTCCGCGATCACGCGGATCAGGTCGGAGGACGAAACCATACCGATCTTGACCGCGTCGGGGAAGATATCTTCAAATACCGCGTCCAGCTGCTCTTTTAAGAATACAGGCGTTGCCTCCTGAATTGCCCTCACACCGGTCGTGTTCTGTGCCGTGAGCGCGGTGATCGCGGTCATGGCATAAACACCGTTCATCGTCATCGTTTTGATGTCTGCCTGAATACCGGCGCCTCCGCAGGAATCGCTTCCCGCGATGGATAATGCTGTTTTCATCGTTTTTCGTCCTTTCGATTCAAAATGCATCTCTTTTGTTATGCGACAGAGAGTGGTGCCCCCGGTCTGCCGCCCAAAGCCGCGGCTTTAGTCCGCCGCGGTCATTGCCCAGAATTGCTCCAATTGCTCAAAGCTCGTGATATAGCAGTCCGCCAGCGCTCTGACCTCGTCCTGGCGCTTCTCGCTCTCGTCGAAGACCGCCGCGACGGTAAAGCCGTCTTTTTTCGCAGTCTCAATGGCGTGGATGGCGTCCTCGAAGACCACGGTGCTGCCGCGCTGCGCGCCAAAATGCTCCATCGCGCGGTGGAAGATGACGGGCTCGTCCTTGCCGTGCCCGACCTCGCTGCATGTGAAGATCGCGTCGAAGAGCTTCTCAATGCCGCAGCGCCGCAGCGCCGCTTCGATGAGGTAGCGGTCTGTCGCCGTCGCGATGCAGACGTCGACGCCCTTTGCGCGCAGCTCTTTCAAAAACGGGACAACGCCCGGCTTTGGCTGCACCTCGTCGCGGTAAAAATGCTCGATGATGCGGTCGATGCCCGCCATGATCTCCTCGGGCGTCTCCGCAAGGTCATACTCTTTTTTCAGGTGCTCCGCCGCCTGCAAGAGGCTCAGCGCGCGCACCTCCTCGCGCACGGTGGGCTTGGGCTCTTTGCCGCGCGAGCGCACATAGCTCTCCGCCACCGTGTCCCAGAGGTACATGGAGTCGAACAGCGTGCCGTCAAAGTCAAAGATCACGCACTTGAGCTTCATGCGTTCACCATTTTTTCCGACAGCGCGCGCAGCTCGCGGCATTCGCTTTCGATGTCCTCCGCCGAGAAGATGGCGCTGACCAGCGCCACACCGTCAACGCCCGTGCCCGAAAGCTCGAGGATGTTGCTCTTGTTGAGCCCGCCGATGGCCACGACCGGAATATCGACCGCGTCACAGATGGCCTTGAGCGTTTCCTTCGGAAGCACGTCGACGTCCGTCTTTGTCGAGGTCGAGAACATCGCGCCCACGCCGAGGCAGTCTGCCCCGTGGCGCACGGCCTGCTTCGCCTCTTCGACCGAGTGGACGGAAACGCCGATCATCATCTTGTTGCCAACCTTTTCGCGCACCTTCGCCGCGGCCATGTCCTCCTGCCCGACGTGCACGCCCTCGGCACCGCAGGCGATAGCGACGTCCACATTGTCGTTGATGAACAGCGGCACGCCGTAGCGCTTGCACAGCGCCGCGATCTGCTTCGCCTCTTCGAGGAAATCCTCGTCGCCGAGCTTCTTTTCGCGCACCTGCACACAGGTCGCGCCGCCCTTGAGCGCGCATTCGACCTGCTCGTATAAGCTCTGTCTGCCGACCCACGCGCGGTCTGTGACGGCGTAGAGCAGCATCGTCTTCTTATCGCACTTCATACTTTGCGCCTTCCTCCAGCTGTTCGGGCGTCATGTTGTAGATGGCGTCGATGATGTAATTGCGATAGGTGGAGTTGCCGTCCTGCGCGGAAAGGCGCGCGTGCGCGATCTCGCCGGCAAGACCCATGGCGCAGACCGCCGCCGCGGCAGCCTCCAGCGGATGCTCGGGGTTCGCCGTCACATACGCCGCCGTCATGGCGGAGAGCTGGCAGCCCGTGCCCGTGATGGAGGACATCATGGGGTGGCCGTTTCGGATGCAGTAGGCCTTTTTGCCGTCCGCCACAATGTCGATCGCGCCGGTGATGGCGATGACCGCGCCCGTCTTTTCGGCAAAGGCCTTGGCGAACGCGACCGCGCTGTCAAGATTCTCCTCGCTCACCTTGTCCGCGACGTCAGCGTCCACGCCCTTGGTCGTGCCGCTGCCGGAGGCAAGGGTCTTGACCTCGGAGATGTTACCGCGGATGACAGTGAACTTGACCTCTTCGAGGAGCTTCTGCGCCGTCTCGGTGCGAAGCTTCGAAGCACCCGCGCCCACGGGGTCGAGCACGGCGGGGTGATTCAGCGCGTTCGCGCGCTTGCCCGCAAGGAGCATTGACTCGATCGTGCGCTTGTTGAGCGTACCGATGTTGATGTTCAATCCACCGCAGATCGTCGTGATTTCCTCGACCTCGCTCTGGTCGTCCGACATGATGGGCGACGCGCCGCAGGCCAGCACGATGTTGGCGCAGTCGTTCACCGTGACATAGTTCGTGATGTTGTGGATGAGGGGGCACTTGCCTCTCACGTTTTCGAGCATTTCCTGAAACATATCTGTTTCTCCTTTCTGAATAAAAAACAGGAGGCACCCACAACGGGCGTCTCCTGTAAAAAGCCATGAGGTCAACTTCCTACGGCGGCATTACCCGCATCAGGTGAAAGGGTCGAAGTTGGAGCACTTCCTCTCAGCTCGCCTGCACGAGCTCCCCTGTTTTTTCTTGAACGATTGTATTATATGCTTTTTTTCGGCGTCTGCAAGGGGGAAATGATTCAAATGCCGCAACTCGTCGATCAAAGCGCTTCATTCATCCCGCCGCAGCAGTTTTCCGGAACGGTCAGCGCTGCAATTCACTCTTTGGTGAGCAGGCAGACGGCCTCAACTTGTGTATCCTTGTCCAAACTTATTTCCATATCTTCCTCTATGATCGGGAGCTTGAATTTGATGGATTTCAGCCATTGTCCGTTCGGCTTCCGTTCCTCAAAGATATGGATTTCGGAGATCAGCGACTCCATAAGCTGTCGGCGTTCCTGTTCATCCATCACGGCGTACAGCTTATCAAAGTAAATCAAAACTTTGTAGATATTATCGGCAGTCAGCTTTTCAGCTTCGATTGCCATTTTCTTTGCTCTGGCTTCAATCAGCAGAGACTCCGTATCCTCGATTTTATCATACATCTTGTAAAGACGATCATCAAGGTCTGCCTTGCGTTTGATGTAATGTTTATCATCGGGGTCAAGTGTATCAATTTCCTCTATCAATCGGGACTTGATGGAATAGCTCTGGCGAAGCTGTTTTTCGTAGTTTGCAATCTCCTGTTCGATAGCGGAAGTATCCACTTTCATGCTGATTTTCTGCTGCATCAAAGCGGCAAACTTCGGATTGCTGACCAACTTGGTAATCACCTCTGCGACAGCGGTTTCCAAGAGTTCTTCGTGGATTTGCTTCTTATAGTCGCACTTGTGACCACGGGTCATGGTGCGGTGTTTGCAGCCGTAGTAGTAGAAATCCTTGTACTTCGTGCCGTCTGCCTTGTGCTTGACACTCTTATTGCCGTACATACCGGCTCCGCAGATCGGGCATTTGAGCAAGCCTGTCAGCAGATGCACCTTGTTATCCTTACCATGGTTGATCTTCTCGTATTTCTTTGCCTGGGCAACCAATTTCACCTGTGCATCATGCCAGAGTTCTTCGGAAACAAGTGCTTCGTGCAGACCATCGACCAACAGATAGTTGTCCTGTTCAATAAGACGGTAATCGTTTCTTGTGCCATGCACCTTTTCCGTCCTGCGTCTGCCATAGGCGATCTTGCCGCAGTAAACAGGATTTTTCAGTATCCTGCGGATAAGCGCCGCATCAAACAGAGGATTCTTGCCGTTCTGTCTTTGGATTTTTCCAATGCCATGATTGGCGAGGTATCGGGCAAGACCGTTTGCGCCCATGTCGGTATGCACGTACTTGTCAAAGATGATGCGGATTGCTTCTGCTTCTTCCTCATTCACATACAGCTTGCCTTTTTCAAGCGTATATCCATAAGGAGCAAAGCCGCCGTTCCATTTGCCCTCACGGGCTTTCTGGATTCTGCCCTCCATCGTCTGAACACGGATATTCTCACGCTCGATCTCGGCAACCGCTGACAGAACGGAGATCATCAGTTTTCCTGCATCCTTGGAGGAATCAATACCATCCTCAACACAGATCAGATTGACACCGAAATCCTGCATAACCTGCAAGGTGGACAGCACATCTGCCGCATTTCTGCCGAAACGGGAGAGCTTGAACACCAGCACATAGGAAACACCGTCCTTGCCGGATTTGATGTCCTCCATCATGCGGTTAAACTCTAATCTGCCCTCGATGGACTTACCGGATTTACCGGCATCCTCATACTCACCGACAATCTTATAGTCATTGTACTCGGCAAATGCTTTCATTCTGGCTTTCTGAGCATCCAGAGAGTATCCATCCACCTGTATCGTGGTGGATACTCTCGTGTAAATATATACTTTTATCTTGTCTTTTTTCATATCGTTATCCTCATTCGTGCCGCCGTATGCAGCACCGTTATGTAACCCCTACTCCGAAATCACTCTCAGAGCAGGTTTGGACACTTATCACACGTATATTATATCATGCAATGTCCGTTTTTTCAATAGATTCCTCAAAAAGTTTGGAATTGTTTACAATTTCTTTTTTCTCGCTGTCCAAACAAATCGGCGGCTCCGGAAGATTTTCAATATCCAGAACCGCCGCATATTTCTCTATTAAGTTGGCAAGTAAATCGGCAAAGCCGCTCCATTCATCCTTTTTTCTGTTATCTATAATGGCGTACCTCCTGCGTTTTGCTGTCACGATGTGTATATGCTCGAATGATCTCCGGCGGGATGCGGTCAAGAATGCCCTTGATGCGCTCATAATCGCTATGCAGCCGCATTTCCTGCAACTTCTTGACGGTGCTTTCTTTCTCGCTCTTTTCCAGAGCGGCGGTCAGCTCGTCATTTTTCTTTTCCAACGCTTTCTGTTTGCCGTCCGCTGTTTTGAAGAACTTTTTGTATTTCTTCATCTGCGTTTCCATAGCGGCAACATCGGGGATATACTTTTCAAGAAACGCCGCAATCTGTGCCGAACGCTCCTTGTAGTTCGTGAACTTCATATCGGAGAGCAGTTCTGCCAGCTTGTCATGCTGCTTGTTCAGACGTGCCATCTGTTTGAATACCCTTGTGGGGATGTGGTCACGCCCGGTCTCGCTGGCACTTTCGCCACGTTCCAGATCGGGATATTTCTTTACCATGTGTTCCCAATACTTGTCCTGCCACTGTGTCAGCTTCTTTTTGTTCCCTAAAATCTCCTTGGCACACAACCTTTTATCCTCCGTCAGAGGTACAAAGCAAAGGTGCATATGGGGCGATTTCTCGTCCAGATGCACCACAGCGGATATGATCGTTTCGGGAGCTTGATTCTGCTTGATGAACTCCAACGCTTCATTGAAGAACTCACGGATTTCAGCTCGTTTCTTTCCCTTGAAAAACTCCGGCGTAGCGGTTATGAGAGCTTCCACCACACGAACGCTGTCCGAGCGTGTGCGGCATCCGGCTTCTGCAATCTGACACTCGGATTCAGCTCTGTACTTCCTTTCGGGCTTGATAAGATGGAAATTCAAGTGTGTACGGGACGGGTCAATGTCTGGATTGCTTGCGTATTTCTCCTTGGTGCGCTCGTTATGAGCTTCAATGCCGCTGATCTCCGGTCCCTTGTATTTCGCAAATCTTAAAATAGCGTACTGTGCATTTGCCATTATTTGCCCCTCCTTTTCTGCCATACGATGTCGTAGCCCAGCACATCGGCAAGCTCCACGACTTCCTTGTATCGGATACTTTCTCTCTGTAGTTTTGCGGACAGATTGGAAACGCTGTCGCTCCATCCGTACTCGTCCGAGAGCAGGTCAACAACTTCCTGCATAGTCATTCCGGTACGGATGATCTGTGCCTTTATTTCGTTGCGTACATTCATATTGATAAAATCCTCCATAAATTTTGTTTGTAATGCGGCGAAAACGGTACGCCCTACGGCATACCCACTTCACCGATTAGTGAAAATCTGCAATCTCTGAAATCCGTTCAGAATTTTGCTTGTGATGTCCTGCCCATATATGACCATATCCCACTTTACTGTTCCGTGTGATTTGCTCTGGAACAGAGAAAATACCTATTGTTCCGTAAACGGGATACATTGTTCAGAGAAGCACGATTTCGTGAAATGGTTTTGTTCTGCGGTCAAAATCTTTCCTGTTTTCATTACCATTGATTTTCAATGCCCAAAAACAGGGCATCCGCCAACAGCATTGAAAAATAATAGTGAAACGGACTGAAAAGTACGTGTACCAAGTGTACTTGCTGTACCGTGGTACACTTGGTACGGATGGTACACGTATTTTCGGGTCAATATCATTTTTACAGAAATGGTCTTTGCAGAAGCTCGATGCCGACAAATCCTCTGGCATACCTCCCGCCGCCGATATTGACCTTATTGGTGTACTCGATGTTGTACCGACTCTCATTCTGTTTGAGAAACGAGCAGAAACTCTATTGGGAAAGGCTGTTCAAAGCGTTATCATCACACCACAGCTTGTAAACGGCGTACAGGTCTTTGGAGCTGACCTCATAATCTGCCTTGAAGCGGATATACCCCTCGGAGCTTAAAAACTCGATGATGTTGTTTCCGTCCGATACGGCAGCGTCCATGTTGTCCTGTGCCGACTGGCTGACCGTAAACTTGTAATCGTTGTCGATCAAACGGTGCAAGCCCTCCAACGCCCACAGGAAGATGCCCTCCGCTTCGGCGCACATCTTTTCAGCGATATAGGGATCGTCCTTTCTGTTCGGGTCTTTCTCCTTGGTGGAGAGGATGATCTGTCTGCGGAAAAAACCAACGCTGCGGTCATAGAGAGATTGCAGGACACCGTTACCCAAGCCGATGAAGCGTACATACAAATCACCTTGATAGCTCTGCTGTCCCTTTTTCTCCAAATCCATCGGCAGCTCCGCTGTGATAATCGCCTTGATGTTGTTGGTCTGGGGGAGAGCTTCCAGTTTCATATCATCGTCCAGCATCACAAGTTCATGTTCCAAATCTGCACGAGCAAAGGGACTTGTCTCCACCTTTGCGATACTGCCTGTGTTCATGTTGCTGCCAAGCAGCGCACGAAGGACGATACCGATGCGGCTTTTCCCCTCGCCGCCCTTACCGATCAGCAGGAGCATCTTCTGTCCCTTGGTGGAGGGGATAAAGCAATATCCCATAAACTCCTGCAAGGTCAGAATGTCCTCCGGCTCTAAAAGTTGGGATAAAAAATGCAGCCATGTCACAGGCTGCGGAGCATCGGGATTATAGGCAACGGGCAGACGGTTGCGGCAGAAATCCTTTTCGGGACTGAATGTGCCGTTCAGATAGTACGTGCCGTTCGCCACATGGATACGGTCTTGGTACAGAGATAGCTTTGCGGTGCAGCACTCCATACGCATGACATCCAGCAGATTGGTGACTTTCTTTGCAACGCCGCTGGTCACATAATACTTGATGCGGTCATAGATGACCTTTTTCAAGCGGTTTTCATCGTGTACTCTGCCATTGACCGTGAAAAAAGCATCGTTCACCGTGACCATCGGATAATCACGGAGAAATTCTTCACAGAATACAGTTTCATTGATTTTCTTTCCGTCAAACCACGCCGGACACTCAAAGGGCGAGGTCTGCATCATTTCTTCGCTCATGGCGCATATCCTCCTTTTTCTTTCTTGTGGTGTAGTCCTGTAGGAACGTGATCTTGCCATTTTTCATCAGCTCGTCCACCACGGCAACACGTTCTTCCAGATCACCTACGGTCAAAATATCTGCCAGATATTCGATATAATCAATCATCTGGCAGGCTTCCACAAAGCGATCATCCAGAGCATCATCCGGCGTTTTCGGTGCATACCACACTTTCCAATCTTCCAGCAGATGCAAATAATCCGTCAGCACTCGGAAGCACAGCATTTCGTCCTCCCGGAACTGACGGATATAGGGATGCTTTAACTTGTGGGGAACTGCCACAGGCTGTCCCGGCTCGGTGCTGATACCGAAGTCCGCAGCCAGTCTTTGCGCCGCTTCGTAGCTGCTCAGATCAAAGAGCCTTGCCACGAAGTCGATCACATCCCCCTTGGCTCCGCAGCCGAAGCAGAAGAAATATTCCTCGTTCAGCTTCAAGCTCGGATGCCTGTCATTGTGGAACGGGCAGCAAGCCATGCCGTTGCGGCTCACTTTCAGCCCGTAGTGTTCGGCGGATTGCTTTACGCTGATTGCCGCCTTGATGCTTTCATAAATGTTCATCGCATTCCTCCATAAATTTTTCTCGACGATTTTGTTCGTCTGCTTGAATATACGGAGAAAATGTCTATAGACCGAAAAATCACGCACAAATGCAGGAAAACAAAAAAGCCGCCCTGCAATTTTGCAAAAATGCAAAACGCAGGACGGCGATTGTTCACAGTTATGATATTGATTTTATTCCACTTGTGGTATATAATATAAAGTAGTACAGGAATGGAGGGTAATACCGATGAAATATCTTTCTACCTTTGAGGTTGCAGAAAAATGGGGCATTTCCCACCGCCGTGTCGGTATCCTCTGCAATGAAAACCGCATCCCCGGCGCACAGAGGGCGGGTGGACGATGGATTATCCCCGAAAATGCAGAGAAGCCCGCCGATGCAAGAGTCAAGAGCGGAAAATATATCAAGTCAAAAACAAAAGATTGATGCCAATAGGAAAGGGGGCGCAGAGCATGGAGCGCAAATACTTATCCGGCAACATCAGAGAGCGTTTGCAGGATTTGATGAAAGAACGTAAGATCACGCAGAGTGAGCTTGCCGCAAAAATTGGAATGGATGTCAGCACACTCAGCAGATTTATCAGCAATGCAACAGGCAAACTCGGTGACGAGAATATCAAAAAGATCGCAAAGGAATTTGAGGTATCCACCGACTTCCTGCTCGGCGTTACCGATATTCCCGACCGCATGAATTACGATATAGCCGAACTCGGCTTGTCGGTACAGGCGGCAAAAAATCTCTACACAGGAAAGGTCAATGCTGAGGTTGTCAATCGCTTACTGGAAAACAAAAACTTCGCCGCAATGACCAATATGATCGCACATTATTTTGATGATACCCTTGCTGCCGGATATGCCGCACAGAATCAGATGTATGCCACATTGAGTGCGCTGTTGATGGGAGAAGCAAAGCAGCATCCCGAAGATAGAGAAGCCATTACAGAAGCCGCAAAGACTGTCAGCGTTTCAAGGATGCCGATGTATCAAGCTGATCTTACTGCTATTCAGAACACCTTTATGAATGTGTTGAAAGAAATCAAGAAGGAGATCGGCTCCAATGTCTCAGACGCACAAGCCATGAGCAAAGAAGCGGCACAGCATATGTACGCAGAGCTGACAAAGGGGCAGGATGTGACAAAGCCGAATATCACGCCCGAAATGGTTGCCGAAGCGATCACGGGCAGCGTCAGCGGCATGGAGGGTGTTGACCCCGAAGCATTAAAACAATTCAATCAGGCATTGATCGGACTGCTCACGGTCAAGCCAACAGAAGATGAACATGACGGCAGTTGATAACGAAAAACTGTGTGCGCTGGCGCAGAACGGGAACATGGATGCGCTGAACAGTCTTGTGGAAAACAATCTGCGTTTTATCAAAATGACGGCGCATGAAATATGGAGCGCACAGATAGAAGTCAATCGGGCACTCGGTGTTACCTTTGACGATCTTGTGCAGGAAGGCTGTCTGGGACTGATGGGATGCGTGGAGAAATTCAATCCCGATGGCGGCAACAAATTTCTGACTTACGCAGCTCCGGCAATTCGCAATTCCATGATCGACTACATCCGAAGTCAGAGTACATCCTTTGAAGCAAAGCACATGGGCGAGATCGTCAGTCTGGATGAGGTGACGAAATTTGAAAATCGGGATCGTCATGCCTTTGTCCCCGATTCCAATATGACCAATCCCGCACAGATTTATATTGCAAAGGAAACGCACGAAGAACTTCACGCCGCCCTTGATGCAATCAGCAATCGAGAGCGTGAATATCTGTTGTACCGTTTCGGATTTGAGGACAATATAGAGCATCCTTTGACGGAGACAGCGGAGCATTTCTTCCTGTCAGAGAGCAGAGCGAAATCCACGGAGAGGCTGGCGTTGGATAACGTATGGTTGGAACTGCCGTGGTGGTTTCACTAACGAGGGGAACAGACGCTGCGGCGGGTTTTATATACCTCTTGCGCCCCCGTTGTCACAGAAAATCTTTCCGCACAGCTTCAAGATTTCCTATGCCAACTACACACGAACAGGCGGATTTTGCTCATGCTAAATCCTTCGTTTTGTGTTCCTTTCAGCCCACAAAATCCGCCTGTTCTGCTTCCACCGAAAAGTGTCTGTCTGGCGTGGGACAGCCCCTTTCCAGCGTCAGCGGTCGCCAAAGGTATAACACACTAGACTTTGCAAGCAAAATCGTGTGCCAATAGGGATGCTGCTCACCCCTATTGGAAACCCAGAGCCAAGGGATTTCACCCCTTTGGATACCCCCATCATTTTCTCACAAATGGTACCCACATTGAAAAAACTGCGTTTTACCATGTCGGACCTTTTCTCGAAAATGCCACAGCACACGACATTCATTTTTGCAGAGGCTTTGCAAAAATCTCAACCTGTGCCGTGGGGTGCCGAGCAAAAATTCCGTGTTTGCCAACACAGAAAATTTCCTCGTCACGCTGCTGCGGCAGAAAAACAATAGCGGACTTTTTGTTGATAGTACCTGGTCTGCTATCTCAAAAATATTTTTCAAAAAATTCCAATAAAAGTGTAGTGAACAGCGTGTAACCCCGGTGTATTAGGGTGAAAGGCCTTGATACAAACGAAAGGAGTGTGATGATATGGATGATAGCAAAATCATAGAGCTTTACATGGAACGTTCCGAACAAGCCATATCTGAAACTTCCAAGAAATACGGAAGATACTGCCACTACATTGCCTACAGCATTCTGCATAACGATGAAGATTCGGAGGAATGTGTCAACGATACATATCTCCGAGCATGGAACTCCATTCCACCTAAACGCCCGAGCAAATTGCAGACGTTTCTTGGAAAAATCACTCGCAATTTATCTTTGAATAAATGGGAAAAGTTCTCTGCTGAAAAGCGTGGTGCGGGACAAACCTCACTAATTCTCGACGAACTATCAGAGTGCATCCCTGCTGAACAAGATGCAGTAAATACTGTTGAGAATATGGTCATCAGAGATGTACTCGACCGTTTCCTTGATGAACTCCCAGCAGAAACAAGAAAAATATTTGTTCGTCGTTATTTTTATATGAGTCCCGTAAAAGAAATTGCAGATGAATATGGCCTTTCTGAAAGCAAAGTGACAGTTACCCTTTTCCGTACAAGAGGTAAACTTAAATCTGTATTGGAGAAAGAAGGTATAACGTTATGAAAAACAAACGTCTTTTAGACATTTTTGGAGAAATTGATGATCGACACATTGCCGAAGCAGCTCCCGTTGCAAAGAAATCTCGAAATAAGCCAATTTGGTTTAGATGGGGTACAATCGCTGCCTGCATGGTCTTAGTCCTGTCCGTTTGCTTCGGTTCCTTTGCGGTTGTTGCTGAAGCAAAGGAATATAAAGCTGCTGTTCAATTCTTTAATGACTATGGTATGTCTACGGAAGGACTTACTCGTGGTGAGATTAAGGAAGTGTATCGTGATATTACAACGAAGTCGTTCACTTATTCTAAGACCGCCGAAGTGATTCGAAACAGTATTTCTTCCGATAATATCGGTGGTTACGAGATTGTTCAAGACAATCCAACACCAGAGGATATTGAAAATCTTTGGAATTATAAAAATTATACCGGTGGTTTTATTGGTGCCACACAAACAGGCGTACACTATAAATACCATTCGGAATACAAAGAAGATGAATCTCTTGGCTTAGAGGTGCACGATAAGAGCTATCTCGAGAAATACAATGGAGATAACTTGCTTTGGAGTGTTTCTATTTCCGATTTTTGGATTGAAGATTATAGCATCGTATCGGATGGTGTAATTGCCTACGGTAGAACCGACACTTGGTCCAGTACTCAAATTTCCCATGCATGGATGGCTAAAATCGACTTAGATGGTAATCTCGTTTGGAAACACATGCTCAATAACGGATTTGACGATGAATACATCGCTTCCGTTTTGGAAAATGCTGATGGCAGCTATGCCGTAATCAGCCGTGGTGATCTGAAATATTTCTGTCTTAGCCAGTATACGGTGGATGGAAAAGAAACCTACTTCCATAAAACCGAAGTAGGTAACTACGGGATTTGGAATGCAGCTCGGTTTGAAGATGGTTACATGGTTCAGCTCGGTAGCTATATGACGAATGAGCACGCAAAAATCGTTAAGGTTGACCGCGAAGGTAATATTACAGAGTCCTTCTCCTATGGCGATGAAGATTCTTACTATTACATTACCGATATGATTGAATATAACGGAAATATCTATTTGTCTGCGTACGCTGTTCCGAGACTTGCTAATGAAGATCAGAGTGCAGGCGGTAGATATGAAATTGCCGGAGTATTGAATTATCTGTTTGATAATAACATCTGGGAAATTTCCAGTGATGAACTGACGCCTATGGTACGGGACAACTACACCGCAATGTTGTTGGTATGTGAGCCTAATGCAGGGAAACCCCAAGAATACTACTCTGTCAACGGGTCTCTTGGTGGAAAGCTTTCTGTGAGTGATACGGGAAATCTACTTTGGGATGTAGAAAGCATTACCTCCACATTCTTCTCTCCCGCAACAAGTTCCTTCACAATTGGCGGCACAAGCTATGTATTCAGATACACTTTTGATACTTCTGGAATGCTGATTAGCCAGGAGAAAACAGGTGAGGTTGTGAATTACAGAAGATAATACAGTTAAAATATGGCTGAAAACACAGCCCGTAGGATTTTGACGTCCTACGGGCTGTTTCCATGTCAGCTATCCAACGGCTTATACTGCGTGACCGCTTTCAGATACTTCTCCGGATCGCCGTTCAGTATCAGATCGGCGTACTCCAACGGCGCATTGTAGATCAGCCAGTCCAACTCTGACCGCTGATACATATTGTCGGCAACCTCGTTCTCCACGGCAATGGTGTCAATGGCAATCATACTGCCGTCGTTGAATTTCAGTTCCACACAAGCGGTATCCATGTTGAACTCACAAGAAATCAAATACGTCATATCCGCCCTCCTTAAATCATGCCGAAGTGCGTCAATGCCTCCTTGATTGCTTTTTCTTTATCTGGCGGGCATTGCGGCTGTTTAGCGTCCTCAGACTTCGGCTTATTGTAGTTCTCACGCTCAATGATACCGCACTTCTGTTTTACCTGTGCGATATACAAGCTGCTGACTTTCAAGCCGCTGTGCTCCAACACATAATCTTTGATTTCTTGGTAGGTGGCTTTCTTTTCCGCATCGGTCAAATCCAGCTCGTCCATATCCAAGTTAATCTCGATATGTTGCTTCGCATTAAGTTTGGACAATAAACATATAGTCTCGACATGATCCGCCCTTGGGAACATGTCCACTGCGCAGGCGCGCTGGGCGGTGTAGCCGAGGTCTGCTAAGCGCTTCACGTCGCGCGCCATGGTCGCGCTGTCGCACGAGACGTACACGACACGTCCCGGCTGCATCTCGGCGATGCTCTCCACCACGTCGGCGGCCAAGCCCTTGCGCGGCGGGTCGACGGTGATGACGTCGGGGCGCAGGTTTTCGCGCGCGAGCTTTTTTGCCACATCGGACGCATCGCCGCAGAAAAACTCCGCGTTTTTAACGCCGTTGCGCGCGGCGTTTTCGCGCGCGTCGTCGATGGCCTCGGGAACGATCTCCGCACCGAGGACTTTCTTCGCGTGATCCGACAGTGCGAGCGTGATCGTGCCCGCGCCGCAGTAGAGGTCGAGCACCGTCTCCTGCCCCGTGAGGCCCGCAAATTCGATGGCTTTCGCGTAGAGCCGCTCGGCCTGTACGCGGTTGACCTGATAAAACGACGGCACACTCAGCCGGAACGTCTTGCCGCAGAGCGTATCCTCAAGCCGGTCGCTCCCCCAGAGCGTGCGGTAGCGGTCGCCAAGGATGACGTTGCCTTTTTTCGTGTTCGTGCCCAGCACGATGCCGGTGCACTTCGGGCACGCATCGCGCAGGAGCGTGACAAGCCGGTCTTCTTTCGGCAATTTATCTCCGTTCACGAGCACGCAGACAAGGCTCTCCCCCGCCGCGTTCGAGCGAATGTAGAGATGGCGGACAAGGCCGCGGCCGGTCTTTTCGTCGTATCCCGCGACGCGGCAGCGCCGCATATATTCGCGCAGCGCCTCCGCCGCAGCGTCGGCCTCGCTCTTTACAAGAAGGCACTGCTCGCACTCGATGACCTCGTGCGTGCGGGCGCGGTAAAAGCCGACCGCGCCGTCCTTCGACACGGGGTACTGCGCCTTGTTGCGGTAGCGCAGCGTGTCCCGCGCGCCTAAAATTTCTTCGACGGTCACATCGCTGCCGCCGATGCGGGACAAATTGTCCTGCACGCGCTGGCGTTTCAGCCGCAGCTCCTCTTCATAGCGGATGTGGCGGTACGTGCAGCCGCCGCAGCGCGGGAAGTACGGGCAGTCCGGCGTGATGCGCTCGCTCGACGGCTCGATCACCTCAAGCACTTTGGCAAAGGCGACGCTCTTGAGCGTCTTTAAGATGAGCACGCGGCACTTCTCGCCGCGCAGCGCGCCGTGGACGAACACGACGCGCCCGTCGATGCGCGCAACGCCCATGCCGCCCTCGCCATAGCCCTCGATGGTGACGGTATGCTCCTGATTTTTGGCAAGCTCCATCGTCTTCTCCTCTCAGAAAAGGTACTTCGCGCTTTTATCGCGCGAAGTACCTTTTGTTGTGTATCTCAAATCACTCGCGGAAGCGCTCGATCAGGCTGATGATCTGGCCGGTGAGCGCAGAAATGTCCTTGTTGGGTCTGCCCTTGCAGCGCTTGGCAAACTCAAGCAGCGACTCCGCTGCCGCCACGAGCTTGGCGTAGAGGTTGTCGGCGCGGGACTTCTGCGCCGTGCGCTTGCGCTCGGAAATGTAGCCCTCGCTGACCATTTCGTTCGCAGCAAGGTCGTAGCACTCGGTAAACTTGGCCGCGTGCGCATGGAAGCCGAGGGAATTGAGCTCTTCGGCAAACACGGGCGCAACGTCCTCGTCGCCGTGGACAACAAACACGTGCGTCGGCTTCGGGTCGAATGCCTTGATCCACTGGACGAGATGATCGTGATCGGCGTGGGACGACAGGCCCTGGAAGTTGACGATTTTCGCCTTGACGGCGATCTCCTCGCCGAAGAGCTTGACCTTTTCAACGCCGTCGAGCAATCTGCGGCCCAGCGTGCCGGGCGACTGGAAGCCGACGAACACGATCGCGCTGTTCGCGCGCCAGAGGTTGTGCTTCAAATGGTGGCGGATACGGCCCGCGTCGCACATACCGGAGGCGGAAATGATGACCTTGGGCGTCGTGTCCATGTTCAGCATCTTCGATTCCTCGCTCGACTCAACAAGGTTGAGGTTCGGGAAGGTGAACATGTGCGTGCCGTCCTTCACAAGCTCGAGCGCCTGCTCGTCGAGATAGCCGTGCAGGTCGCCGCAGAACACAGTCGTCGCCGCCTTGGCAAGGGGCGAGTCGATGTACACAGGGAAGTTCGGCGTCGACTTGACGAGCTTTTGATCCTTGATCTCGCGGATAAAGTACAAAAGCTCCTGCGTGCGGCCCACAGCGAACGACGGAATCACAACGTTGCCGCCCTTGCCGAGCGTCTCGTCGATAATCTGTGCCAGTTCGTCGGTGTAGCTCCAGACCTCGGTGTGGTTGCGGTCTCCGTAGGTCGACTCCATCACGACGTAGTCGGCCTTTTTGAGAAGCTGCGGATCGCGGATGATAGGCTGGTCGACGTTGCCGATATCGCCGGAGAAGACGATCGTCTTGTGCACGCCGTTTTCTTCCAGCTCAAGCGTGATGGACGCGGAACCGAGCAGATGGCCCGCGTCGGTGAACACCGCGCTCACACCCTCGCAGAGGTCGACCTTTTCTTTATACTCGCAGGTCGTCACGTACTTGAAAACATCCAGCGCGTCCTGCTCGGTGTAGAGCGGATCGACATGCTCGCGGCCCGCGCGCTCGCCCTTGCGGTTTTCGTATTCCGCGTCGCTCTCCTGAATGTGAGCGGAGTCGAGCAACATGATCTTCATCAAATCTGCTGTCAGGCGTGTCGTCAGGATGCGGCCGTGGAAGCCGTTTTTCACCAGCAGCGGGATACGGCCCGTATGGTCGATGTGCGCGTGGGTGACGAGCAGAATATCGATATTGCCGGGAGCGAAAGCGAGATAACGGTTGTCGAGCTCGTCGCGGCCCTGCTGTAAGCCGCAGTCGACGAGGATCTTCTTACCGTTTATCTCCAGGCAGTGGCAGGAGCCGGTCACGCAGCGGTCGGCCCCGTAAAAGTGCAGTTTCATGCGAATGTCCTCCTTAGATGAGAAAAAAACTTCTTCCTTATGCTTCTGTCCTCCGCCGTCGGAGGGCATTTCGTCGCTTTGTACTATCTTGCTTTGTATTTTACCACAGCGGCTATATAAAGTGCAAGCCATGCCTGACGCAGCGGCGGAATTTATTTACAATCCATTCATATTATACAGCAAATTTCCCTTTGCATATCGCGCAGAGGGATGCTATACTTGTAAGCGTGTCATTATGCTCCCACGAAAGGAAGTTTTGAATATGGGTTTCTTTAGTAAAATGTTCGGTTCCTACAGCGACCGTGAGCTCAAGAGCATCTACCCCATCGTCGACAAGATCGAAGCGATGGCGGACGAATACAAGGCGATGAGCGACGCGGAGCTGCAGGCCAAAACGCCGGAGTTCAAGACGCGTCTGCAAAGCGGCGAAACGCTCGACGACATCCTGCCTGAGGCGTTTGCCACCGTGCGCGAGGCGTCCCGCCGCGTGCTGGGGCTGTACCCCTATCGCGTGCAGCTTGTCGGCGGCGTGGTGCTCCACCAGGGACGCATCGCCGAGATGAAGACCGGTGAAGGTAAAACGCTGGTCGCTACCCTCCCCGCCTACCTCAACGCCTTGACCGGCAATGGCGTACACATCGTCACCGTGAACGATTACCTTGCCAAGCGAGACAGCGAGTGGATGGGCAAGGTTCACCGCTTCTTAGGGTTGACGGTCGGTCTGATCGTCCACGATCTCACGGGTGAGGAGCGCCGCAAGGCCTACGCCGCGGACATCACCTACGGCACGAACAACGAGATGGGCTTCGACTATCTGCGTGACAACATGGCCATCTACGCAAGCGAGCTTGTCCAGCGCGGACACGCCTTCGCCATCGTCGACGAGGT
>OJKI01000379.1_pt1 | contig 17744 bp, 12 predicted proteins | sample 1596431 | NCBI WGS metagenome assembly OJKI01 (sample SAMEA4350165, study PRJEB24818) | metagenome | biome: human; feature: gut; material: faeces | place: Denmark | collected 2013-09 | reverse complement strand
TCTGGAGGGGTTGTCAAAAATCAAATTTTGGAGTAGAATTTTATCTCATACAGTGAAAGAGCTTTTTCGTGCCTTTTCATATAAGAAAAGCCGAAAACCCTTGAAAACAAAGGCTTTCGGCGTTGTTCACTGGCGTCCATAAGAGGATTTGAACCTCCGACCCCACGCTTAGGAGGCGTGTGCTCTATCCAGCTGAGCTATATGGACGTGTCTGATATATGATTATAGCCCGATCAAAGTCGAACTGCAATCCCTTATTTAGTTTTTTTGAGGTGACCGTTGTAACGCAACCTTAGGAGGCGTGTGCTCTATCCAGCTGAGCTACTGAGACATTTTTAAGATTTATGCAATTTTCACTGCTCGAAGGAATCGAACAATCTGCCGCTTAGGAGGCGGCCGCTCTATCCAACTGAGCTACGGGGGCACAACAGCGTTATTTTAGCGCAAAGGGCGGCGGGTGTCAATGACCGGCGGCAGAAACGGGCCGCCCGGTTGCGCGCGGCGGGAAATCATGGTATGATAAACAGACTGCGCACAAAGGAGGTTGCCCCATGCGTCTCATCCGCGAGGAAAAAGCCTTCATCCGGGAGGCCGTTTTGCTCATGCTCCCGATGATCTTGCAAAATTTCGTGACATTTTCCATGTCCATGGCCGACACGTTCATGGTCGGCGTGCTCGGCGAGACGGCGCTCGCCGCCGTGACGATGGCCAACAGTCCGTTTTACGTCATGCAGCTGATGATCTTCGGCGTGCAGAGCGGCATGAGCGTGCTCGTGGCGCAGTACCACGGCCGCGGCGATCAGGAGGCCATCAACCGCGTCATGGGCATCGCGCTCTTTGTTTCCACGACGATCACGGGCCTGCTCGCCGTCACGGCATTCTGCATCCCGGAGCAGATCATGCGCGTGCTCACCAATAACGCTGACCTCGTCGCGCCCGGCGCGGCGTATACGCGCTACGTCGGCTTTTCGTATTTCTTCTCCGCCATCAGCGGCGTGTACATCGCCGCCCAGCGCAGCACGGAAAATCCCCGCCTCGGCGCCGTGCTGCTCACCGTATCCGGCGCGCTGAACATTTTCCTCAACTGGGTGCTCATCTACGGCAAGCTCGGCGCGCCCATGCTCGGCTGCGCGGGCGCAGCCATCGCCACGCTCATCAGCCGCGCGTTCGAGGTCGCGGTGCTGTGCGTGTATGCCCGGTTCAGCCGCCGGCTGCCGCTCATGCCGCGCGCGCTGCTGCACCCCGGCCGCGTGATCGCAAAGGACTTTGCCAAGTACGCCCTGCCCGTCGTGTGCAATGAGTGCCTGTGGTCGCTCGCGTTTTCGCTCTACACGGTCATCATGGGGCACATGGCGGACAACACACCCATCCTCTCGGCCTACACCATCGCCGGGAACCTGCAGCGCATGATGACCCCGGCGTCGTTCGCCGCGGGCGGCGCGGCCGCCGTGCTCATCGGGCGGGAGATCGGCCGCGGCAACCGCGGCAGCGTGCAGCGCAAGGCGTGGGTGCTCGACGCTCTGGCGCTCGTCGTCGGATTCGTGTGCATGGGCATCATCGCGCTCGTGCGCAATGTGCTGCTGCGGCCGTACATCCTGCCGCTGATGCACATGGAGGGCGAAGCGTGCGACATTGCGATGTATATGATGGGGATCTTGATGCTCGTGCAGCCGGTGTCGAGCGTGAGCCTGACGAACATCGTCGGCGTGCTGCGCGGCGGCGGCGACGTGCGCTATGCGATGCTGTGCGACGTCGGGCCGCTGTACGCCGTGTGCCTGCCGCTGGCGGCGCTCGCGGCGCTGGTGTGGAAGCTCGACATCCGGTATGTGTACCCGCTCATGTCGATCGATGTGATCGTGCAGATCTTTTTGTGTTTCCCGCGGCTGCGCTCCGGCAGGTGGATCCACGATGTGACCCGCGGCGCGGGGGAGCTGGAGGCGTGACGGGGGCATCGCCAAAGGCGATGCCGGATCTCATCCGAGGCGGGCCTTGCCCCCTCGGGCTCCCCTGCGGCTCAGACGCTCTTGGGATGGTGCGCCATTCGCTTCGTGAGGAGAAGGCATTGCCAAAGGCGATGCAGGATCTCATCCGAGGCGGGCCTTGCCCCTCGGGCTCCCCTGCGGCGCAAATGGCTTTGAAATGAGACCATTCTCTCGGCAAGCAGCAGCGCGCATCCCCGCGCAAAGCTGCAAAATCAATGCCCGAATATGCGAAAAAGGCTCGCCCAATCGGGCGAGCCTTGTTCGGTGCAATCATTGCAATTCACACAGCGCGGGTGACCTTGCCGCTGCGGAGGCAGCGGGTGCATGCGTAGACGTGCTGGGGTTTGCCGTCCACGATGGCCTTGACGCGCTTCACATTGGGTTTCCAAGTGCGGTTCGAGCGGCGGTGAGAGTGGCTCACTTTGATGCCGAAGCTCACGCCCTTGTCGCAAAACTGACATTTTGCCATTGGTTGAAGCACCTCCTTCTCTATTGTCTGCGAGAACAGCTTTCTCATAATAGCAGAAACCCCGGCCGATTGCAAGATGATTTTCACATTTTCTGCGCATTTTCCGCCCCGCGGCCGGAAAAAATGCCCGGCACGCTGCAAAAGCCGTTGCCAAATGCCGCCGCTTTGGGTACAATGGGATGCGGGGGAGCAGACGCTCCGCCCGGTACGAAAAAAATTCTTCGCCGCCGCACCGGCGGCTTCACCGGAAAGGAGGCGCGCACGATGGGCGCACCGCATTATACCGTCGCGCTGCAGAAGGTCGCCGCCGAGCAGGGGCTGACCGTCCTGCACGCGGCGAAAGACTACGCCACGCGCGAGATCCGCACGGCGGACGTCAACCGCCCGGGCCTGCAGCTGGCCGGGTTTTACAACTACTTTGACCCCGAGCGGCTGCAGATCATCGGCCGCGTTGAGAGCACGTATCTCGAGACGCTCACGCCCGACCAGCGGCGCGAACGCTTTGCGCAGTTCATGCACTACAACATCATCGGCCTTGTCATCTGCCACGGCATGGACCCGTTTCCCGAGTGCCTGGAGATGGCCGAAAAGTACGACCGCAACCTCTTTCTCGTGCGCAAGGACACGTCGGAGTTCATGGCCGACCTCATCGCCTCGCTCTCGGGCTATCTCGCCCCGCGGCTGACGCAGCACGGCGTGCTCGTCGAGGTGTTCGGCGAGGGCGTGCTCATCACGGGCGACAGCGGCGTCGGCAAGAGCGAGACGGCGCTCGAGCTCATCAAGCGCGGCCACCGCCTCGTCGCGGACGACGCCGTGGAGATCAAGCGCATCAACCGCACGACGCTCATGGGCTCCGCGCCCGAGATGATCCGCTACTACATGGAGCTGCGCGGCATCGGCGTGATCGACGCGCGGCAGATCTATGGCGTCGGCGCCGTCAAGCCCGAGACGCGCGTGGATCTCGTCGTGCAGCTCGAGCCGTGGGAGGACGGCCGGGCCTATGACCGGCTGGGCCTGACGACGGAATACTGCGAGATCCTCAATGTGCGCGTGCCGTGCGTGACGATCCCGGTCGGGCCGGGGCGCAACCTCGCGGTCATCCTCGAGCTTGCCGCCATGAACAACCGCCAGAAGGGCATGGGCTACAACGCGGCGCAGAAGCTCGCCGACGAGCACGACCGCGGCATCGACCTCGGCATCGGGTTCTGACCCGGAAAGGAACAGAAAGTTATGACGAATCTGGACCCCATCGTCCGCGCGCTGCGCGAGCAGCTGCCGGAGCTGGAGATTTTGGAATACGAACCGATGCGCGCGCACTGCTCGTTTCGCATCGGCGGGCCGGCGCGCGCGCTCGTGCGCCCCGCGTCCGCGGAGGAAACGGCGGCCGTCTGCCGCATCGTGCGCAGCGGCGGCGCGCAGCCGCTCCTGATCGGCAACGGCACGAACCTGCTCGTCACCGACGGGGAAGTGCACCGCATCGTCGTGCAGATGGGTGAGCACATGGCGGATGTCGCGCGCACGGACGCGACGCACCTGCGCGCGGGCGCGGGCATCCCGCTCGCGCGGCTGGCGCAGACGGCGCTGGGCTATGGGCTCGCGGGGCTGGAGTTTGCCCACGGCATCCCCGGGTCGCTGGGCGGCGCGGTGTCGATGAACGCGGGCGCTTACGGCGGCGAGATGAAGGACGTCGTGGTATCGACGCGCTATCTCGACCATGACCTGACCCTGCGCGAGGCCGTGGGTGCAGCGCACGATTTCGGCTACCGGCACAGCGCCTTTTCCGACACGGACTGCGTCGTGCTCGGCAGCATGCTCGCGCTCACGCCGGGCGACCCGGAGGAGATCCGGGCGCGCATGACGGAGCTGAGCGAGCGCCGCCGCAGCCGCCAGCCGCTCGACCTGCCGAGCGCCGGCAGCACGTTCAAGCGCCCCGCGGGGGGCTATGCCGCTGCGCTCATCGATCAGGCGGGCCTCAAGGGCTACACCGTCGGCGGCGCGCAGGTGAGCGAGAAACACGCGGGCTTCGTCGTCAACCGCGGCGGGGCCACGTTTGACGATGTGCTGCGGCTCATGGACCATATCCGCAGCGAGGTACTGCGCACGTCCGGCGTGGAACTGGAGCCGGAAGTGAAGATCATCCGGGGGTGACGGGATGGAATTTCTGATCGTATCGGGCCTGTCCGGCGGCGGCAAGAGCCGCGCGGCCGACGTGCTGGAGGATCTGGACTTTTACTGCGTGGACAATATGCCCACGGCACTGCTGACGAAGTTTGCAGAGCTCTGCCTTGCCACGCGCGGACGGTATGAAAAGGTCGCGCTCGTGACGGACATCCGCAGTCAGGAGAGCTTTTCCGAGCTGTTTGCCGCGCTCGGGGAGCTTGGGAGCATGGGCGTGCACTACCGCATTCTGTTCGTCGAGGCGTCGGAGAGCGCCATCGTGCGCCGCTACAAGGAGTCGCGCCGGCCGCACCCGCTGCAGGCCGAGAGCGGCTGCTCTCTGCCCGAGGCCGTGCGCCGCGAGAGCGAGCTGCTCGCCCCCGTGCGCGAGCGCGCAGACTATGTCATCAACACCACGGGCCTCACGCTCGCCATGCTGCAAAAGCGCATCTGCGAGTACTTTGCCGACGGTGGTACCCGGCGCGACATTCTCATCAACGTCGTGTCCTTCGGCTTCAAGTACGGTATCCCGATCGACGCCGATCTCGTGTTCGATGTGCGCTTTCTGCCGAACCCGTTTTACGTCGAAAAGCTCCGCCCCATGAGCGGCATGGACGCCGAGGTGCAGGAATACGTCCTGCGCAGCGACGTGGCCAAGAGCTTTCTCAATAAGCTCACCGACATGGTCGACTTTCTCCTGCCGCAGTACGCCGCCGAGGGGCGCTACGCACTGACCATCGGCATCGGCTGCACCGGCGGGCAGCACCGCAGCGTGGCCGTGGCCAAGGCACTGACGGATTACCTCGCCGCGCGCGACGCCAACGTCCGCCTGCGCAACCGGGACTTTCCCAAGACGATCTGACGGAGGCGCGCCATGTCCTTTGCATCCGATGTGAAAAACGAGCTGTGCCGCGTGCCGCTCAGCCGCCACTGCTGCGCTGTGGCCGAGGCCTACGGCGTGCTGCTGTACTGCCACACGTTCACGACGCGGGAGATCCGCATCGTCACGGCGTGCGACGCCTTTGCCGAGCGGCTGCCGAAGCTGTTTCGCCGCGCGTTCGGCGCGCACTTTTCCCTGCCGGCCGGGGAAAAGGCCGGCGGCCGCCACGTGCTGACCATCACCGACCGCGCCGCCGTCGAGACGGTGTTCGCCGCCTTCGGCGCCGACCTCTCGCGCACGGTCGCGCACCACATCAACCTCGCCGTGCTCGAGAACGACTGCTGCAAGGCGTCGTTCCTGCGGGGGGCGTTTCTCGCGGGCGGCAGCGTGACCGCCCCGAGCAAGAACTACCACCTCGAGCTCATCACGGCGCACGCGAGCGTCAGCCGCGAGACGGCCGCCCTGCTCACGGAGCTGGGCTTTGCCGCGCGCAGCATCGACCGCGGCGCGAACACCGTGCTCTATTTCAAGAAGTCCGAGGCCATCGAGGACTTCCTGACCAAGATCGGCGCGCCCTGCGCCGCCATGGACATCATGTCCGCCAAGGTGGAGAAGTCCATGAACAACTCCATCAACCGCAAGGTTAACTGCGACACCGCCAACGCCGACAAGGTCGTCGCCGCGGCGCAGGAGCAGATCGACGCCATCCGCCGCATCGAGCGCGACTACGGGCTCGACGTGCTGCCGGAAAAGCTGCAGAGCGCGGCGCTGCTGCGCATTGCCAATCCCGAGGCCAGCCTTGCCGACCTCGCCACGCTCTCGTATCCGCCGGTGACGAAGAGCTGCCTGAACTACCGGCTGAAAAAACTCATGGAATTTCACATGGACGACTGAAAGGAACGCACGATGGGGTTTGCACACCTGCACGTACATAGTGAATACAGCCTGCTCGACGGCGCATGCCGCATCGGGCCGCTCATCGAGCGCGCCAAGGAGCTGGGCCAGACCGCGCTGGCAATCACCGACCACGGTGTCATGTACGGCGCGGTCGCTTTTTACAAGGCGGCGGTCGCTGCCGGCATCCGGCCGATCATCGGCTGCGAGGTCTATGTCGCCCCGCGCGGCATGACCGACCGCGTCCACGGCGTGGACGATGCCTACACGCACCTGATCCTGCTCTGCCGCGACGAGACGGGCTACCACAACCTGTGCTATCTCGTGTCGGCCGCGTTCGAGCGCGGGTTTTACGGCAAGCCGCGCATCGACTGGCCGCTGCTGCACAAGCATGCCGAGGGGCTCATCTGCCTGAGCGGCTGCGTGGCGGGCGACATTCCGCGCGCAATTTTGCGCGGGGACTATGATGCTGCCAAGGCGCGCGCCGAGGAGCTGCAGGAGCTGTTCGGCGAGGGAAACTTCTACCTCGAGCTGCAAAACCACCACATGACCGACGAGGCGCGCGTGCGCGCGGCGCTGCTGCGCATCCACCGCGAGACGGGCATCCCCCTCGCGGCGACGAACGACGTACACTATATTAAAAAGCAGGACGCCTACGATCAGGACGTGCTGCTGTGCATCCAGACCGGGCAGACGCTCGACAGCCCGGACCGCCTGCGCTTCCCGAACGACGAGTTTTACCTCAAGAGCGAGGCCGAGATGCGCGCGCTCTTTGACGAATATCCCGACGCGGTGGAAAACACGCAGCGCATTGCTGACCGGTGTCATTTCGACTTCACGTTCGGTCACTACCACCTGCCGCGCTTTCTGCTGCCGGAGGGGGAGACGGACGCGGACGCCTATCTCACAAAGCTGTGCGCGCGCGGCTTTGAAAAACGCTACGGCGACCGGCCGGAGGTGCGAAAGCGGCTGGATTATGAGCTCAACATGATCCGGCGCATGGGCTTTGTGGACTACTTTCTCATCGTGAGCGATTTCATCGGCTACGCCAAGGCCCAGCACATCCCCGTCGGGCCGGGGCGCGGCAGCGCTGCCGGCAGCGTCGTGTCCTACTGCCTCGGCATCACGGACGTGGACCCCGTGCAGTATAACCTCTACTTCGAGCGCTTTCTCAACCCCGAGCGCGTAAGCATGCCGGATATCGACGTGGACTTCTGCGTGCAGCGGCGCGGGGAAGTGATCGACTACGTGATCCGCAAATACGGCGCCGACCACGTGGCGCAGATCGTCACGTTCGGCACGATGGCCGCGCGCGCGGCAGTGCGCGACGTCGGCCGGGTCATGAACATGACCTACGCCGAGGTGGACGCTGTGGCCAAGGCCATCCCCGGCGGCATCAACACCACGCTCGACGAGGCGCTGCAGCAGTCGCAGACGCTGCGCGCCATGTATGACGGGGACGACCGGCTGCACCAGCTCATCGACACGGCCCGCGCCATCGAGGGCATGCCGCGGCATGCGTCCACGCACGCGGCGGGCGTGGTCATCACGGAGCAGCCGGTGTACGCCTACGTGCCGCTGGCGAGCAACGACGGCGCGCTCGTGTGCCAGTTCCAGATGACGACGCTCGAGGAGCTGGGACTGCTGAAGATGGACTTTCTCGGCCTGCGCAACCTCACCGTGCTCGAGGACGCGGCGCGGCAGGTGCGCCGCCGCGAGCCGGGGTTTCAGGTCGAGCGCATCCCGCTCGACGATAAGAAGACGTTTGACATGCTCGCCGCCGGGCGCACCGTCGGCGTGTTCCAGCTCGAGAGCGCGGGCATCACGGCCGTGTGCATGGGGCTGCGCCCGCGCAGCATCGAGGACATCACCGCCGTCATCGCGCTCTACCGCCCCGGGCCGATGGAGAGCATCCCGCGGTTTCTCGCCTGCTCGGCGCACCCGGAGCGCATCACGTATCAGCACCCCCTGCTCGAGCCGATCCTCGCCGTGACCTACGGCTGCATCGTCTATCAGGAGCAGGTCATCGAGATCTTCCGGCAGCTGGCCGGGTTCTCGCTCGGGCAGGCGGACATGATCCGCCGCGCCATGTCGAAGAAGAAAGAGGCCGTCATCACGGCCGAGCGCGCCGCGTTCGTGCACGGCGACCCGGAGCGGAATATCCCCGGTGCGGTGGCGCGCGGCGTGCCGGAGCGGACGGCAAACGAAATTTACGACGAGATCCTCGCCTTTGCAAGCTACGCCTTCAACAAGGCGCACGCCGTGTCCTACGCCATCGTGTCCTACCGCACGGCGTACATGAAGCGCAACTACCCGCACGAATACATGGCAGCGCTTTTGACCTCCGTGCTCGACAACACGCCGAAGGTCACGGAGTACATCGCCGAGTGCCGCGAGCTGGGCATCCGCCTGCTGCCGCCGGACATCAACGCGTCCGACGCCGACTTCACCGTTGAGGGGGGCGACCTGCGCTTCGGTCTCGTGGCCATCAAGGGCGTGGGGCGCGGGCTCATCCAGGCACTCATGCGCGAGCGGGAGATCGGCGGGCCGTTCACGGCGTTTGACGAGTTCTGCCGCCGCATGAACGGGCACGACCTCAACCGCCGCGCCGTCGAGAGTCTCATCCGCGCCGGCTGCTTTGACTGCATGGGCTACAAGCGCAAGGCGCTTATGCAGTCGGTCGACCGCGTGCTCAATGGCGCCGCGAGCGAGAGCCGCATGAACCTCACCGGCCAGATGAATCTCTTCAGCGCGCCGGACGACGGGGGCGAGCCCGCCGACATGACGCAGCTCGTGCTGCCGGACGTGGAGGAGTTCACGCGCGCGGAGCGCATGGCCATGGAGCGCGAGACGACGGGGCTGTACCTCACCGGCCACCCGATGGACGACTACCGCGCGCTCGCGCAGCAGGCCAAGGCCGCGCCCATGGGCGACATTCTCGCAAGCTTCCACGCCCCGGCCACGGCCGCGCACCGCTACCGCGACGGGCAGCGCGTCGTGCTGGCCGGTATCTGCACCGCCAGCCGCGAGCGCGCCACGCGCAAGAACACCCGCATGGCCTACCTCCAGCTCGAGGACGACAGCGGCAGCATGGAGGTGCTCGTGTTTTCGCCCGCGCTCGACGCCTGCCGCGACCTGCTGGCGCAGGAAACCCCCGCGCTGTTCGTCGCCGGGCGCATCTCGACGCGGGACGAATCCGACCCCCAGCTCGTGGCGGACAAGGTCCTGCCGCTGACGGAGCAGGGGCTTGAGACCCTGCGCACGCCGCCGCGCCGCGACCCGCCGCCCCGGCCCGAGCCGCCGAAGCGGCACCGGCTCTGGGTGCGTCTGCCGGATAAGGACCACCCGGCCGTGAAGCGCATCGAGCTGATCCTGAAAATGTTCCCCGGCGACGAGCAGCTTGTGCTCGTGTTTGAGGACACGGGCCGTCGCGCCGCCGCCCGCTGCTGTGTGCACCCCGCGCTCGTCGAGGAGCTGCGCGAGCTCGCGGGGCCCGGCAATGTCGCCGTCACGGAGGAGAAAACCCGTTGACGCGCCGGGCATTTTATGGTATCATGAACGTTAATTTATCTCCCGACCGGATAGGCACCGGCCGGGGGAGGTATTCAGGAGTGTGATGATCCGCAATGGACGCTGGCCCTAAGCAGGATTTATGGAATATTTTGCCTGTTATCATCGTGCTGCTCCTTGGCGCGGCCTATTTCGCCGTCATGGAGACAGCATTCGCATCCGCGAGCCGCATCCGGCTCAAAGCCGCCGCTGATCACGGCAACCGCCGCGCCGAGCAGGCGATGTATGTGCTCGACCACTTCGATCAGGCAATCACGACGCTGCTGATCGGCACGAACATTCTGCACCTGACGATCGCAACGCTCGTGACCGTGGCCGTGCAGCGGCAGTGGGGCATGTGGGCCGTCACCGCCGGCACGCTCGTCACGACCGTGGTCGTGTTCTTCGCAGGCGAGATGCTGCCGAAGAGCATCGCCAAGAAATACGCCGAGCGGCTGGCCATGCGCACGGCGCGTTCGCTGCGGTTTTTCATGGTGCTCTTTCAACCCCTGTCCGCCATGCTCACCGCCTTCGGCAACGCCGTCGCCCGCCGCGTACAGAGCGAGCCCGCCGTGACCGTGACGGAGGATGAGCTGGCCGACATCATCGAGAACATGACCGACGACGGGGAGCTGACCGCCGAGCGCGGCGAGCTCATGAGCTCGGCCCTGTCGTTTGCCGACGTGCCGGTCGAGAGCGTCATCACGGCGCGCGTGGACGTCGCCGCCGTGGACGTGGACGATCCCCCGGAGGAGATCCTCGCCTACGTGCGCGAGCAGCGCCACAGCCGTCTGCCCGTGTATGCCGACAGCATTGACAATGTGATCGGCATCCTGCAGATCCGCAAATACATCAAGGCGTGCATTGCCGCCGGCGGCAAGGCCGTGGACGTGCGCCCCCTGCTCGACGAGCCCGTGTTCGTGCACCAGAGCACCCTCATCGCCGAGGTGCTGCCTGAGCTGAGCAGCCGCAAGGCAAACCTCGCCATCGTCACCGACAACTACGGCGGCACGCTCGGCATCGTGACCGTGGAGGACATCGTCGAGGAGCTCGTCGGCGAGATCTGGGACGAGGACGACGTGGTCGAGGAGTCGTTCGTGCCGCTCGGCGGCGGCCGCTACGAGGTCGATGCCGAGATGACCGTCGGCGAGGTGTTCGACCGGCTCGACTACACCGACCCTGAGGACGACGAGGAGCTGCGCTACAAGCTGCTCGGCGAGTGGACGTATGAGCAGTTTTCCTACATCCCGCGCGAGCGGGAGGGCTTCCGCTATCACCGGCTCGACGTGCGCGTTTCCGACATGAAGCAAAAGCGCATCGTCAAGCTCGTCGTGCGCCTGCTGCCGGAGGAGACCGACGAGGCCGCCCCCGCGGACGCCGCCCCGGAGAAAGGGGGCGAGCCGGCATGAGCATCGTGTGGTATTTTGTCGCGCTCGTCGTGCTGATCGCGCTGTCGGCGTTCTTCTCCGCGTCGGAAATGTCGTATTCGTCGGCCAACCGGCTCCGGCTCGAAAACGCCGCCGAGGACGGCAGCCGCCGCGCGAAGACCGCCGTCGGCATCCTCGACCACTTCGACCGCACCCTCAGCGCCATCCTCATCGGCAACAACCTCGTCAACATCGCGGCGTCGTCGCTCGGCTCCGTGATCGTCATCCTGCTCGCGGGCGAGCAGTGGACGTGGGTGTCCACCGTCGTGCTGACGCTGCTGGTCATCATCTTCGGCGAGACGATGCCGAAGATCGTCGCCAAGCAGAACGCCAACGGCATCGCTCTGCGCAACGCGTATGTCATCCGCGCGCTGTCGGTCATTCTCTACCCCGTCATCTGGCTCGTCGTCGGGCTCGTGCACCTCATCACGCGCCCCCTGCGCGGCGACACCGGCGACGGTGACCCCGAGGAGGCCGCCTCGCAGGAGCTGCAGTCGATCATCGAGACGGCCGAGGACGAGGACGTGCTCGACGAGGACCGCAGCGAGCTGCTGCGCTCCGCGCTCGACTTTTCCGACATCAGCGCGAGCGAGGCCATGACCGCCCGCGTCGACATGGTCGCCATCGACATCGACGACGACTGGGACGAGATCGTGCGCATCATCAACGATTCGTCGTATTCCCGCCTGCCGGTCTACTCCGGCAGCGTGGACAATATCATCGGTTTCCTGTACCTCAACCGCTTTTTCAAGGCCATGATGGACGGCCGGCCGGACGATCTGCGCGCGCAGCTCATTCCACCGTGCTTCGTCTACAAGACCACGCGCCTGCCCGACGTGCTGGCAAAGCTCCGCCGCGAGCAGAAGCACCTCGCCGTCGTCACGGACGAATACGGCGGCACGCTCGGCGTCATCACGATGGAGGACGTGCTCGAGGAGCTTGTCGGCGACATCTGGGACGAGAAGGACGTGGTGGAAAACGAGGTCGTCACGCGGCCCGACGGCGGCTATGAGCTCGACGGCGCCATGACGCTCTCGGACTTTCTCGAGCTGCTCGACTGGAACGAGGACGCCCTCGACGACGCCGACAGCACCACCGTCGGCGGCTGGACGCTCGAGCGCTTCGGCACGTTCCCGAAGGTGGGCGACAGCTTCCGGTACGAAAACCTCACCGTCACGGTCCTCGCCATGGACGGCCGCCGCGTCGAGCGCGTGCTCGTGCAGCCCGACCCGGACGCGGACAAGGACAAGGACGCATAACGCATTCCGGTCGATGATCCGGCCTGTGCAAATTTTGCACAGGCCGGATTTTTGCTTACTTGTGTGAGGCATCTTGTGCCCGGAGTGGGAAAATTTGCCCAAGCGGCGCAAGATGTGGCGATTTGTATCAGAAAACTGTTAGTGTGTGAAAGTTTTTGCACACGAACAGGCATAAAGTTTCATTTTTCGCTTGAAATTTGCACAAATTGCAGGTATAATGAACGCATATTGAATCTTTGCAAGAGGAAAATTTCAAAAAGGAGAGAATCAACTATGAAGTTCAACAAAATCGTGGCGCTGGCGCTCGCCCTCGTCATGGTGTTTGCGCTGTGCGCCTGCGGCGGCGGCAATACCGACACCAAGACCGACGACACGGGTTCCGCTTCCAAGGTCGATACCAACACCGTCTCCGTCGGCGCGATCGTCATCGCCCGCGACGATGTCCCGACCGACGAGATCTATGCGTTCGTGTCCACCATCTTTGACAATCTCGACGCCATCACCGCTCAGCACGCCAAGGGCGCGGAGCTGAGCATCGAGGCTGCCGCCTCCGTCAAGGGCGTGCCGTATCACCCCGGCGCTGCCAAGTACTTTGAGGAGAAGGGCTTCAAGGTCGATGCGGTCAAGGAAGGCGCCGGCAACGGCACCGCTTCCGCGCTCAGCTTCGGCACTGGCGGCGAGTCCGGCACGTACTACGCCTTCGGCGGCGTGCTCGCTTCCTTCGTCTCCGGCAAGTCCAACTGCAAGGTCACGGCCCTCACCTCCGGCGGCTCTCAGGCCAACGTCGAGGATCTGACCAACGGCAACGTCCAGCTCGCGTTCGTGCAGAGCGACGTCATGAACTACGCCTACAACGGCCAGCGCCTGTTTGACAGCCCCGTCACCGGCTTCTCCGTCGTGGCTCAGCTGTATCAGGAGCAGGTGCAGATCGTCACCACCAACCCCGACATCAAGACCGTTGCCGACCTCGCCGGCAAGAAGGTTTCCATCGGTGCAGCCGGCTCGGGCGTGTACTTCAACGCCATTGACGTGCTCAGCGCTTACGACCTCAAGGAGTCTGACATCTCCGCTGTGTACCAGAGCTTCGGCGACAGCGCCGAGAGCCTGAAGGACGGCAAGATCGACGCCGCGTTCATCGTCGCCGGTGCGCCCACCACGGCCATCACCGACCTTGCCACCGCCGGCAGCGTCTACCTCGTCAGCCTCGACGACAGCCACGTGCAGTCCCTGCTGTCCGCGTCCCCGTACTACACCGCCGCCACCATCAAGGCCGGCACCTATTGATGCCCGAGGCGGTGATGCGCTGCATCCCGTAAACGTTCGCTACGGCGTCAGTACCCCTGACGCCGTAGTTTTTCCATCCTAACCGGAACGGAGGTTTCCCCCTATGTCTGACACCAAGAAGGCCGCGGACGCCGCGGCAAACGCTTCGCTGCAGGAGGAAATGGACGCCGTCATGCGCAAGTATGACCGCGAATCCGCCACCCGCGTCTGGACGGGCAAGCCCAAGATCGTCATCTCCGTCGTCATGGCGCTGTTTTCGGTCTACTGCATCTGGTCGACGCTGTTCAGCACGGCCGCGCTCGAGATCCGCCTGACCGCGTTCCTCGGGCTGATCGTCATCATGGGCTACCTGACCTACCCCGCCAGCAAGAAGCATGTGCACGCCAACCGCCTGCCGTGGTACGATATCGTCATCATGGTCATCGGCGCGGCTGCGTTTTTCTACTATTGCTTTAACTATTCCGTGCTCATCAAGACGCTCACCAGCGCCGCCAAGATGACGCCGTTTCTCATCGCCGTCGGCGTGGCCGGCATCCTCGTGCTGGCCGAGCTGTGCCGCCGCTGCGTCGGCCTGCCGATCCTCGTGGTCGTCGGCGCGCTGCTCGTGTACACGTTCGTGAGCATGCTCAACGCCGGGCAGACGTTCCAGCAGGTGCTCAGCCGCGTGATCTACACGCTCTTTTTCGGCACGTCCGGCGTGCTGAGCACGCCCGTGCAGGTGTGCGCGAAGTTCATCGCCGTGTTCATCATCTTCGGTGGCTTCCTTGAGCGAACCGGCATCGCCAGCTTCTTCATTGACGCAGCCAACGCCATCGCCGGCTGGACCTCCGGCGGCCCGGCCAAGGTCGCCGTCATCTCGTCCGCGCTGTGCGGCATGGTGTCCGGCTCGTCCGTCGGCAACACCGTCACCACCGGCTCGGTCACGATCCCGATGATGAAAAAGACCGGCTACAAGCCGGAGTTCGCCGGCGCCGTCGAGGCGGCGGCCTCCACCGGCGGCCAGATCATGCCGCCCATCATGGGCGCGGCCGCGTTCCTCATGGCCGAGTACATGGGCGTGACGTATGGTCAGGTCACCCTCTGGGCGATCCTGCCTGCCGTGCTGTATTTCGGCGGCATCTTCATCTCCGTGCATCTCGAGGCCAAGAAGCTCGGCCTCAAGGGCATCCCGCGCTCGGAGCTGCCCCGCTTCAAGTACCTCATCCGCAACGTCTATCTGCTGCTGCCGCTCGTGTTCCTGATCTGGATGGTCACGGCGAACATCCGCTCGCTGCAGTTTTCCGCCGCGATCGCCATCCTGATCTCCATCGCCGTGAGCCTGGTCGGCACCATCCGCGACGCCTCGGCCGAGGTTAAAGAGACCAAGACCGGCAGCGTTGCCGGCATCACCGCCAAAAAGACCGGCCGCATGATCCTCGACTCGCTCGAGGCCGGCGGCAAGGGCAGCATCACCGTCGCCGTGGCCTGCGCCATGGCCGGCATGATCGCGGGCTGCATCACCGTCACGGGCCTGGCGTCCAAGCTCATCAGCGGCGTCATTGCGATCAGCAGCGCCATCCCGAACCCGACGCTCTCGCTGCTGCTGGCGCTCTTCCTGACGATGCTCTGCTGCATCGTGCTCGGCATGGGCGTGCCCACGACCGCCAACTACTGCATCATGGCCTCCACCTGCGCGCCGATCCTCATCACGCTCGGCATCCCGAAGGTCGCGGCCCACTTCTTCGTGTTCTACTTCGGCATCGTCGCCGATATCACGCCGCCGGTCGCGCTGGCGGCCTACGCCGGCTCCGCCATCGCCAAGTCCGACCCCATGAAGACCGGCATCAATGCCACGAAGCTCGCCATCGCGGCGTTCATCGTGCCGTACATCTTTGCGATGAACCCCTCCATGCTGCTCATGGATCAGGGCGTGCTCGCCGCCATTCAGGTCATCATCACGTCGTGCCTCGGCATCTTCGGCATCGCCGCCGCGCTCGAGGGCTATATCGTCACGCGCGCGCCCTGGTGGCAGCGCATCCTGCTTGCCGCCGGCGGCCTGTGCCTGATCGACCCGGAGTTCATGACCGACGTCGTCGGCGTCGCGGTCATCGTGGTCGTCATCGTGCTGCAGATCGTCCTGCGCAAGCACAGCAAGCCCGCCGCCGCGTAAAAAAACCGGAACCTTTCGCTCGGATGCACGTCAGAGTATCTGACGTGCATCTTTTTGCGCGCCGCGCGCCGCCCGGCCCTGGGGTTTACACACGCGGGCCGGCGGCGTATAATATTCCCGTGCGAAGATTCGGAAAGGAGCGATCTGCATGAAACGAAACATCCCGGCGCTCGTGCTGGCGCTGGCGCTCGCGCTGTCTCTGGCCGCCTGCGGCCGCAGCGAGAAGACCGCCGCGTCCGCCCAGCCGACGGCTGCGGCCGACAAGGCGGGGAACATCACCCTCTGTCCGACGTATGACGACGGCAAGGGCGGCTATTTTTCCGTCACGCTGCCGGCCAGCTGGGGCGACGATTACCTGACCGAATGCGGCGCCAACGACGGCGGCTATTACGTCGGCTTTTACGAAAAGACCGACTACGACAACGGTCTGGGCGGCTTTCTGTTCATGCTTGAGGTCTTTCCCACCGATTATGACTATACCGTGCTGCCGGAGTATCAGGCCATCTGCGGCCTGACCGTCGACGGCGCGAACTACAACCTCATTGCCGAGTTGCCGACCGACGTGCAGTTCGCCAACGAGAACGCCGACCTCTACCGCAGTATGTCCAACGACTTTTCGGCCATTCTCAAGAGCCTGACCTTCTCCAAGGGCGTCACGCGCACGGAGGTCACGGCGCCCACGCAGACGTCCGGCAGCGGGTCGTGAAAACGCAGTGCGTGCAAAAAACACCGTCTCCCATCAAGAGCGTTGACATAGGAAAACAAGCAGAAACCCAGTAAAATCAACGCTTTTAAGGGCAGAGGGCAAACAGGTTAGCTCAAAAATTGAATAACCAAGCGACAAAAGGGATGTTACCGCAAGGCAGCATCCCTTTTCGCATACGCCCACGCCGTAGATTTTGAGAAAAGTCTACGGCGTTTTTTTCTGCCCAAATCTGAAAGGAGGTGCAGCCACAATGTACTTTACGAACGGCAGCAGCCGTGCGTTTGAAATGCTCATGCGGGGAAAGCCCGGCTTTGACCGCTACGAAAACGGCGGCTGTGCCGACTGTGAGGATTGCAATACCTGTCACTTTTACCGTCCGCATTGGAAGTACCAGTTCTGTGTGTATGCGGAATGTCCGTATGAGCCGGGCAAGCTGACCGCCATCCGTCGCGGCACAGCGAAGTGAGCGAAAGGAGCTGATAACCTATGGCAGTATTTCGGGTGGAGCGCAACAGCGGGTACACCGTCATGTCAAACCACCATCTGCGAAACAAGGAGCTGACCTTGAAAGCCAAGGGGCTGTTGTCGCAAATGCTGTCCCTGCCGGAGGATTGGGACTATACCCTTGCAGGGCTGTCCCATATCAACCGTGAGAGCATTGACGCGATCCGCACCGCCGTATGGGAGCTTGAAAAAGCCGGATATATCCTGCGGCGGCAGGGGCGCGATGAAAAAGGCAAAATGACTGCTATCGAATATACCATCTATGAGCAGCCGCAGCCGATGTTGGAAAATCCAATACCGGGTAAACCGATGTTGGAAAATCCGACGTCGGAAAATCCAACGCAATTAAATAAAGACAGATCAAGAACTAACTTATCAAAGAAAGAAAAATCAATTACGGATCTATCAAGTACCGATTCCTTTCCTATCCTTTCCCCTGACCCCTCACCTTGCAGGGCTGCGCCGGAACGGAAAGGAACGGAAG
>OJKI01000366.1_pt1 | contig 18189 bp, 17 predicted proteins | sample 1596431 | NCBI WGS metagenome assembly OJKI01 (sample SAMEA4350165, study PRJEB24818) | metagenome | biome: human; feature: gut; material: faeces | place: Denmark | collected 2013-09 | reverse complement strand
CCAATATGACAAGACGGCTCCAAAGTAGAAAGGCTGAACTATATGAGCAATACCGAGCGGGTCGCATAAGCAGAGAGAAATTTGCTGATATCCAGAAGACAGATTCAGAGAAGCTGGCAAGACTCTCAAGTAGAGCTGAAGAGATCAAGCGGCTTCTGGTAGAGCACTATGAGTCTCGAGGTAATCTTGCGGCGGGAAAAAGAACAGCAGATCAGATCATCCTGCTTAAAGATTATGATCCGGAAATAATTAGAAATTTTGTAGAGCGGGTTCGTGTGTACCCTTCAGGAGAGATTGAGATAGATATGCGTACTTCGAGCGGGTTTGCATTTGTAACGGCAAGCTAAAACAATAAGCGCCCCCACTTTGGAGGCAGCTGAAAAAATTTCGAGAAAAATTGTATGTCTATCTTGACACAACCAGGATTGACCTATGCCAATCACGGCAGACAGGAGGCTTATCAAGCGGCTTTTGAGCAAGCACGGGGAAGAAGCTTCTAGACAGCTTATTGAATTGCACAGGGCAGATACACTCGGGCAGTCTTCAATTCGCATTCCCCGCCTTGCAACTTTTGAGACTGCAAACGCAATGATAGATGAGCTGTTACAAGAGGAGAAGTGCTTCTCATTAAAAGACCTTGCTGTCAATGGAAACGACATGATGGCGATCGGGCTGAAGGGAAAGTCAATCGGCAATGCCTTGCAAGCCTGTTTGGATGCGGTTATGGATGAAAGAGTGGCAAATGACCACACAGCCCTACTGACACTCGCTCAGGAACAAATGATAGCAGATACCGATCAGATATTATCTGATTTCGCGAATGACTACAAAAGAATGTCCTGACTCTAATGCGACCGCAAATGACAAGAGGGATACCGGCAAAGGGTATCCCTCTTGTTTTAGTTAGATGTGATTATACCATGTTGTCAGTTCAGATCACCGGCGGCCTTGATCTTCACCCGGTTGGTGTTGCCGGGATAGTAAGCCAGAGGTACATCCTCCATTTCGATGATCTCCACAGTCTCACGCACGGCGCCGGCCTCGACCGCAAGCTCAATGGCTTCGTTCTTGGCCTTTTCCAGCGACTGCTCACGGGGCAGCTCGTCGTAGTTCATCAGCTTTTCATAGGTGCCGCTGACCTTGGAAATGGCAGAGCCGATGGCGTTGGCGCAGCCGAAATGCTCCGGCTTCAGGACCGTTGCCGCGCCGCTGATCTTCTCCGGCAGGATGATGGAGCCGCCGCCCACAAGGATCAGATCTACGTCCGCGTTGGAGACCTTCATGGCGTCCACGCTGTCTTCCACCAGTGCGCGGATCGCAGCCATGGCCTTGTCCGCCACTTCCTGAGAAATGGTTTCCACCTTGGACTTGTCGCCCAGCTCCACCATGCCCAGCCGCACGGCGATATCAGTGGCGGTCATCACATCGCCGCCGAACACAAGCGCCTTTTTTGTGATCTCATAGCCCACGCTGTCGGGGCCGACGGTCACGCTGCCGTCATCCCTGACACGCACGATGGAGCCACCGCCCAAGCCGATGGAGATAACGTCCGGCATCCGGAAATTGGTGCGCACACCGCCAATGGTGACGGCCACGCTGGATTCTCGGGGGAAGCCGTTCTGGATCACGCCGAGATCGGTGGTCGTACCGCCCACATCTACCACGATGGCATCCTTCAAGGAGGAGAGGTAGCTGGCGCCGCGAATGGAGTTCGTGGGGCCGCAGGCAACCGTCAGGATCGGATAGCGGCGGGCGTGCTCCATGGTCATGAGCGTGCCGTCATTCTGGCTGAGATACACGTCTGCATTGACAATGCCCTCATCCCGCAGGCTCTTGGCAAAGCCCTCGGTGAAGCGCTCGGCTACCTGCCACAGCGCGGCGTTCAGGATCGTGGCGTTTTCCCGCTCGATCAGGCCCATAGAGCCGATCTCGCTGGAGATGGAAATATGGACGTCCTCGCCCATGATCTCCCGGCAGAGCTTGGCCGCCTCCACCTCATGGTCATTGCGGACGGTGGAGAACACACTAGAAATGGCAATGGACTTCACGCCCTTTGCCTTCATCTCCTCAAAGAACGACTTGGCGGCAGCGGTATCCAGCGGGGCCAGTTCCCTGCCGTCATATTCAAAGCCGCCTCCGATGATGGTGCTGCCCACGGCCACCTTCTGAATATCCTCCGACCAGTCCACCATGGGACGGATGCCGGTGGTGGCAGGCGCGCCGATGCGCAGGATGCCGATGGGGGCCAGATTCTTGCGCTCCACAATGGCGTTGGTGCACTGGGTCGTACCCAGCATTGCCTGATGGATCTGCGCGGGATCCACACCGGAGACCTCCAGCACCGTGCGCATAGCGCCCAGAATACCGTCGTAAATATCCGCAGAGGTGGGATACTTGATGTCCGCCACCACCGCGCGGTTCTCGTCCACCAGGACGGCATCCGTATTAGTGCCGCCCACATCAATTCCGAGTTTATACATGATCAGTTACCTCCCTTGCAGCGCTCTTCCAGAGGAATGTAATCCGTGTCCACGCCGAAATAGCGGGGGCCTACCAGCTCAATGCCCTTTTCCGTCCGCCACAGGTGGAAGCACTTGAGACCGACCACCATGACACGTTTGCCGTACTTGAGGCCGTCTGTGGTAACGGGGATATAGGTCTCCGTATCCACCAGAGAAATGAGGTCGGGGGTGGTAGCCAGGATCTTGCCGTCCACCGTGGCGGTCAGGTTCTCATTCTGGAACTCCACATAGGCGGTATGGCCCTTGTACTCACCGATGCCCTCCAGCACGACCTTGCCGAAGTTGAAGCCGGCCCGAGTCTCCCGCAGCACATCCGCGATCTTGCCCTTAAAGAGCTTGAAGCCCTCGGACATTTCAAGGAAATGCTCCTCCGGCGTCTGGTCACCGCAGTCCTTGACAGTGCGGATGGCCTTGCCCAGCTGCTGGCTGCGGGTGACGATGCCGTGGACGCCAAATTCCTTCATCTGTTTGCCGCTCATGGGATAAAGAGACACGGAGACGGAAGCGCCGCAGCTCATGGTGACCGACCGGGCCAGCTCCTCCGTCCATTTGTTGGTGATGGTCTCAAAGATGCAGCTGTTGCCCTTCTCGTCCACCAGCGCCATCGGCGTTGCCTTGATACCGCCGATGGTAAAGGTCACCATCTGCAATTCAGGGAAGGCACGGCCCATGCCGTCCACATCCACCATCGGCATATTCAGCCGGGCCGCCGCAGCGATGGGCAGCATGGAGTTGACGCCGCCGGCCTCGATGGGCATAAAGGCGTAGATCTCCCTGCCGAAGAACTTGGAGACCATATCAAAGAGCTTTTTGTATTCGTTGCCGCCGATGGCCTTCTCCGCCAGTACCGTCGGCGCGCCCATCATGGCGATGGGGACAACAAGGGCGTCATCCGGCACCTCCTCCGGGTCCAGCAGCGTGACAGGGCCGCACTCCTGTACGGCGCCGATGGCCACCAGCTTGCCTACATAGGGATCACCGCCGCCGCCCGCGCCCAGCAGCGCCGCGCCGGTGGCAATATCTTCGATCTCAGGGATTCCGATTTTTCGCATGACCTTTTCCTTCTTTCGTTATAATTGCAGTATGCAGGAGAAGCGGGCAGATACCCGCTCCTCCTGCGGCAGATATTACGCAGCCTGCTTTGCGGGCATCCGCTTTGCGGACGTCAGCTTCGCGAGGCCCACATAGAGGACCAGAGAAACCACAATACCGTTGACCGGGCCCACAAAGAACGGCCAGTTCAAAAACGGCAGAGCCTCGACAAGACCAGGGAAGCTGGCGAAGGTACCGCCGGTGATGCAGGCAAAGACGGCGCCAATAGCAAAAGAGATGACGCCGACGGCGGAAAAACCGGGGCGGGGGGAGAAATTCTCCCGCTTGCCCTTGCCCACGATCCAGTAGGAGGCGATCAGCACGCCGGCCAGCGGCGGGATCAGCGCAGACATGAGGGACAGGAAGCTCTGAAAAGCATTCAGCAGGCCGAAGGCTGCCAGCAGCGTGCCGATGGCGCCGGCCACACCGGTGGTGACCTTGAACTTGCTCTCGTCAAAGCCAAGGAGATTGCTGAGGGCCAGGCCGCCGGAATAGGCGTTGGTAACGTTGGTGGTCCAGGTGGCCAGCACCAGTGCCACAAGGCCGACAAACGGCACGCCCAAAGACGCAAGGATGGCGGAGATGTCATACTGGCCTGTGACGATGCTCATGAGTGCGCCGGTCAGCAGCATGAAAAGGCCCGCGGGAATAACGCCCACAACGGAGGACTTCACCACATCGCTGCGGCTCTTGGCAAAGCGGCAGTAGTCGGCGGAGATTACGCCGCCCAGGGCGAAGGAGGCAACCACCATCGAGATGCCAAACACCATACCGGAGGAGTTCTCGGGCGCATAGTTTGTGATGGCGCTGCCGCCGTCATTTGTGACGATACCGGCAATGAGACCGTACAGGCAGACGATGACCAGAAGCGGCACGGCGATGTAGTTGAGCCACTTGAGGCCCTTGAAGCCGACGCAGGCCGTCAGCAGCATGATAACGCCCCAGACGATAGAGCTGATAGAGATAAAAATCGGAGTTGCCTCCGTTCCCAGCATATTGGCTACCATGCTGGCAAAGGCGCTGCCGCAGGTGGCAGACTGGATACCGAACCAGCCAACGCAGGCAATCGCAAGAAGCGCGCTGATAATATAGCGTGCGCCCTTTTCGCCCAGCGCCCCGGAGGCCATCACGGACACCGGCAGCCCGGTATCGCATGCCTGCATGCCGATGCAGATCATGTAGACGCAGATCAGGCCATAGCCGATCAGAATGGACAGGACGATCTGACCAAGGCTCAGTCCGCCTCCGGCCAGCACGCCGCCGATCATCAGGCAGGGAACACAGATCATGCCGCCCGCCCAGACTGCCGCGATGGACAGCCAGCTCTGGCGCTGCGATTCATCAATTTTAAAGCCGCTGTTGTTTTCACGCATGGGAAAACACCTCTTTCTCTTGGGTATATTCTGAGTCCGAACCAAAGAATGGGGCAAGTATAACACTTCAAAGCGGTGAAGAATACTGTCGGATAGGCAGAAAAAATGCTTCGCTGTTTGTCCCTTGGGACAAACAGCGAAGCATTCCTTATTGTAACTATCAACGGACCTCATGAAGGAGCCGGTAAACCGCGGCGCTGCGGTAGAGCTCGATGGTCTCCGGCATTTTTCCCAGACGATAGCCAAGCAGATCCGCAATTCTTTGCAGCCGGTACTTGATGGTATTCTTATGAAGAAACAGCATCTCCGCAGTTCGGGTAACGCTGCTGTCGCAGTCCAAAAGGTAAACACAAGCCGTATCAAGGAGATCATGCTATTCCCGGTCGGCCTGTAAAGCCGCCAGCGGCAGGGTGCGCCGCACAGCAGCGGTCTCTCCCTCGTCAATGCGTTTGCGGCAGGAAGCCGCCAGCTCCAGTTCCCCTTGCAGGAACATCCTTTTATGCGGGAAAATACGCTTGGCATCCTCCAAATTGTCAAGTGTTAACAAATATGCTCTCCGGCAGCTTGTCGTATTGGACAATCCGCTGCATCGCACCACAACAGCATCCGGGCTGGTCTTCAACGCACACGACAGGATCTCCCGTATTGCGCTCTCGGTTTCCCTCAAAGAATGCGGTGTGCTCAGGCACATGACCGGCTGTCCCTCATAGATCGCGCCCACAACGGTATCCGCACACTGTCTGGCCAGGGCCAGATCCTGCTCCATCCGCTCCTCCACTTCCCCGGCATCCGCACCGCACAGCATCCACAGCTCGTGAAGTGAGGCAACATCTACATGAAAGATCTCCGCCAGACGGCGCATCTTCAGCGGCTCGTCCTGCAGAATTGCCCGCAGCAATTCATGGATCGCCACAGCGCCATGCTGCTTTCCCCAGATATTGATACAGATTCTCACGATGTCTGCCGCCTGCTCCACCAACGAAGCCCCCAGCGGAGCGCCGACCTTGATCAGCGCCAGATGGAGCGGCTGGGCCAGGTCTGAGCGGATAGAAACGCAGGACATTTCCGCATCCGCAAGAAAGGGGCAGGGTACGCAGATCTGCTCCGTCAAAAGCGGCAGGCAGCGTTCTATCCCCTCCCGGACCGTATCCTCCATACCGCTGGGCCAGGTCGCGAGATTCAGGATGTTTCCTTCATGGGTGGTCAGTGCCGCGGAGCACCCAAGCTCCGCGCACAGCATTTGCAGCGCGGTCCCCACCGTCTGCTGGTGGTGCGGCGCCGAGGAGATCCGTGCAAGAATGTCCGACACAAGGGAGCCCGGGACCAGGCGGTCCTTGTAGATGCACTCTGTCACGTCGGTGATCAGGTCGCTGTAACGGAGATGCCGCTGGCCCTCCGGCATACAGATCAGGACGAAATCATTGGCGTCAGCGATCTCGATCAATCGCCGGTCCACCCGGGGGAGGTAGACGCCCACATAATACAGCACCATCCCCACTTCCCCGCCCTCAATGAGCCGCAACAGATTGGAGCACTGGCACTCCACATCATTGATGCAGTTAAGAAAGCCGGTAATGACGATCTCACTGCCGGGGTATTTGTTATGGCGAAACACCTCGTTGATCAGGACCCCCGGATCGGTAGATTCCAATACGGAGATCGAAGACACGACCTTTTTCAGCCCGCCTGCGCCGCCAATAACGCGTGCATGTTGCAGGGACGGCAGCTTCAGCAGGTCGGATACAGTCACGCTCATGCTCTCACCTCTTTTTTAATTGATATAGGCTTATAATATGGTAGTTTGTACCTTTGCCTTTTCTATTTCAAGTAGCTTTTTCAACCCCTGGATTTCCCTTGTGAGCCGGTCATACTCAGTAAAGGCCTCTACGACCTGTTCGTCATCTTCAAATGTGGGGCGCGCGGGGAACTTGGTGTGAATGATAAATGACTTCTCCAAACCCTCCGGGAAGCGAACTTTAATGGTGTTTTCCTTCTGGGCGATGACAATGCCAGTCCCATACTGCTTATGTGTTACCCGCACATTCAGTAAGGAGATTGACCGGAACTTATCCAATTCAATATCTTTTGCTTGAATCTGCGTCTCAAGACTATCGATTCTTTCCTGCACTTTCGCCTCTTCCTTCAGGCGGAGTTGCTCTTTGTTATAGGCAGAGGTGCTTTCCGACTTGGGGATATAATAGATACCCTGGTAGAAATTATAGGCACGAGAACAGTAGATAACATCGAAAGCGAGAAGGTGCAGACTATCATCATGATAACATTCATCACCACAGATAGCCCAATGCTTCTCAAGGAGTGCTGGGCGTGTTCGAAGAGCGTCAACAACCAGATCGCACATTCCATAATAAGCGCTTAGCTTAAAGGTTTGCCCTGAGCCAATATCAATTCCGTACTCGATATGTTTTGCAAACTCCTCGGCTTCACTGTATTTGTAAATATAGTTCTCTTCCGGGGCATAGAGTGCCAAATAGGTGAAGGCACAATGACGGTTCTGCCCGTACTTCCAGTAACTCGGGAATGTGCGTTCACGGACTGCCTCAATCCCATCTAGAAACTCCTCAACATGGTCTTGCCGCAACTGAAGATTGCCTTGGTCATCGGCGAAGAGGACTTCGACAAAAAGACGCTCTACCTCATCAGGCTCTTGCTCAGCCATCTTCACGATCCCGTTTGTGGGGGATACCTGCCCATTATCGAGCAACACAGAGCACTCTTTTGTGGCGGCTTTGAATTTCTCGGCAAAGGTCATATCCTCGACTTCTTCGCTGAACCAGACATCCTGAAAACAGCGGACAGCACGCCACTTGAAAATCTCGTCATGTTCCGCATTGTTGATCCACTCAAAGTTATCCTCGTAGCGCTGGATGAGCGTATTGAGATTAGCGGTGTTCATGGGTCGGTCTCCTTGTTTTATATCTGGTAGTAAATTTCCTGAGTTTAGTATCATCATTGTAGTCGCACCTACAGTAAATGGCAAGAGAAAAGGCCGTCATTGTGGAAATGTCTTGAGCTATTCTTGAATGATAGATCCCGCCTTTACAGACCGATTTGCAATACGATATAATAAACCGTGCCATCGTGGGCTCTGCGTTTCATGGGACAAACTGAGCAGGGAATGCAGACCATGCTCAGCCGTATCCTAGATCACATTAGTTTGGAGTCCGTCCGAGCTACATGGGAGGCGGGGCTTTATCTCTATCGTACCGACTTCCCTGTACAGCTTGATGCGAAAGTTGCATGCTGGTACGGAGAAAAAGAGGGCCATATGAAGAAAGCCATCCAGAAGCTGCGGAAGGTTTATCCAAAGCTGACGGTGCGCTGTTTCTCAGACTTCGGCCACGGTGACATTATCAACCATCCTGAACTGTTTATTGAAGAGATGATCTAGTTCATGAATTTGTCGGTTTAATTGAATAGTAGGTCAAACGAAACGTTTCAAGTATTCAAACGGAGCTTGATGCTAACACCAATATGACAAGACGGCTCCAAAGTAGAAAGGCTGAACTATATGAGCAATACCGAGCGGGTCGCATAAGCAGAGAGAAATTTGCTGATATCCAGAAGAAAGATTCAGAGAAGCTGGCAAGACTCTCAAGTAGAGCTGAAGAGATCAAGCGGCTTCTGGTAGAGCAATATGAGTCCCGAGGTAATCTTGCGGCGGGAAAAAGAACAGCAGATCAGATCATCCTGCTTAAAGATTACGATCCGGAAATAATTAGAAATTTTGTAGAGCGGGTTCGTGTGTACCCTTCAGGAGAGATTGAGATAGATATGCGTACTTCGAGCGGGTTTGAATTTGTAACGGCAAGCTAAAACAATAAGCGCCCCCACTTTGGAGGCAGCTGAAAACATTTCGAGAAAAATTGTATGTCTATCTTGACACAACCAGAGGGCTTCATCACCGGCATGGCGTCAAAGATGTTCGTCGTCGCGGGGCCGGTCATCGTGTTCGGCACGCTCACAAGCGTCGTGTACGGCGTTATCCTGATGCTGCTGTAAAAAAGGAGAGATGCCGCGGCATCTCTCCTTTTTTGATTCATTTCGCCCGCTGGATGCGCTTTTCGTTTTCGTGCGCGCTGGGGATGACCAGCGGCGCCTGCTCCACAATGACCGACGAGGTGTCCAGTCCGTACCACTGAATGGCCGAGCCCGCCGCGCGGCGGACGGCGTATTTGAGGTTCAGGATGATCTCGTCCGTGCGGCTCAGCTCCGACATCAGCGGCACCGCGCGGCGCAGCATCAGAAACTTGAAGCTGCCCACCTGCGAGGGGCCGTAGATCGAATACTTTCTCTCCTGCGGTGGCAGCTCCCCGCTCTCGAGCAGGTCGCGCACGATCTGGCGCAGGTAGATGTTCACGCGCTGGTCATTCTTGAAGCCGAGGTTGAGCTTTACGCGGAAAATATAGTCCGTGCCAAACGTCTCGACCTGATAGTTCATCGCGTTTGGCTCGTCGAGCACATGCACACTCAAAAACCAGTAGGCGCGGGCGCGCTTGGGGTCCTTATCGAGGATGGAGTAGAGTGTGTTGCGATCGATCGTCTCCATATCGTCGCTGCTGCCGATGTAGACAAGGTTCTGCGTCAGCTCCGGCAATGCACTGTCGCCGCGCAGCGCGGCAAGATTCTCCGTATAGTCACCAAGCTTGAGGCGCACGCTGTATTTCTGCTCGAGTTGTGTGCCGCGGTGCCAGATGATCATAATCGACAAAAGCAGCAGCGCCATAATGACCGCCACATAGCCGCCGTGCGCAAATTTCGACAGGCTCGAGAGGAAAAACACCGTCTCGATCGCGCCGAAGACAATGAGCACGCCCCACGCGAGCGCTTTCTTCCCTCGCACACGGGAAAGATACACGAACAGAAGCAGCGTTGTCATCAGCATCGTCACCGTGATGGCAAGGCCATAGGCCGACTCCATGCGCGCGCTCGAGCGGAACAGCAGCACGATGAACGTGCAGCCCACCCAGAGGATCTTGTTGACCGTGTCGATGTAGATTTGACCCTTGGTCTCGGCGGGATACTGCACCTTCAGGTGCGGCATCAGGTCGAGGCGGATGGCCTCCGATACCAGCGTATAGGAGCCTGTGATGAGCGCCTGCGAGGCGATCACCGCCGCGAGTGCGCTCAAAATGACCGCCACCGGACGCAGCGCGCCGGGCAGCATCAAAAAGAACGGGTTCAGGCTCTCAAGCGATGCAAGCGCCGCGTCGCCCCGACTGCTGAGCAGCCACGCCCCCTGCCCCAGATAGTTGAGGATCAGGCAGATCTTGACGAGCGGCCAACTGATGTAAATGCTCTCGCGGCCTACATGGCCCATGTCGGAATACAGCGCCTCCGCGCCCGTCGCGGCCAGAAACACGCTGCCGAGGATCATAAAGCCGAGTTTATTATAAGGGCTCACGAGAAGCTCCACCGCGTGCGCGGGGTTGAACGCCCGGAGCACCTGCGGCATGGAGAAAATGTTCATCGCCCCCGTCGCACCGAGGAAGAGGAACCACACGAGCATCACCGGGCCAAAGGCCTTGCCGATGCGGCTCGTGCCCGCGTGCTGCACGGCAAAAAGCGACGCGATGATGCAGAGCGTGATGATGATGACGCCCGTCTGGCGGCCTCCGAGGAGCCTGTCCATCATCGCGATACTGCGAAGTCCCTCAACCGCCGAGGTCACGGTCACCGCAGGCGTCAGCACGCCGTCGGCAAGCAGCGCCGCGCCGCCAAGCATCGCCGGCACGATGAGCCACTTGCCGCAGCTGCGCACGAGCGAATAGAGCGAGAAGATACCGCCCTCGCCGTGGTTGTCCGCCTTCATGGCGATGAGCACGTACTTGATGGTCGTGAGCAGCGTGATCGTCCAGATGATGAGCGACAGCGCGCCGACAATGAACGACTCGTTGAGCTGCGTGATGCCGCCGTTCCCCTCCAAAATGGACTTCATCACGTACAGCGGTGAGGTACCGATATCGCCGTACACGATGCCGATGGCCACAAGACACATCGTGAGGGAGGTTTTTTGTCTCTTTTCCATAGCGTTCCCTGCCTTTTTGGGCGCGGCGGAGCGGTCTTTATCTCCCCACCGCGCCGCTTCTTCATAAATTCTTAACAAAATTTTAGCATGTCCTCCCGACAAGTGCAAGCGACAAATGCCGTCAAGTGTTAAATTGACGAAAATGCCCTTTCCGCGCTGAAGAGGCGGAAGCGTGTCCATACATGGTTTATCCGCGGTTATTCTGTTGACATAACGATGTGGAAAACTCTGTGGAAACTGTGAATAACTTTGTTATTCCAGTGCGTTCCCGCCGGTTAACGCTTTGTTATGTTCGACGTCTTTCGGCATAATTGGCGCAGAAATTCCCGCGAATTTCTGCATTTTCCCGCCAAAGGCAAAAATCTGCCGCGGCCACTTGCCATTGTGGTCAAAAAATCGTATAATGTACTAAGTTTTGTGTTTGAAGATCAGAATCGTAAATTTCGGCGAAATGGAGAAACCCCAATGGCAGAAGCAAAAAAAACGAATTACGGCAACGAGAGCATCTCGTCCCTCAAGGGCGCGGACCGTGTGCGCAAGCGCCCGGGCGTCATCTTCGGCTCGGACGGGCTGGACGGCTGCGAGCACGCCGTGTTCGAGATCCTTTCGAACTCCATCGACGAAGCGCGCGAGGGCCACGGCAAGCTCATCACCGTCACCCGCTACTTAGACCACAGCATCGAAGTAGAGGACATGGGCCGCGGCTGCCCTGTGGACTATAACCCCAAGGAAAAGCGCTTCAACTGGGAGCTCGTGTACTGCGAGCTCTACGCCGGCGGCAAGTACAACAACTTGGACGGCGACAACTACGAATACTCCCTCGGCCTCAACGGCCTCGGCGCGTGCGCGACGCAGTATTCCTCGCGCTATATGGACGTGACCGTCTGGCGCGACGGGAACAAATACTCCCTGCACTTTGAACGCGGCGAGCCCGTGGGTAAAAAGGGCGATGAGCTCAGGATCGAGCCGACCGACCGCGGCCGCAAAACCGGCACGCGCACGCGCTGGCTGCCCGACCTCGACGTGTTTACCGATATCGACATTCCCGCCGACTACTATGTCGAAACGCTGCGCCGTCAGGCCGTCGTCAACGCGGGCATCACGTTCCGCTTCAAAAACGAAGTCCTCCCCGGCCATTTTGAGACGCAGGACTTCGTCTACGAAAACGGCATCATCGACTATGTCGCCGAGATCGCGGGTGAAGACGCCCTGACCACCCCCGTCTTCTGGGAGACGGAGCGCCGCGGCCGCGACCGCGAGGACAAGCCCGAATACAAGGTCAAGCTCTCCTGCGCGTGCTGCTTTTCGAATAAGGTGCAGCGCATCGAGCACTATCACAACTCCTCGTGGCTCGAGCACGGCGGCAGCCCCGAAAAGGCGTCGAAGACCGCCTTTGTCTACGCCATCGACAAGTATTTGAAGGACAACAACAAATACCAGAAGGGCGAAGCCCGTATCGCCTGGCAAGACATCGAAGACTGCATCATTCTCGTCTCCAACAACTTCTCCACGCAGACGAGCTACGAGAACCAGACGAAAAAGGCCATCACGAACAAGTTCGTGCAGGAGGCGATGACGGACTTTCTGAAGTCCCGCCTCGAAACCTATTTCATCGAAAACCGCGTCGACGCGCTCAAGATCGCCGAGCAGGTGCTCATCAACAAAAGAAGCCGCGAGAGCGCGGAAAAGCAGCGCCTGAACATCAAGAAAAAGCTCTCCGGCAGCATCGACATCTCAAACCGCGTCGAAAAGTTTGTCGACTGCCGCACGCGCGACGTCTCGCGCCGCGAGATCTACATCGTCGAGGGCGACAGCGCCCTCGGCAGCGTCAAGCTCTCGCGCGACGGCGAGTTTCAGGGCATCATGCCCGTGCGCGGCAAGATCTTAAACTGTCTCAAGGCCGACTATCCGCGTATTTTCAAGAGTGAGATCATCACCGACCTTTTGAAGGTCCTCGGCTGCGGCGTCGAGGTGCCGGGCAAGTTTGTCAAGGACCTGAACGCCTTTGATATCAACAATCTTCGCTGGAACAAGGTCATCCTCTGCACCGATGCCGATGTCGACGGCTTCCAAATCCGGACGCTCATCCTGACGATGATCTACCGCCTCTGCCCGACGCTGATCCGCGAGGGCTATGTCTACATCGCCGAGACCCCGCTTTTTGAGATCACCTGCGGCGAAAAGACGTGGTTCGCCTACACGGACAAGGAGAAAAACGACATCGTCAAGACCCTTGAGGGCAAGCGCTACAAGGTCGACCGCTCGAAAGGTCTCGGCGAGAACAACCCCGAAATGATGTGGCTCACGACCATGAACCCCGAGACACGCCGTCTCATCAAGGTCATGCCCGAGGACGCGGAGGCGACGGCACACTCGTTTGATCTGCTGCTCGGCGACAATTTGCAGGGCCGCAAGGACCACATTGCCGAAAACGGCTACAAATACCTCGAAATGATCGACGTATCGTAATACGAACAAGCAGGAAAGGAGCCTTACTATATGGAAGGCATTTTACTTCACGTTCTCTATCGCGGCGAAAAGGCTAATGACTTTGCATCGGAGATGGAGCGAAGCGGCCTGCGCGCCGCCGTCCTCGCGGAAGAGGGCTGCATGCAGTACGACTACTACCGGCCTCTTGCCGAGGAAAACTGCGTGCTGCTCGTGGAGCACTGGCGCGACCGCGCCGCGCTCGACAAGCACTCCGCGGGCGAGCCGATGGCAAAGCTCAAGGCGCTCAAGGCAAGCTACGACCTCGCAACGACCGTAGAGCGCTTTGAATGAGGAAGGGCTCATCCGGGGCAAAAAATCAGGAATCTGCTAAGGAGTTTTGATAGCCATGAAAAAGATAGTTCTTAAAACTGTGATAGGGATTCTTCTAGCTTGCAGCTTATTTGTTGGTTTTCTTTATGTAAGCAGCGATATTGGCATAGCATCAGGGAATCTGGAAACAGACATTCGTTCGTCGCAGAAGATCAAGGAGGATTGGGCGATCGATGGAAGTGTTTCTGACACGATGGCTGCATATATTTCTTATCCGCAAGACATGAGCGACCACACTTTTTCCGTCTATGTCAATCGCCCGGGACTTTCCTTCGGATATTTCTTCCGCGCGGGCGGAAAACTCTCGGAGATCCAGGAAGGAATTGCAGAGTTCACCACAGAGGGTGCTAATGAGCACGCATTGATTTCCATGAATCAGCAGCAGGTGCAGCAGCTTCAAATTGATGATGGCCACGCCAAACAAGCGATCGATATCGACAGCGATCAGCCCTTTGCGATCGTCCTGCCGATCAATGCGGGCAGCATTACTTTTTATGACGTGAACGGAAATGCTGTAGAATATTGGAATCATCCTCTTTAACAGCTTCCGGTTTGCCAAACCGGTTTCATCCCTTCAAGAACGAAGTTCCCCTGCATCATTCGGACCGCAAAAAATCCGTACACAAGCATGAAGACCCGACCGATGAGCATCCATCGGTCGGGTCTTCTGTCTGATGCGTCCCTTTTTTCACGCCTTCTGCGCACCGACGTCGCCGAGGGCGGCGGCCGCCGCTTTCTCCCGCCGGCGCACGCAGAGCGTGCCGTTTTCCGCCGCCAAAACCGCCGTGTCGCCGCTTGCGAGCGTGCCGTCCAAAAGGCAGGTCGCGAGCGCGTCCTCCACTTCGCTGCGGATGAGCCGCCGCAGGGGACGCGCGCCGTAGGAAACATCGTAGCCCCGCTCGGCGAGGGAGACCGCGCACTCCTCGTCCGCCTCAAGCGTGATGCCGAGCGCCGCGGCGCGGGAAACGGTCTGCGCAAGCAGCCGCCGCGCGATCTCGGCGCAGTCCTCGCGCGATAAGCGGCGGAAGACGATCGTCTCGTCCACGCGGTTCAAAAATTCCGGCCGGAACGTCCGCCGCAGCTCCGCGATCACCGCCGCCTTCACGGCAGCGAACTGCGCGTCGGCGCTTTTCTGCTCCTCCGGCGCAAAGCCGAGCGGCGTGCCCGCCGCCGTGATGCTCTTCGCCCCGATGTTCGACGTCATGATGACCGCCGTGTTGCGAAAGTCCACCTTGTGGCCCTGCGCGTTCGTCACGACGCCGTCCTCTAAAATTTGCAGCAGGATGTTCCACACGTCCTCATGCGCTTTTTCGATCTCATCGAAAAGCACAACGGAGTATGGCTTGCGCCGCACCTTTTCCGTCAGCTGCCCGCCCTCGTCGTAGCCAACGTAGCCCGGCGGCGAGCCGATCAGGCGCGAGACGGTGTGTTTTTCCATATACTCGCTCATGTCGATGCGGATCATCGCGTCCTCGCTGCCAAATACCGCCTCGGCGAGCGCTTTACTGAGCTCCGTCTTGCCCACGCCCGTGGGACCGAGGAAGAGGAACGACCCGACAGGCCGTTTCGGATCCTTGACGCCGACGCGCCCGCGGCGGATGGCGCGCGCCACGGCGCGCACCGCGTCCTCTTGCCCGACGACGCGCGCGTGCAGCGTTTCTTCAAGCGTCAAAAGCCGCGCGCTTTCGCTCTCGTTGAGCCTTGTCACCGGAATGCCCGTCCAGTTCGACACCACGGCGGCGATGTCCTCCGCCGTCACGCGCAAAGCGGTCTTTTCCGCCTCGCGCGCCTGTTTTTTCCGCTCAGCTGCCGCCTGCGTGCGGAAGCTCTCCTCCGCGTCGCGCAGCCGCGCCGCTTTTTCATAGTCCTGCGCGCGGATGGCAGTCTCCTTGTCCCGCGCGGCGGCGCTCGCCTTCTCTTCGAGCGCTTTCAGTTCGGGCGAGACGCTGCGCGCGGACAGTTTCACGCTTGCCGCCGCCTCGTCAATAAGGTCGATAGCCTTATCCGGCAAAAAACGGTCGGGCAGATACCGCTTTGAGAGCGTCACCGCCGTGCGCAACGCCTCGTCCTCGATGGAAAGGCCGTGATACGCCTCGTACTTTGGCCGCAGACCATGCAAAATTTGCAGCGCCTGCTTCTCGTCCGGCTCGCCGACCTGCACGCTCTGGAAGCGCCGCTCGAGCGCGGCGTCCTTTTCGATGAATTTTCGATACTCCTCGAGCGTCGTCGCGCCGATGACGCGGATCTCCCCGCGCCCGAGCGCGGGCTTTAGGATGTTCGCCGCGTCCACCGCCCCCTCGGCGCTGCCCGCGCCGACAATGGTGTGCAGCTCGTCGATGAACAAAATGACATTGCCGTCGCGCCGCACCTCGTCGAGCACGGCGCGGATGCGTTCTTCAAACTCGCCGCGGTACTTTGTCCCTGCCACCATGCCCGAAAGGTCGAGCAGCAGGATGCGCTTGTCCAAAAGCTCCTCCGGCACGTCGCCCGCGGCGATCTTTTCGGCAAGCCCCTCGGCGATAGCCGTCTTGCCGACGCCCGGCTCGCCGATGAGCACGGGGTTATTTTTCGTCCGCCGCGTCAGGATGCGCAGCGCGCGGGCGATCTCCTTTTCCCGCCCGATCACGGGGTCGAGCCGCCCCTCGCGTGCCATCGCCGTCAGATCGCGCGAGAATTCCAAGAGCGTCTTGCCGTTTTTCGCCTCCGCGCGGCTTGCACGCACCTCGGGCAGCGGGAGCTTGCGCGGCGACAGGCTCATCGCGCGCAGCGTGTCGCTGTACAGCTTTTTGGTATCCACACCCAGCGATCGCAGCAGCCGCACAGCCATATTGCCGCTGTCACGCAGGATACCGAGCAGCAGATGCCCCGCCTCGATCTCTCCGCCGCCCGTGCGCATCGCCTCGCCGACGGCCAGCTCGACCGCGCAGCGCGCGTGCGGGGTGAGCCCCTGCACGGTCGATCTTTCCGCCGTGCCGCGCCCCAGCTTTTCGATCATCCTCTCGCGCACTGCCGGCTCGTAGACGCCCGAGGCATTCAGCGCGCGGCAGGCCGCGTCGTCCTCCTCGCGCAGCATCGCGAGCAGCAGGTGCTCGCAGCCCACATAGCCGTGCCCCAGCTCGCCCGCCGCCGCCTGCGCACAGCGCAGCACATGTTCAGCCTTCAGGCTGAATTTCCGGTCATTCATTGCTCTACCCTCCGCTTCCTTTTCGTCCTTTCATTTTTGACCGGTTTATTCAAAAATAAACACTGTAAATGACACAGAAAATTCAATATTTTCCTGCATTCTGACTCTTGCATTTTCGCTTTGACATGCTATAATAGCGACATCAACTTATGGAGGTACTAATTATGGCTTATCAGATTAGCTCTGCCTGCGTCAGCTGCGGTGCTTGCGCAGACGCCTGCCCCGTCGGTGCTATTTCCCAGGGCGATTCCCAGTATCAGATCGACGCAAATGCCTGCCTGGATTGCGGCTCCTGCGCTGATACCTGCCCCAACGGCGCCATCTCCCAGGCCTAAGGTCTAAGGGTACTTAAAAAATAAGGACGCGCGAAAGCGCGTCCTTATTTTTATCATCAGAAAGGGTCATCACATGGAAAAACGCGACGAGCTCTGGCCGCGCGGCCCCTGCTTTTATTACGACACCGCCCTCTTCCCGCCGGGGACGGACAGCTTTTGCCTCGCCTACTTTGCCCGCCCGTCCCGCGGCGACACGGTCTGCGACCTCGGCAGCGGGATCGGTCTTCTCGGAACGCTCCTGCTCGCGCGCCAGGAATCGCTTTTTATCGAAAATGTTGAGATCTCCGCGCCCGCGGCAGCGCTTGCGCGAAAGACGTTCGCCGAAAACGGCTGGGCGGACAGGGCCGCTTTCCACGAAGGCGACCTTCGCGATGTCTCCGTCCTGCCGAAAGCCGGCAGCGTCGACTATGTGATCTCGAACCCGCCGTACTTTCCCGCCGGCAGCGGCGAGAGCGCCAAAGGCGAAGCGCGCCAAATCGCGCGCGAGGAAACCTCCTGCACACTGGACGACGTCTGCGCCGCGGCGCAGCGTGTGCTGCGCTATGGCGGGCGCTTCACCCTCGTTCACCGCGCCGAGCGCCTCGCCGACGTGCTCTGTGCCATGCGGAGTCACGGCATCGAGTCCAAGCGCCTGCGCTTTCTCGCAAAATCGCCGGACGCCGCGCCCTCGCTCCTCTTCGTCGAGGGAAAGCGCGGCGGCAAAAGCGGCCTTGTCATCGAGCCGCCGCTCGTCCCCAACGGCGAGGAGTGGGACGCCGTGTACTTCCGAAAATGAAAAAAGCCGCCCTTTTCAGTCGGCCCAACAGCTTTATTATAC
>OJKI01000354.1_pt1 | contig 18514 bp, 17 predicted proteins | sample 1596431 | NCBI WGS metagenome assembly OJKI01 (sample SAMEA4350165, study PRJEB24818) | metagenome | biome: human; feature: gut; material: faeces | place: Denmark | collected 2013-09 | reverse complement strand
CGCGCAGAATATCCTGCGCCGCGCTGTCGGCAAGATCGCGCCGCAGCGCCTCGGGGCGATAGAGATATAAAAGTACGCGGCTTTGCATGAACCGCATGGGCACGATGCGCAGTCCCCTCGGAACGAGCACGGCGTTGAGCCGCCGCAGCTCGGCCGTGACTTCCTCGCGGCTTTCGTACTCGGCGGAAAACATATTCGCGGTTTTAAGCCCCGCAAGCGTCGGTGCGCACTGCGAGACTACCAATTCGTCGCTCATTTTATCCTCCACACCACAATACCGGGGCTTTGTGATGTCTCGTCAAAATTCTACACTATATCCTATCGTTTTACTGTGTATTTATTATGCCATAAAAAACGGAGCCTTATCCGCTCCAAAAGGAATGAACAAGGCTCCAAACAGACATATTTGATTTTGCTCTTTTCTGCCCCAATTTTAACGCCGCGTGAGCGGAAAAGTACGTCACCCGTGGCGATGGATTTTGCGTTCAGGCAAGGCAAACCCCGACGGGAATACTTTGTGTATTTCCGAGAGCTTCAACGAAGCCTGAGCGGAAAAGCGCGTCACCCGTGGCGATGGATCTTGCGTTCGGATAAGGCAAACCCCGACGGGAATACTTTGTGCATTTCCAAGGGGTTTAACGCCGCACGAACACAGAAGCACGTCACCCGTGACTGTGGATTTTGCGTTCAGGCAAGGCAAACCCCGACGGGAATACTTTTTGTATTTCCAAGGGGTTTAACGATGCCTGAGCGGAAAAGTACGTCATCCGTGGCGATGGATTTTGCGTTCAGGCAAGGCGAAGCTCGACGGGAATACTTTGTGTATTTCCGAGAGCTTCAACGCCGCATGAACACAAAAGACACGTCACGGTAAAAGGTTGCGCATGCTGCGAAGCCCTATACCCAATGTTGAGATGTTGTGCAGAAGGGCAGAGGTCGAGGGCGGAAGAACGCCGGCGACGCCGAGGACAATGAGTCCGGTGTTGAAGGAAATGATGAAGCGATAGTTTGCGTGAATGCGCTGCATGAGGCCGTCGGAAATGCGCTTGAGGGTGACGAGACTCTCAAGATCGTCCGAGCAGATGGTGACGTCGGCGATCTCGCGCGCGATGGCCGCGCCGTCGGACATTGCAATGCCTGCGTCGGCCTCGCTGAGCGCCGGCGAATCGTTCACGCCGTCGCCGATCATGATGACCTTGCGCCCCTTTTCGTGCTCGGCGCGGATGAACGCGGCCTTGTCCTCGGGCAGCACCTCGGCGTAGTATTCGTCAACGCCGGCATATTTTGCAACGGCAGCTGCGGTGCGCTCGCTGTCGCCGGTCATCATGACAAGCTTATCAAGCCCCAGCGCACGCAGGGAATCCATAACGCCGCGCACCTCGCTGCGCAGGGGATCGGCGATGCAGATGACCGCCGCCAAAACGCCGCTTATCGCAAGGTAAAGGTGCGAATGCTGCGTGGGGAGCGAGGCGAACTTATCCTGCTCATCATCCGGCACGGTGCAGCCCTCGTCCTCGAAAACGAAGTGGTGGCTGCCGAGGACGACCTTTTGGCCGTCAACGGTGCTGTGGATGCCGTGGGCAACGACGTATTCGACCTTGGAGTGGCGCTCGTCGTGGTTCAGGCCGCGGCGGATCGCTTCGTTTACGACGGCGTTTGCTATCGAGTGCGGATAGTGCTCCTCAAGGCAGGCGGCGAGGCAGAGCATCTCGTTCTGCTCGTGTCCGCCGAAGGTTATGATATCGGCGACCTCGGGGCTTGCGTGGGTGAGCGTGCCGGTTTTGTCGAAAACGACGGTGTCGGCCTTGGCGATGGCCTCAAGGAACTTGCCGCCCTTGACGGAGATGCCGTTTGCACCGCTCTCGCGCATGGCGGAAAGCACCGCTATCGGCATGGAAAGCTTCAGCGCGCAGGAGAAATCGACCATGAGTATGGCAAGCGCCTTGGTCGGATTGCGCGTTATCAGCCAGGTCAGCGCCGTTGCGCCGAGGCTGTACGGCACGAGCCTGTCGGCAAGATGATACGCCTGCGACTCGGTGTCGCTCTTGAGCTTTTCCGAGTCCTCGATCATGTGAACGATCCTGTCATAGCGGCCGCTGCCAAGGCTTTTTTCGACCCTTACGACGCACTCGCCCTCTTCGACGACCGTTCCGCCGTAGACATAGCTGCCGACCTCCTTGCGAACGGGCATGCTCTCGCCGGTCATGGACGACTGGTTGAGTGCCGCGGAGCCGTAAATGAGCTTGCCGTCAAGCGGTATCATGCTGCCCATGCGCACGATGATATCGTCGCCGACATTGACATCTGAGATGTTTTTAAGCTCCTCGGTATCGCCGGACTTGACCCACACCTTGTCAACATTCAGGCTCATGGTGCGCGCAAGATCGTCAACGGACTTTTTGTGCGTCCACTCCTCGAGGATATCGCCTATCTTGAGCATGAACATTATTGACGACGCGGTGTCGGTATCGCCGCGCAGGACGGAAACGGTTATGGCCGTTGCGTCCAGAACGGCAACGTCGAGCCGCTTGTGCCACAGCGACTTTACGCCGCGCGCAAAATACTGCGAGCATTTTGCAACGCAGATAGCCGCGCGCCACGGTACAGGCAGGAATGCCTGTTTAAGCACCCTGCGCAGAACGACGCCGGCGAGCTTATCCTGATATTCGCGGTTTAACTCGCGGCCGGTGGGCTTGGGCTCGGTTATGCCGCAGGTTTCAAACGAAAAGCCTGCAAGCGCCGAAACGACGGCTGTGCGGTCGGAGTATTCAACGACAACGTCGCAGTTACGGTCAAAGACATTGACATTTTTGACTCCGGCGACAGCGCCGAGATATTCCTCAACGATGTCGGCCTGCTTAAGGCTCATGCGCGGCATGGAAAGACGCACGCGCATTCTGCCGTCAATTTCGCTGAGAATTCTGCATTTCATTACTCTGCCTCGGTTGCTTCGATAACTGCCGCAGCCTCTTCCTCTGCGCGGCGCTCGTTGATGTTCTTTGCTCCTGCATAGATATCCTGGCAATCGCAGCGGATATCGTCAGCGGTCTGCATTACGCTGTCCTTTGCGCGAAGAACGGCGGCGGTGACGTGGGTGTAAAGCGTTTTTGCGTCGCGGCTTCTGAGGATCTTGATGCCGGCAGTGCCGAACAGCACGCCGTAGCCGAACATTTTTGCGGTGTCTTCAATGTGGAACTTCATGATTTTTTGTCTCCTTTTATCTATTTTGCAACTCACCCGGCGTTGCGGTACTCGGTCGGGCTCATGCCGACGGTATCGCGGAACGCCTTGGCAAACTTGCTGCCGTTATCATAGCCGTAACGCCCGGCTATCTCCATGATGCTCATTTCCGAGCGCCGGAGATCGGCCGCGGCGCACTGCATTTTCTGTGCGCGGATGTAAGAATAAACGGACTCGCCGTAAACCGCGCGGAAGCAGGACTTCAGCGCCGACTGCGACATGTGGAAGCTGTTTGACAGCTCCTCGAGCGTTATGCGCCTGTCCATATTCGCGGAAAGATACGCGCCGATGCGCTTTGCCAGTTCGACCTGCGTGTTGGATATCCTGCGCTCGGCAAGGGCGGAGCTGTCCAGCTCCATTGCGCTCAAAAACAGCAGAAGCTCAAGGATCTTGACCTTGAAATAGCCCTTGCGTATGCTCTCGGGCACACTGTAAAGCTCGGAGAAGATGTGCTCAATGGCCTGCGACGAGCGCGCGACAAAGCACTGCCCCTGCGGACAGAATTTTTCGCGCAGCGCATCCGGCTGAACGTTGACATCTGCCAAAAAGCAGGACAGGCAGCGCGGCGCGTCCTTACCGTTTATGCGGATCGTCACGCCCTCGTAGCTCCCGGTCGGGAAGCTTGAATGGGATATCGCCCCGTCGGATAGGCTTATTGACAAGTCGCCCGGCGCGAGGTAGAAAAAGTCCGCACCGATCCTGCACTCCATGCGCCCCGAGCGACAGTGGTGGATCTCAAGCAGCGTCTTATCCTCCTCGGGTCGGAAATCGTGCTCATAAAGGCTTATATCGTTGTAAATAAGCTCGATGCCGGGAAAAACGTTGTAGCTTGTTACGCTGTAGCTGCCATCGGCGCCGGAATATGCTTCAGTTTTGCTTTGCATCGTGGAAATCCGCTTTCATAAGAGTGTAAACACCAAGATCGTTTATCGTCTTGCGCAGGGTGTCCTCATCGACGGGGGCTTTCATGAGAACATCCACCCGGCCCGCGCCGGAGCTCGCCTTTGCCCACACGCCGTCGATGGCGTTGAGGGCGTTTTCAACGCGCGTTTCGCAGGCTGCGCACATCATGCCGTCAACGGTGAGGGTCGCCGCGTAAGGATAGTGCGCCTTGTTTTTATCCGTGACCTTTACCTTTTTGGCCGTGTCTCCGCCCGCTCCGCAGCAGCCGGCGGCGAGCTTTTTTGCGTAGCTTTTGATCACAAGCACGGCAAAAGCTATGAGAATAATACCGAAAATAACGTATTGCATAAATATCACTCCATATTCTTCAGTGCCTGCGCCAAGGGGATCCTTCCAAGGCGTTTTGTTTGTATAAGATGAACGATGAAATATGTCGCCGCGCCGAGGCCGAGCATCTCCGGCCATATCCACGGCGCGATATAGAACGAAAGCCAGCCGCTCATTTCGTGCATGTAGTAGTAAAACAGCCACTTCATGACGAGCGCCGAGATCGGGATCGTCACGATGAGCGACACGCCGACGGCGATGGCCGTTGCCGAGTTATAAAGCGAGCTTATCTCGCGCGGCGTGTAGCCGAGGATCTTGAGCATGGATATGCTCTGCGCATTTTTCTCGATTATCATTTTCGAGAGCAGATACACCAAAAGCATATACAGCGCAAGCGAAAATCCGCCCATGAGTGGGAACATGAAGCCCATCGAATCGTTCAGCTGATCGGCAATAACGGTCAGGTCGTGCTCGGTGATGACTGTCGAAACAGCCTCGGGATCAAGGTCTGTGAGCTTTTCGTTCGAAAAATAGCCGTTAAAAAAGCGCAGATCGAGGTCAAAGGTCTCGTTAAAGCTCGTTTTGTCCATGAAAACGGCAAGCCCGGCGGCGTAGTCGGCGGTGCCGAACACGTTGAAGGTGTACTCCTTATCGCCGTATTTTTCGTGCAGCGTTATCTTATCGCCGACGGAGAGGCCGTACTTTTCCAAAAAGCCCTCGGATACGAGGATATTATCCCTGTGCGCCGGGAGATAAGAAAAATCGGCATATTTTGAGTCTGCCTTTATGCCGTAAACGCTGATCTCCTCATTGTCGCCGTATTCAAGCGAGGCGATGCAGAAGGACTCTGCGCTTTCGTTTTCCGTCAGCGTCGGGGTCTTGAGGATATACTGATAGTCGGCAAGCTTTGTTTCGAGCACCTCGGTCTTGAAGTTATCCAGCACCGGCGGCATGATAAGGCCGAACAGCAGCAGGATATTTGCAAACAGGATGCCGATAAACAGCGTTATGTAGGCGCTGCGGTTCTGCAATATCACGCGCTTGCGGAAGCGCTCGGTTATGCTGCCGGCCTTGAGGCGCGGAACAAACTGCTTCTTGCGCACGCGCAGATCATGGCGCAGAAAACTCTGCACCGGCAGGCGCATCACGCGCCAAAGCACGAGATAAACCGTCAGCGCGATGAGAACGCAGGGAACGAGCGTTGTTTTCACAAACGCCTCGGCGTTCCAGACGGTGACGTAGGTCGGAAGCGAGTAGCTGTGGTAATACATCGCCGCGCACACATCTTTAAACACCGTGTAGCCGAGCACGTTGCCGATAACGGCGGCTATGAGCGTGACTATAACGGGCATGGCCATGTAGTGTCGGATAAGCTCACCTCTTGTGTAGCCCGAGGCAAGCAGCGTTCCGACAGTGCCGGACTCCTGCTCGATCGTCGAGCGCGTGGTTATCGCAAACACAAAGCCGAGAATGACGATCACGACATACAGAAGAGTTGTCATCATTGCCTTATCGCTGCCCATATCCTCGCCGGTGAAGCTTATCGCCTGATTTTCGCTTCTCTCGACGATATCGCTTATGCCGCAGTCGGCGGCGAGAATTTTGCCAAGCTCGTCGGACTTATCGCGGCACTGCTCATCGCTGAGCGTTTTGTCGTTATTGAGCCATGCGTAGCACAGGTGAATGTTTTCGTCAATTTCGTCGAATGTCTCGGGCGTCACGACGGCGACGCAGAATTTGTTCGCGTCGAGCATCATGTCGGTGTTGTTTTTAAACAGCGCCGAATAGTCCGACAGCGCGACGGCGCCCGTTATTTTAAGCCCGGCAAGCTCATCACCGATCGTAAGGCCGTTATTTTCAAGATACAGCCTGTCGGCCGCTATCTCGCCTTTACTCTCGGGCAGGCGGCCTTCGAGCACATCGGCCCTGTTTACCTCGCTGCGGTTTTTGAAAATGCGCACGGTGTTTTCGTTATTGAGCGTTGCTTCCTTGTAAAAAAGCTCATACACCGAAACTCCGGCAGCTTCAAGCTTTGCTTTCGTCTCGTCCGGCAGCTTATCCTCAAGGATGAAGTGGCCGCTTTCGATATTGTATTTTTCAAAGCTCTCGTCATATGCCCTGACCATGCTGCCGTCGGCGACGAGAAAGCCCGAGATAAAGCCCGTTGTGAGCATCAAAAACAGAAACAGGGCGATGTATTTGCCGATATCCTGCCGCAGCTCGCGCAGCAGACGGCGGCTGAGTGGATTTTTCAAGCGTCCGCGCCCCCTTACCAGTCGAGCTGCATTGCACTGAGCTTCTCGGCGTTTAGCTCATCCGAGCGTATCATACCGTCGCGCAGGCGGATAACGCGGTCGGCCATGCGCTTTATGGCGTCGTTATGCGTGACAAGGATAACGGTGTTTCCGTATTTTTTGTTCACGCGCTCAATGAGATCGAGTATCTCCTTGGAGGTTTTGTAGTCAAGCGCGCCCGTCGGCTCGTCGCACAGCAGGATGTCGGGGTTTTTGATTATCGCCCTGCCGATGGCCGTTCGCTGCTGCTGGCCGCCGGAAAGCTGCGAGGGCACCTTGTCACGGTGCTCCCACAGGCCGAGCGTTTTGAGGATATCCTCCGTCGGCAGGGGCTTATCGGCAAGATACGCACCGACCTCGATGTTTTCCTTGACCGTCAGGTTCGGGATGAGGTTATACGACTGGAAAACATAGCCCAGGTGCTTGCGGCGATACAGCGAAAGCTCCCTTTGGCTCATCGCGGCGATCTTCTGTCCGCCGATGCCGATGCTGCCCGAGTCGGCCGTTTCGATGCCGCCGATTATATTCAGAAGCGTCGATTTGCCGGAGCCGGACGGCCCCAGCAAGACGCATATGTGTCCTTTTTCAATGCCGCAGCTTATGCCGCGGAGAACCTCGCAGCGGCTGTCTCCGCTGCCGAAGGATTTGTGAAGATCACGGATCTCAAGATACATTAAGTGTCCCTTCCGCGCCGCATCGGGCGCACAGCTCCTCGAGCACCTGCTCGTCAAGTTCCGCCACAAGGGCGCACGCTGCATTCTTTATGTCTGCCGCAGGCGGCAGGGTGCGCGCGAGCGTCGCGGCGACTGCGCTGTAATAGCGCCGGCACTGCTGCGTAAGCTCAACTCCGTAGCCTGTCAGGTGCGCTATGCCAAGCTCATCCTTCGTCAAGATCTCGGCGTCTTTTAAATTGTTGAGCATCGTGTGCGCGCTCGGTTTTTTGATGTTGAGATATCGCGCAACGTCGGTCGTCCTTATTCCGCCGGCGCCCTTGAGCGCATCGAGGGCGAGAAGATATCGAACCACCGAGGCGGAAACCGCAAGCTTGGGGTTAGTCATTGCTTACTCCTGTTTGTAAAACCGGGAGGTGCATAATGGGGAAAGAATGCACCTCCCGTCAGAATTTTAGGTGTTCTGATGTTTCAGGTTTTTAACATCCCTGAGGGCGCTGCCGCCGCAGGCGGAGCCGCCGTGGCATTTTCCGGCCATGGCACAGGCTCCGCAGCCGCCGCATTTTGCGCCGCAGGAGGATATGCCTGCTTTCTTATCCCTGACGATCGACCGGATTATGAGCGCCACGATGACGATAAGTCCGATGGTTATCAGTATCGTTCCGATATTGGCCGTTAACCATTCCAGCATTGCTTATTCCTCCTTTGAAAATTATTCGTTAAGTTATGTTTTTAAGTTATGTTGCTTAAGCTGACGAGAGCCGAATCCATATCGCCTGTCAGCTTATTTTGCGCCTACGGCTTCCTTGGTGTTGAGGGTCTCAGCTTCCTTGTAGGGACGGAAGAGCATGTAGATCATAAGTGCCAGGATCGCGACTGCGAAGATCAGGCCGATGACGTTGGTCTTGCCGACGAAAACGCTGCCGAACTGATTGATCATCAGGGCGATGCAGTAAGCAAAGCCGCACTGATAGCCGATGGCAAACCAGGTCCAGCCACGGTTGTTCATCTCGCGCTTGATAGCGCCGATCGCTGCAAAGCAGGGAGCGCACAGGAGGTTGAACACCAGGAAGGAGTATGCGGTTATGCCGGTGAAGGCTGCTGCGATGTTCTGGTAAACGGTGCCGTCGCCGCCGCCGTAGAGGATGCCGAGAGTGCCGACGATGTTCTCCTTTGCGACAAGGCCGGTGATGGATGCGACGGTTGCCTGCCAGTTGCCCCAGCCGAGCGGGCTGAAGATCCAGGCGATCGCGTTGCCGATCTTTGCGAGGATGGAGGAGTCGATCTGATCCTCGGTGAGCATCTGGAACGTGCCGTCAACCCAGCCGAAGTAAGTGGTGAACCATACGAAGATGGTCGAGAGCAGGATGATGGTGCCTGCCTTCTTGATGAAGGACCAGCCGCGCTCCCACATGGAGCGGAGAACGTTGCCGAGGGTGGGCATGTGGTATGCCGGAAGCTCCATAACGAAGGGAGCCGGGTCGCCGGCAAAGCGCTTGGTCTTCTTGAGCATGATGCCCGAGCAGATGATAGCCGCCATGCCGATGAAGTATGCGGAGGTGGATACCCATGCGCTGCCGCCGAACAGTGCGCCGGCGATCATTGCGATGAACGGAACCTTTGCGCCGCAGGGGATGAAGGTCGTGGTCATGATCGTCATGCGGCGGTCACGCTCGTTTTCGATGGTACGGGAAGCCATGACACCCGGAACGCCGCAGCCGACGCCGATGAGCATGGGGATGAAGCTCTTGCCGGAGAGGCCGAACTTGCGGAACACACGGTCAAGAACGAAGGCGATACGCGCCATGTAGCCGCAGGCCTCGAGGAAGGCGAGCATGAGGAACAGGACGAGCATCTGGGGAACGAAGCCGAGGACCGCGCCGACACCGGCTACGATACCGTCGTTGATAAGGCCGCTGAGCCAGGGGGCTGCGTTTGCAGCGTCAAGGCCGTCGCCGACGAGAACGGGGATGCCCGGTACCCAAACGCCGTAATCAGCAGGATCGGGAGCGTCAAAGCCGTTTTCCTCAAGGTAGGCAACTGCATCAACATAGGTCATCTGGACAACGTCATCCATCTTGTCAGCGCCTTCGGGAAGTGCGTCATAATAAGCAGTCATTGTGTTGATCGCGAGGGTCTCTTCATCCTCGACGTCAACGGTTGCGGTCTTGTCGGTGGTCTGGAGAGCCTTCATATCGGCAAGCAGTGCGTCTGCGTCGAAGTCGTCTGCTTCAACGTCAACATCCTCGCCGAGGAACGCGCTGACTGCCTGGATAGCTGCGGTGTATTCGTCGTTTGTGTCGTTATAGTCGGCAGAGCCGATGCCCAGCAGGTGCCAGCCGTCGCCGAACACGCCGTCGTTTGCCCAGTCGGTTGCAGGTGCGCCGACGGCAACCATTGCGACCCAGTAGACAAAGAACATGACTACCGCGAAGATCGGCAGGCCCAGCCAGCGGTTGGTGACGATCTTATCTATCTTGTCGGAAGCGGTGAGCTTGCCGGCGTTTTTCTTCTTGTAGCATGCCTTGATGATGGATGCTATGTAGAGGTAGCGCTCGTTGGTGATGATGCTCTCGGCATCGTCGTCAAGCTCATCCTCGGCGGCCTTGATATCCGCGTCGATGTGCTGCATGATCTCGGGCTTGATGGCGAGCTTTGCAAGCACCTTGTCATCGTGCTCGAAGATCTTGATTGCGTACCAGCGCTGCTGCTCCTCGGGCAGCTCGTGCAGGACTGCCTCCTCGATGTGAGCGATGGCGTGCTCGACAACGCCGGAGAACGAGTGCATGGGGATGGTCTTGCCGTTTTTCGCGGCATCGACCGCAGCCGCAGCGGCCTCGGAAACGCCGTCGCCCTTGAGCGCGGAGATCTCCATGACCTTGCAGCCGAGCTGACGGGACAGCTCCTTGATGTTTATAACGTCGCCGTTCTTGCGCACGATATCCATCATGTTGACCGCAACGACAACGGGGATGCCAAGCTCGGTGAGCTGAGTGGTCAGATAAAGGTTACGCTCGAGGTTGGTGCCGTCGATGATGTTGAGTATCGCATCGGGGCGCTCGCCGAGCAGGAAGTTACGCGCGACGACCTCCTCAAGGGTGTACGGGGAAAGCGAATAGATGCCCGGAAGGTCAACGACCGTTACGCCGTCAAACTTCTTGAGCTTGCCTTCCTTCTTCTCAACGGTGACGCCGGGCCAGTTGCCGACGAACTGGTTCGAGCCAGTCAGCGCGTTGAACAGTGTGGTCTTACCACAGTTCGGGTTGCCAGCAAGGGCAATTTTGATGTTCTTTTCCATTATTCCACCTCGATCTTTTCTGCATCTGCCTTGCGCAGAGAAAGCTCATAGCCGCGGACGGTGAGCTCAATGGGATCGCCCAGGGGAGCGACCTTGCGGACATAGACCTCGGCGCCTTTGGTAATTCCCATGTCCATGATGCGGCGCTTTATCGCGCCCTCGCCATGGAGCTTCTTGACGGTCACGGTCTCGCCGATCTTAACGTCTCTCAGAGTCTTCATGTTTCTGCTCCTCACACATATATTTTCTGAGCCATTTCCGCGCTTATTGCGATCCTGGCTTCTTTTACCTTGACGATGACATTCTCGCCAACGGCAGTTAAAACTTTTACATCGCCCCCGACAACAAAGCCGAGGTTTTCGAGGTGCTTCTTCACCTCAGGCTTGCCGGCGATACGCTGGATGGTGTTATCCTCGCCGACTGCCGCTAATGTTAAAGGCATCATTCTATATCCTTTCTCCTTTTTGATTAGCGCCTGCTAACCGTGGGGCCAAACTAAAGTTAGCTCTCGCTAACTGCCATGAATAATAGCACTTATTTTGCCATTGTCAAGCCCCTGTCACAAGGTTTGGTGACTTGCACAATTAGTTAGCGTTTGCTAACCGTCAAAATTGTGCATAATATCCCACTCGTCTTGTAGGGATTAAGGATTTCCTTGAATTTATTTAAGTGTTGTGCTATAGTTTATACTGTATTATTATAAGCATTGGAGAAGATCAAATGAATTTGCAGGAATCGGGCGAAATGTATCTTGAAACGATATATGTTTTGTCCCAAAAATATAAGGATGTGCGCGCGATAGATGTCGGCGAGTACATGGGTTATTCCAAGCCGAGCGTCAGCCGCGCGGTCGGGCTGCTCAAAAGCGGCGGCTATCTCGTTTCCGACGAGCTGGGGCATCTGAGCCTCACCGAGTCCGGCGTCGAGGTCGCTGCGAAAATTTACGAGCGCCACACGCTGCTGACCCGATATCTCGAGCTGCTCGGCGTCAGCGCCGAGACCGCGGCCGAGGATGCGTGCAAAATGGAGCACATTATAAGCGACGAGTCGTTCCACGCAATAAAGGAGCATGTCTCGGCAATGGAAAAAATGCGCCCGGCGGAGTAACTTCGCCCGTTTGGAGCAGGAGAGAGCCGTTTTGGAGCTGAAATCCTATCGCGGAAGTAGTAAATTAAAATCACAAAAAGCCTCCATCAATATGTGATAAGCCCCCGGCGGCGGTTCAGGACGCCGTCGGGAAAAATCAACACAGTGCGAGCTTTTGTTCACATCTACACCTCTCTTCTTTAATTATGGAAAAAACACGAACGACCATAGTCGTTCGTGTTTTTTTAGAGGCGCATTGGGACACCTATGGATACGGTTATTGCGGTAGCCCGGTGTCGAAGGTGCCGATGAAACCGGAAAACTGCCGCCATACATTAGTGCAGCATTAAATTCTGCACCGCACTCGTAGGGGCGAGCAATGCTCGCCCGTTTGTTATGGTTTCCACCGTACTCACCGGTCGGGCTGACGCAAAAACTGTATCTGTACAATGTAAAAGCGCCTCTAAAAAGTCATCCCCTTACGCGGGTTGACCATTATAGCGGTCAACATTTGCTTACAGTTTAGCATAAACTCTGTTCAGTTGCAACCAATATTGGTCAAAAGCCACTGGATCGGGGGATATGTGATGGAACAAAAACTGCGGCGCGACCGCAACATCGGAGAGAATTTGCGCAGATTGCGCTGTGCTAACGGCCTGTCGCAGGAGAAGCTGTGCGCCGAGCTTCAGCGGCGCGGCTGCGACATTGGCCGCACGACCTACGCAAAGTACGAGTCGGGCGAGCTTAACGTCCGAATTTCCGTCCTCGACGAGCTAAAGGACATCTATAACTGCACATATGATGAGCTTCTGCGCATCCTGTAAAAAGCGGAACGGATAAATCCGCTTTTTTAGAGGCGCTTTAACGCTGATACCGATACGTTTATTGCGGTGTCCCGACCGGGAGCCGCCGACTAAACCGTGGCAAGCGGAACGGATAAATCCGTTCCCTACGAGCGGCCGTTGGCCGCAGCGGAGAGCTAATAGCTGATAGTTAATAGGTGTGGTGTGCCTACGGCACGGATTTAAATTCATTTGCCCTTTGGGCGAATACCGCACTTTTTCACTTTTACCTTTTACTTATTACTTCGCAGACGCAGTCTGCACTGCCGGGTTGCGGTACAAAACTCAGCAACGTACTAACGTTACGCGAAGCAAAAACGGTTTCCTCCGCAACTTCGATACCGGGACACCGCAATCACCGTATCCGTAGCTGCGTCAAAGCGCCTCTAAAAAAGCGCGAAACGATACGGTTTCCACCATTGTCTCGACACCGGGCTACCAGAGATAACCGTATCGGTAGGTGCGTCAATTCGCTACTAAAAAAGCGGAGGGGTAGTAGTGGGCGAGGATCTCGCGATAGTCGGAGCCGGAGCGCGCCATGGCGTTCGCGCCGTACTGGCTCATGCCGACGCCGTGGCCGTAGCCGTGGACGGTGAAGGTGAAGCTGCCGTCGGCGTGGGTAAGCTCAAAATCGGTCGAGCGCAGCTTGAACAGCGAGCGCAGCTCGCTGCCGGTGAACGAAACGCCGCCGATAACGATGCTCGCGACCCTGCCGGATGCCGTGCGGGTAGTCTCGCCCAGCCAGGAGCCGGCGTCGCCGGTCATGTCCGCCTCGGGCTTGAGATATAGTATCGTGTCGCGGAAATCGAGGTCGGAGTTCACAACGGTGCTTTGGAAATTCGGCACGGAGTCGCCGGTTTCGGGCGAGGAAACGCTTTTGAGATACGGCACATCCGACCAGATCGCCCCGGCATCCTCGGTCGCGCCGTCGGAGGAGGAGTGAAACGCCGCGAGCGCCGGCTTTCCGTCATAGCTGAGGTATTCGCCGTCGGTCGCCTTGACCGCGGCGCTTATTTTTTCGCTGTACTGCGCGTACTTGTCCCCCCAGTTCGACTTGAGCTGCTCGGGGCTTAGATACGCCTGGCAGCAGGCTGAATCGGTGCAGATGTCCGCGCCCTCGTGCTTTGGCGAGGCCAGCGCGCGCTGAAGATAGCTGCGCGCCGCGACCGACTGCGCCTTGAGCGCCTCCGGCTCGAACGACACGGGCATCTCGGCGGCGACAACGCCCGTGAGATAGTCGAAAACGCCGATCTCGACGACGGTATCGCCCGAGAGCAGGCGAATGCTTCGGCTTTCGTCAGGCTTTAGCTTCTCGGCGGCCTTGTCCGGCGCTGAGTCCGGCTGCGGCGCTGCATCCCGAACGGGAAAAAGCCGCGGCATAGCCATGACGATAAGCGTCATGAAAAGCGCGGCACAGACTATTCTTTTCATCCGGCATCACCCTTTCATCTTGACTGTTTGAGAAAATGAGTATAAAATCAATATTGATACAAATTTATTCTAACAGGATTGATACTATGCTTAAAAACAACAAAAAGGCCGGCGACGCACTTATAATGCTGTGCTACACATGTGCGTTCGGCGCGTTCGGCGCGTTCTTCCGATGGCTGCAAATGCAGGTCGCGCGCGATACGGAAACGGGCTTGATAAACCCGAGCATTCTCAACATTCTGCTGCCGCTTCTGCTCGTCGCTGCCGCCGTTGTGCTGTGGCTGCGGTCAAAGAAGCTCACCGATGACGAGACCGTGTTCCCGACCGGGATGAGCGAGGCTCTGCGCGGCCTTTCCCTACTATATATAATATTCGCGTGGATCATCGCGGCGCTCGCCGTGCTCGGCGGCATCCTGACCATTGCCGAGACCTCGCTTGACAATCTGCGATCGATGTATGTCATCATCGCCGCCCTCGCGATGCTCAGCGGTCTGAGCTTTCCGCTCATATGCAGCGCCTCGCGCAGCCACTATTCGCCGAGCCTCGTGAGCGTTTTCATGGCGCTGCCCATCCTGATGTACTGCGTGTGGCTCATCGCAAGCTACCGCGCAAACGCAAACAACCCCAACGTCTGGATGTTCGCGATCGAGATCATCGCCGTATGCTGCGCCATCCTCGCGCTGTTTTACGTCGCAGGCTACGCCTTCGGCAGGCCCGATCCGAAAAAGGCCTGCTACATGAGCCTTCTGGGCGCGTTCATGTGCATAACAACGCTGGCCGACAGCCGCTATATGGGCCTTGAGCTTATCATCCTCGCAACGGCCGGCATGCTGCTGATGTACAGCTGGCTCATCATCAAAAACCGCTGCGCAAAGGACGAGCTTCCGCCCGAGCCGGAAAAGGCCGCGCAGCCCGAGCCCGAGGAGCCGGACGCGGCAGATGAGGCCGAGGACACCGTCATTGAGCCAACGCCCGACGAGGTCTCGCCCGAGCCGACCATCGAAGCGCCGACGCGCGGAACCAAGTCGCCGTCTGCCGACGACGAGGTTGAAAAGATACTGAACGAATATAAAAAGTGATCATTAAAGCAGGTATTAATTTTTTTAATACCTGCTTTAATGATTTGATTGGGCTTGTGGGTAAATTTCATGTGAAATACTATGCGATTTAATTGACAAAAAGGCGTGTTTTTGTATAATTATTTTTGGCAAAATAGAAGTATAATCGGAGGATGACCCTATGAGAGGAATGGAGACCGGCAAAACACGAATAAGGCACGAGGTTTTCACGGAAATCGCGCGCATGGCATACGAGGGCGGAGACTACGCGCAGAAGCTTGAAGAGCTGCCGTACAAGATCTGTCCGGGCGACCCGGACGAGATAGGCCCGTTCAGGAACAATCTGCTTATCGAGCGTGCAGTTGTCGGCGAAAGGCTGCGCCTTGCAATGGGTCTGCCGATGCGCAAGCTCGGCGTGCACAACAATATTTCCGACAGCGTCGAGGAGACCGTCATTGCCGAGAAGTATTACGAGCCTCCGCTGATAAACGTCATCAAATTCGCGTGCAACCGCTGCCCAGATAACATCATCAAGGTCACAAACGGCTGCCAGGGCTGCATCGAGCACCCCTGCATCGAGATCTGCCCCAAAAAGGCCATCAGCAAGGTCAACGGTCACGCTCATATCGACACCGAAAAGTGCGTCCGCTGCGGCAGATGCATGGATGCATGCTCATTCTCGGCGATCATCCGCCAGGAGCGCCCCTGCAAGAAGGCCTGCGGCATTGCGGCCATCGGCAAGGACGAGCTTGGCCGCGCGGCGATAGATTATAAAAAATGCACCTCCTGCGGACAGTGCCTTGTCAACTGCCCCTTCGGTGCAATAAGCGATAAAAGCCAGATATTCCAGACCATTATGGCGATAAAAAGCGGCGTGCCCGTCTATGTCGTGCTTGCGCCGGCCTTCGTCGGCCAGTTCGGCCCCGACGCAACGCCCGAGAAGATGACCGCATCCTTCAAGCGCCTCGGCTTCACCGATGTTTACGAGGCCGCCATCGGCGCGGATCTGTGCGTCATCGAAGAGGCCGCGGACTTCCTTGAGGAGGTTCCGGCCAAGCACCGCTTCATGGTCACCTCCTGCTGCCCCTCGTGGAGCGACATGGTCAAGAAAATGTTCCCCGACATGGCCGAGAACATATCCGTCGCGATGACGCCCATGGTGCTCACCGCGCGCTTTGTAAAGAAAACCCACCCCGGCTGCAAGGTCGTTTTTGTCGGCCCCTGCGACGCGAAGAAGCTCGAGGCCAGCCGCCGCACCGTGCGCAGCGACGTTGACTTCGTCCTCACCTTTGAGGAAGTGCTTGGCATGTTCGCCGCCAAGGGCGTGGATAAGGAGTGCATCCCGGCCGAGGAGGCGCAGACGCTTTCCCAGGCAGGCTCGGACGCGCGCAAGTTCGCCGTTTCCGGCGGCGTTGCACAGGCGGTCGTCAACGCTATCAAGTCCATCGACCCCACGCGCGAGGTCAAGATCGCAAAGGCCACCGGCCTGCACGAGTGCCGCAAGCTGCTGATGATGGCGCGCGACGGCAAGTATGACGGCTACCTGCTCGAGGGTATGGCGTGCCCCGGCGGCTGCGTCGCCGGTGCCGGTACGCTCCAGCCGATCGACAAGTCCACACGCGCGGTCGCAAAGTTCGCCGACTGTGCCGAGTACAGCTGCGCCTACGATACGCAGTATAAGGACTTCCTCCCCCTCATCGAAGAAAAGACTATTTAGAGGCGAATTGACGCAGTCACGGATACGCATATTGCGGCTGCCCGGTGTCGAAGCTACCGACAAAACCGGGAAACTGCCGCGCCAAATGAGAGCGGCGCCGCGTTTCCGGTGTCCCGGTTCGGGACGTTGGAATAAACCATAACTGCTACGCAACCCAGTAGTGCGCTGCTGAGTTTTAGGATGCACCCTTGTAGGGAACGGATTTATCCATTCCGCTTGCTACGGTTTTTGTCGGAACCTTCCGGTCGGGATGATGCAATAAATGTATCGGTACACTGTAAATGCGCCTCTGAAAAATCGTATCGGCAATTATTCACTATTAATTATTCATCATTCATTATTCATTGGGGCGGTCACAGACCGCCCCTCTTTTGTCTTCCCCTTGCGGAGCTTGAGGGGAAGATGCCGCTTGCGGCAGATGAGGTGTTATTATATCTGCGGTGCTAACCGCCACATTATGAAAAATGGGCGGCCAACGGCCGCCCATACGATTCTGTTTCAGTACCGACAAACCCATCACGACGGAACAGGCAAGCCCGTTCCCTACGAGCGACCTTTGGCCGCAGCGGAGAGCTGACAGCTGATAGTTAATAGGTTTAATTCAACCCCTCGGCAGCAAAGCTGCCCTGCTCCCCTTGACAGGAGAGCCAATGTGGTGCGGCGCGAAATTCAGCAGCGCTCTCATGTAACGCGACAGTTTCCCGGTTTCGTCGGCAGTCTCGATACCGGGCTACCGCGAACACAACTCCGCACTACCGGGTTGCGATGCACGCACGGTTTCGTCGGTAGCTTCGATACCGGGCTACCAGAGATAACCGTATCCGTAGCTGCGTCAATTCGCCTCTAAAATTTCTTTGAGGGTGAGGTCGGTGCCGGAGACGGGGGTCAGCTTATTGCCGCCGCAGTTTGGACAGCGCAGACGCTCGAGGTCGGCGACGAAGCGCTCGCCGCACTCGATGCACTGAGCCTCGCCCTCGACGGTCTCGACGATCATATCGACGGCTGCAAACTCCGTGCCGTCGATGACGGCCTGCCAGCAGTCGCTCAGGAAGCGGGGGACGACTCCGGAGAGCGTCCCCACCTCGACGGTGATGCTTTGCACGTTTTGAAGCTGTTCTTCCTCGGCGACATTGCGCAGCATTTTCAGCAGCGCATCGCAAATTCCAAGCTCGTGCATTATTTTTTCACCACGTTTTTGACCAAGCCGCCTGCGCGCTTGACAAGCCCCTCGGCGACCTTGATGGGCATGGTCTCGAACGTGCCTGCGTGCCAGTCGCGCACCTTTTTGAGGTGGATCGCGTCAAACTTGCACTTGGTGGTACACAGACCGCAGCCGATGCAAAGGTACTCGTCGACCTTTGTCGCACCGCAGCCGAGACAGCGTGCGGTCTCCTTGCGCACCTGCTCCTCGGTGAAGGTCACGCGCGCATCGGAGAAGGTCTTGGCCTTTGCCTCGTTGTATCCGGGCATCTGACGCTTGCCGTGGTCGAAGTGCGAAATATCCAGCAGTGCGTGCTCTTTGTCCAGCGCCTTGTAAACGCGCCTGTCGCGGCCCATGGTGAGGGTCTGGCCGGGATGCACATAGCGGTGCAGCGATATGGCCGCTTCCTTGCCGGCAGCGATCGCGTCGATAGCAAACTTCGGGCC
>OJKI01000346.1_pt1 | contig 18644 bp, 16 predicted proteins | sample 1596431 | NCBI WGS metagenome assembly OJKI01 (sample SAMEA4350165, study PRJEB24818) | metagenome | biome: human; feature: gut; material: faeces | place: Denmark | collected 2013-09 | reverse complement strand
TACACGTTCCCTCCAAGTGCAAGGGTTTTGCCCGCTTTTTGTCGTTTCCCTTGCACCTATTATAGCACAGATTGCCGGGATTGCCTTGTGTCGCAATGCTTTTTGGGTTGGTCAGCAGACATTAATTTAGCAAGTGTGGTGCTGCTGATTCCTGCTATCGTTTTCAGGTCAACTCGTTTGAGCTTTTTGTCGATTAACAGCTTCCACAGGTTTGAATAGCTTACAGACATAGCCCACCTCCAAGAACATTCCGTCAAATATTATAGCAGGAAACTGTGAATAAATCAAGCATTTTCGGATTTTTGGTCCAGTAACATGGACCAAATGTTATCCAGTACAAACCACATTCCTTTATATGCGCATAGTGTAAGCGGCTTGTGAAACCACAAGCCGCTTACACTAAAACTCTTGGATTGAAACTGTTTTTTCCGTTGCTCCGTCAATGATTTCTATTCGTGCGTAGAGGTCTGAATCATCATCTCTGAAAAGAAGTAAATGGGAAGTCGCGTCCTCAAAAGTGTGATAGAAAATTTCCTCAACGGGCTTGTCGTCCTTGCGGATAAACCGCACGATATATCCGTTATCCATGCTGTACCTCCTCAATCATAAATCAGCTCAAACTTCACGATTTCCTCCGCCTGCGCCTTGCAGGAGTTCATCAAGCCCACCCATTTCATAGGGTCTTGGGCTTTGAGTGCTTCCGTCGCACCCGCGCTTTTGGCAAGCTGCGGAATGATGAGGTCAAGGCGGCTTCTGGCGGCTTGCTCAATTTCCGCGCAATGCTCATAGAGCTGTTCACTGGCGATAAGTGCGGCGTAGAGATTGGGACGATAGCCCTCAAGGTAGGCTTTGCGCAGATGCCCGTAATGCCCGATATGGGGTCGCTTCTTTTCGGGGCTGCGGCTGTTGTCGATGATTCTTCTCATACGGTCTGTACTCCTTTCTTCGGCTCTCGTGCAGGGAGCTTGCAAACGGGAACGAACACGCCCTTTGCAATATCCTCCGCACGAATGGCGGCTTTCTTTGCGTCGACGTCGGCTTTACGCTTGTCCTTGATTTTGTTCTCGTAGGCTTGATGTTTTCCGCTGGCTTTGCGCTTCAAGTAGTTCTGATGCAGTCTGTCCTTGCGTTCCTCTTTCTTGCGGCGTTCCTCCAATTCCTCCGGGGTCAGCTCCGCTTCTCCGAACGCCGGAGGGACGAACCGCCCGACGAAGTTGAAGTAAATCTCCACCTCCTGCGTTGTCTCCCGGCTGCCCTTGCGGTCGCGCTCATGCACAAGGATTTTCTCGATAAACTCGTTGAGCATGGCAATCGTCAGGCTGTCGAAGCTCTCGTACTTGTCAATCAGAGCGATAAAGCGGTCAGCGTCCTTTTCGTGCTTCTCGTAGCCATTAACCGCCTTTTCCAGCATAGAGATTTCAGCGGTAAGCTCGGCCTGTTCCTTTTCGTATTGAGCGTCCAGAGTGGCGTATCTGCTGTCGGACAGCTTTCCTAAAATGTTGTCCTCATAGATTTTGCAGAGCAGGACTTCCAGCTCGGATACTCTCTGCCTTGCGGCGGCAAGCCGTGTCCGCTGCTTTTTGACCTCCGCCGTTTGCTGACTGGACTGAGTTTCCTGCACCACTCGGACAAACTCGGCGCGGTCGAGCTTTGCATACTCGGCAGTGGCTTTGAGCATATCGGAGACAAGGGAGAGTACCACATCTTCATTGATACGGTGCTGGGTCTTGCATAGCGTACCGTACGGAATCTTCGTGTAGCGGGAACAGGTATATTGAGAAATGCGCTTGCCGTTGTTGGTGCGGTGGACGTACATCTTGCCGCCGCAGTCCGCGCAGTACATCAAGCCCGTAAGGGGAGCGACTTCGCCCCAGCCGTCAGGGTAGCGGCGGACGTTTCCCCGGATTTTCTGCACAAGGTCAAAGGTCTGTTGGTCGATGATAGCTTCGTGGGTGTCCTCAAAAATCGTCCATTCGTCCTCCGGGACATAGTGGCTTTTCTTGTCCTTGAAGTGCTTGCGGGTTTTGAAATTGACGGTGTGACCAAGATACTCACGCTTCTTGAGAATTTCAACCACGGAGGATGAGCCCCAGCCGTACACGTCCTTGAAGGTCTTGTTCTTGTTCACGCCCTCGTTGTGCTGTGCAAGGTAGGCGGATGGAATAAGGATTCTGTCCTCGGACAGCTTCTTGGCAATCTGATACGGCCCATAGCCGTCAATCGTCATGGAAAAAATGCGTTTAACAACCTCGGCGGCTTCGGGGTCAACGAGCCATTTATCCCTTGCTTCGTTCCAGAGATAGCCGTAAATGACCGTGCCTGTGAGATGCTTTCCGGTCTTACCCTTGGACTGGAACGTGGAGCGGATTTTACGGCTTGTATCTCTTGCGTAGTATTCGTTCATGATGTTGCGGAAGGGCGTAAAGTCGTCGTCCCCTCGCGCCGTGTCAACGCCGTCATTGATTGCAATCAGACGAACGCCGTGCTGACGCAGTATCTCCATGATCTGCCCAACTTTGAGATAATCACGACCTATGCGGCTCATGTCCTTCAGACACAAAAATTCCACATTCCCGGCTTCGACCTCCCGCATCAACGCCAGAAATCCGGGACGGTCGAAACAAAGTCCGCTAATGCCGTCGTCCGTGAAATGGACTATGTTTGTAAAGCCCTGCCGTGCTGCGAAGTCCTCCAGCAGAGCCTTTTGATTGGATATGGAGTTGCTCTCGCGCTGCTGGTCATCGTCCTTGCCGAAATCGTCGCGGCTCAATCGCTCATAAAGAGCTGTGATTTTCTCGTTTCTTCTCATAGCTTGCGCTCCTTTCGTGAGTGTTGAGGTTATATGTTTTAAGAGACTTCTCAATCGACTGATAAAGAAGTCTCTTAGAGCATACAACACCGGCAGCCATCCGGTATTTCGCATACTGCCGCACCGCAAAGTGTTCCGGCTTTTCCGCTTTCAGCTTTTCAAACATCAGGTCAACAGGATTTCGGTATTCCTCGTCCTCCTCGCGAACTTCCATGCTGTTCAGCATGTCAATCAGCGTCGTAAAATTCTGCGCCGCGGGCGGAAGTTCGTAGTAGATGTAGCCAATCAGCGCCATATAGAGCAGCGTTTCCGCCTTAATCCAGAAGTCGTCGCCGCCTTTGCCCTCTCCCTTTGTGTTTGCTATGAGCGCCGTCACCAGCTTCAAAATGTCTTTTTCGCTTCGGATATACGCAAAAGGGTTGTAGTGCATGGACTTTTTGAAACTGATGACATTGAAAACCCGCACGTCATATCCGGCAGCAGCAAGCATCTTTCCGCACTCCGTAATCAGCGTCCCCTTGGGGTCAGTAATCACAAGAGAGCACCCCTTCGTTTTGGTACACTGCATGATGTTCGGCTTGATGAAAAAGCGTGTTTTGCCGCTGCCGGAACCGCCGATGACCAGTACGTTCTTGTTCCGCGCGTTTTTGGGATTCGCCGGGCGGCTGCTCATGGTCAGGCGCTCCGTCTGGGTCAGGATGATGTTGTTCCACGGGTCAGCGTCCATGAACGGCGCAATGTCGCTTGGCTTTCCCCAGCGGGCAGCGCCGTATTCTTCGCCGTGCCGATACTTCTTGGCATTCCTGCGTTTTGCATGTACCAGCAGGCACAGTGCGCATCCGCACAGAAACCCAATCAGCAGGTCAAGGGGCACAAAGCCGGACAGTCCGTTTCGGAACGCCATTGCCGCGCCATCCCGCAGGTGCAGGAATTTCGCGGAAAAATCCGTCCCGGCTGACAGCCGCCATGCTTCACTCAGCTTCGCCGCGGCAAGTCCAATAACCCCGTAGGGCAGATGCAGCAGCAGGCTTTTTTTCCATGCGTCGGCGTTCATCTTTCCCGCCCTTTCTGCCTGCTGCGCTCCTTCTGTTTGCTGGGGGATGCCGTATCCAGCTGAGGCTGAACATTCCGCTGCGCCTTCCGCTTCGCCAGAAAATCCATTGCATACGCGCGCATTGCCTGATCAATGGCTGCACGGTCGCGAGCTTTGAAGAACACCAGATAGCGCGTTTTTCCGCTGTCGGAAGTACCCTTATGGATGGCATAATCCACCCCATATTGGCGGGCGTATCGTTCAAACGCCTTCACCTCCTGCCGGTCAGCCAGTGCAGTCTGCTCAACGCCCTGATTCTGCCCGATGAGCTGCTTCACGCTCTGCCTGCCCTGCGGTTTCGCTTGATAATGCTCCTTGGCTTTATTCCAGCCGAGTTTCAGCGCTTTCGCGAACGCCGTCGCCAATGTCCTTTCAGTGAATTTGCTGGTATTGATGATGAGGGAGAGCGTTTTGTTTTCGATTTCTTCCTGCATTGGAAGCCTCCGTCATGAAAAAGTGCAGCGCGCCGCCCAAGGCGGGACTTCCAAGCGGCGCAGGAACAGCTTTTGATGATACACCATCCGCTTACGCCTTTCGCCGTCTGCGCATCAGCAGCATGGTGCCGCTTATCAGCATCAGGGCAATGCCGATAAGCATCACCCCCGATGCCGCCAGCTGCACGCCGGTCTGAATCGTCGTGTAGTTGACCCACTGCGGCATTTCTTCGGGAATCTTGTAGTGCTCGTCAATGACCAGCTTCCGGACATCGCCGCTCAGGGTGTATCCTTTCAGCGTTTCTGTTTCCTGCAAATAATAAGTGCCGGGCTGCAAGTGTTCGGCGCGGACAATGCCGTTCTCATCGGATTCCAGCGTTTGCAGGAGATTGCCGTCCGCATCCCGCAGGGCAAATTTCACGCCTTGCAGCGGTTTGCCATCGGCATCCACTTTCATGAACGCATAAGAATCAGGAATGTTTACCAGCAGCACCGGCGCTGTTCCCGACCAGCTGTCATCCACTTGGAAGCGATAGTCCGCCATGCGGCTGTAACCGCTGGGGGCAGCCGCTTCATGGACAGTCCACACGCCATAATCAAATGCTGTAAAGGCAAACGCACCGTTTTCGTCGCTGACAGCCGTTTCTGCCACAGCGCCCGTTTCCGCGTTGATGAGCTTGAAGAGAATGCCTGCCATCGGCGTTCCGGCTGTATCCACCTTGATAAACTGGATTTTCTTCTGCTGATTCACCATCGTCGCTATCGGTTCTTCCGCATTCGTCCAGTTCGGCGTTACCGTCACCGAAATTGCGCTGCGGTTCAGCAGATACCCATCCGGCGCGGACGTTTCACAAATGGTGTACTGCCCCTGCGGAACGAAGCGGAAGCGCACCAGCCCGTCTGCATCCGAAACAGCCGATGCCGTTTCGCATCCATCCGCATCCAGCAGCACGAACTGCGCCCCTGACAGTGCCTTTCCATCCGCATCGGTCTTTTGAAGCAGAATTTCGGCGGGATAATTGATTGAAGAAACCGTAGCGGAAACAATCGGCGTTTCCTGATCCGACGCCTGAATTTCTACGGTGTACGTCGTCAAATCCAGCACATACCCGGACGGAGCGCTGACTTCCTTGACCGTGTATTTGCCCAGCGGCAGCAGCGGACTTTTCTCCACGCCTTCGCCGCTGGTGGTCATCGTGGCGACCAGCTCGCCGCATGAATACCACTGTGTGCCGTCTTGCCCGACAATGTCCTCCGCCGCCCGAATTTCAAATACCGCGCCTTTCAAATACCCCTGTTCACCCGTCGTCTGCATCTGCCCGGTCTTTTCCAGCAGAATCTGCCCCTTGATAGGCGTATTGCGGATGCTGACGTTCTGAATGGGTACGTCCTCCGCCAGCGATGCCATCGGCAGACAGAAGAGCAGCAATGCCGCCAGCAGCATGGGCAGGATGTTTCGTTTTGTGTTCATGGATGCCTCCCGTTTTTCTTGTCAGTCAGCATTGCCGGGAATCGAAACGGTAACGACACAGCCGCTGTCCAGATACCCGTCCGGCACGGTGGTTTCGCGGATTTCGTAGATGCCCCACGTCAGCACAGGCGTGACTGCCACCCCTTCCGCATCCGTGGTGATGACCGCCACAACCTCGCCGCACCCTTCCTTGCCATGCGAAGGCAAGCCGCTCACGCGGATGACCGTAAAGACTGCGCCAGCCAGACTTCCGCCCGTTTCCGCGTCCGTCTTGACAATGCGAACCTGTCCCTGCATGGGCATATTCGTCACACTGCGCTCAATGGTTTCGTCCATGACGACGGTCACTTTTTCGCTCCACAGGCTGTTTCCATAGCCGACGGGTGCTTCATGCTCCTTGACCATGTAGTCGCCGACCAGCAGACTTTCGGACATTGCCACGCCGTCGTCGTTCGTCAGCATGGTGGACACCAAGTCGCCCGTGCTGCCATCCTCATTCAAGGCGTAGATGTCGAAGCGAACGCCCGCAATGGGATGACCGTCCAGCGCGTCCGTTTTGATGACCCGAATCCAGCCGGGCGCATCCTCATTGACCACCGTCGTCAGAATCTGAACGGGGTTCTGGTAGGTGCCGTCAATCGTCACCTGCCATTCGCCGGTGGACGGATGATAGCCGTAAGGCGCCTGAATTTCCCGGATGGTATAAGTGCCGTACCCCAGCTTCGAGAAGGTCAGATAACCGCTGTCATCGGAAGTCTGCTGCTGCACGAGCGTGTTGTTGGCATCGTAAATGCCGAACACAGCGCCGGGCAGCGGCTCGCCGTTCTCCTTGACCTTTTTCATCTGAATCTTGTTGATTTCATCCCGGATTTCGGTTTCCCCGATGATTTTTCCTTCGCTTGTTACCGTGAAGGTTTTTACCGCCACATTCAGCGCATACCCCTCCGGCGCATAGGTTTCCTTGAACGTATACGATCCGGGAACAAGCGGAATATCCGGCAGCTGACCGTTTTCATCCGTATACGCGCGGTAAATGGTGCTGCCCTGCGCATCGTACACTTCAATCAGCGCACCGGGCAGCGTTTCCTTGCCGGTAATGTCCCGCTTGGTAATCGTCACCGGCGTGTAAATCAGGCGATTCAGGATAGGCGCATCCAGCGTGATTGCGATTGCCTCCTCCGCTTCATCCATGTTTTCGGGTGTCAGCAGCACCGGGTACTGTTCGGTATTCAACAGCCAGCCATCCGGCGCGGACAGTTCTTTGACATAATATGCGCCATGCGGATACATGCCGGAGAATGTCAAATTGCCCTTGGCATCCGTGATGCCAGTCGCCATCAGCGTATGGGCAGGCAGCTTCTGGCTGTCGCCGTAGGCAATCACCCCTGCATTGAACAAGCCGAACACGCAGCCTTCGCCGGGAACTGTCTCGATGGACGAGCGAATCATGCCGTCCGCCGTTTCATCCACTCGAATTGCTTCCTGCTGTTTGTGCAGCGTCACCCGAATCGGCAGATAGGTGTTGACCGCGGACACTTTCACTTCCACCACTGCCGTCTGCTTGCCTGCCGCCGTCAGCGTGAAGGGATACGGGGTATCATCCAGCAGATAGCCGTCCGGGGCGGAAACTTCCTGCAAGCAGTAGCTGCCCAGCGGCAGCAGTTTTGAGTTCACCGCGCCGTCTGCACTGGTGGTCAGTGTTTCCACCAGCTCTCCCTGCTTGTAGAAAACTGTCCCTTCCTTGCCGACAACATCCGCTGCGGCGCGGAGTTCAAACACAGCGCCCGTCAAATACCCCTGCTGATAAACAGGCTTCATAACGGTGTTGCCCCATTCGTCCTGCTCGTCCGTAAAGCGCACCAGCTGCAAGCCGGTCTTTTCCAGCGCCACGCTGCCGCGCACGGGCGTGTTGGTTACATTCACCGTGATGGTTTCCGCCGCTGCTGCCGGAACAGACAGGCTCATCACCAGCAGCACCAGCGCAAGCACCCAGTGCATCCATTGCTTCATCTGCTTCATTTTTCTTCCTCCTGTTATTTGATTTGAACGATGGTCACAAAGTCCGTATCCACATAGCCTTCAAGCGCATTGGTTTCCGCAATTCGATATTCTCCCCACGGAAGCGCTTCGGTCTGTGCGATGCCATCCGCATTCGTCGTAATTGTTGCGACAACCTTGCCAATGTTGGAAGCATTGTCCGATGCAGGCGCGGTCAATCTCGTCACCGTGAACGTGACACCGGGCAGCGGTTTTCCCGTCATGCTGTCCATCTTGATGACCCGGATGATACCCATCATGCGCTCGTTGATGAACATGCACGCCGTGTCTGCCCCCGCCGTCACCATGATTTCCTGCGCCGAGGCAACCGACAGCCGATACCCCTGCGGCGCGGTTTTCTCGCGAACCTGATAGCGTCCCGGTGCAATCCCGGAAAAAACGGCACGCCCCTGCGCATCCGTCACTGCTTCTGCCAGCACCGCGCCGGATTCATCCAGCAGCTCAAACACTGCACCTTGCAGCAAAATGCCGTCCATGGACTGCTTGGTCACAAACACAGTGCCATACAGCAGTTCAAACGTGACAACGGCGGATTGCAGCGGGTATGGCGTTCCCTCTATCGGGACAAGCACTTTCTGGATGGAGGCGCCGGGGATTCCGACCAGAAAGCCTGCTTCTTCCGCGCTGGACGCGATTGATTCCATGTAAACGGAGAAGCTGCTTTTGTCCGACAAAATCCGGATGGTATCGCCGCTCTTGACATAGTAGTACGCTTCATCCGAACCGCCGCTGTTCCCCGTGATGCTGCCCGCTGCCTTGGAAATCCGAATCAAATCCGCATCCGTCGTCAGCGTAACCGTACCGATATAGCCGCCGTCTGACGCTTGGATGCGCTGACCGCTGACCGTGATTTTCCCGGTGATTTTCGCGTGCGCAATCGCGTTTTTCGCCAGCCAGCGGGCATAGGTCAAGTACACTTCCGGTGCGCCGCCGGAGAAGGCGTAGAAATTATCCATGTCCCAATAACTGCGGACGTACTGCGCGCCTTCCAGCTGCTTAATCACCTCGCGAATAGCAAACTGACCCGCGACACGGCTCCACACTTCGTTGTTTGCATCACTGCGATCCAGCACCATAAACGGGTAGGTGTGCCGAAGCACCCAGCCGATGGCGTGCATGGTCTGCGCCTTGAATCGCACCCCGTTCACACCGCCGCCTTCTGCGGTGTTCACGAACGCCTCCATATCCAGCAGCGCATACGGGCCGGTTTCTGTTTTGTTCGCGCCCGACCCTTCGCCGGGGCCGGAAAGCGTATGCTCAAGGCAGTACACGGGGAAGCTCTCCAGATAGTGCGGTGTCGCATAAATCGTGCCGTGCGATGCCGATTTCGCCAGCTGTGGATACGCCGCGTCCCTGCCGGAACTTCCTTGCAGTCCCGACTGTCCCGTCTGAAAACTGCCGATTTTGCCATGAATATTCTTAAGGCTGAATCCGTCCGTTTCTGCGGTATACGTTTGCATTTCCCGGAGCAGACGCAGCATTTCTTTGGGATACGCGAAGTCCGTTACCGTGCAAGCATCCGCATCCGTTTCGCCGGTTTCCGCCGCCATCACCCACACCGTTTCGTCAGCCGTCCACTTCATCTTGCCGCCGGGGAAAGAATCGCCGTACAGGAAGCGCACCTGATACCACACTGCGCCCGAAGCATCTTCCGCAATGGACACCACCTGCACCGCTGCTGCTTTGACGAAATTGCCCTGATACTCGCTGGAAAAATACGCTTCGGACGCATCATCATCCACCGCAGAAAAGACGCGCGTGTCCGTACTGACGCTGATAAAATCGCCGAGACTTACAGGTGGCACCGTTTCGTCGATTTCTTCCGCGCTGCTGATTTCTGGATGTACCGAAGCATCCGGCGATTCTGCGGCATCCGGCTGCTCCGAAGCGCCGCTTTCATCCGCTTCGGGCAGATTCGATTCTTGGTGCGGCGCGTCCTGCGAAGGTGCATCCGCGGGCGTTTCTTCTTCATCAGATGCTTCTTCCGGGCGGCTGCCATTGACCACGAACAATCGCTTTTGACCGAAGGCAGTCATTCCGTCGCAGGATGGCACGTCGGCGATGCCCGACACATCCGCATCCAGCAGATAGCGGGTATCCAGCGACGCTGCCGGTACAAAGCCGCAGATGGTCTGCTGCTCCGCATCCAGAAACCAGACCTGCACGGCTTGATGACCGCTGAAAAACGCCGTCGCCAGCAGAATGGACGCATCATCGACCGCGGCATAAACAATGCGCTCCTGCGATTCTGCGCTGGCGTACACGCTGACTGCCCGCACCGTCCGGACGTAGACATACCCATGTTCTTCAATCGCCGCCTGCAAAGGATGACGGTTGTCCGACGAACTTTCTTCCTCCGAATTGGGGAGCATTTCGTCATGGGGCGGCTCATCCGGCACATCGGATGCGGATTCGTCAGGCGCTTCCTCCACGGGTGGAAGCGCCGGTTCTTCTGCCGGAAGCACAATGACTTCCGTTCCTGTGATGTCCGAGGGCGTGGCTGCTTCTTCTGCTGCCGCACAGAGCGGAATGCAGGTCAGCGCCAGCGCCGCAGACAGCACCAATGATGCAAATCGTTTCAATTTGGATTTCAATTTCATTTGCTTCTCCTTCTTATACTATTTTCGGATGAAAATGAGCCAAGATGCGCCGCGAATTTTTCACGCTGTCTAACGCGAATGAAACGCAGCGTAGCAGCGCTACGCTAAGTGGAATAAGCGGACGACAGCGGGGAAAAGGCGCAAGCAGATGGCTCAGGTGAATCCGAAAATAGTATTATTCTTGAACCGCCAGCACAATCAGACGGCCGCTTGCACCGCCCGCACTGCGGTCGCAGGTAATCAGGGTCAGAATGTGGTCATCCGCACCGACTGCCGCGCCTGAATCGTACAGGGCCTTGGCTCTTGCGCGGTCTACATACGCTTGAAACGCCTGTCCGCTGGCAAAATCGGCCGCTGCTGCATCCCAGTCACCAACCTACATGTTGACGACGGCGAAAATCCGATAGGTGCGTTCGCCGTAAATCATGTCCAGCTGAATGATGCTGTGCGCGGCGCAGTAGCCCGAATCCTTGTATTGCACAAGGCTGCTGAACATCGCGTCGCTATGGCTCAGGTGATGCCCGTAGATGGCAATGTTCCTGCTCGGTGTCTGATAATCCGCCGATGGCAGCGAGAACAGGCATCCCAGCTTGCTGTTTTCGCCGCTGAACAGGTGCGTCAGGTAGTAATCCGTCCTGTTCGACCGCACAACCGGATAATCCACCGGCGTACCCGGAATGGTAAGCCATGCGGCAAAATCCGGATTCTGCGCAACGCAGGCTTCTACATCGACACTGCGGGGATTTGCTGTCCGCTCTGCCTGTGCTGGCGCGGCAGTGTCGGAAGCAGCCGGGTGTGCGGAGGGCGGCGCGGCAGCGGGCACAGCGGTTTTCTCTGCCTGCGGCACTTCCAGCAGCAGAGGCAGCACGGTCTGCACGGCGGCTGCCGCGGGGGATGGCGCATCCTCCACCAGTCCCGAAGCCTGTTGAGGGGGCTTAACCTCTGCGGACATGCGCGTGTATACACGGTCATCTTCTTCGACCTCCTTTATCTGCCCGAAAATTGGGCAAAGAAAAATCATGCTTCCGAACAGAAACATGACCATCAGCAGAATATCCAGTTTTCGTTTCATGCGTCTTTATCGCTCCTGCGACATTTGCCGCTTCCGAACCCAGTAATCCAGCAGCTTGAAAATTACCTTTTCCATCTGCTCCGTCGTGTAGGAACGAGGGAAATACTTGGTCAACTTTTCCTGCGGCAGCACGACAGACCCCTTGGCAGGAATCGTCTGCTTGTTCTCCGTCATGATTTCCATGATGCCCTGTTCCGACAGCGTGCCCTGTTTGCTTTCGCGCTTCATGCGCTGGGCTTGCGAAAGGGACGGTGTCTGCTGCGTGTTTTCCAAGGCGGTGTCCAGCCACTGCTGTTCTTCCGGCTTCAAGTACGAAAGTTCCACGGCGGGGGTAAAGGCGAGTTTGCCAGCATCCACCTTATCAATGAGCGGCGGTTCAAGGTTGTTCAGGCGCAAAATACGTTGGATTTGCCTTCCGCTTTCGCCGGTATCCTGCCCAATCAAATCCGCCGCTTCCAACTTCCCGACAAGTTGTCGGGAAGTTAAGTCACGCCGTTCGCCCTGATGCTTTATGGCTTCCAGCTTCATTTGATACGCCTTTGCACGTTCGCTGGGCAGAATGTTCTCGCGCTGCAAATTGCTGTCCACCATGATGATGACAGCTTCATCATCGTCCAAATCACGGACAATGGCGGGAATCTCGTTCAGCCCCGCCAGCTCACAGGCGCGCTTCCGCCGATGCCCGGACACAATTTCATACCCGCCATCCGCCATCGGCCGGGCGATAATCGGCACCAGCACCCCATATTCCTTCACGCTCTCCACCGTTTCCATCATCCGGTCATCGTCCAGTACGCGGAATGGATGATCTTTGAAGGGGTGCAGTTTGCTTAGCGCAAGGCGCTGAATCTGCTCCTGCTGGCGTGAGGCTTCCGTGGAGAAAATGTCATCGTAGGAGGTCAGACTTGGCTTTCTGCCGCTGCTTTTCAAGCTGAAGCACCTCCTTCGTGAGCGCACGATACGCCTGCGCCACCTTGCCGCCGGGGTCATACTCGAAAATACTCTTCCCGGTCAGGCTCGCTTCTGCTGCACGGACGGAATGCGGAATCGCCGTCTCGAACACCTTGATTTTGCTGCCGTAAGTCTCCCGAATCAGCGTCGTGATTTCCTTGGCGTTGTTCGTGCGCCCATCCACCATCGTCATGGGGATGCCGTCGATTTTCAGCTTGGGATTCATTTGCCTGCGTACCTTTGCAATGGTTTGCAGCAGCTGTTCCAGCCCTTTGGCAGACAGGTAATGCGCCTGCACCGGGATGATTACGCGGTCTGCTGCCGCCAGCGCATTGATGGTCAGCATCCCCAGCGACGGCATACAGTCGATGATGATGCAGTCGTAGTCCTGCCGATTGCGGGCAAGCACCTGCTTCAAGATGGTTTCGCGGCTCATTGCATTCACCAGCGACACCTCCGTTCCCGCCAGCGCGATGTTAGCAGGCAGCAGGTCAATTCTCTCCGGATGATGCAGTATGCCCTCGCCCGGCGCAATCGGGACATCGTTCATGACCTTGGTCATCAGGTCTGCGATTGTGGGCGCAAGCTGATCCGGCTGCTGATTGCCGAGGCTGATGGTCATGCTGGCCTGCGGGTCAGTGTCCACCAGCAGCACCTTTTTTCCTTCCCGTGCCATCGCTGCCCCTATGTTGATGCAGCTGGTCGTTTTCGCTACCCCTCCTTTTTGATTTACAGTCGCAAGCACCGTGGGATTCATCCACTTCCTCCTTCCTGCACTCGTTCATCCGTGGCAGCAGAACTTCCCTGCCCTCCACTGCTGTTTGATGGTGGGTTCAGCCTGTAAATATTTCACACCTCCTGTTCTGGAAAATAGAAAGGCATCGACAGATTGCTCCATCAATGCCTTCGTCTCTTTCGACACTACTATTATAGCACAGGTTTCGTTGCTAAAGCGTGCTAATTTGTCTTGTTCGCTGCTAATTTGTCCTGTTTTGTGCTGCGCGATGCTATTTCATGCTATTTGCTGCTATCTTGCGCGATTGCCGCCCGTGTTGTCCCCTATTCAGTTGCTTGCACTTAGCAGCATTTCCAGTTCATCAAGCGCCTGAGTGTGCAAATGATACACGCGCGACCGGCTTAATCCGATTCTTTCAGCAATCTTCTCAAAATTCATATGAGAAAGATAATAGTTCAAGAGGATGATCCGGTGCGCCTGATTATCCATGCTGTTTACGACAGCTGTGATTTCTTCAACGGCATCCCGATACTCCTGTGTCAATTTTTCCAACTCTCTGCGTGCTTCCGTGAGACGAATAATCGCATTCTCATTCGCACCCACGTTGCGCGCATGGGCGGTAAATTCGCTTCCCCAAGATGCCGTAACTCGCTGCGTAAGGCTTTTGTAGAGTTCTATCTGCGAGAGAAGGGCATCTATTTTCTGTTCAACTGCTTCTGCCCTTTTCAAAAATGCAACTGCTTTCCTCATGCAATTTCACGCTCCAATCTTTTCAGCAGCTGGATACCATCTATGTCAGTAAGCAATACAAAACGACCGGACTGAAAAAAGATTCGCAGTTCATCAAGCCTCTGCTTGTACTGCATGATGCGGTATGTGAGATAGTCCCGTTCTTCTGCTGTCAGCTTTGTCTCGCTGCGGAACTTTTGCCGAAGTTCGTACTGCATCCGACCGCAGCTGCGGAAATCCTTGACTGCCTGAACAATCACTGCACTCGCAAACGCTTTCCACGGTTCCTTTTCTCCATAAACATAATGGGAGCAGTTTCTTCTCTGATTCATCCCAGCACCTCCGCCAGATATTCCTTTATTTGTGTATTGTACTTTGCGTTTTTTCTGCTGCTTTTTGCTCAACATACTCAGTAACAGCTCGAAACAGCAGCATCATCAAGGGATGATTATTCCATTTTGCAGCTTTTTCACTGGTGTCCTTTACCATTGAAAGCCACCATTCTTCGGCATCTTGAGCCTGATTCGCCGGCGGATCACAGTGCGCTGCATACAGGCGGAACGCATCGCGGAAAATCTCCCATTCATCATCGTTCACTTTGCCATGCCTGTTCTCACCGCCATTCCATAGGAAGTTCGCCTTGATTGACCCGCGTGAAACCTTCCATCAGCATCTGCTCAATCTTTTCAGACCATGCGTGCTGCGGCGGAAGTCCCTTCACATCCGACATAGTTCTGCTTCGGCGGTCAAAATAGAGTTTTATCATCTCATCCACAACGCCAAGGTCACGGTTTTTCATGATTTCCACCACATTTCCCACATCCGGCTGAATCTCAAGTTTGGGATATACCGAGCGATAGCGCATCATAAAATCAGCATTGACCCGATGAACCATAAACACATTGTCGGCTGCATTTGTAAGGTCGGCTGTTCCGCTGATGTCGCCTTTGCGCAGAAATGCTTCTGTTTTCCGCGGATGACAGATAAAATGAACGTGAATTTTCAGCGTCTTTGCCATTGTGGAGAGCCGCTTGGCAATTCGGGATTGCATCTCATATTTGTCCACATTGTCAAGCTGAATATCCAGTGCCATCAGATTATCGACAATCGCCACCGAAGCACCGTTCTGCTGAACCCAATCGTAAATTGTGCTGATAACGATTTCCCAATCAGTGCCGAAGTCATTGTCGTAAATGCCAAACTTGCCTGTCAGCATAGCATCCAGCTTCGCCTCAATGCCGGGCTTCAGGCAGAAATGATTGGGATTCAACGGATCAGGCATTACATAGTCCGGGCCTGCTGCTTGAAGCAGTATCCATTCTCGTATCCGTGATGCCGTCATTTCTCCTGAAAACAGCGCGACTTTATATCCCTGCGATACAGCTGCCAGACCAATCTGACTGACGAGCGTTGACTTACCCGAAGCATTGCCCCCGCTCCAAATGGACATTTCGCCTGCATTGAATCCCCCTATCTTTTCGTCAAGCGAACTGAGCCGTGACCGAATCACCACAATTTTGCTGCGGTCTACATTCGGAATCTCTGCAAAGTCCAGCATCCGTGCCTTCGCCTTGCCAAGCAGTGGAGAATTTTCCGCCGTGCTGACTTTTGCTGTCGGCACAGCAGGCGTTACTGCATAAGGGCTGCTGCTGTAAGCTGCCGGGTCTACCTTCTGCCGGAACTCATGCCAATGGTATCCGGCGCAGCTGTTATGGAAGCAGTGGAATCCGAAACCGCCTTGATGGTACGCAAACACGGCGACATCTCCGTGCTGATGCGAATCGTCAAACGGGCAGTGTGCTAATTGGTACTTTGTACCGCTGCTGATGGCTACTTTTTTCTCCACCTCCACGCCATGTGCGGAAAGAAAATGCTCAATGTCCCAAGTGCTTTCTTTGCCGGAACGCCGAGCTTCTGTCGGTATCGCCGCTTGATGCAGTTCCGCTGCAATATTCTTGACCAGCGCAATGGGTGTTTCTCGAATCTGCTCCGGATAGCGGATGATGCAGCTCTGTCGGTGCGGACGTTCCGGCGTATGGGCTCCTTTCGCTGCAATTGTTCCATACAGCTTGGTAATTCTTGATGGGTTATACACCGCCGTATCAATTTTTGCCTCGTCTGTGCTGAACCACATGTCCAGCACAGAGAGAAAATCCGCAACCACTTGCCGGTCATCCGTGCTGATATGCACCTTAAAAAGCAGATGATAGCCATTGCCGCTGTCTGCAACAATTGGCTCGCTGAATCCCGTTGCCATCAGCCTCTTCATTGTCTTTCCAGCAACAGCGTGTGCTGCTTCCTTTTCTTCTGCCGATGCACTGACACCGCTTGGGCGGACTGGGTCTGCATCAATCAAAATCCACTGAAAACCTATGATGTCATTGTCAGACGTTGTTTCCTTCGGACGTTCTACCAGACGTTCATGCTGAGCACGCGCATAGCAGGCACTTTTGACGGGGTTCAGCGACTGGTAAAACGTTCGATTCGGATACTTTGCCAATTCAGCAGCAATGCACGGACTGTCCGCACGAAAATAACCGCTGACAGTAGGCTTAGGGTCTATACTCCTGATTTCAATGATTGCATCCGGTTCATGCAGCAAGGACAGCCACTTTACTGCGAGTTCCACTGTTCTTGATTCTCCTTTTGCGCTTTTTGTAGATTCGCCTCTCTCCACGGCTCACGCTGAAGCCATTTGCTAATGCCGGGGATATACTGCCCGCCATCTTTCGTCCATGCGATAGAACTTTTGGCTGCTTCAAGCGCTGTCATGATTATTTCAAGCGTCGCACCATGCCGCAGCGCCTGTTGATATACGCGAAAGGCCTCATCCCAGTCATTTCTGCGATTAGCCGGATAAGCAAACCACAGCTTTTCAAACTCATCCGGATAATGAGATAGTGTATCTATCGTATTACTATTATTATATTGCTGCTGGGTGTGCTGATTTTCAAGCCGCCTGCGATGTGCAAATGCTGAAAAATGCGCATTTGCACCGTTTTCCGCTCTTTCTTTCGTACCGCATATGGACTTGTTTTCAGCACACGGCGTGCTTATTTCAGTACCGTCTGCGTACTGATTTTCGGGACAGAGTAGCCTTATTTTCATACCGCCAGCGGTCTGATTTTCAAGCCAGTTCGATACGGTAACGATAGAACCGTCCCGCGCTGTTTGTATCTGAACATAGCCCATTTGAACCAGCGCAGCCATCTTCCTCGTCAGCTTATCACGAGACAATGCACTGCCCTGACCGTAAGATGCAGTTCTTTCGCAGTGCTTTCCAGCGTTTCACCATTGAGGTAGCACGCAATAATTTTCGCACCATCCGGATACGCAGAATCTGCATACCGATAGATTCGGGCACACAGTGTGTTGTATCGTTCCTCCGCGATGTACTTTTCCTCCAGCGTCGATTCGCAATTCACAACGCCATAGCCGCGCGCTGCATTGTCATTGCCGAACCCTTCTGCAAAGTGTTCCGTTTCATACGAAACAACAATTCCTTCCTTGCGCCATGGACACACGAAGCAATCCCCATTGCAGCGACGGTAATCCGCCTGTCCGCAGATTTTTTCCTGACGAGCTCTATAACGTTCCTTGTTGATGAGTTTGTCCCATTCCTTCTGCAGCTCCGGATTCAGATATACTTTCTTCCCTGCAATCCAAACGTAACGTCCTTGTGACATTGCAATTTTTCCTCCATTCCTTTGTCTCGAATGGAGAAAATCGCAAAAGAAGGGTATACTGAACAGTGCCGCCTACCATCATGAATTTCTCCATTCATTTGGTTGGCAGCAGCCATTGCCTCGGCTGATGCTGATATGCGCCTTATCCTTCAGCATACTATTTTCAAATGAGAATGCGCCTGATGCGCCGCGAATTTTTTCTTCTGCCTAACGCGAATGAAACGCAGCGTAGCAGCGCTACGCTAAGTGGAATGAGCGGACGGCAGAAGGAAAAAGGCGCAAGCAGCGGGCGCAGGCAAATGCAGAAAATAGTATTCGGCAATTCCTTCGGGGATGCCGGCTCCGAAGGGATTCTGCATACGGCTCTTTGTTACAAAAAAAGCGGTCAGAAATAGTTCTCTTTTGAGAACTAATCCTGACCGTCAGACAGTGATATATGCTCTAAGTGACTTCTTAATCATGATTTTGTCATGGTTAGTGAAGCAATCACTTAGAGTATTTTTGTTTCAGGAGGTACAGCTATGAGAAACGAAAAAATCACCCCACTGTACGAGCGCCTGAGCCGGGACGATGAGTTACAGGGCGAGAGCAATTCCATATCCAACCAAAAACAGATGTTAGAGGATTTTGCCCGCCGGAATGGGCTGCCCAACCCTACGCACTTTACCGATGATGGTATCTCAGGCACCCGTTTTGACCGCCCCGGATTTTTGGCGATGATGGAGGAAGTGGAGGCAGGGCGTGTAGAGGCAATCGTCATCAAGGACATGAGCCGGTTGGGGCGCGACTATCTGAAAGTCGGTCAAGTTATGGAGATTTTGCGACAGCGCGGCGTTCGGCTGATTGCGATCAATGATGGTGTGGACAGTCTGAAAGGCGATGACGATTTTACCCCGTTCCGCAACATCATGAATGAATTTTACGCCCGTGATACCAGCCGGAAAATCCGCTCTGTGTTTAAGTCAAAAGGCATGAGTGGCAAGCACCTGACCGGCACTGTGATTT
>OJKI01000341.1_pt1 | contig 18868 bp, 10 predicted proteins | sample 1596431 | NCBI WGS metagenome assembly OJKI01 (sample SAMEA4350165, study PRJEB24818) | metagenome | biome: human; feature: gut; material: faeces | place: Denmark | collected 2013-09 | reverse complement strand
CACAACCCCATTTTAGACGGCAGAGTCAAATGTGTATAACAGACAGGCTTGAAGTCGCTCCCCGCACGGGGAGCGACTTCAAGCTGTTCTCTGACTTCCTTGATGATGAGTTATTTCAACCCACGCTCCCCGCACGGGGAGCGACTGACCTCGTAACGCTGACACGGCGCGACCAGGGCATTTCAACCCACGCTCCCCGCACGGGGAGCGACACGAACCCGCTGTTTTTATCCGTGTACGCACGCAATTTCAACCCACGCTCCCCGCACGGGGAGCGACATGACGCAGTACCTCAACACCGAGCGCGTCGCCATTTCAACCCACGCTCCCCGCACGGGGAGCGACGCCGTGACGGACGTGGAGCGCAACGATTTGCGCATTTCAACCCACGCTCCCCGCACGGGGAGCGACACAGATGCAGATGGCAAACGGCTTTGCGCAGGCAATTTCAACCCACGCTCCCCGCACGGGGAGCGACGGTAATCGCGACGGCTTTCGCCCTTGCGCCCAATATTTCAACCCACGCTCCCCGCACGGGGAGCGACAAAGCTGGCGATGCAGTACGGCATGACAACACGCATTTCAACCCACGCTCCCCGCACGGGGAGCGACATCCTCATGGACGGTTTCGCCGCTCTTGTTGCTATTTCAACCCACGCTCCCCGCACGGGGAGCGACACGCAGGAGCAGGAGAACGAGGTCATCCGCCAGCATTTCAACCCACGCTCCCCGCACGGGGAGCGACATTGCCGAGCTGGAAGCCGCCATCCGTCAGCAGGAATTTCAACCCACGCTCCCCGCACGGGGAGCGACGGCATCCGCAAAAGCCGTCGAAACGAAACGCAAATTTCAACCCACGCTCCCCGCACGGGGAGCGACGCCGCCGAAGCCGCAACGGTGCGTCCGTACTGACATTTCAACCCACGCTCCCCGCACGGGGAGCGACGCGTGCCCAGCTTCGTGCCGGTATCCTCCCACGGATTTCAACCCACGCTCCCCGCACGGGGAGCGACCGCGAGGGTGCAGGAAGCCCGTGCGGAGAGTTGACATTTCAACCCACGCTCCCCGCACGGGGAGCGACGCGGCGGCAGCAGCTTGTCTATCATGGACTTTGTATTTCAACCCACGCTCCCCGCACGGGGAGCGACGCTCCGGGTGCTGGATTAGCCGCGCGAAAGAACCATTTCAACCCACGCTCCCCGCACGGGGAGCGACCCGACGTGCGACTCAGAATTTCTGCCGTGGGAGGGAATTTCAACCCACGCTCCCCGCACGGGGAGCGACGTACTTCACAACGGCAGAATTGATTGATGAGGTTCTGATTTCAACCCACGCTCCCCGCACGGGGAGCGACCTCCCATATGTGATATAGTATTCTCCGCCAACATATTTCAACCCACGCTCCCCGCACGGGGAGCGACCAGATTACGGCGCATACTACAACTATTAGCGGTCTATTTCAACCCACGCTCCCCGCACGGGGAGCGACCTTGCCGCAACACTAACGGCGGAATATAATCCAATAATTTCAACCCACGCTCCCCGCACGGGGAGCGACGCGAATTTGATTTTACAGATATATATACGGCGGAATTTCAACCCACGCTCCCCGCACGGGGAGCGACTAGGGCTTCACGTTCGTCAGGGGGCGACAAAACGATTTCAACCCACGCTCCCCGCACGGGGAGCGACCGCGCTTGACACTAAGCAGTTGTTAACGCTCGGACAATTTCAACCCACGCTCCCCGCACGGGGAGCGACTACAACTATAATAGCACTTTCAGTGGCTATTGTATTTCAACCCACGCTCCCCGCACGGGGAGCGACGGCGACGCGGGAGGGAAACGCGCCGAATTTGCGATTTCAACCCACGCTCCCCGCACGGGGAGCGACGAAAGTACGCATTCCAAGAGAGGCATACTGTATCGTATTTCAACCCACGCTCCCCGCACGGGGAGCGACAGGCGGGCTTGATTGCTTCCACCTGCTGCTTGGTATTTCAACCCACGCTCCCCGCACGGGGAGCGACACCTCCAAATCAGAGGCATTCTCGCGCGTTTTGTATTTCAACCCACGCTCCCCGCACGGGGAGCGACTCGGATGTGTTTACAATATCGTCCGTAAAAATCATTTCAACCCACGCTCCCCGCACGGGGAGCGACGAATGCAACAATCCGCGTTCCGCTCCCGGTAAATTGATTTCAACCCACGCTCCCCGCACGGGGAGCGACAGAGTGGCTGCCGACGTACAAGAGCGAGGTAACGGCATTTCAACCCACGCTCCCCGCACGGGGAGCGACACTGTTCGGAGATTGGCACGTTGATACTCCGATATTTCAACCCACGCTCCCCGCACGGGGAGCGACCGATTTGCCAGCCACAGGTCATTCGCCTTTTGCTATTTCAACCCACGCTCCCCGCACGGGGAGCGACAATGAGCGCTTCACATTTTCCGATTCTTCTGTATTATTTCAACCCACGCTCCCCGCACGGGGAGCGACAACAACGTCAGAGTTTACAGACGCTTTACAGCGTATTTCAACCCACGCTCCCCGCACGGGGAGCGACATGTAACCGTGGTTCTTCCACTCGGCGAAGGTGTATTTCAACCCACGCTCCCCGCACGGGGAGCGACTTTCTTCGTCTATTTTTATAATGTCATTGTCTGATTTCAACCCACGCTCCCCGCACGGGGAGCGACACGTTCAAGTCTTCTTCCCTGTATGTCCCATACCTATTTCAACCCACGCTCCCCGCACGGGGAGCGACGTGTTGTGCGCATCACTGATGTTCAGCCTTTTGTCATTTCAACCCACGCTCCCCGCACGGGGAGCGACGGCGGGCTTGATTGCTTCCACCTGCTGCTTGGTATTTCAACCCACGCTCCCCGCACGGGGAGCGACAAGATTCCCCGTCCGCTTATTCCACGTTAGGGCAATTTCAACCCACGCTCCCCGCACGGGGAGCGACAGGCGGGCTTGATTGCTTCCACCTGCTGCTTGGTATTTCAACCCACGCTCCCCGCACGGGGAGCGACCGGAACGCTGGCCTTTATTATCGGAGCTGCAATATTTCAACCCACGCTCCCCGCACGGGGAGCGACTCCAAATCAAGCAAAAGGGGGCAAAACGATGGAAGATTTCAACCCACGCTCCCCGCACGGGGAGCGACAGTCTCAAGACCGCATTCACCGTGTCGGCCAGCGATTTCAACCCACGCTCCCCGCACGGGGAGCGACGGCGACAATGTATAATTTCGACCCCTCCATTTTTATTTCAACCCACGCTCCCCGCACGGGGAGCGACCCGGTGAGCGCTCAGCACGGACAACCGCAGACCAAATTTCAACCCACGCTCCCCGCACGGGGAGCGACCGCCGGAGACGTTCGCGGGAACCGATAGGTTCCAATTTCAACCCACGCTCCCCGCACGGGGAGCGACTTGCCTTTTGTGACTTTTCACCAGCGCAAGCGCGATTTCAACCCACGCTCCCCGCACGGGGAGCGACTGGTTCCCGCGAACGTCTCCAGCGGAGACGCTCAGATTTCAACCCACGCTCCCCGCACGGGGAGCGACCGCAACCAGCGCGAATGAAAGGATAGAAAAAAATATTTCAACCCACGCTCCCCGCACGGGGAGCGACAAGGACAGACGTACACGCGCCGCCTTGTGAATCATTTCAACCCACGCTCCCCGCACGGGGAGCGACGACGACGTTCCCTTTTAAGGAGGACTAATCAATATTTCAACCCACGCTCCCCGCACGGGGAGCGACTTTACTCGGCGGCGAGCCTGTACGGACGCACCATTATTTCAACCCACGCTCCCCGCACGGGGAGCGACCTGACCGCCTGCGAATCAGCAGACGGCCACGGGAACCATTTCAACCCACGCTCCCCGTGCGCCGTAGACCAGCCCCATGCAGGCGATGGAATTTCAACCCACGCTCCCCGCACGGGGAGCGACCGCCGTCGCTTCCGAACAGCGCCAGCGCAATGTTATTTCAACCCACGCTCCCCGCACGGGGAGCGACACACCACCGCAGGCCGCGCATTCACGCGCCAGCGCATTTCAACCCACGCTCCCCGCACGGGGAGCGACAGCGCAAAGTAACAATTCTGTCGATCAGAATCATAGGCTTTGCACAAAAAGTATACCACAAAACAGTCCTTTTGAGAATTAGCTTAGCCGAAAATGCGGTAATTTTGCCGAAAAGACCGCAAAATCCGGTGCGAACCTCCCTGCAAAAGGCTGGAGGCTTGCGCTTCGCACGGGCGATTCGCGCGGCGCGCCCTTACAGCATCAGCAGCCCTTCCGGGGCGTAGCTCGTCTTCACGCCAATGTGCTCAATCCGGCTTTCGTAGTGATTGCCGAGGTTGTAAAAGCGCAAACTGTCCTTTTCCGGGTCAATCAGCTGCCGAAGTTCCGCCTGAAGCAGCTTGTACTGTGCGGCATCCAAAGAGCACTCAAATACGGAATTCTGCACGCGCTGACCGTGGACGACGCAGCGCTTGGCGACTTGCCGCAAGCGGCGTTTGCCGTCTGCATCGACGGTGGAAACATCGTAGGTGATTAGAACCAGCATCGGGAACGCCTCGCTTTCGGGTTATTTCCAGAGGAATGGGGGATAACCGTCTGTGTCGCCGCGGAGGGTGCGCGCAAGCAGCAGCGCCTGTACATAGGGAACAAGCCCCCACATGATTTTTTCTTTCAGGAACGGGTGGGTGATTTCTTCGCGTTTGCGGTTTTGCCACGCGGTCAAGAACTGCTTGCGCCCGGCATCGTTCAAGAAGACGGCGCCGCTTTCCTGCCGGTCGAAGTGCTTGTCCTGCAGCACACGGTTGTTCACCAGCGTGATGCAGAGGCGATCTGCCATCGGGGCGCGCAGTTCTTCCATCAGGTCAAGGGCGAGCGACGTGCGCCCCGGACGGTCGCGGTGCATGAAGCCGACGTAGGCATCCAGCCCGACGCTTTCCAGCGCGGCAGCGCAGTCGTTGGCGAGCAGCACATAGGCGAAGGAGAGCAGGGCGTTCATGTTGTCCTGCGGCGGGCGGCGATTGCGGCCGTTCAGCAAGAAATCCGCCTTTTGAGTCAGTATCATTTCGTCGAATACCGAAAAATAATCGGCGGATGCGTCGCCTTCCAGCCCGCGCAGCACATCTAAATCAACCGCTGATTCAATTTGCGGCAGCTTGGCATCTAACGCGGCGGAAACATCCTTGAGTGCCTGCACATTCACGCGCAAGGCGTGGTCACGGATGGTACGCTCCAGCACCCAGCGCTGATTGTATACCTTGCCGAAGATGAAATTCCGTGCAATCAGGCAGCTGGCGGATAGGCTGTCGGCGCGCCGATACTGCTCGCGGCGCAGCAGAACATTGCCGCGCTCGCTGCCGCAGACGCGCGCTAAAAATCGCCCGCGCGGCGTCAGAAACGTCAGCCCAATACCGCGCTCTGCGCAAGCACCCATGAGTGCTGGACTTGCGCCTTTGTAGGAGAAAGTCAGAATGCCCTCCAGCATCAGCAGGGGATACTGCGCGCGCTTTTCCTCGCCCACATGGACGACGATATTCTCGTTTTCCAGCGACAAGTAGGCATCTTCCGTCGTCACGAACAGCGTATTCAGCATCTTTCTCATGGCGAATCCTCCGCAATACGGGCGTGCATGTAAGCGCGGACGCTGCCGGTTCGGCTGAGCCGCGGAACGCATACATCCTTGAGCGAGCAGGCATTGCAGCCCTTGTGCGCCCGAACGGATGGCGTATGTCCGCGCGCCTGATTCTCCAGCAGTTCCGCCAGAAGCGACAACGTCCGCGCACGGAGGGATTCATCCAGCGCAACCCGCGTCCGTCGGCGGGACTCGCCATAAAACAAGCTGCCCTCCGGGATGGCGCAGCAGAGCATCTCCTCCAAGCAGAGCGCCTGTGCGCACAGCTGCACCTCGTCGGCATCCTGCGTTTTGTCTGACCCTTTTTTGTATTCTACCGGGTACGGCAGCCACAGCCCTTCGCGTTCGTGCAGCGCAACACCGTCGGGACTGCGGTGGAACTCCACCACGTCGCTGACGCCGTGCAGGTGCAGGCGGGCGGATTCCAGCCGCAGTCCGCGCAGAATCAGCGTATCGCCGCGCAATTCCGCTTCCGGGCCGTGATGCGCCGTTTGATGGAACACTTGCCCCTCCGCCGTGTGCGCATTTTCTGCCCACTGCTGCTCCAGAAAAATCAATCCCCATTGGCGGCGGCAGTAGGCGTAATGCTGCAGGGCGGAGAGGGTCGCGTCCTGCTGCGTCACCCCTTCACTTCGCAGGTGACGCCGTCCGGCAGATTCGCGTCATCCACCGTCCATTCGTAGTCCGTAAAGCTGCGCGGAACCGTCACGTCCGCCTTACGCGCTACACGCACGCGTTCAAACAGCTTCCACGCGGGGGCGTTGCCCAGTTCCTTCTCATGGCGGAAGATGATGAGCTTGCGCACTGCCATCATGCCGCGCGCGGCGGAATGGTCGTTTTCAAACATGTTGAGGATGGCATCCCACAACAGTTCGAGGTCTTCTTCGCTGAAGCCCGTGGTCTTGCGCGCCAGATTTGCGGATACGAACCCTTCCGCGCGGTACAGCCCGTAGGGGACGATGTACTTGCGCCCCATTTCGGTGCCCTTCTTCTCCGCATCCTTTTCCGTCGTGATGGCGACGCGGGTGATGGTGATTTCCTGCGGCACAATGGGGTCAACGCTGCGGGCAAAGCCCAGCTGCACCGGCCCGCGCACCTGACCGCAGTTCAGCGATGCCTTGACAAACGTCGTCATCACCGCGCCGAACGTCCGGATGTCGTAGTAGTGGCTGCACATATAATCGCGCAGCTTGCGGTCAATCTCCGGGTCATTCGACTTTAGTTTCTTTTTGAGGTCGTCCTCCTTGATGTCGCCGTAGCCGCAGGCCTCCAGCCCTTCACGGTCGCAGCGATTCAGCGGAACGCCATCCTGAATATAGATGCCGTAATGCGGGTCGCCCTCCTTGACGGTTGCCACATAGTCGCGAATCTTGCGCTTCAGGCACACGTCCGTCACCAGCCCAAGACCCGTTTCCGGGTCGGTGCGGGGCATGTTGCCGGCATCGGGGTCACCGTTGGGATTGCCGTTCTGCACGTCGAACAGTACCACGAAATCATAGCGATTGCGAATCACATCAGACATTGCTGTTTTCCTCCTTTTTTGTGAAGAACTTCTGCTTCTGGTGATAGTAGCCCAGCTGGAAAATACCCTGATCCTGCAGGTTCAGGCGCGCGGGGTAGCTGTCAGTCAAGCGCCCGCACAGTTCCGTCATCTGCTTGTCGTAATAGATGAAATAGCCGGTATCAAGTTTCTTCAGGTGACTCTGCGCCAGCTTCAGCAGCGTCGGGAAAACGATGCTGGGCGTTGCGCAGGCAGCGTTGAAGTAACGATCCATGATGGTAGCGTTGATGCCGGGATTTGCCTTCTGCTGGAGGCTTTCCAGCACCGCAAAGAGACGACCCAGCACATACGGTGCGTAATTCGTCTGTTCGTTGAGTTGCACGTCGATGACCTCCTTGTACTGTGGATTGCTGCCGTTTTTCAGCAGCCATGCTTTGAGAATTGCCGCCTTGCCGCGGCTGACACTGTGCTCCGCATGGATGCGCAGCTCTGTTTGCGTCAGCAGCGAAACAGGGTAAGGCGTATCGCCAAGAATGGCGCGGAGCAAATCGCCCACCAGATGCGACGGCGGCAGCTTGTCCCTGCTGTTGGGATTCGCTGTTTCCTTGAGCAGCGAATAGGCGGAAAGTGTCTCCCGCTGGTCAAAAGAGGGGCGAATGATGTTCAAGCGCTCCTGATGACGCGCCAAATTTGCGGCAAAATCGCCGAACGTCCCTTGCAGGAAGAAACGAACCGACAGACGGGACGCATTCGGAGAAAGCCCCAGAATGTAGAAGGGTGTACGGGAATCAAGCGGAACATTCTCCCACTGAAGACCCTGCCCAAGGCGGATGGCTTTCATGATGCCGTCCAGCGTATTCTGCGTCATGTCTTCGTTTGTCCCCAGCAGAGCGGCAAAACAGTCGCTGTAAGCGGATTGCGCCGTTTCTGCCCAGTAAACGAGGGTGGCAGATCCCAGCAGACTGTGATAATTCTTCTCGCGCAGCATGTAATTGAGTGCTTCACCGTAGGCAAAGGCGGCGTGATTTCCGACGGGGGCGTTCAAGCCCTGCCCCTTATTCCGCCCATAGGATTCAAAAGCGAGGGCATTGAAGGAAACCAGCGATGCGCCGGAAGACTGCGCGCCCACAACGCCCTTGATGCTTGGATGCAGCATGGCAATGGTGTCCTCATCGCCTGTAACCAGACAGCGGCCTTGTACCGCATCGCTCTTGCCGTCGGCAACGCTCGCCTCCCACGCGGCACGAATTTCCGACACTTCGTGCGCCATTTCGGGTTTGCCTGAGGCGCCCATCATGCAGAAAACGAGATTGCCGCCCTTGCACAGGTCATCGAAAGGCTCCTGCAGGGCAGGGGACTGCGCCGCCTTTTCAGGCTGCCAAGTATCGAAGAAACGGAGAATCGCTTGCGCCATCGGGCAGGATACGCCGTCCAGCAGCGCATGATGCTTCTGGGCACTGGTTTGGAAACAGGCTTCCGCTTCTTTGGCGGGGTTTTTGCCTGTGCCGTTGTACGGCTCATTGGTGATGCCCAGCAGGTACTTGGCATTGTCGCAGAGAAAGCAGGCTGCCCTGCCGCTGGTGCGCTTGACGGGCGTTGGCAGAAAGTCCTGCACCGGAAGCAGCTTGCCCTTATCGTTTGCCGCGCCGAGCATTTCTACCGACGACACCTGCCCGTCAGCAGTCAGACACAAGCCCCACTGCACCTTGACGGCGGACCAGCCGGGACGCTTCAACGTGCCCTGTGCGGCGAGCGAATCGTAGCACCGCACGAGCGATTGCAGAATCATTTCACCACCTCACAGTCTGTCAAGTCAATCACGCCATGCACCATCTGCGCCCGGAAGAACATCGGCTGGATGTTTTCCGGGTCGGAATATTCCATGTCGTAAAGCATATAGCCCAAATCCCGCGTTTCGTCGATGGTGGGAATGTCGCCGCCCTCCCAGAGCCGGAAATGCGCCGTACATTCTCGACAGCCAAGATACGGCTGCATGTACGCTTGACCGCTGCGAAGACGCCGCTTCACGATGTCCTGAAACTTGCCGGGATTGTCCGACGGATTGGCTTTGTCGGTCATCTCGAAGTGAGCTTCAATGACGTAGTGCACGTTTCGCAGCATGGTGGTAGCGCGCTGCTGAATATCGGCGTTTCGGTCGATGTAGGAGCGCTTCTTGCCGTTGGCTTCGGTCAGCACGTTGCTGGCGGAAATCTTAGATGCCACTTCGTTGCGGAGAATGTTCGTGAAGCGGATGGGCTTGCAGACGTAGATTTTATCCACATGCCATTTTAGGCCTGGATGGTAGTATACACTTTCTACCATTCCGCGGGCGGCGCTGGGCGTGGGAACGTCATAGCTGACACGCTCAACCTTCATTTCAGGCCGGGTGAAGCAAGCGTACTCGCCCCACACCTCCATTTTGATGGACATTGGTTCACCTCCTCATTCTTACTTCTCAATCAACACTTGCCGATGTGAGCAAGTGACAGTTCGCAAGGGGACGAATGGGTGTATCGTCAGCAACTCACTTCCTTTCGTTTGACAAGAACAGTATAGCACGGCACAGCGTATATGTCAAGAAGAAAATTCACTAAACTAGAAAATAATTTTTAGATTGAACAGAACTATCAATCATGGTTTGACACGCCAGCGAAAAGATGATAAAATGCCAAAGTCGGATGGAAACGGCGGGCAATTCGCTGCTTCTATCTGTGGGTTGAAATACTAAGCTAGACAATCGTCTAACGGGGCGGGCGGTGAGCGCAATGCTTGCCGCCCGTTTCTGCTTTTCTTCATTATATATACGTCAGGAGAACAGCGCCAGCCCGCTTGTGCAGCTGACCTGCAAGCCGCATTCCGGCGTGTACAATTTGATATCGCTCAGAATGCCGCAGTGCGCATCGGCAATTTCCGTGACGCCGCCGATGCTGCACAACGCCTGATACTCGCGGCGGTAGATACTCACGCCGCAGCGCCCCAGGCGGCGGAAAAGCTCACGCGAATAGTGCCCATCACGCAGGGCTTTGATGTCCTCGCTGTTTTCAGGTGTCGGAATGTACACCGTTACCGTATCTGTGTCGATAAAGCGGAAATGCTCGGCGGTTTCGCGGAAAGTAAATCTTGCTTCGGATGACAGCGTTTTGCTGGTATCCAGTAAATCATTTTCGGACGAAACGGGTCGTGAACGCTGCTGATTTTCGCCGCGTTTGAAGAGCAAATCGCAAAAATACGCGTGGATGGCTTTGCGGCTGCCGATGTCCTCCACATACAGGCGCAGCACTGTGCGGCAGCTTTCAATGTTTGGGCGCATGATGGGTGGAACCGCGTGTTCGGTCTGGTAGATGTGGACGATGCTGTCCTGCGCCGCTTCCTTTCCCTCGCGATTGCAGCGTCCGGCGGCTTGCAGAATGCTGTCCAGTCCGGCTAATTCGCGGTATACGGTCGGAAAATCCACGTCAACGCCCGCTTCAATCAGGCTGGTGGAGATGACGCGGCAGCACTGCTTCTTGTCTAAGCGTTCGCGAATTGTGGCAATGGTGCGTTCACGGTCGATGGCGTTCATCAGCGTGGAAAGGTGGAAACGCCCCTCTTCCGGCAGGGCTTCGTACAGGCTGCGCGCCTGTTTGCGGGAATTGACGATGCACAGCACGGCATTTTCCTGACGAATCCACGCGGCTAATTCCTCGTCCGAAAGCGTCCCGTCCTGCTGGAAGGTGACGCGGCGAAGGCTGCTGAACAGCGCATCCGGGTCGGGGACAAGCTCTTGAATGCGGGTGCCCGCGGTGAAGCCGCTGAAAATGGACAGCAATTCGGGCTGCGTCGCGGTACAGAGAACGGCGGTGACGCCGTAATGCTGAACCAGCTGGTCGATTACCGAAACGCAGGGGCGCATCAGCGAAATCGGCAGCGTCTGCGCCTCGTCGAAAATCACCACGCTGTTGGCGACGTTGTGGAGTTTGCGGCAGCGGCCGGGCTTGGCGGCGTAGAAGGATTCAAAGAACTGCACGGCGGTCGTGACGATGACGGGGGCATCCCAGTTTTCGCAGGCAAGGCGCTTGCGGAGGGCATCGGGCGTTTCGGCATCCGTATCGGGCAAATCCACCTGACTGTGATGCTCCACCACGTTCTCATCGCCCAGAATATCCCGAAAGACCTTCGCATTTTGGTCGATAATGCTGGTGTAGGGGATGACGTAGATGATGCGCTTCATCCCATGCTTCACTGCGTGGCTGAGCGCAAAGGCAAGCGACGAAACCGTTTTGCCGCCGCCCGTGGGGACGGTCAGGCTGTACAAGCCCTGCGGATCTTCGCTGCCACGCAGGCAGCGCCGCAGCACCTCGTTGCGCAGCGCGCAGAGGTCGGACTTGGGCTTTTCCAGCCATTTGGCAACGTGCGCTTGCAGCTTTTCCAGCAGCGCGGGCATGGAATCGCCGATGCCGCGCGGCTTTTCTTCCTTGCTGAGCGCGCGCTCCGTATCCAGAAAATCAGCATCCACCAGACAGGAGAACAGCATCCGGATGTACATGGCAGTCAGGCGCACATCATTCCGTGGAAGCCACGGCGGTGTGAGCTGAACGCCTGTTGGCAGTGAAATCTCACTGCGCCACGCGGAGGGATCGTCGCCGCCGGTCAGCTTTTTGTTCAGCCGTGCGCACAATGTGCCATCATCGAGGCTGAGACGGGTTCCCAAGTCGGGCAGACCGCCGTGATGCCCCGCAATGGCAAACGCCGCGGGCATATCGTCCAAATCTGCCGCCGCCTTCGCACCTGCCGTGCTGTGGTCCACCTTGGCGGTGTGTTCCGGGTCACGCTGGCGGCGCTGCCCGTTGGGGCTGTACTTGCCGATGTCGTGCAGCAGGGCTGTTCTTTCGGCGTGAAAACTCGCTCCAAAAGAAGCGGCGAATTTCGCAGAACGCGTCGCTGTGCCTTCCAAATGCTCCTTGAGCGGCTGATAGCTGCCGTCCTCGCGGAGGTGGGTGACGTATTCCATACAGAAAGCCCTCCCGACATAATCAATTGTGTGTATCAAATGTTAATAATAGTATAGCACTATAATAACCTGCTGTCAAGAAAAATAAAACTATCGAGCAGTTTTTGTCAAACACTTCCGGGGGAAAACAATGCGTAAAAGCAGAACGATTTGTGCGCTGCTGCCCTTGCAATGCCGCCGCCAAAATGGTATGATGGAAATGAACAAAAAAATACAGAAAAGGAGTCTTCCACATGGCAAAGAAAACGAAAACCCAGCCGAAAGCGCGTAAAACAATCACCTCCAATAATCTCGCTGATTTATCAAAACTCGTTCAAGCACTTGAAATAGACGATGAGAATCCGGAAAATCAGCAAAAGCCATCGGCGCTTGACAAAAAAATCATCTACAATGAGTTCCAGAATTCAACGTACACGCTGGTGTCGCCGATGGCGTACCTTATTGGCATCGACAAAGAAAACTTTGGCGAAGAAAATGCGAGGCCATTTCTGCTGAAAAGCTACGAAGAGCTGGATGCGCACAAAGAGGCGCGCATTATCCGCAATCTGTGCCGCATTCGCACGGCGATGGAACGCAATTATCCAGCCATTGTGAATGAATTTCGCATGAGCTTCCGCAATATCGGCAGCGTGCCGAACCTCATTCCATCAGAAGCGGTGGCGCAGCTGGAACAGGACGGCATCAGAATTTACAAAGCAAAGCCGGATATTGACGAATACATTATCAGCATCAATTGTGAAATCAGCAACCGAATCAATCAAGTGGCGCGCTTTTTCCCGGAATGGGTGAAGTGGGACTATGTGAAACCCATTTTCCTGATGCCGAACGGGACGAAGAAAGATGGTATCAAAAAAGCAGGGGAATACTATAAAAGCGATACCCGCCGCTACCCGTTCCACTGCTGGATTAACTGGGATGCTGTTGCCACAAGCCCGGAGAGCAAGGGCAATATCCTCTATAATGATGAAAAATTCGTAACGATTCTCTATGAACGCCACGAAGACCGCTTTGAAAACCTGTCGCTGGTGCGCGATGCGGGCAACCACACGATGCGCAATCTGGGCAGGCTGCTGGGGCAGTGCAAAAAATGCCTGATTGCGGTGGACTGCGAAAATTCGGATGCCGTGAAGCTCGCGGCGGCGCTGAGCAGCCTCCCGACCGAGCAGCTGGGCAAAATATCCAAGGTGATTCTGTTTGACAGCGAGTATACAACGGCACAATGGAAAACGCTGGTTGACCGCACGCTCTCTACGGCGGTGGATGAAAAAGCGAACCTTGAGCTGGAACATATTAAGGTCGAGCGGCTGAACCAGAACAAATCGCAGTGCGATATGGCGCTGGCGGTGCGGACAAGCCGCGAAGTGTATACCTCCGGCGTGGATGCGGTCATCCTTGTTTCGTCGGACAGCGACTACTGGGCGATGATTCGCCAGCTGGACAGCGTCCGCTTCCTTGTTATGCTGGAGAAGGGCAAAACGGGCATGGCCATCATGGACACCTTGGCGCGGCATGAAATCCCGTTCTGCTTCATTGACGACTTCTGCACGGCGGCGTCGTACAACATCAAAACCAGTACGCTGATCAATGCAATTCAGGAGCAAATCAATCAGCAGCTGGCGGGAGAAAGCACGAAACCATTCAACGTTCGCGAGATGATGGAGACGGCGCTGCAAAACTCGTGGATTATGATGACGGACAAGGAGAAGGAAGCGTTTTACAAGCGATACTTGCTGTGCATGAAACTGAATGTCAGCCAGGATGGCGCGGTCAGCATCACGCTGGGATAAAGGGCAGCGCCTTAGCGCTCGCGGCTGATGATGATGCTGGAATTTGGTGGGATGTGCAAAAAAGCTGCAAAACTCATTTCTGCAAGTTGAACCCTTGACAGCAACTGCAAAAACATGGTACAATTTGATTACCGACTGCATCCAATTGCATATATAACTGCGATACGGCAGTGCATGATGCACGGAATCCTTGACTTTGAATGGTGGAGCGAAGGAGGGCTTTCCTATGACAAACGCAGGACGTTGGTTGATAATTTGGATTGTGCTGATCATGCTTCTGCTGATGGGAGGCATCATCTGTGCGAACGCGGAAGAAACGATTTCCGATGCAATGACGAATGAAGAAATCATGGAGTGTTACGGTCTGCCGGAAAAAATAGAACTTCATGAGACTGATTTGGTGGCGGACATTGCAAATATCGAAGTGCTTGATGAGCATTTTGTAATGGAATCAGCAGTGCCGCGTGATGGCGCAAGCGGGCTGGTCATCAAGGGTACGTTTGTGGATGATGGAATTGAAGTGAACGTAACAATTAACATTTCGGTAAATGAATATCGGCTTGAAATCGGGAGTTATCAGCCATTCGAAATAAAAGATTTCTACTTTGATACAAGCATGGATGTGCAGGCAGACTTTACAACGGATGCGGAGGAGGATGACAAACAGCCGACGGAAATAGAACTGATTCGTATCCCGTGGTTTACTGCTTATGCAATGCAAGTATGCACGCTGATCACAGGGGAATTCAAAATGGATGGCAGCGTGGACATTACATTCAAAAATCAAGGCGGTAAATGCAAATTTGCTTATGCCAATGGGCAGTGGAACAATGAATACATAGCAGGCACAAAGTCGTTTGAAATCAATATGGAGGGTAAGGCGGAATTTATAATCAAGGGCGGAATTACGATAACCCCCATCGCGGGATTCTGTGACCTTGTGCGCGTGTCGGTTGTGGAAAAAATCGGCATGAGTGTGAGCAAGAGCTTTGACCCGATGGTTCCACAAACAGCACTTTGCTCGGATGTGAAACCATACTGGGAGGTGTATCCAGAAGCAAAGATCGGTTTAATTCCAAAGGCCGGGGCAAAAGTACCCGCCTTTATCGGCGATGGCAAATGCTCGATTACAACGACGGGAAATGGAATCCAATTACTGGAAGATGAAGAGTATCATTTTGAAGGGTTCAAAAGAGTGCCGGAGTGCACTTGGCGGACAACAACTGTGAATTTCTTTTCCGAAGATGGTGTATTATATGCAACGAAACGCTTTGCAATCAATGAAACACTAAGCGCTGAAAAAGCGCAGCGACCGCTTATAATGCAGGGGAAAGTCTTTATCGGCTGGCGAGTGACAAAAGAGGATGGTACGTTGGTCTCAGAAAGTTTACCTGTTGTGGTGGGCAAAGAAACACTCAATTGCACAGCGCAGTGGGACGCTGTTTCAGAAAAACCTGGATACACGCTCCCGGAAGACGATGATCAAGGATATGCTGAACGGGTTGGTAAACCTCGTATTTCGTCTGTGAATGAAAAAGAAGAAGCCTACCAGATTGTTGGCGCCGAGCAGCAAGGTGCAACGCTGTATTGCAGATTGATTAAACCTGGAAATCCCGATTATCAGAATTATACAAAAGCATATCAGGGCAGTGTTACAAGCACAGGCCCCACTGTGCAGTATGTTGTTTTTGATGACGGCTTTTACGGAACTAGCGGTGTATGTGGCGGAAAATCGCTAATTGGTATTCAGTTCGCCGACTCTATGCGGCATACTGGAAACAACAGCCGAAATTATCGGTTGCAATGGGTGCGTTTGCCCGCAAATATGGTGGATTCGCCTTATTTTCCTGAGTGCTATTCGCTGCAGGAAATTTCGATTCCATCAGGGGTAACAAGCATAGCGTCAAGTGCCTTTGATAGATGCTACTCATTAAAGAAAATAGAAATTCCTGATACAGTACAAACGATTGGTCAGAATGCCTTTCGACATTGCTATTCGCTGGAGGAAATAACGATTCCCGAAGGTGTAACACAGATTGGAAAATTGGCATTTGGAGATTGCACGTCTTTGCGTACGTTACATCTCCCGTCGACACTCACCAAATTTGATACGGTTTTGTACAACAATCCGCAGCTTGAGCAGTTGGAACTGCATGTGTCAGGTGATTTGCAATTTGGCAATGCGAACATAGAAAATCTGCGCAAAGTTAATATTAGCGGTAAGAATATTGATATGACGTATGCTATATTCAGCAAAGCTATCGAAACAATTACAATTCAAGGGGAAACAATTCGTATTCCCGACAATGTATTTAAAGAACATCCCAACTTGACTTCTGTTACCCTTATAGCGAATGAAATTTATCTTGGAGAATATTCGTTTGCTGACTGTTATGCATTGCAGGAAGTTACAATTTCTCAATGCTCTAAACTGTATCTTGGAAACAGTGCGTTCTTAAATTGCAAAAACCTGGAGGTGTTTTCGTTTGGCGGGACGGTTTATCCTTATCGGCAGGAAGGGAAAAATCAATCTGAAACATACCTGCTGAATGCTTTTGACGGCACAGCCATTCATCAGCTGAACCTTCATCTGAATGTGGGACGCATAAAGATTACACTAATGCCTTTGCTGGAAAATCTAACGCTGACGGGTTCTGTGGATACGATTATGTCCATTTCCGGAAACATGATGCTGAAAAAGATCGCATTACCGTCAGGGGTAAAAACAATTACAGCAATATGCAACAATCCGATGCTGGAAGAATTGCAGCTGCCATCCAGCATACAAACAATTACCCAAATTAACAACAATGGAAGGCTGAAAGCGCTGGTAATTCCGGAGAATGCAAGCCTTGCGGACTATGCGCTGTCAGATAATCCTTCGCTGGAGACGGTTCATCTTCCGCAATCGCTGAAAATGGTGCCGATTGGATTGCTCCAGAATTGTACGTCACTAAAATATGTACAGCTGCCGACACAGCTGGAACAGATTGGCGGAAAAGCATTCTATGGATGCGCATCACTGCAAAACATCACACTTCCTGAATCGCTGCTGCGAGTCGATGACTATGTGTTCACGAACTGTACGGCGCTGACGAAAATGACAATTCCAAGGGCAGTTTGGTGCTTTGGCAATGATTCGCTGACGGGATGTACGAATTTGAAAACCGTATATGTTCTTTCGGACGAGGCGTTTGTTTTCTTCCCTGATGACAACTTCTATGGTGAACGAACCATTTACTGTCCACGGAATCAAGCGACGTGGAGCGTGACGGAGTCTACGCGTGTTGCGATTGATGCACCAGTCTATACGCTGCGCATTCACTACCCGGATGGGCGAGATGATATGGTAAAGACGCGTACAGCTGGCGATACGCTGGTTGAACCGCGGATTTATAGCATGGGAATTAAAAACAGTGACTGTATTCGCTGGTTTAGTGATGCAGAATGGACAAATCAGATTACATTTCCAAGTGTTATGCCAGAGAAAAATTTGGATATTTACTTGGGGTATACCTACAAGCTGTGGGATGATTTTGTCAATTGGGATAAGCTGGATGGTAATTACGATTGGGATGAATACGATCCAGCTACGGGAAATTGGCGGCAGGTACCGAAACTGATTTCTTACAACAACAACCAGCGGTACTTCCACATTCCGGATCAGTTTGAGATAATGTATGCTGATGCAATCCATGAGGGAATCAGATACTTGGAGATTGGCGCATCCATGCGGCAGATTGATCCTGCGGCTTTCCGCTCGGCAGTGGATTTGGAACGCTTTTATGTTGATCCGGCGAATACACATTATTATGCACAGGATGGCGTCCTGTATAGCGCAGATGGAACATTGATAGCTTATCCATACAAAAAGGACAATCAGCAGTTTACAGTGCCAGATGGCGTTACAAGCATTGGAGCGTATGCCTTCGCAATTCCGGCGGGAAAAGAATCGCCGCTGCTTCAAGTGCAATTGCCGTGCAGTGTAACAAGCGTGGCAGAAAATGCATTTGCAGGGCATGAACGGCCGTTTGCAGTGATGACGGAAAATACGTCCTTGAATGCTCAAATCGACGCAGAAGGCGTATTTTGCAATCCGGCGCCGCTTGTGCTGATGTCAGAGGACAACATGGTGAGCTTTTATCTGCTTTCCGCAGGGCTACCGCTTCCTGAACTGCCGAATCCAATGAAGGATGGCGCATACTTCATTGGCTGGAGTTTGAAAGAAAATGACGATGTGGCGGATTTGTCAGCGCTGACACTTCCTGCAGATGGAATGGTACTCTACGCGTGCTGGTCAAAGAAGGTGCAGTATCAGACAGCGCTGCCGGCGATGCTGAAAATCATTGAAAGCGAGGCGTTCCTAAATGCGCCGATGGTAAGTGTGCGATGCCCGGATGGATTGACGACGATTGGAAGCCGCGCGTTTGCTGGATGCGATCAGCTGCGAGACATCTATCTGCCTGACAGCGTTCAATACATAGCCGAAGATGCGTTTGCAAACGTGCCGCAACTGACGATTCATACGCCAGCGGGAAGCATTGCGGAAAAATGGGCGAAAAAGCAAGGCATTACGGTTGTGCCTGAGCGGGAAGAAGGGTCAATCCCGAATTCTGTGTAAAGTGCAAAACGTAGCGCAAATAGAGCAAAATTTATGCAAGACGGGAGCGGCGCACGCTGCTGCCGCCTTGTTTATAAAATAACAGCGTTTCGAGGGGATGTCAAGGGCGGAAACGTCAACCTCCGTTCATCTCGACACTTGACATCCCTGCGTGCAGCCAGTCAGTTCGGCATACGGTCGGCGAAGAACACCGCCAGCTGCGCATGGATCATGCTCCAGTCCTGCCGCCGGCCAGTCCATTTCTTCGTAATATCCGTCATGGCCAGATATAGCATTTTCAGCAGACTGTCATCCGTAGGGAA
>OJKI01000334.1_pt1 | contig 19083 bp, 16 predicted proteins | sample 1596431 | NCBI WGS metagenome assembly OJKI01 (sample SAMEA4350165, study PRJEB24818) | metagenome | biome: human; feature: gut; material: faeces | place: Denmark | collected 2013-09 | reverse complement strand
GGCATCATAACGCCCTCGGACAGTGCATCCCAGAAGTCCAGCCAGTCAGCCGCCCAGTTCTTGGGTTCCGCTATATTCAGTATATTGGCCGGTGCGATACCGCTGGAACCCAGGCAGTCGGCGCAGACCAGGATGCAGCCCAGGCACACACAGGCGGCGGCGATGAGGGTGTAGGGCTTACGCTTGTCGCCCTTGCCCTCGATACGGGCCTTATCCACGAAGTGGGCCACGATGACCTCCAGCAGGGAGATGGAGGAGGAGATGGCGGCAAACACCACCAGCAGATAGAACAGGATGCCGAAGATGGGGCCCAGTGTGCCCATGGAGTGGAACACGTTCTGCATGGTGATAAACAGCAGCTTGGGGCCGCCGATGTTGCCGGCGGGATCCAGGGCGAAGCGGGCAGGCATGACGCACAGACCGGCCATCAGGGCCACCATGGTATCCATGATGATGATCAGCAGGGCGTTCTTCTGCAGGTTCTCCTTCTTATGCAGGTAGGAGCCGTAGGTGATCATGGCGCCCATGCCCAGGGACAGGGAGAAGAACATCTGGCCGCCAGCGGTGGAAACAACGTTAAAGATGCTGGGAGCGCCGGACTTGTAGGCGACGATGGCCTGTGCCACGCCATTGACCATGATGGAGGAAACCTCCGCGCCATCAACAACCGCCTTGGCGGGCACATAATAGCCGACATTGGCCGCCCAGCCGGGGGAGAACATGTACTTCAGACCGTCCAGAGCACTGCCGTTAACAACGCCCTCCACGAGAGAACCGTCCGCCTGCAGGATCTGCACGGCCACGTCGGTACCCTCCAGGGTGCAGGCGCGGATGATGCAGATCAGCAGGGCCACGAACAGGGCGGGCATACCCACGGAGCAGACCTTCTCGATGCCGCCGCCGATGCCGCCCATAACGATGAGCATGGTCAGCGCCACGAAAATAAGGCCGTAGATAACACCCTCAGCGGGACTGCCCAGGAAGTTGCCGAAAATTTCGCCGCCGGACAGGCCATTGGAGCCGAAGCCGGCACCGAACAGATCGCCGATGTTCAGAACGGTGTACTTGATGCAGTAGCCGCCCAGTGCGCAGTAGAAGAACAGGATGAAGAAGGCGGACAGGATGCCCAGCCAGCCCATCCACCTGAACTTCTTGGACAGAGCCTTGTACGCGCCCACGGCGCCGTGGCCGGTCTTGCGGCCGATGGCCAGCTCGCCCACCATAACGATGAAGCCGCACAGGACCGCCAGGATCAGATAGATGATGAGGAACGTGAAGCCGCCGGAGGCACCCATCTTATTGGGGAAGCCCCAGATGTTGCCCAGGCCGACTGCAGAGCCGACCGCGGCCATCAGGAATCCGAAATTGGATCCAAAGCCTTTTCTTTCTTCCATTGTTTTCTCTCCTTAACAGATTTTTGCCCCTACGTCGACGCAGAAGCTGATAAACTTTACCGCACCCGTCTATTGACAGGAAACGGCACGGGGCACCGCCATGCCCCGCAGGTATTTCCTCACGGGATAAAATCCCTTCAAGGCTACCTGAAAAAAGTATACAGGAAACTCTTTCCTCCCGCAATTAGCAGTTTTTATAAAAATTGAGCGCCATATTGTACATTTTTAACATTCTGTGAACGGATTTCTCCACATATTTTATATGGTTTTTGCTTCTTTTTTACATTGAACCATTCAGTTTTTGGCGGGGTTCCGGGATTTTTGCAACTGACGGCGAATGATTTTCTTTTGAGGAAACCGATTGTGGCTTTATTAACAGGCGGGGGAAGGGGACAAAAAAGACCGCCGGACGGCGGTCTTTTCGATCTGTCAGGAGAGAGGTTGACCGGATGGCGGTCTCGGGAACAACTGAAAACACATCCGCAGAAAAACGCTGCGGACTATGGAAAAAGTATACGGGAAATCGTCGAATGGTTCGATCAGCAATTTTAACGTCTTTTTCTGTTTTAACATTATCTTAACGTTTACAACGTGGTTTTTGCGGTGTTTTTCAGCCGCTCTGCGTTTAAATATATGCAAAGTACAGGTGTTTTTCCATGTTTTCGGGCGCAAATATCTTCACTTTCATATTAGGAAACTTTTTCATCGTCGTGTTAAGAGTGCGTTAATTATACGCAGGGAGACGGTGGCCGGACGCAAAAGGCGGGCACTTCCCTTTTTGCGCATTGTGTGGTATACTATGATTTTATGAGACAAGACACGCAAAGGAGGCGGGACACGTGAGACGAGCAGGCGCAGCGGTGCTGGCGGCGGTATTGGCGCTGACGCTGGCGGGCTGCGGGCGGCAGGACCGTCCGCAAAGCGGGAAACTGAACGTGGTGTGCACGCTGTTCCCCTACTACGACTTTGTGCGGCAGATCGGCGGGGACGCGGTGGACGTACAGCTGCTGGTGCCCGCCGGGCGGGAGACACACAGCTTTGAGCCCACGCCGCTGGACGTGATCGCCGTCAGCGAGGCGGAGGTGTTTATCTACAACGGCGGGGAAAGCGAGCTGTGGGTGGAGGACATTCTGGACGCGGCAGGCGAGGCTATCCCCTACCGGCTGGCTATGATGGACTGCGTGGAGACATACCGGGAGGAGTACGCCGAGGGGATGCAGGGCGGTCACGACCACGACCACGATGACCACGACCATGATCACGACGACCATGACGGCCATCTGCACGACGGCCACGAAGAGGAAATAGAGTACGACGAGCACATCTGGACATCGCCGGTGAATGCCATGGCCCTGTGCCGGGCCATCTGCGACACGCTGTGTGAGGCCGATCCGGACAATGCCGACGGCTATCGGGCTCGGCTGGCAGACTATCTGGACGAATTGCAGGCGCTGGACGAGACATTCCGGGACATCACGGACCATGCGGCACGGCGGCTGCTGGTGTTCGGCGATCGGTTCCCGCTGCTGTATTTCTGCAGGGAATATGATCTGGATTACCGGGCGGCGTTCCACGGCTGCGCGGGAGACACGGAGCCGTCCCTCGCCACGCTGAAATATCTGATCGACGTGGTGGAGGAGCAGGAGATACCGGTGGTATACACCATCGAGCTGAGCAGCCGGAAGGTGGCGCAGGCCATCGCCGAGACCACCGGGGCGCAGGTGCGGACGTTCCACTCCTGCCAGACGGTGAACCGGGCGGAATTCGACGGCGGAGCCACCTATATCAGTCTGATGACCGCCAACGCGGCGGCACTGAAGGAGGGACTGTCCTGATGGAACAGGAGAAGCGCATATTGCTGGACTGCCGGGACGCGGCGCTGGGCTATGAGGGCAAGCCGGTGTGGGAGCACCTGAACTTTCAGGTACGCAGCGGCGACTATGTGTGCATCGTGGGCGAAAACGGCAGCGGCAAGTCCACACTGGTGAAAAGCCTGCTGGGGCTGCTGCACCCCATGGCGGGCGAGATCGTACGTTCGCCCTCCCTGCGCTCCGGCGCCATCGGCTATCTGCCCCAGCAGACAAAAGCGCAGAAGGACTTTCCCGCCACGGTGACGGAGGTAGTGCGCAGCGGCTTTCTCAGCAGCCGGGGCATGCGGTTTTTCTACACGCCGAAGGAGAAGTCCGCGGCGCTGATGCACATGGGCAAGCTGGGCGTGCTGGAGCTGAAGGACCGGTGCTACCGGGAGCTGTCCGGCGGGCAGCAGCAGCGGGTGCTGCTGGCGCGGGCGCTGTGCGCCGCCGGGGAACTGCTGATCCTGGACGAGCCGGTGACGGGACTGGACCCGGCGGCGGCCCAGGAGCTGTACCGCACGCTGGACTATCTGAACAAAAAAGAGGGCATCGCCATCGTGACGGTGACCCACGACATCCGCAGTGCCCTGCGCTACGCCGACCATATTCTGCACGCCGGCCATGGAACGTACTTCTTCGGCACGGCGGCGGACTATCTAACGTCCCCCTGGGGCAAGCGGTTCGGAGGTGACGAGGCATGAGCTTACTGCTGGAAATGTTCACGTACCCGTTCATCCTGCGGGCGTTCGTGGTGGGTATCCTGGTGGCGCTGTGCGCGGCGCTGCTGGGTGTGCCGCTGGTGCTGAAGCGCTACTCCATGATCGGCGATGGGCTGAGCCATGTGTCCTTCGGCGCATTGAGCATCGCGCTGGCCTGCGGCTGGGCGCCGCTGCCGGTGTCTATCCCGGTGGTGGTGCTGGCGGCACTGGGGCTACTGCGGATGACGGAGAGAAGCCGGATGGGCGCGGACGCGGCCATCGCGGTGGTCAGCGCGTCGGCGCTGGCCGTGGGCGTGGTGGTCACCAGTCTGACCACCGGCATGACCACGGATGTGGACAGCTTTATGTTCGGCTCTATCCTGGCCATGGACCGGGCGGATGTGGCGCTGAGCGTGGGGCTGTGCGCGGCGGTACTGGTGCTGTATGTACTGTTTTACCATCGGCTGTTCGCCATCACCTTCGACGAGAGCTTCGCCCGGGCCACCGGGGTGAAGGTGGGGCTGTACAACACCATCCTGTCGGTGCTGACGGCGCTGACCATCGTGCTGGGCATGCGGATGATGGGCGCGATGCTGATCTCCAGTCTGGTCATCTTCCCGGCGCTGACGGCCATGACGCTGCTGCGGAGCTTCCGGGGCGTGGTGCTCTGCGCCGCGGGGCTGAGTGTGGTGTGCTTCTGCGTGGGGCTGACCGGGTCGTACCTGTGGGGCACGCCGGTGGGCGCCACGGTGGTGCTGGTAAATTTGGCGGCGTTTTTGCTGTCGAGAGGCGTTATGAAGCTGAAAAGAGCGTCCTAAGGGCGTTCTTTTCAGCTTTTCGACCTATTTTGCGGGTGTTTTTGCGGAAAAACACTTGCGTTTCGTGTGCTTATATGGTATGCTATGTGTATGTAAGGTTAAGGTATTGACTGGAGTGGACGAGATCGTCCGCTTTTTTTAATGGTCATCGTTCTATGATGACCGGGACGTTCTGTTGGAGGGCTTGCTGTGAAAAAGATCACCGAGGTCGTATGGGCGCTGGCGGAGCCGGCGGTGCAGGCGCAGGGCTGCCGCATCTGGGATGTAGAGTACGTCCGGGAGGCGGGACAGTGGTACCTGCGGCTGTATCTGGACAAGGACGGCGGCGTGGACATTCTGGACTGCGAGGCCATCAGCCGCACGGTCAGCGATCTGCTGGACGAGGCGGACCCCATCGAGAGCAGCTACGTGTTCGAGGTGGGCTCGGCGGGGCTGGAGCGCCAGCTGAAGCGGCCGGGGGATTTTGCGCAGTTCATGGGCAGCCCCGTTCTGGTGAAAACGTACCAGCCCAAGGACGGGCGCAAGGAGTTCGCCGGGACCCTGGCGGGCTATGAAGACGGCGCGGTGCTGCTGGACATGGGCGGCGAGACGGTGCGCTTTGAGAAGAACGAGACGGCGCTGGTGCGCCTGCGGGTAGAATTCTGAGACAACACGACTTGAGATAGAAGGAGAAACGACCATGAAATGTGACGAGATCTTCGCGGCACTGGCTATGCTGGAAAAGGAACGGGGCATTCCCCAGAGCTTTATGATGGGCAAGATCATCCAGGCGCTGACCACCGCCTATAAGCGCGACCACGAGGGCGTGGAGTATGTGGTGGTGGACGTGGATGAGGAGAAGAAGGACCTGAAAATGTACGTCCAGAAGGAGATCGTGGAGGAGGTGGAGAACCCCGCCAGCCAGATCTCGCTGGAGGAGGCCAAGCGCATCTCCGCCAAGAACGAGCTGGGCGGCATGGTGAACTTCCCGGTGGAGTCCGTGGAATTCGGCCGCATCGCCGCCGGCAACGGCAAGCAGGTCATCATCCAGGGCCTGCGTGAGGCCGAGCACGGCATGATCTATGACGAGTGGGGCAGCAAGCAGCACGAGATCCTCACCGGCACCGTCAGCCGCATCGACCCCCGGAACGGCAACGTGATCCTGCGGATCGGCAGCGGCAGCGAGGCCACGGAGGCTGTGCTGACCATGAACGAGCAGGTGCCCGGCGAGGAGCTGCACGAGGGGCAGATGGTGAAGGTGTATCTGGTGGAGGTGCGCCGCAGCACACGCGGGCCGCAGGTGATGATCTCCCGCACCCACCCCGGTCTGGTGAAGCGGCTGTTTGAGCTGGAGGTGCCGGAGATCTACGACGGCACCGTGGAGGTGCGGTCCATCGCCCGGGAGGCGGGCAACCGCACGAAGATCGCCGTGTGGTCCGAGGACCCCAACGTGGATGCCATCGGCGCGTGCGTGGGCCCCAGGGGGCAGCGCGTGAACGCCATCGTGGACGAGCTGCGGGGCGAGAAGATCGACATCGTGAAGTACAGCGAGGACCCGGCGGAGTTTATCGCCGCGGCGCTGGCGCCGGCGGACGTGGTCAGCGTACAGCTGGCCGACGAGGGCAAGGCCTGCCGCGTGACGGTGCCCGCCGACCAGCTGAGTCTGGCCATCGGCAAGGAGGGGCAGAACGCCCGTCTGGCCGCGCGGCTGACCGGCTATAAGATCGACATCAAGGCGGCCAACGCGGAATAAGCGGCGGCTGCGGAAAGGAACGGCAGCGATGCAGAAGACCCGTAAGATACCCCAGCGGCAATGTGTGGGCTGCCGGGAAATGAAGGACAAAAAGGCGCTGCTGCGTATCGTGAAGACCCCGGAGGGGGAGATACTGCTGGACAGCACCGGAAAGAAGTCCGGCCGGGGCGCGTACGTGTGCCCGGACCCGGAGTGCCTGAAAAAAGCACGGAAAAGCCGTGCGCTGGAGCGCGCCTTCGACACCGCCATACCGGCGGAGGTGTACGACGCGCTGGAAGGGCAGATGGTGGCACTGTGACAGAGCATTTGTTATCCACTTTGGGTCTGGCGCTGCGCGCCGGTGCGGTGGCCGTGGGCGAGGAGCCCGTAGGCGCGGCGGCACGGGCCAAGAAGGCCAGGGTCATCTTTACGGCGCGGGACGCGGCGGCATCCTCGGTGCGGCGGGCGTACAGCTTCGGCCGGGCAGGCAGCTGTCTGTGCCTGCCCTTCCCGGCAGACAAGGAGGATTTCGGCCGGGCGCTGGGCCGGACCAGCGTGGCCATGTGCGCGGTGACGGACATCGGGTTCGCCCAGTCGCTGGTGAAAAAGCTGGCGGCGGTGGAGCCGGAGATCTACGGCGCGGCGGCGGAGGCGCTGGACCTGAAGGCCAAGCGGGCAAGGGAACGGAAGGAAGAGCAATTACAGCACGAGAAGAACCTGCGGCAGGGCAGGCACCGCGTTCACGGCGGCAAGCCGCCGGAGCCGCCCCACGCGTCTCCGGAGCCTCCGGCACCGGAGCACAGGCCCCCCGCGCCGGAACACCGGCGTCCGCCGCGGCGGGAGTATCCGGAGGGACGCCCCGACCGGGTCTATAAGGAACGGAGCGGCCGCCCGCCCAGGGATAAACGGCCGGCAAAGAAGGAGGCCCCCGGCGCACGGTATGAAAACGCGCGGCCGGTAAAGAAGGGCAAGGGAAGCCGGAAAACGACCGGCAGATAACAGGAACACAGCGCGCCGTGAGCGCGGCGCGAGCAACTGAGATGGAGGTGGCTTTATTTGGGTAGTATCGCTAACAAATACAGAGTGCATGAGGTGTCCAAGGACTTCGGCGTGTCCACGAAGGAGATCACGGAGATCCTGACCAAGTACGCCGAAACGCCCAAAAATCATATGCAGGTGCTGGAGGACCGGGAGCTGAGCCTGATCTTTGAGTATCTGACCCAGCACAACCCGGTGAGCAGCATCGCGGTGATCTTCGCCGAGGGCGCCAAGCCGGAGGAGAAGAAGGCGGAGAAGCCCGCCGCCAAGCCGGCGCAGAACGCATCCGCGCCGACACAGGGTCAGGGCCAGAGCGGCAAGCCCCAGCAGGGCGGCGCGCCCAAGGCGGAGCAGCCCAAACAGCCCATGTCCCGCGTGCCCCAGCGGCAGGTGGTGGACACCCGCAAGGCCACCAACGTCAATCTGGACAAGTACGACGAGAAATTGCAGGATATGGCCGACGCCCGCAGCGGCGGCAAGCGGGACCAGCAGGCCCCACAGGGCAAGGAGAAGTTCCGCAGCAATAAGCAGCGGCGGGACAATAACTTCGCCAGCAACAAGCGCAAGCAGGAGGAGGCCGACCGGCTGCGGAAGCTGCGGCTGGAGGTCATCAAGAAGACCCCTGTGACCGTGCAGATCCCCGACGAGATCAGCGTGGGCGAGCTGGCCAGCCGGATGAAGAAGACCGGCGCGGAGGTGGTCAAGTGCCTGATGAAGAACGGCGTGATGGCCTCCCTGAGCCAGATGATCGACTTCGACACCGCCGCCATCATCGCCGAGGAGATGGGCTGCAAGGTAGAGAAGGAGGTCGTCGTCACCATCGAGGAGCGCCTGATCGACGACCATCAGGACAAGGACGAGGACCTGGTGCCCCGGGCACCCGTGGTGGTGGTCATGGGCCACGTGGACCACGGCAAGACCAGCCTGCTGGACTATATCCGCAACGCCCACGTGGCCAGCGGCGAGGCCGGCGGCATCACCCAGCACATCGGCGCCTATCAGGTGCAGATCAACGGCAAGCCCATCACATTTCTGGATACCCCCGGCCATGAGGCCTTTACCTCCATGCGCGCCCGCGGCGCTATGGTGACGGATATCGCCATTCTGGTGGTGGCCGCCGAGGACGGCATCATGCCCCAGACGGTGGAGTCCATCAACCACGCCAAGGCCGCCGGTATCCCCATTATCGTGGCCATCAACAAGATGGATAAGCCCGAGGCCAACCCCGAGCGCATCAAGCAGCAGCTGACCGAGTACGGCCTGGTGTGCGAGGAGTGGGGCGGCGACACCATCGTGTGCCCCATCTCCGCCAAGACCGGCATGGGCGTGGACAATCTGCTGGAGATGCTGACGCTGACCGCCGAGGTGGGCGAGCTGAAGGCCAACCCCAACCGCGCGGCGCAGGGCACCGTGATCGAGGCCCGTCTGGACAAGGGCCGCGGCCCCGTGGCCACGCTGCTGGTACAGAACGGCACGCTGCATCAGGGCGACATCATCATCGCCGGTACCTCTGTGGGCCGCGTGCGTGCCATGGTCAGTGACAAGGGCCAGCGCATCACCGAGGCCGGACCCAGCGTGCCCGTGGAGATCACGGGTCTGAGCGAGGCACCCTCCGCCGGCGCTACCTTCAACGCCGTGGCCGACGAAAAGCTGGCCCGCGAGCTGGTGGAGCAGCGCAAGGCCGAGGAGAAGGCCAAGGCCAACGCCCCTGTGACCAAGGTGTCGCTGGAGGATCTGTTCAGCCAGATCCAGGCCGGTGAGATGAAGAACCTGAACCTGATCGTCAAGGCGGACGTGCAGGGCAGCGTGGAGGCGGTGAAGTCCTCGCTGGAGAAGCTGAGCAACGATGAGGTCCGCGTGCGCGTGATCCACGGCGGCGTGGGCGCCATCAACGAGAGCGACGTCATGCTGGCGTCCACCTCTCAGGCCATCATCGTGGGCTTCAACGTCCGGCCGGACGCCGCTGCCCGCGACAGTGCCGCCCGGGCCAACGTGGATATGCGGATGTACCGCGTGATCTACGATGCCATCAACGAGATCGAAGCCGCCATGAAGGGTATGCTGGCCCCCAAGTTCCGCGAGGTGCTGCTGGGCCACGCCGAGGTGCGCCAGACGTACAAGGTGTCCGGCGTGGGCACCGTGGCCGGCTGCTACGTGCAGGACGGCAAGCTGCAGCGCAAGGACTGCCAGGTACGGCTGGTCCGCGACGGCATCGTCATCCACGAGGGCGTGCTGGCCTCCCTGCAGCGGTTCAAGGACTCCGTGAAGGAGGTCCAGTCCGGCTACGAGTGCGGTCTGAGCATCGAGAAGTTCAACGACATCAAGGAAGGCGACATCGTGGAGGCCTTCACCATGGAGCAGATCGAGGTATAACAAACAGCCGATGGGTGGGCGAGCGCCCACCCATCTTTTTCTTGAAAGGAGGAGCGCCCTATGGCCGGAAACCGCATCGGACGCATCAATGAGGAGATACGCAAGGAGCTGAGCACCCTGCTCCGCACCGTAAAGGACCCGCGGGTATCCGAGGGGATGCTGACCATCACGCGGGTAGACACCACCAGCGACCTGCGGTACGCGCGGGTGTATATCAGCGCGCTGAACTGCGCGGATGAAAAGGGCCTGATGAAGGGGCTGAAGTCTGCGGCCGGATATCTGCGGCACGAGCTGGGCCAGGCCATCGACCTGCGCTACACGCCGGAGCTGCAGTTTTTCATGGACGACTCCATCGCCCACGGCGCGCACATTCTGGACCTGCTGAACCACGTGAAGCCCGCCAACCCCGCCAACGCGGACATCGTGCTGCCGGAGGACCGGGAATGAGCGCGCGGCTGACCGTACAGGAGACGGCGGACTTTCTGCGGACGCTGGACGGCGTGCTGATCCTGACCCATGTGCGCCCGGATGGGGACACGGTGGGCTGTGCCGCCGCGCTGTGCCGCGCCCTGCGGGCGCTGGGCCGGACGGCGTATCTGCTGGAAAACCCGGAGATCACGGAGACGTACACGCCCTACGCCGAGGGGCTGTGGGCACCGAAGGGCTATGTGCCGCAGAGCGTGGTGTCGGTGGACATCGCGGCGCTGAATCTGCTGCCGGAGAACGCGGTGCCGTATAAAAACGACATCTGCCTGGCCATCGACCACCACGGATCCCAGGAGTTCTTCGCGGAACGGACGTGCCTGGACGCGGAGGCCGCCGCCTGCGGCGAGATCGTGTATGAGATCGTGGGCAGGCTGACGGACATCACGCCGGAGATGGCCATGGCGCTGTATGTGGCGGTCTCCACAGACTGCGGGTGCTTCGTCTATGCCAACACCACGGCGCGGACGCACCGCATCGCCGCCGCGCTGATGGAGCGGGGCATCGACGTGGGGCCGGTGAACAAGGCACTGTTCCGCACGAAGTCGCCGGTGCGGCTGGCCATGGAGGCCCGGATGGTGGCGGACATGGAGCTGTACGACAACGGCCGGGTGGTGGTGATGTCCATCCCTCTGGCGCTGTGCCGGGAGTTGGGCGCTGCTGAGTCCGACGTGGAGGAGCTGAGCAGTCTGGCGGCGCTGGTGCAGGGCACCGACTGTGGCATCACGCTGCGGGAGCTGAAGCCGGGACGGGTGAAGCTGTCGCTGCGGACGGGACCGCGGGTGGACGCCAGCGCCGTGTGCCGCGTGCTGGGCGGCGGCGGCCACAGGGGCGCCGCCGGGGCCACGGTGGACGGCACCATGGACGAGGCGAAGGCGGCCATTCTGGCGGCCTATACGGAGGTCATGGGATAACATGGCCGACGGGATCATCATTATCGACAAGCCCGCGGGATGGACCAGCATGGACGTGTGCGGCAAGCTGCGGGGCATACTGAAAACGAAAAAGGTGGGCCACGCCGGAACGCTGGACCCCATGGCCACCGGCGTGCTGCCGGTGTTCGTGGGAAACGCCACGCGGGCGGTGTCCTACGCTGAGGGCGGGGACAAGGAGTACGTCGCGGGGCTGCGGCTGGGGCTGACGACCAACACCCAGGATACCACCGGCGAGGTGGTGGCGGAGCGCCCTGTGTCCGTGACGCGGGCGCAGCTGGAGGACGTGCTGGCGCGGTTCACCGGGGAGATCGACCAGGTGCCGCCCATGTACTCGGCTATCAAGATCAACGGGCAGAAGCTGTATCAGCTGGCCCGGAAGGGGCAGGAGATCGAACGGCCCCCACGGCGGGTGACCATACACGAACTGGCGCTGCTGGAGCCGGAGGACGGCGACTGGCGGCTGCGGATACGGTGCAGCAAGGGCACATATGTGCGGGCGCTGTGCCACGACATCGGGCAGGCGCTGGGCTGCGGCGGATGCATGAGCGCTCTGCGGCGGACCATGGCCGCTGGGTTTACACTGGCGGAGAGCCGCAGTATTGAGGACGTACAGGCGCAGGGCGAGGCCCTGCTCTCCCCTACCGACTCGCTGTTCCGGCAGTACCCGGCCTATCACATCGCCGGTGAACGGGACCACAGACGGTGCCTGTGCGGCAATCCGCTGGCGGCGGAGGGCTTGCAGCCGGGGCTGTACCGGGTGTACGGCACGGATGGGGCGTTTCTGTGCCTGAGCCGCTGGGAAGCGGGTGTTCTGACATCAGAGAAAAACTTTTTCGGAGCGTGAACAACTTGGAAAAGACAGTTATCGCCCTGGGCTTCTTCGACGGCGTGCACCGGGGCCACGGCGCACTGCTGCGGAAGACGGCGGAGCGCGCCCGGGAGCTGGGAGCCGTCCCCGCGGCATTCACCTTTGACCGGCCGCCGAAGGAGGTGGTCACGGGGCAGCCCGTGTACCTGATCAACTCCAACCGGGACCGGCAGGGGCTGATGGAGCGTCTGTACGGCATCGAGCGGGTCATTTTCGCGCCCTTTGACCGGGAGATGATGACCATGCCGTGGGAGGCCTATCTGGAAATGCTGATCGGGACATACGGCGCGGTGCACTTCGTGGCCGGGCACGACCACCGGTTCGGCCATAAAAACGCCGGGAACGTGCAGCTTTTGCGGCAGAAGTGCGCGGAGATGGGCATCGGGTGCGACATCATCCCGCCGGTACAGCGGGAGGGCATCACGGTCAGCTCCACGTACATCCGGACGCTGGTGGAGGCGGGCGACATGGAGCGCGCGGCGGACTTTCTGGGCCACCGGCACTGCCTGAGCCAGACGGTGCAGCACGGACAGCGGATCGGGCGGACCATCGGCATCCCCACGGTAAACCTGGCGGTGCCGGAGCACGTGCTGGCCCCGGCGCACGGGGTGTACGTGACGGAGGTATTTCTGCCGGACGGACGGCGGTGCGCCGGCGTGACCAACGTGGGCACGCGGCCCACGGTGTCCGACAGCGATCGGGTGTCCGTGGAGACGTACCTGCTGGGCTTCGAGGGCGACCTGTACGGGCAGGAGCTCCGGGTGGAGTTCTGCCGCCGGCTGCGAGGCGAGCAGAGGTTCGACACGCTGGAGGCGCTGCGGCAGGAGATACAGCGGAATATTCAGCAGGCAGAAGCCTATTTTGAGGCATGAGAAAAGGCACCCCTGACGGGGTGCCTCTTCTGTTATTTCACACGGCGCCGGGGTAAGACACCGCGGAAAACGGTGTCAGTCCTCGCGCTTTTTGCCCACAAACGCCACGCCGGCCGCGGAGGTCAGCGCCATGCCGACATACAGAGCAATGCCCGCGTCGAAGGTCTTGGGGCTGCCCTTGGTGTCGGTGGTCTTGGTGTCGGTGGTGGGCTGGTAGTAGTAATAGCCGCCGGAGGAAGTGGATGTCCACTTGGCGGTGAGAGTAATGTTTTTCTCAGCTTTGTATTCAGCAGCCACCTTTGTGGTACCATTATACCAGCCTGCGAAGGTATACCCGCTGCGGGTGGGGGTAGGCAGGGTAATGGTGCTGTCTTTCGCCACCTTAAGTGCTTTTGCCGGGGTAGCCTGGTTATCGTTATAATTCAGAGTAACAGTAACCATCTGCTCCTCGCTGACACCTCCGCTATAGTCTGTACCCTTGACCGGTGTCACTTCGATGGACTGGCCGTTTCCGTTTTCTTTGGAGAGATACAGATGCTCAATGGTACCGTCGGTGTATTTAAACTTTGCACCGTAACCCTTATCATGCTCCACATAAAGATTGGTAACCGTACCGCCATTCATCGTAAAGCTACCGGGGTTGCTGGCAGAATACGCATTGGAATTCACAAACACATTGCCGATGGCGCCGCCGTTGATCGCAGTCAGTGCGCCGGTGGCATTGGCGCCGATCCACAGATCGGAACTGTACTGTAAATACTTGTCGTTCTGATAATTTTCAACGTTTTTGTTGCCGACGATGCTGCCGGAGTTCATCTCGAACGACGCACTACTGGTCATATAAACACCGCCGATGAAACCGCCGACGAAATCGGGTGCCTTGCCGTTCGTGATGGTCGCACCATCAATGGTCAGTTTACCCTTGTTGCAGAAAATCACACGGCACTTTTCGTTTCCGTCCACGGTAACATTCTTTAATGTGACCGTGGCGGAAACATACAAAACACAGGCGGTCTTATTATCGCTGCCGGAAGTAAAGTTGTCAGCCGCCTTGATGGTATACTTGCCCTGCCCGTCAATAGTAACGTCCTTTGCAAGATTGAGTGTAGAAGTCAGCGTAATATCTGCGGCCAGTTTGATCTCGCCGCCGGTTGCAACAGCAGCCGTTAACTCATTAGCCGTTTTGACTCCTTCATTTTCCGCCCAGCTGACGCTGCACAGCCCTATGGCCATGACCAGGGCCAGAATGGTTGCTAATACTTTTTTCATTGTTCATTCCCCTTATGGTAGTAGATTTCCGCAGGTGCGCTCGTTTTAATGTGTATTAAAACGCGAATGCAGAGGTACCTCTGCGGATAGTCATATTATAGCACAGCTGCACCGTTTGTCCAGCCTATTTATGGAAATTTTACACATTTTTTCTGTTACCGGGAATAAAAACAGGAAAATTTGGCAGGAAATGGAAGTTGGGGCGGAGAAAATGCCGCCTGCGGCGGGGCGAGGGCGTGTCATCCTACACTGCAAGCCCCGCAGGGGGAAGGCTTTGGGGGTCAGACCTTCAGATCAGTGGCGGCGGCGCGGGTGTGCTCACGCATGGCCTGTTTGGCGGCCGCGTCATCCTGCCGGTGGATAGCGCTCAGTATCTCCCGGTGGCGCGCCAGAATACGGCGTTCCAGAGCCAGACACGCGCTGTCGTTCAGCGTCTCCATCTTTTTCAGCAGGGTGTGCTGCTCCACCTGGCCCAGGACATCGGTGACGATCATGGCCACCTGGTTGCCGGTGGCGCGGGAGAGCAGACTGTGGAAACGGACGTCCAGCTCAGCAAAGCGGCGGTAATCGCCCAGGGCCTGCTCCGCCGCCGTGAGGCAGCTGTCCAGCGCCGCCAGATCCTCGTCGGTGCGGCGCCGGGCCGCCCAGCCGGCGATGGTGCCGTCGTTGACGGCGCGGTACTCGCCCAGCTCCTCCAGAGAGATCTGGTTCAGCTGGAGCATGGCCGACAGCGGCTGCTCCACGCCGTCGATGGTCAGCTCCTGCACCACGGCGCCGCTGGCGCCGTGGGTGGAGGCCACATAGCCGCCCTGCTCCAGCATACGCAGGGCCTCGCGGATGGTGGGACGGGAACGGTGGAGCTGCTCCATCATGGCACGCTCGGAGGGCAGGCGGTCGCCGGGCTTCAGCACTCCGGAGGTGATAAGCTCCCGCAGCTGGTCATAGATGGCCTCGCTGGCCCGCCCGCCGCCGATGGGCTGCCAGGGGATATGTACGGCTTCCGGCATGGAAGGGCCTCCTTTCACAGAAAATACCCGGACAGTATAGCGCATCCCGGGGAAAATAGCAAGGGCAGGATGCAGGAAAGCCCGGAGGACGCTGCCTTCGGGCTTTCCCGCTGTGGGGAGGGGGATATTACTTCTTCAGGGCTTTCATTTCCTCGATCATCATGGGGACCACCTTGAACAGGTCGCCGCAGATGCCGTAATCCGCCACCTCGAAGATGGGGGCTACGTCGCTCTTGTTGACGGCGATGATGCACTCAGAGTCCTGCATGCCGGCCTTGTGCTGGATGGCACCGGAGATGCCCAGCGCCACATAGATGCGGGGATGGACGGTCTTGCCGGTCTGTCCCACCTGGTGGTCGGCGGTCATCCAGCCGGCGTCCACCACGGCGCGGGACGCGCCCACCACGCCGCCCATGAGGGCGGCCAGCTCCTCGGCCAGGGCGATGCCCTTCTCCACGTCCTTGGCGATGCCGCGGCCCACGGAGACCACCACCTCAGCGCCGGTGAGATCCACCATGGCGCGGGCGGCCTTAACGATCTCCAGCACCTTGGTGTGGATGTCGGCCTCGGTGAGGGTAAAGGCGGGGTGGACGAGCTCCACCTTGCTCGCGCCGTTCTCGTCAAACTCGCGCTTCTTCATCACGCCGGGGCGCACGGTGGCCATGGCAGGGCGGAAGCGTGGGCAGACGATGGTGGCCATCAGGTGTCCGCCGAAGGCGGGACGGGTCATCTTCAGGTTGGTGTTGACGTCAAAGAGCTTCGTCTCGAAGTTCATGGCGTCCACGTCCAGAGAGGAGCCGGTGCGGAGGAAGTTGATGTAGCCGTTGAGATCCACGTCCAGGTGGGTGCAGTCGGCGCACAGGCCGGTGTGGAGACGGGCGGCGCAGCGGGGCGCCAGGTCGCGGCCGATATGGCTGGCGCCGAACAGCATGATCTCGGGCTTGAACTCGTGCACCGCGTCGGTGATGATCTTGGTGTAGGCGTCGGTGGTGTAGTCCTTCAGCAGGGGGCTGTTGTAGACGTAGACCTTATCCGCGCCGTAGCCGCCCAGCTCCGCGGCGATGTTGTCCACGCTGTCGCCCAGCAGGATACCGGAGAGCTGGACGCCCAGCTCGTCGGCCAGCTTGCGCCCCTCGGAGATCAGCTCAAAGGTGGTGGGCATCATCTTGCCCTGCCGCTGCTCGCAAAAGACCCACACGCCGGAGAAGGCCTTGGGATCGGTATTCATAAAAGTAGACATATCGTTTCTCCCTTCTCAGATGATGTGCTTGGCGGACAGGATGCCGAACAGCTGCTCCACGGTCTCCCTGCCGCTGCCCTCCAGCATCATACCGCTGCCCTTGCGGGGAGGCGTAAAGCTCTTGTAGATATTGGTGGGAGAGCCCTTCAGACCGATGGTGTCCACCTCGATGAGGGGATCGTCCTTCAGCGCGTTGTAATCCAGCACGGTGACGGGCTCGGCGTCGCAATCCAGGATGCCCCGGATGGTCATGTAGCGGGGGGTGTTCAGCTCCTTGATGCAGGTCAGCAGGCAGGGCGTCTGGACCTGGACGGTCATGTAGCCGTCCTCCAGCATACGGCGGACGGTGAGGGTGTCGCCGTCCTTCTCGATGTCGGCCACATAGGACACCTGGGGGATCTCCAGCTTTTCGGCGATCTGGGGGCCCACCTGGGCGGTGTCGCCGTCGATGGCCTGACGGCCGCAGAAGATGATGTCGTCCTTGTCCACGCCCAGGTTCTTGATGGCGGCGGCCAGGATCTGGGAGGTGGCGAAGGTGTCGGAGCCGCCGAACTCACGGGCGGACACCAGCACGGCCTTGTCCACACCCATGGCCTTCAGCTCCAGCAGCATACCGGCGGCGGGAGGGGGACCCATGGACACGGCGATAACGGGGCAGCCCAGCTGATCCTTCAGGGCCAGGGCGGCCTCGACGGCGTTCATATCGTCAGGGTTGATGATGGTCTGCATGGAGGCGCGGTCCAGCGTGCCGTCGGCGTTGACGGCGACCTTGCCGGAGGTGTCGGGCACCTGCTTGACACAAACGATAAGCTTCATTCTATTCTTGCTCCTTTCCGCATTACTTCAGCAAATTGCCGGAGATGACCATCTGCTGGACCTGAGAGGTCCCCTCGTAGATGGTGAACACGCGGCAGTCGCGGTACTTGCGCTCGACGGGGTACTCCTTGATGTACCCGTAGCCGCCGTGGATCTGCACCGCCTTGGCGGCGATCTCGTTGCACGTCTCGGAGGCGAAGTACTTGGCCATGGAGCAGTACATGGAGGCGTTGGGGTCGTTTCTGTCCTTCATCTGGGCGGCCATATAGACCAGCTCCTTGGCGGCGGTCAGCTTGGTTGCCATATCCGCCAGCATGAAGGCGATGGCCTGGTTCTTGCAGATGGGCTTGCCGAACTGGACGCGCTCCTTGGAGTATTTGATGGCCTCGTCCAGGCAGCCCTGGGCCAGACCGATGGACTGGGCGGACACACCCAGACGGCCGCCGTCCAGGGTCTTCATGGCGTTGATAAAGCCCATGTTCTCCTTGCCCAGCATATCGCTCTTGTGGACGCGGACATCCTCCAGCACCACGTCGGAGGTGGCGTAGCCCACCAGACCCATCTTGGCCTCGTGCTTGCCGCAGGAGACGCCGGGCGCCTTCATGTCCACGATAAAGGCGGAGATACCCTTATTGCCGCGGCTCATGTCGGTCTTGGCGTAGACGATGCAGTAGTCGGCCAGGGGTGCACCGGAGATAAAGCACTTACGGCCGTTGAGGATGTAGTCGTCGCCATCCTTCACGGCGGTGGTGACCATGCTGCTGGCGTCGGAGCCGGCGCCCGGCTCGGTGAGGCCGAAGACGATCTTCACCTTGTTCTCCACGGAGGGACGGAGATACTTCTCCAGCTGCTCGGGGGTGCCCGCCTGCATCAGGGGGCCGCCGCCCAGAGAGTTGGGGGTATTGGCGTACAGGCTGGCCACAGCAGAGACACGGGCGATCTCCTCGATCATGATGACATAGGCCAGGGTATCGGCACCGGCACCGCCGTACTCGCGGGGGATCTTCAGGCCAAGGAAACCGCACTTGGCCATCTTGTCCACGATCTCCTCGGGAAACTCGCCGGTCTCCTCCACCTTGTCAAGGACCTCGGTGGTGAGCTCGGTCTCGGCAAACTGGCGGACCAGCTTGCGGATCATTTCATGCTTTGCGTCGAAAATCATAGTTTTCCTCCTGTTAAAGTATGGGTCACTGCTCTGCTCAGCAGGGGATCTCGTGCTTGGACTTACCCTCTGTCAAAATCTCATAGATGCTGTTGACGCCGCACTCGGCCATCTGCTCCGCGGCCTCCTCGGTGAAGAAGGCCATGTGGGGCGTGTGGTAGACGTTGACGAAGGAGCGCAGGTACTTCAGCTTGAAGTAGGGCATACCGGGCGTGCGGATGATGTCCTCATCGTGGGGAACATGGATGATGCCGGTCTCGCCGGGGAAGGCATCCATGAACAGCGCGCCGAACTTGCCGGACTCCACCGCCTCGGTGACGGCATCGATATCCATCAGCTCGCCCCGGGCGTTGTCGATGAACACCACGCCATCCTTCATCTTGGCGATGGCCTCGCGGTCGATCATGCCGGTGGTCTCGGGCAGCAGCGGGGTGTGGATGGTGATGATGTCGGACTCACGGTACAGGGTGTCCAGGTCCACGTACTCGGCGTACGCACGGACGGCGTCGTTCTCATAGACATCGTTGGCGATGATACGGCAGCCGA
>OJKI01000332.1_pt1 | contig 19128 bp, 15 predicted proteins | sample 1596431 | NCBI WGS metagenome assembly OJKI01 (sample SAMEA4350165, study PRJEB24818) | metagenome | biome: human; feature: gut; material: faeces | place: Denmark | collected 2013-09 | reverse complement strand
CCGGTATCCATGACCACGGACGCTATCCCTACTATACCCGCGAGGACTGCGCCATGGACGCCGAGAGCGTCAGCTATATGCTCTGCCGCAATTTCGGCGTGGAGACCCCGCAGCCCGATGTGAGCCGCGTGGGGCAGGTGTTTGACGGTATGGAGGTGCAGGATCGCCGCGGCGTGGTGGACAGCCTGCAAAAGTATTTCCGCAAGCTGCAAAATGACATTCAGCGTGAGATCTCTCCGCAGGAGCGCAAGCAGCCGGAGCAGAACCGGCCTGTCCGTTGAAGGGGGTGAAATCTGTGAAAAAGGAACTTTCGCTTTTGCTGTGCATAGCAGTGACATTGTGCGCTATGAGCAGCACGGCTCTGGCCGTTTCCGCTGAACCCATCAAGGAGGCTGATCCGGTAACTGCCATGATTACTGCCGCAGATACACTCCCCGGCATTTCCGCCTATCCCGCCGAGGTCAGAGCCAGCGAGGAAAACGGTGTGTACCGATTAGAAAAGGTCTACTACCTGACCGCGAAGGACGATCCCGCCACGATCCCCACCGCTGACTTTGAGCGTGAGGGCCACACCTATACGCTCCTTGATTTGCTGAAAAACGACCAGACAGAAACGGACACGCGGGAACATATCGAGGTGGTCACACTGGAGAGCAAGACCAAGGACATGACGGAAATTCTGAAAATGCTGGAGCCGAAGCTGGAGGTCAAGACCGAGGACGGCTATGAGGGCGTCCTGTCCCTTGACCACACTACCATTCAGGTGGAGGCAGCGGGCTACGGGACCAGCAGCCGCACGGTGACGGCGGAGCGCACCTATCCCAACCTCTCCGACGCGGATGTGTCCCTTGTTCCCAAGTCTGTCAATGAAAATGGCCGCACCCTGACACTTGCCGATGTGAGCTGGCAGGAGGCGGCTGTCGATCCCACGGACGGCTATGACATTCCCATTCGCTACACCGCTGTGGCAAGCTACACCGGCACCGCCACCAGCAAATATGCCACCGGCTACACCGTCACGGCAGACTACAAGGGTGATGTCACCCGCACAAGCTGTGATACGGTGATCTACACCGCCGTTTTTTCCAGCGTCGGTGCTGCGGCATCGTCAAAGAGCGGCGTTGATTTTAACTGGCTGTGGCTGCTGCTCCCCGTGGGAGCTGCGGCGCTGGGCGGCTGCGGTTACGCTGGTTATAAGGGCTATCGCCACTACATCAATAAGAAAAGAGGGTACGCCGCATGAAAAAATATCTGACCACGCTGCTGGCCGCCTGCTGTATGCTGGCGGCTTTTTCCATGCCTGCATCGGCACTGGAGTATCACTTTGACGGCCCGGATGCAGGACTGTTCGGACGCCCCACCTCGGACGATACGATTTATGTCACGATGGACAAGCCTGTGAATACCGACCGGAGCAAAAACGCCGCCTACATCCCGCCTGCCTTCGGCTCTCCTACCTCTTATACGCTGAATGCCGGAGAGTTGCTGACACCAAACCTTGTGAGCGGTTCAGTTGCGGGAACGGTCGGCGGCACAGGCGGTGTGACCGTCCTGCCGCCCTCCACTTCCGGCAGCACCGCTGGTGGAAATACCGGCTCCTACACGCCGGTGAAGTACACTGCGGTCACGAAAGACCTCTATTACAGCGGCGACTACCTCGGTACACTGAAAATCCCCACCCTCGGCTTGTCTGTCAGGGTGTATCAGGGAACGGATGCGGACGCGCTTCGCAAGGGCGCGGGACATTTCGCCAACACCTCCATTTGGGAGGGGAATGTGGCCATCGCCGGTCACAACCGCGGCGTCAACAATCACTTTGGCAAAATTCACACCCTTGACATTGGCGACACCATCAAGCTGACCACCCAGCTCGGCACACGCAGCTATGAAGTGTACTCTGTCAGTAAGATCGGCGTGGACGATACCAGCGTCCTAAACGACAGCACGGAGAACATCATCACCCTTGTCACCTGCGTGATGAATCAGCCGGATTACCGCTGGTGTGTGCAGGCTCGACAGAAGTAGTATTGATGTGAATAATTTCGACAAGAAAAAAGTTATTCACATTGATGTTAAAAACTTTACTTGACGCAAAGGGGGTGATATAATGGCTGACAAAGGTGGTGACAGAATCATGGAGTTAAAAAACAGATCGCAGTACCTTGATAAGCTCATTTCCGTTCAGGATATGGAGGTCATCAAGGTCGTGACCGGAATCCGGCGCTGCGGCAAATCCAGCCTGCTGAAATTGATGATGGCACATCTGCGGGAACAAGGCGCCATGGAGGAACAGATCCTCTCGATGAACTTTGAGTCCATGCAGTTTGCCGATATGGACAGCAAGCAGCTTTATCAGTATGTGATGGAACGCGCACCCAAGGGCAAGCGGCTCTACCTCTTTTTAGATGAGGTGCAGAAGGTTCGGGACTGGCAGGATGCCGTGAATTCCTTCCGTGTGGATCTGGATTGCGACATTTATGTGACCGGTTCCAACGCCTACCTGCTTTCCTCCGAACTGTCCACGTATCTGTCCGGACGCTATGTGGAGATCAAAATGCTGCCGCTGTCATTCCGCGAGTTTTTGGACTTCCACGGCTATTTGCTGGAGGAGTACAAAGCCCCCAACGGCACTATGAAACAGCGCGCCAAGGGAAAAGACGGCGAAGCGTATGAGCTGCGAGACCTGTTTGAAGCCTACGCACAGTTTGGCGGTATGCCGGCGCTGGCCGAGGCGGAGCTGGATCAGGAGCGCGCCAATATGCTGCTGGACGGCATTTATTCCGCTGTTGTTGTGCGGGATATTCTGGAACGCGGCAAACGGAAAGAACAGCGGGCCGTTACCGACGCGCTGCTGCTCCGCAAAATTATCCTGTTTCTGGCTGATAACATCGGCAACAACACCTCGGCTGCGTCCATCGGGCGCACCCTTGTCAGCGAGGGCCTGCTGGACGATGGCAGAAAGACCAAGCCTGCGGTGCAGACCATCTCTGCCTACATTGATGCACTGTTGGAGTCCTATATCTTTTATGAGGTCAAGCGGTTTGACATCAAGGGAAAGGACTACTTGCGGACGCTGGGCAAATACTATATCGTCGATCCCGGCCTCCGCACCTATCTGTTAGGAAACCGGGGCGGCGATGTGGGACACATTCTGGAAAACATCGTTTATTTTGAACTGCTGCGGCGTGGTTATGAGGTGGCTATCGGCAAGGTCGGTGAAAAGGAGATCGACTTCATCGCAACAAAGATGAATGAGAAAAAGTATATCCAAGTCACTGACAACATGAACGCCCCCGAAACCCGCGCACGGGAGCTTGCGCCGCTGCAAGCTGTGCAGGACAATTACGAGAAGATCGTAATTGCCATGGACTGCGACCTTATCAGCGACGTGGACGGTATCAAAATCGTAAAGGCGCTGGACTTCCTGCTCAGCGAAGTGTAACTAAAAATCCGCTCTGAAAAATCAGGGCGGATTTTTTGACACACGGCGGTATCCGCGATACCATGAAGCCATCAAAGGATTTGGAGGTACACACCATGAAGCGAGGAAGTTTTGCAGCCGGTTTTCTTACCTGCCTGCTGGTGGTGGGCGTCACCACCACGGCGTATGCTGCCGGGATCGTGGCGGAGCGCAGCACCAACCGCATTGTCATAGATGGAAAAGAAGCGCAGATGGAAGCCTATGTCATCAACGGCAACAACTATGTGAAGCTGCGGGACATCGGCAAGGCTGTTGGTTTCGAGGTTTATTGGGATAGTGAGAACGGCTGTGTGCAGGTGGAGAGCGGAAAACCTTACACCGGCGAAGAACCGGCAAAGGACGGAGTCATTAAACCCACTCCGCAGCCAGAACCCACAGTCCCCACCAATGATGCCGATGTGGATGCCATGAAACAAGACATCATTGACCGCACCAATGCCCTGCGCAAAGAAAATGGCGTTGCTGTGCTGCGCGTCAACGACAAGCTCATGCAGGCGGCGCAGGTTCGCGCCAATGAGATGGCTACGCATACCGTCTATTCTCACACAAGGCCGGATGGCAGAAAATTCAATACCGCCACGGATTGTCCTTACATGGCCGAAAATATCCATCGCATCGCAGATTGGGTGCTGTCTGACCAGACACTTGCCGAACGGGCCGTGGCAGATTGGAGCGCTTCGACAACCCACAACAAGAACATGGTCAACCCAAAGCTATCTGAGATTGGCGTTGGGCTGGCAAGAGGTATCAATGATACTGGTGACCCGTGCTGGTACTGTGTCCAGCTTTTCCTCTACGATGGCTATTCCATCACTCGGGTGGATACCCCCACAAACAAATAAATCATCAACTTTCACGCAAGAGCAGGTCGTCAAGATCTGCTCTTTTTATTGCGCTTTTTGGAAAGGAGAAAGACATGAAGTCAATTAAACATCGCTTGTTGTCACTGCTTTTGACGCTGGTGACAGTCTTGAGCCTGCTGCCGACTGCGGCTTTCGCCGCATCGCACAGCGGTTCAGGCCTCAAAATTACCACCAACCAGGCATATTGGAGCACGCGCCTGCTCGCCAACGGTACGCCGTACAGCTACCGCCCTCCGCTGGTGGACGGTAAGCTCGTGTACTGCATGGATAGCGGCCTCGGCTATCATTACGCAACGCCCTCGTACCTGAATTCCTTTACATGGACATCTGGCTCCGGCGCGGACGCAGATGCCGTATTGCAGTCGGCGCTCACAAACAGTGGTCTCAGCGAGATGGACGCCGCGACCGTCGAGAACGTCAAATGGATGATGACCTACCTCAACGACTGCAAGGCATCCAATGTTGGCCAGCTTTTTATGGCCGTGCAGACGTATGTGTGGGATCACCAAAGCTATAAAGGCGAGCCCGGTGGAGACGGCGACGCGGGCGGCTACGCCAACGCCGACACCTATGATCTGTATCTGAGCCTCATCGACTGGCTTCTGGAGCAGAAAGCACAGGAGGACGCCGAGTTCCAGCGCCAGATTGAAGAGTACACTGCACAGGGCAAGTCTGCATCCATTGTGGAGGATGAGAGTGCAAGATGGGCGGTGTACGCAATCTCCAGCAACCGCAAAAATCAGTCGTTTTTCAACTATTATGGTCCCCGCAAACTGGTCACTCAGGATAAGCCCGGAGGCGGCGGAGAAGAACCTGCACCGCCTGCAGGCGTTGGCAAGATCGTGCTGAAAAAAACTGCTGGTGGAACCACAACCGGTCTCGCCGGTGCACGCTTCAGCATCTACTTTAACGGCCAGATTGTCGGCAGCGACATCACCAATGCGCAGGGCGAGATCTATGTTGAGAACGCCGCCACCGGTCTTTGGAGCTTCGTGGAAACCGCTGCACCGGACGGCTTCTGTGTCGATCCCACGCCGAAGAGCGTGTACGTAGATGTAACTGAGGGTGACCGCGAATACACTGTTGCGGCGGTCAACTACGAAAAGCCCGATATGAAGATCATCAAGCGCGACGCCATGAGCGGCAAGCCCATCGCTGGCACGGTCTTTTCCATTAAGTCTGTTACCGGCAGCTATTCCACCTCCGTCACGACCGGGACGGACGGTTCCGCAACGCTCTCGGCCATTCCTGCCGGTGTCTATGTTGTGCGTGAGGAATCCGTTCCCGAGCCGTACATCGTAACCAATACCGAGCAGACCGTGGCGCTGCGCCCCGGCAAGACCTCCGAGGTCACCTTTGTGGACTATGAAAAGCCGGGTCTTGAGATCATCAAGAAAAACATCGCCAACGGAGAGCCTATCGAGGGCGTGACCTACCGCATCGAGCAGATCGATGGCAGTTTCTCCACCAGCGCTACCACGGATAACCATGGGCGCATTTTCCTTGAGAGCATCCCTGTGGGCAGCTACAAGGTCACGGAGATCAATGTCCCCAGTCATGTCATTCTCTGCCCCATCCCCCAGGAAGTGGCGCTGAAACCCGGCAAAACCTCCACCGTCACCTTCTTCAACGCCCTCAAGCCCAGTCTGGAGATCCGCAAGGTAGATAGTGTCACCGGCGATCCCATCAAGGGTGCTAAGTTCCAGATTTGGTATGGCAGCAACCATACCGACACCGGCGAGCTCAATGACCTCGGCACTTGCTTTTCTGACGCAAGCGGAAAAATCATTCTCCCCGAGGTCAAGGATGGCTGGTACAAAGTAACGGAATTGGAACCTGCGTCCGGGTATGCCATCAAGGAGCCTGCCACGCAGGAATGCTTCATCTCCGGTGGTGAGAGCAAAGTCCTAACCTTTGAGAACACGCCTCTTTCCGCCATCATCATCCGCAAGGTGGACAGCGAGAGCGGTCAGCCGCTGGAGGGCGCGTGGTTCCGCATCCGCTACCTTGGCGGCACTTCCGGTACGGGCGGCACGGTCATCGGCGAGTACCGCACTTCGAGCAATGGAACCATCGTTGTGACCGGCCTCAAGGCGGGCACTTACGTCTGCGAGGAGATCTCCGCGCCGGACGGGTATGTGATCACCGACGCCGCGGAAACGGTCTATCTCTCCGGTAAGGATCAGGACGTGATCACCGTGACCTTTGGCAACGATAAGATGGGTTCCCTCCTGATCGTAAAAAAGGACGCCGTGACCGGCGCCCCCATTTCCGATGTGGAGTTCTTCATCACCGATTCGGATGGCAGCGTGATCGGCAACGCCAACGGAAAGTATGTGACCGATAGCGCAGGTACCATCCGCATTGACGGCCTGACGCCCGGCATGACGGTCATCGCAAAAGAGGTGCGTGCCAAGGATGGCTACATCCTCGACGATACCCCGCAGAGCATCAAGATCAAGCGAAACTCTGTCATGACGTTGGAATTTCGCAATCAACCCAAGGGCGGCGTTTTGGTGAAAAAAGTTGACTCCGTAACAAATGAACCTATCTCCGATGTAGAGTTCCTCGTCACGGATTCTGCCGGGAGCCTTATCGGCAACGCCAACGGCAAGTTTGTCACGGATAGCGCAGGTACTTTCACGATTATGGATGTTGCACCTGGTACGACGCTTATCATCAAGGAATCGCGCACAAGAGACGGCTACCTGCTGGATGACACGCCGCAGACCGTCAAGGTCAAGTCTAATGATATTGTCACGGTAGAGTTCAGAAACCAGCCGCTGGGCGGACTTCGGATCGTGAAGCTGGATAGTATCACGCATAAGCCGCTAGAGGGTGTCGAATTCAAAGTAACCTATGCTGACGGCAGCTTTGTTCCTGACAAGAACGGTCAGATCAGCTCCAACGGCATCTACAGAACCGATAAGAATGGAGAGGTATTGATCTCCGGGCTGATCGGAACTTTTGTTGTTACAGAAACCAAGACGCTCTCCGGCTACATCATCGATGAGAACACTCGCAGTCAGACTGTTGTCATCAACCCCAACGACCTCCAAACCTTGACCTTCTACAATGCCCCTTCCGGTGGATTGCAGATCATCAAGTCCGACGAAGACACTGGTGAGCGAATTGGGAATGTCAAGTTCGAGATCCGCAAGATGAATGGTGAGATCATTGGCACCTACACCACCGACCGAGATGGCGTCATCAGTATTCCGAACGCGGAAAGTGGATGGTACACCATTGTTGAACGCAAAGCGGCAAACGGTTATGCGCTCGACACCACCCCCGTCAATGCCTGCGTTAAGGATGGCGCGACCACAACGGTAGAGATCACCAATCAACGCATGTGTTCCATCATGATCCATAAGGTTGATGCAAACACTGGAAAGGGCATCTATGGCGTTAAGTTTGTCATTTACGATTCTGGTAAGAACCCAATCATGGAAGTAGAAACGGACCAGGACGGCTACGCCTATGTCCGCGATGAACTCACTCCCGGCAAATACTATATCCGTGAGTTGGAAGCTGCCGATGGCTATATTCGCGATGAACAGTATAAAACTGTTTATGTGGAAGCTGGCAAGTGCACACAAATCGAATGGGAGAATAGCGCTGTTACTGGTCAAATTCAGATTACCAAGTATGCTGCTGAGTCCAATGCTATTACCGGTCAGGCTGGTGGCGTTACGCTTAAAGGGGCAACCTTTGAAATTGTCCGCGAGCGCAGCGGCAAGGTAGTAGATTATATTACCACCGATGCGAGAGGCATTGCGGCTTCCAAACCGCTCCCATTAGGCCGTTATCTCATCCGAGAGGTATCTGCGCCAGCGTACTATCAGGTGTCTGCCGAAACCTTTGATGTAACGCTCGAATACGCGGGACAGATCATTAAGCTGGCGGCTTATAATAAGCCTGCTGAGCTGGGAGTTACACTGACGAAGACCGGAATCAAAGAAGTACTGGCGGGCAGTAAAATGTCTTACCGCTTCACAATCGCCAACACCTCTAATGTGGATTTGCAGAATTTCTATTTCCATGACAAGATCCCTTATGATGTAACGACCGTGTCTGCTTTGACTACCGGAACCTATAATACACGGCTCACTTACCGAATCCTTTATAAGACCAACTACAACGATTATCGCGTGTTGGCCAGCAATCTTCTCAGCACCAATAATTACTCCTTTGGCCTAAGCGGTTTGCAGCTTATGGCCGGCGAAGTCGTGACAGATATTTACTTCGACTTTGGAACTGTCCCCTCTGGTTTTCAGAGTGTGACAAAGCCGACTCTCATGGTATCTGTTAACCCGAGAACAGCAAATAAATACTATGTGACAAACCGAGCTGATGCCGGTGGAAAATTTGGAGAGACCTGGCAGTCCGCTAATGCAAGTTGGATTACCATTGTACGCAATCTCACTCCCGTCAGGAAGCCCCTTCTTCCTAAAACCGGCTACTAAAAACGATAAAGGGCAGCGATAGTTTTTCTATCGCTGCCCTAACTAATCAATGATACAAGCGGTTCAAGAGGCGGTGGTTGCCTTGATAAGGACGCTTGTCAAAACACGCTGACTCTCTCTGCTACAGGAATCACAGAACTGATTCTTCATTGCAAATTCCATGGCATTCGCGATGCGCTTGAAGTCTTTTACCTCTAAGGCATCTTCTGTAAGGTGACGATGTACCAGCAGATATGCGTCGCGAACGTCTGCGGAGACATTTGCTCCGGAGAAAAGAGTCTCGATTATGCCGTCAATCATTGCGATCTCTTCGCTCGTAAAAACCAAAATTCTCACCTCACATGGTGTCGATTATAGCAGACAGCGGTCGTGATTTCAAGAAAAGATGCAGACGGCAAAAATGGCAGAGAGACATTACTCTTTCTTAGAGCATGAGGAGATGACCAATGAAACCAAACAAGGGATTTATTACTGTGCTCATGATGGTGCTTATCAGTATATCACTGTCCACTTTTTCGCGTGCCGCTTTCGACACCTTTTCTGATGTCCCGAATGATTCACCGTTCCATGAAAGCATATTCTATCTCGCCGAACGAGGCATCGTTTGTGGTGAAGGAAATGGTCGATACGTGCCGGATGCACCTGTTACCGTGCGCCAGTGGGCAACGATGCTCTGCCGCGCATTGGGCGACGCTGATCCGCTCAATTATGATGATGACTGTATTCGGCAGGGCTACTCAGATGGATGGCTGGAGATGACAGCTATTACGGCACCGGATTCTGACCTTTGCCGCTATGCCATCTACAAAAGCGGCTTTGCCGCCTTTGGTGTTGACCTTTACAGTTTGCAGCTCTACCCGAACGAGGGCAAACTGTCCCAACAGAGCGAAGTTCTTCGCGCTGCTGCGGATTTTGGCCTGTGCGAAGATACCTGCGATGGAACAGAAATCATCACACGAGGAGAGGCTGCGGAGCTTCTTTATGCGCTGCTGACCAAGACGTTTGCTGTTGTGCCGCCGCCTATGTTAGATAACATACCTCTGGACAACAAAGCGGGCGTCGCTTTGAACAACTACTTGTTAGAGATTCAAAAAATTCCCGAATCAATGATGCAGTCATTTGCCGAAAAGGACTGGCGGTATGTTATCGATTTCGATTACCTTGCAAAGCTGAGCAAAGAATATGATCTTGGCTGCACCGGGGTGACCATCTATGAAGGCCGTAAAATCATCGTATCCTCAGCGGAATCCACTATTCACGAATTTGGACACTTCCTCGATGGGATGATGGGATTTCCTTCCCGGACGAAGGGCATTTATCAAAGAGAGTCTGCATCGGCAGCATCGCTCCTCCGTACATATGCGCTTACCGACGCGCAGGAATATTTTGCGGATTGCTTTGTGTACTGGATCAAAAATCGCGGCGATGGCAAAAAGATGGCAATGCTGCAAGATGCTGCGCCTGAGACCTATTATTACTTCAAGATGCTCGAGGAAAATGACTGGAAACCCAGTTTATCGTCTTAGTTCCAAGGAGAACCTTATGAAAAGAATTTACCATTTCTATTTAACTTGTATGACCCTCACGTTGACTATGCCCATGATGATCGTCAGCGCCTTTGCCGTGGATGATATGTGGACAGTAGCTAACAAGATCATCGTAGATGTTTACGGAAAGATCGTTGGCGTCAGCACAGTTCTGGCTGGGCTGATGTCCGCCGTGGCGGTGATCGGCGCAAAGCTTTCCAATAACCAGCACAAAGTTGATCAGGCGTGGGACTGCCTCAAACGTATCTGGATCGCATGGGCAATCATTAACGGCATCGGTGCATTCATTGCATATGTTGCGCCGCTGTTCAACGGCCTTGCGACACTGACCCCGTAAAAGTAGAGATAGCTCCGGCAAAAGGAGGTGTCCACATTGCTTGAGCTGATTTTCCAGGGATTCATGGAGTGGGCTTATGGGCTTACGCTGGAATGCTGGGAATATTTTTCATCATCGCTGCTGAGTATTATGAGCATGGATTATGCGTACATGAAAAGCCATGTCCCCGTGATGGTCAGCATCGCACAGGTGCTTCTGGCCGTTGGCTGGGCGCTCCTGATAGGCAATCTTGTTTTTCAAGCCCTCAAAAGTATGGCAGTCGGCCTCGGCTTTGAAGGGGAAGACCCGAAATTGTTATTTACCAGAACCTTTGTGTTTGCCTTCCTGCTGATGGCGAGTCCGCAGATCTGCGAAGTGGGACTAAGCCTTACCGCAAGAATCATAGAGCTTTTAGAGATACCCGATGCCATCGACGTGACGCTTGTGGACGAGGGGGCATTCGGTTCTCTCAACGCAGCTTGGCTGCTGGTGATCATCTTTGGCCTGATTATCATGTTTAAGGTATTTAGGCTTTTGCTGGAGATCGCGGAGAGATATGTGATCCTTGCTGTGCTTACGATGACCGCACCGCTGGCATTTGCAATGGGAGGCAGCAAAAGTACGTCAGAGATATTCGGGGGCTGGTGCCGGATGTTCGGGAGTATGTGTACGCTGATGGTGACGAATGTAATCTTTTTTAAGATGCTGCTTTCCGTCTTGTCTAATGTACCAAGCGGCCTCGATATAATCCCGTGGATCGTTCTGGTTTTGACGATTGTAAAGGTTGCCAGGAAAGCGGATGCTATCATTACTCGTATCGGGCTGAACCCCGCCATCACCGGTGACTCTCTCGGTCGGGGCTTCCCCGGCACGTTGACCTATATGGTCATGCGTTCCGCTACATCTCATATTACCAAGACCATCGGTAAATCCACCGGAAAAGGTAACAGAGGAGCTGCGTCCGGCTCGACCACAGGAGGGCCGCGCATAGGCGGCGGCCCATCCGGAGCGCACAATGCTGCCGGTCATACTGCAAGTTATCAGGCTTATCAAGCCACACAGCAGCAGAATACTTCGCAGGGGGCGGATGGACAAGGCTTTGTTTCTCAGCGTGAAAGCGTTCAATCAGGTGGAGCACAGACGGCCACGCAGGAACATTTCTCGAATTCGTCGATGCAGAATACTTCTTCGATTCGGCAGACAGCATTTAGAGGAGCGGAAGCAAGAAAGAGCTCTGTGCCATCTGGGATGCGGAGAGCGCCTGCTTATGTGACCTCTGTAGATCGCGTTTCTCCGTCCAGTGCGCAAACACCCGCCGCTGGGTATGATACATCGGGTAACAAGACTACTTCGACGGTAAGAGAGCAGAGCAATGTGACGGCTTCTATCCGAACAGCTAATTCTGCTCAGCACTCCTTATCAGGAAACGCCTCACAGCACGAGATGGCAGGAAGATCACCTGCGCCCATGTCTACGCGTATGACTCAGGCAAATATGCAGGGTGTGCGGAGCAAGGTGAATGACCGCTCTGCACAACGGCCTGAACAGACGGAAAATGCAGCGGCACAGTCCATTGATCACGCAGTTCCGGCCGCGGCGCAGAGACCGTCGCCCGGCGGCGCAGGAATCTCATCCTCGCCCGCGGTCAGCGGCCAGCACTCGTCACAGCCTTTCGGGATGGGAACACGTTACACGCAGCGTCCATCTTGTCGAGGTGTCGGCGAGCAGAAACCGGAAGCAATTCGCTCCGGCCACGCAGGAACATCGCCCACACAGCATGCACCATCCTCCGTCGTTGAATCGGCACGCAGTTCAAGTGGACGAGCAGCACATCCATCCTCATCCACTCAAGGATATATCGCCGGTTCACGGCCTGACAGGAACATCCCACAGGGCAGTAATGTTCCTCCTAATCAAACACGGAAGTCCAATAACAGCCCTGCCCAGCAGGAAACGCGACCGATTGGGATCCGAAATGAGCCTTCGGCAAAAGGAATGTTTTCCGCTCAGCGCCCCGACCCCGCAGGAAATAGAGCGGATGTCTCTCAAGGGACGCTGACGCGGCCAACAACAGGAAATCGCGCCGCGGCATCAAAGAGCGTCTCAATGCCGTCCACCCTTATTAAGGGCAGCGTAAAAAATAGCAAAGAGATATCCTCAAGTAGAAAACAGCGGAGGGAAAAGCATGAACGAAAATGATAAATCCCGCTCAGGGCTTCAAACAGCGGTAGATTTTGCCCATGCTGCGAGGGCTGCCAAACGTATTATGCAGGCGGCTGCGGCATCCGGTGTGCATGGAGCCGCAGCTGCCACGGCCAGAGAAGCGTTTCCACTTCTCTTAAAAGTCCTGATTGCTGTACTTGTCGTCTTCATTGCGGTGCCTATGGTGATTTTTACGGCACTTCCCAATATTTTTTTCGGTTACAATTCCTCGGGCACTGATACCGTCGTACAGATGACGCAGAAAGCCATGACACTTGGCGGCGTGTACATGACACTTGGCATTTTTGAGCGAGCGCAGATTGACTCCGTCGTGACAGGCATTGCCGCAGAGTACGAGAAAAACGGAACGACTATTGATCATATTGTAGTGTCCAGTGCTATGACAGATGATGACCTTCTTTGGGTCATTGCTATCAACTCTGCCGCGCATCAACAGGACCTCAATACTATGAGCGCTGATCTTATCCGCAACTTCTGCAAATCGAGCTTATCCTATACGCCTTCACTCAGCTTTATGGATAGCGGCGATGATGGCGTCGTAACGACCCTGCGAATAGAGGTCAAGCACCTTGACCCGGAAAAACTCATGGACGAGCTGGGCTTTGACAGTGAGGCACGGCAATGGGCAGGAGCGCTTTACGAAACACTCGAAGAGAGTGATGCCATCAACAAGTACAAGTCCTACTATGAGGCTTACCAGCCAGGCTACGGCGGCGATGGGCCATATTCCGGCGATGTTGAATACGGCAGCGGCTACGATAACGAGATCGATATATCTGGATTTGTTGATCCCAGTACAAAGAACAATCTGGATCTTGCGGCTTACGCCATACAGGCATGGGCGAACAACTGGGGCTACGTGTGGGGCACTTATGGAAATGTTCTTACGCCAGCCCTCTTTGAGTACAAAAAACAGCAGTATCCGGACGGTGTAGGAAACTACGCCGATTTTATTAAGGAACACTGGCTTGGCCGCCGTACCGCAGACTGTATCGGTCTCATCAAGGGCTACGGCTGGCTGGATACAAAAAGCATGACCATCCGCTATGCAACGAACGGGATGCCCGACTACGGTGCCGACCAGATGTACCATGCGTGCAAAAACGCCGGAACATTGAATAAAGACTATGGCACCGTATCTACCATGCCTGAAATTCCCGGCCTGATGCTTTGGAAAAGCGGGCACGCAGGCGTTTATATCGGCGGTGGATATGCCATAGAAGCCATGGGGACAAGCAAAGGCGTTGTGAAAACCAAGGTCAGTGACCGAAACTGGCAAGGCTGGGGAAAGCTCCCCTATATTGACTATCGGGAGGGAAATTGATGGAAAGAATGACCCGTCTGCGTGCGATACGCTTGAAATATGGTATTTCACTGGTCGAGCTGGAGCGTCATAGCCACGTCAGCAATCAATATCTGAGTGCGCTGGAGCTGGGAAATGTCAGCCGCACGGCAAACAACGAAGAAGTTCTTGGCTGTGCGATAGATGAGATCATCCGTTCGCGCAAGAGCTCGCTTTTTGGGTTAGAGCAGATGATACGACAGTATCGCGGACACTTATTAGAAACCGTGGAGGTGGAAAAAGGTGAATTATGATGTCTACCACATTCCCTCAAACTTTACAGATGCAGGACGCATCATGGGCCTTTTTGAACTTCGAAATCTGGTAGAGGCAGTGATTCTGACAGTCCCAGCCTTATATCTCTGCATTGCATTTCTCCCATTTGGGCTGACTGCAAAGATCATAGTGACACTGGTGGTCGTTGTACCGGTGGGAGGCTTCGGCCTTATTGGAATCAACGATGACAGTATGACACGGTGGCTGGGTTACTGGTGGCAATGGCGGAGAAGACGTCGGATCATTTTATTTCGAGGGGAGGTCAGAACATGAATCTGAAGGATTTAATTTTTGGCGGCGGGGTGAAGTCGGGAGGCGACGGAGGTACATACCGCGACAGCATTCAGGCATGGCTGCCCATCAAAAATATCATCGGTGGGGTTGTCATTACAAAGGATGGCCGATTTGTGAAGATACTTGAACTCCTGCCGGTCAATATCTATTTGAAGTCCCCTAATGACAGGCAAAATATCATTTCATCTTTTGCTGCATATCTCAAAATTGCCCCAAATGATTTGCAGATGGTGGCGCGTACACTGCCGGCGGATACGCAGGCATATGTGGAGCAGATGCAGCGTTATGCCGAGAAGGAAGACAATGAGGCCTGCCGGGAGATGATTGAAGATAACATTCAGGAGATCGGCAACGGGATTGCGAGTGATGCCATGCGGCATCGATTTTTCCTTGTTTTTCAATATGAAGCAAGTATGAGAGCCAAACGCAACACGGTAGATTCCATTATCCAGAGGCTCAATGAAGAGGCCGATACCGCACGACGATACCTTGATGTCTGCGAACTTGAGGTGCTGGAGCCTCGGTATAGTGATAACTTTGTCCTAAAACTGCTTTATGAGATCCTAAGTAAGAAAACCAGTCAGCGTGTCCGGCTGCCGGATGGCGTATTTGATATGACGACGGCCGTACACGGCATTTATGAGGAGTAATCATGCAAGTGAAAAAGAAGTCCCGCAATGCAGCGACGAAAAAAATCCAAAAGGCGCCTCCGAAAGAGAAGCGCACAAAGAAAGAACGAACCGAACAGCCGCTTTTGAAGCGTGTGATCTTCGGTGAAGAGAGACCCGACCTCACAGAACTGGAGGCCGGATCTACTACGATCCTCGATATTCTGGCACCGACCACTGTGGATACGAAAAGCAAGGACTACATTGTTGTAGACGGCGTATACCATACCTATCTTTATATCACAGGGTATGGCTATGCAACCACTGTCGGCTCATGCTGGCTTGCCCCGTTGGTAGAGGCTGGTGAGGGAGTCAACATGAGCTTTCTTGTCAAGCGGCAGTCGAAAGAAAAGATCCTTTCTAAAATCGCTCAGACGACGATGGTGAACCGCTCCCGCATGCGAGACGTAGGCGATACCCGTCAGGACTACGAAGAACTGGATAGTGCCATCAATTCTGGCCTTTACCTCAAGGACGTCATGAACCGTCAAGGTGAGGACTTTTACTATATGCACACCCTCATTGAAGTTACGGCCCCTGACCCCGAGACACTAGAACAGCGGGCAACGGAAGTGGAAAAGCTCTGTGTGTCCGTGGACATGATCGCCCGGCGCTGTGACTACAAAAATGAGCAGGCGTTTTTATCTTCGCTTCCCATTCTGGCCCTTGATCCGGACATTGAACGTAAGGCTCGGCGCAATGCGCTGACATCCGGTGTGGCTGCGACATTTCCTTTTGCCTCTTATGAGCTGAGCGACCACAACGGGATATTCCTCGGACTGAATCTCTATAACCGCTCTCCGGTATTCCTTGACCCATACGATGATTATAAGTACACCAACGGAAATTGGTGGATCGGCGGTTCTACCGGTGCAGGCAAGACCGTTACGCTCCAGTGCCTCGGCGGCAGGCTTCGCCAGCAGGGCAAGCGCGTTATCATCATTGCCCCGAAAAAGGGTCATGAGTTCCGCCCGCTATGTGAAAAGCTGGGCGGGCTGTACCTGCGAATGTCGCCTTCCTCTAAGGATTGTCCGAACCTAATGGCAATTCGGCGCAAGTCGCTGGATTCCTACGCAAAGCTGAAAAACATCGCCGCCCGCGACGATTCCGTGCTGGCCGATAAGATCTCACAGCTTATTATCTGGTTTGCGCTCAAGAAAAAGGACCTGAGAGAGGAGGATAAGAGCCGCCTCGATTCATCGCTGGTAGAGGTGTACGGGCGCTATGGCATTACCTTTGATAACAGTTCCATCGTGGACGAGAATGGGGATTTCCGCACCATGCCGATCATTTCAGATTGGTACGATGTACTTTCTCAAAATCCGGATACGCGTTATCTGTCAGTAGTTCTCTCCCGTTATGTCACAGGCTCTGCCGCTGCTATGGCAAGCCGAAACAGTATTGATCTTGATAACAAGTACATTGTCCTTGACCTCTCGGGAATGCCGGATGACATGATCGCTGACGGCACCTTTTGGGCGACCAGCATTGCCTATGACCTTATCATGAGCTGTGAGAGCGATCTCTCCGCTCTGCTGGCGGACGAGCTGTGGAGCCTTGTGGGTGCTACAGCCAATCCACAGGCTGCCGGTTTCGTTTTGGAAATGGTGAAGACGATTCGCGGCCTTGGCGGGATTGCCGTCACGAGCACGCAGGGAATGCAGGACCTTTTCGGCTTGGATGGCGGCAGCTACGGTAAAGGTATTCTGGATGCCAGCCGTATCAAACTCGTTATGCAAATGGAAGAACAGGAAGCAAGGCTCATTCAGGATAAGTTGAACTTGTCCGAAGACGAGGTGCGTCAAATTACCCGTTTTCGGCGCGGTGAAGGACTGCTTTGCATTGGCTATAACCACGTGCCGGTGGCCTTTCACACAACTCCTAAGGAGTATGAAGCGATCACCACATCGCCCACTGACCTGCGCAGGGGCAGATCGGAGTATGGGGATGAATGACATGAAGCGAGACCTGATCCGTATTCAGGAACTTGTGGGGATGGCTTTCAGCGAGACAGGATCATTAGTGGCATTGACTGACGGCGGGCAGATGAACCCAAATAAACTGCAAAAGACGCTGGAGCAGACGATGGAACAATTTGAGCGGACCACACTGGAATTGCGCCGACTCTGCGAACGATATTCGCCGGGGGCTGGCGGGTTTGCTCATAGGCCGGCGCTGCCCTATATGGATATCACAGGCAGCGTAGAGACCTTCGGTTACGGTTGGCTCCACATCACACTTCATACGCTGCTGCCCCACTGTCGGTATCAGACACCCAACTGGCTGAGCGATACCCTTCGCCGTCTGCTGGACGAATACGAGGCGTGTGGGAAGAAGCTGCCTTTCTATTCTCGAGCCATGCTCGTGATCGATGAGCATACCGGCATAGAGGGACGCCATATTTATGATCAGGACAACAAGGGATGGAAAGCCATCAGCAATGCTATCAAGGGCCGGCTCATTCCGGATGATGATCAGCATACCCTTGCCGTAGCACTCCTTTCTACGGAATGCTTCGAACGTGAGTGCTGCCACATTACGCTGCTTCCTCTGGAGGATGCTCACGACTTCTTTGCGGCACACTCCAGTGATTATGCCAGTCAAGACTTCTATTCCGGACAATGGTGCTGAATGCAAAAGCGTGAATCGGGGGGAGACACCCAACCGATACCTGCACGAATCCGCCATTTCCCGGGGGTGTTCCAAAGCCGTCGGCCTGTTGGGGGATAAAGCTGCGAAAAGCATTGAGACTGCTTGCGATTTTATCAGGCGCAGGCAGCAAAAATATACACCTATCTGCCTACTATGCGGGGGTAACAGATTGCCACCGCATAGAGGCGGAAAAAGAACGCCGAAATTGTTCTTGCGCCGCATATGGCGCAAGGACAGTTTCGGCGTTCGCAGGAATAAAGGAGGAGGTGCTGCCGGTGTGCTCTTCAGCGTTCGAGACGTTGATGTGCTGCGTTTGCTCTGCTGGTGCCAAAACATCAGGCCCCAAGATCTGAACAGTATTTCTACAAAAGCGGAGCGTGAAAATCTGATGGCATTAGGGTTTATTAAACTGCATGAGCGCAGCGGAACGGTGACACTTACCGGCAGCGGGCGGGCGCTTCTTGAGATGATCTTCAACGGAGCTATCCCAAGCCTGAGCCTTTCCTATCACGGCACCGCCATTGAAAGACGTATTCGCTTATCTCGACTGATGCTGTCTGCCTATCAGGCGGGCATTGATGTTTTTGCACCCGAGGTAAATGTGGCCCGAGAGATTCCCTCTCTTTTTCTTACATCAATTACAAGAACTCGCGGACGTAATTCATGGGGCAGTTCGAGAGTTGCGGCTATTCTCAGTTTAGGCGGCATTTACTATGCTGCTCATTATGTTTGTCCCGGAATCGGACGTATGGCGGTGAATGATGAACTGGCAGCATTCCATAACCACACTAATTTTGGCAAGAACACCCAGCGTGCATTTCTCTTCGCTGGATCGAGCTATGAAAGTGTCATCGAGGAACTGAAAACCCAAGATGAAAAAAGGAACGAGAAACTGATTCGATACGGTGAAGCGTATCACTGCCTTCATGCGCCGATTCATTTGCTTTCCTGCGATGAGACCGGTGCGCAGCAGCTTCAAATTATGACCGTACCTGACTAC
>OJKI01000316.1_pt1 | contig 19628 bp, 18 predicted proteins | sample 1596431 | NCBI WGS metagenome assembly OJKI01 (sample SAMEA4350165, study PRJEB24818) | metagenome | biome: human; feature: gut; material: faeces | place: Denmark | collected 2013-09 | reverse complement strand
TCCCCCAAAAGGGAGTGCGTTTTATCGCTGTCAACGACAATGTGGACAGCGCAAACGGCGGCATGGACAACGATTTTACCCCTCTGCGAAATCTGTTCAACGAATGGCTGGTGAGAGATACGAGCAAAAAAATCAAGGCAGTTAAGAGAGCAAAAGGCATGAGCGGCAAGCCCGTTACCAGCAAGCCGGTATATGGCTACCTCATGGACGAGGACGAGAACTATCTCGTTGACGAGGAAACCGCGCCGGTAGTCAAGCAGATATACCAGCTTTGCCTTGCCGGGAACGGCCCGACCAAGATTGCCCGTATGCTTACGGAGCAGCAAATCCCCACGCCGGGGACGCTGGAATACCGCAGGACGGGCAGCACCCGCCGCTACCACCCCGGCTATGAGTGCAAGTGGGCGACAAACACCGTTGTTCATATCCTCGAAAACCGGGAGTACACCGGCTGTCTGGTAAACTTCAAGACGGAGAAGCCCTCTTACAAGGTCAAGCACAGTGTAGAGAACCCCGTGGAGAAGCAGGCCATTTTCCCGAACCACCATGAACCGATTATCGACACGGAAACATGGGAGCGCGTGCAGGAATTACGCAAGCAGCGCAAACGCCCGAACCGCTATGACGAAGTGGGGCTGTTCTCCGGTATGCTGTTCTGCGCCGACTGCGGCCATGTGATGTACCAGCAGCGGTATCAGAACAAGAACCGCAAGCAGGACTGTTACATCTGCGGCAGCTACAAGAAGCGCACCCGCGACTGTACGGCGCACTTTATCCGCACCGACCTGTTGACCGCCGGTGTCCTCTCCAATCTCCGGCAGGTGACCGAGTATGCCGCCAAGCATGAGAGCCGCTTTGTGAAGCTGCTTATCCAGCAGAACGAGATCGGCGGCAAGAGAAAGACCGCCGCAGCTACGAAGCAGCTTGAACAGGCGCAGGAGCGCATTTCCGAAGTGAGCCGCATTATCAAGCGGCTGTATGAGGACAATGTGAACGGCAAAATCAGCGACGAGCGTTTCATGGAACTGTCGGCAGACTATGAGCAGGAGCAGCGGGAACTGAAAGACCGCGCCGCCGCTTTGCAGGAGGAACTGGACAAGTCGCAGGCCGCCACCGTCAACGCGGAAAAGTTTATGGGTATCGTCCGAAAGCACCTTGCCTTTGAGGAATTGACCCCCACCCTCTTGCGGGAAATGATTGAGAAAATCGTCGTGCATGAGTGCAGCTATGACGAGAACGGCACCCGCAGACAGGACATTGAGATTTATTACAGCTTTGTCGGCAAGATTGACTTGCCGGAATAACCGCCCGACCTATCCGACACAATGCGCAAGTGCCGGATAGGAACGGCAAAATTTTTTACACTTCTATTACTTCTTTATCGCACATCAGTAAAATCGCAAGGGATGAAACAGCTCATGGCGGGCGGCGGTGTGGCGCTCATCGGTATGATCCTCGTGCCGCTGCTCAAAGGGCTGTTCGGTTAATCCCGTCCATGCCGCAATGTAAAACCCTTCGCCCCTGCCCGCCTGACACGGGCGGGGGCGGGAAAGGAGGGCTGACCCATTGGATTTGATATGGGAAAAATTCACCGAATGGCTCAAGGAGCTGCTGGTGGGCGGCATCATGGACAACCTCACCGGCCTCTTTGATAACGTCAACGCCAAGGTCGCGGAGGCGGCGGGACACATCGGCAGCACCCCGCAGGCGTGGAACGCCGGCATTTACAGCATGATCCGCTCCCTCTCGGACAACGTGATACTGCCCATCGCCGGCGTGATCCTCGCCTTTGTGATGACACTGGAGCTGATCCAGCTTATCGCGGACCGAAATAACCTCCACGACATCGACACATGGGTATTCTTTCGCTGGGTATTCAAGACGGCGGCTGCCGTCCTCATCGTGTCCAACACATGGAATATCGTCATGGGCGTATTCGAGGCGGCGCAGAGCGTGGTCAACCGCGCCTCCGGCCTTATCGTGGGCAACACCTCCATCAACCTTGCCGACCATATCGCGGACCTTGAGGCGCGGCTGCTGGAGATGAACGTGTGGTCGCTCTTGGGGCTGTGGCTGCAATCCTTCGTGGTGGGCTTCACCATGTGGGCGCTGACCATCTGCATCTTTATCATTATCTACGGCAGAATGATCGAGATATACCTCGTCACCAGCATCGCGCCCATCCCCATGGCCACCATGATGGGCAAGGAATGGGGCGGCATGGGGCAGAATTATCTCCGCTCCCTGTTGGCTTTGGCGTTTCAGGGCTTTCTCATCATCATCTGCATCGCCATCTATGCGGTGCTGGTACAGAATATGCTCATAGACGACAACATTTCCACGGCGATCTGGCTGTGCATGGGCTATACGGTGCTGCTCTGCTTCACCCTGTTCAAAACCAGCAGTCTCGCAAAGTCAATTTTCAACAGTCATTAGGGAGGTGAAATCAAAATGAACAAATCCACAAATCCTGAACAGGAAAAACTGGCGCGACTGTTTGCGCGGCTGGATGAAAACCTCGCCGCCTTACAGGGCGAGTGGGAGCAGATGAGCAGATATGACCTGATCTGTAACTCCGCCGCTATCACCGCCGTGCGCCAGACCCATGAATACCTGACCACCACCCACGGCATTGAGCCGGAGGAGGTGGACTACCTGCTGCTGTTCGATAACCCCTTGAAGGCGGCGGCGGACAAGTGGCAGGAGCGCATGGAGGATACGAGCGACCTTTGCTTTGCGCTGGATGAGGTGTTTGAAAAGCGGGACGCCTTGCAGAGCTACGCGCCAAGCAGCGTCGAGCGCCGCGTGTCTGTGCTGGAGAAGCTCCGCACATCGGCGGAGCACACACCTGTAAGGGCGGTCAAGGGCAAGGAGGCGGAGCTTTGCTGACGCTTATCCCCATTTCTCTGTCCGAAGCAAATGCCTTCGTCACCACTTGGCACCGCCATCATAAGCCCGTCGTTGGACACAAGTTTTCCATTGGCTGCGAGGCAGACGGACGGTTGGCAGGCGTCGCCATCGTAGGGCGTCCGGTCAGCCGGTATCTGGACGATGGGAAAACGCTGGAGGTTAATCGCCTTTGCACCGACGGAACCAAAAACGCTTGCAGTTTCCTTTACGCTGCTGCGGCACGGGCGGCGCGGGCAATGGGCTATCAGCGAATCATCACCTATACGCTGGACACCGAGGGCGGAGCAAGCCTGCACGCTGCTGGCTGGTGCTGCGCGGGGCGGGCAGGCGGCACGGCATGGACAGGCGCAAGAGCGCCGAAGGCTGGACAATACCCTGCGCAGATGAAACTCCGCTATGAAAAAACACTATGACATAGGAGGTAAACCAATATGGCATACGTTCCCGTACCCAAAGACCTGAACGCGGTCAAGACCAAGGTGCTGCTGAACCTGACGAAGCGCCAGCTCATCTGCTTCGGCGCTGGTGCGGCGCTGGGCGTTCCGCTGTTCTTCCTGCTCAAAGCCCATACCGGCGTCAGCACAGCGGCGATCTGCATGATCCTGCTCATGCTGCCCTTTTTTCTGCTGGCCATGTATGAGAAGAACGGACAGCCCCTTGAAAAGATCGTCCGCAACATCGTGCAGGTCTGCTTCCTGCGCCCCAAGCAGCGCCCCTACGCAACCAATAATTTCTACGCCGTTCTGGAACGGCAGGACAATTTAGACCGGGAGGTGTATCGCATTGTCCACCCGCACAAAACTCACCCGCGCCGAACGCAGGCAGATCGAGGCCGCCATCGCAAGAGCGAAGCGGCAGGATAAGAAACAGAAGTCCGCGCAGGACAGCATCCCGTTTCAGCGGATGTTCCCCGACGGCATTTGCCGCGTGACGGACAGCTACTACACGAAAACCGTCCAGTTTCAGGACATCAACTACCAACTCAACCAGAACGAGGACAAGACCGCCATTTTCGACGGCTGGTGCGACTTCCTCAACTACTTCGACAGCTCCGTGCGCTTTCAGCTCTCCTTTGTGAATATGTCCGCCAACAAGGACAATTACGCAAGGTACATCACCATCTCGCCGCAGGGCGACGATTTTGACAGCATCCGTCTGGAATACACCCAGATGCTCCAGAACCAGCTTGCCCGCGGCAACAACGGCCTCATCAAGACCAAGTACCTGACCTTTGGCGTGGAGGCGGACGGGCTGAAAGCGGCAAAGCCGAGGCTGGAGCGCATTGAAACGGACATCCTCAACAACTTCAAGCGCCTCGGCGTGGCGGCGGAGCCGATGAACGGCACGGAGCGGCTGCGGCTGCTGCACGGGATGCTGCACATGGACGAGCAGGAGCCGTTCCGCTTCTCGTGGGACTGGCTGGCACCATCGGGCCTTTCGGTCAAGGACTTCATCGCGCCCAGCTCCTTTGAGTTTCGCACCGGGCGCTCCTTCGGCGTCGGCAGGCGCATCGGCTGCGCCAGCTTCTTGCAGATTTTAGCGCCGGAGCTGAACGACCGGATGCTGGCGGACTTCCTCGACATGGAAAGCTCCCTTGTGGTGAGCCTCCACGTCCAGTCCGTGGATCAGGTGAAGGCCATCAAGACCATCAAGCGCAAGATTACCGATTTGCAGAAAATGACCATCGAGGAGCAGAAAAAGGCCGTCCGCGCCGGATACGACATGGACATCATCCCCTCGGACCTTGCCACCTACGGCACAGAGGCGAAGAAGCTGCTGCAAGACCTGCAAAGCCGCAACGAGCGAATGTTCCTGCTGACCTTTATTGTGGTCAATACGGCAGGCGGCCGCCAGCAGCTTGACAACAACGTATTTCAGGCAGCCTCCATCGCCCAGAAGTACAACTGCCAGCTTACCCGCCTTGATTTCCGGCAGGAGGAGGGCCTCATGAGCAGCCTCCCCTTGGGGCTGAACCAGATCGAAATACAGCGGGGCTTGACCACCTCAAGCGTCGCTATTTTTATCCCCTTTACCACGCAGGAGCTGTTTCAGGACGGCAAGGAAACCCTGTACTGCGGGCTGAACGCCCTCTCAAACAACCTCATCATGGTAGATCGCAAGCGTCTGAAAAACCCCAACGGCCTCATCCTTGGTACTCCCGGCAGCGGCAAGAGCTTTGCGGCGAAGCGGGAGATCGCCAACGTGTTCCTCGTTACCGACGACGACATTATCATCTGTGACCCCGAAGCCGAATACGGGCCGCTTGTGGAGCGTCTGCACGGGCAGGTCATCAAAATCTCCCCCACAAGCCCGCACTACATCAACCCTATGGACCTGAATCTCAATTACAGCGACGATGAAAACCCGCTGAGCCTGAAATCCGACTTCATCCTCTCCCTCTGTGAGCTGATTGTCGGCGGCAAGGACGGCCTCATGCCGGTGGAAAAGACCATCATCGACCGCTGTGTGCGCATGGTGTACCGGGATTATCTCAGCGACCCGAAGCCGGAGAATATGCCGATTCTGGAGGACTTGTATAACGAGCTGCGGCGGCAGGAGGAAAAGGAGGCGCAGTACATCGCCACGGCTTTGGAAATCTACGTTTCCGGCTCCCTCAACGTGTTCAACCACCGCACCAACATCAACATCGCCAACCGCATTGTCAGCTTCGACATCAAGGAGCTGGGCAAGCAGCTCAAGAAGATCGGGATGCTCATCGTGCAGGACGCCGTGTGGAACCGCGTCACCGTCAACCGGGAAGCCCACAAATCCACCCGCTACTACATTGACGAAATGCACCTTTTGCTGCGCGAGGAGCAGACCGCCGCCTACACCGTGGAAATCTGGAAGCGCTTCCGCAAGTGGGGAGGTATCCCCACCGGTATCACGCAGAATGTCAAGGACCTGCTCTCCTCCCGCGAGGTGGAGAACATCTTTGAGAACAGCGATTTCATCCTCATGCTCAATCAGGCCAGCGGCGACCGGCAGATTCTCGCCAAGCAGCTCAATATCTCCCCGCATCAGCTCTCGTATGTCACCCACAGCGGTGAAGGCGAAGGGCTGCTTTTTTATGGCAACGTCATTCTTCCCTTCGTAGACCGTTTCCCCCGCGGGGAACTCTATGACCTACTTACCACCAAGCCACAGGAGCAGACGGCATAACAAAACAAGAAAGGAATTGCACGATGGAAAACAAACTGATGATTTTTGAAAACGACGCCTTTGGAAAGGTGCGAACGCTGAACCTCAACGGCGAGCCGTGGTTCGTAGCGGCGGATGTGTGCAAAGCGCTGGAACTGGGGAATCCGAGCATGACGGTTGAGCGTCTGGATGATGATGAAAAGGGTATCAGTACTATTGATACCCTTGGCGGGAAACAGCGCATGGCAATCATCAACGAACCCGGACTGTATTCGCTGGTGATCACCTCCCGCAAGCCGGAGGCAAAGGCGTTCAAGCGCTGGATCACCCATGAGGTCATTCCGGCCATCCGCAAGCACGGTGTGTATATCACCGACGAGAAGCTCAAGCTGTTCGCCGAGCACCCTGAGCTACTGGACGCGCTGATGAAAAGCCTCTACGCCGCCCATGCGGAGAACCTGCGGCACAGGGCGGAGCGCCAAACGCTGCTGCCCAAGGCGGATTACTACAACGCCTTTATGGACGCGGACGGCTGCACCAACCTTCGCACCACGGCAAAGGAGCTGAATGTGCCGGAGCGCTGGTTTGCCCGCTTTCTCCAGCAGACCGGCTTTCTCTACCGCAGCCCTGCGGGGAACCTCATGCCCTACGCCATCCCCCGCAACCGCGGGCTGTTCCGCGTGAGGGATTATGTCCGCAACGGTCACAGCGGCGCGTACACCCTCATCACCCCCATGGGCAAGAGCCTGTTCCGGGAGCTGCTCCGCTGCGGCGAGGCGCTTCCAACTGATTGATTAAACGAATAAGGAGCGTAACACCATGAAAAAAGAAAATCTGTACCTGATCCACGGCGAGGACTATCTGCGCCACATCGAGGAAAAGCTGGAGCTGCTGTGGATGGCGACCATCCTCATGCACTACATCAAAAACGGAGCTGAGAAGGACAGCTATCTGGACCTTGTACGCAGATCCACCCTCGACTTTGACGAGCGCTGCGAGGAGATGTTCAGTTCTTGGGGCAGGGCGCTCAATTACCTCAAGTCCCGCGACCTTGCGGACCTGTCCGACCTCATCGAAAACGACCTGATCGAGCCGGAATACGCCGGTTACGTTCCTGCGGATAATCCCTGCTGCCCCGGCGAACGCTGCTGCGAGTATGCCGAGCGCATGGAGCGCGAATACGCCGCAGAGCGTGAGGTGGACGAGGACAATGAGGACGCCGACGTATTTGAGTATGACGGAGAACCGGCCATATCTGAGTTGACCGGCGTGTGCAGGGACATCCTCACGGCTGTCGAGGGGCTTACCACGCTTCTAAGGGATGAGTTCGACTATGCAGGCTGACCGCATCTACTGCGGCGACGCCCTGACCGTGCTGAAAACCCTGCCGGACAATTCCGTGAACTGCTGCATCACCTCTCCGCCGTACTACGCCCTGCGGGATTACGGCGTGGACGGGCAGATCGGGCGGGAGGAAACCCCGGCGCTATATGTGGAGCGCCTGACTTCCATTTTCCGGGAGGTCAGGCGCGTTCTCACGCCGGACGGCACACTCTGGCTCAACATCGCGGACACCTATGCCGGAAAGGGCAATCAGGGAGAAAGCCTTGACCCCAAGTACCCCAACGGCAGGACCGGTCAGGTGGTCGCCCTCAACGGCAAGGTGGAGGGCTGCAAGGCAAAGGACATGATCGGCATCCCGTGGCTGCTTGCCTTTGCTCTGCGCGCAGACGGCTGGTATCTGCGCTCGGACATCATCTGGATGAAAGCGAACCCCATGCCGGAAAGCACCAAGGACAGGCCAAGCCGCTGCTATGAGCATATTTTCCTGCTGTCCAAGTCCCGCCGCTACTATTATGATGCCGCCGCCATCGCGGAGCCGGTTGCGGCCTCCACTCCTGCGCGGATGAAGCGCGGATTTGGTGCAGGCAACAAATATTCCGCGGATATTCCCGGTCAGAAGCACCAACACCTCAACGACCACCGCCCGAACGGGTACGCCGATGAGGACATTCCGCAGCTTCGTAACAAGCGCGACGTATGGCAGATCAACACCGTGCCGTACAGGGGCGGGCATTTCGCCGCCTATCCGCCCAAGCTGGCGGAAACCTGCCTGCTGGCAGGCTGCCCGCCCGGAGGCGTGGTGCTGGACCCCTTCCTCGGCTCCGGCACTACGGCGGCGGTGGCAAAGCAGCTCGGACGGCACTACATCGGCATTGAGCTGAACCCGGAATACTGTACGCTGGCAGAGAAACGGATCGGAGGTGTCGCGGTATGAACGCCTACACCCGGCAGGATCTGAGCGTCATGCAGGCGTGGCCGCTGGAGCGGAAAATTCGCGTGACGCAGGCGAAGATCATCGAGTGGTATCACCACTACGACGGCAAGGTAGCCGTCTCCTTTTCGGGCGGCAAGGACAGCACCGTTCTGCTGGACCTTGCGCGGCGGGCGTTCCCCGACATTCCCGCCGTATTTGTGGACACGGGGCTGGAATACCCGGAGATACGGGAGTTTGTGAAAACCGTACCCAATGTAACGTGGCTGCGCCCGGAGATGCCCTTTTCCAAGGTCATATCGGAATACGGCTATCCCGTCGTTTCCAAGGACGTGGCACGGCGCGTTCGCTATGCAAAGCGTGGCAGCCCGTGGGCGCTGTGCCATCTGAACGGATTAAACCGTGACGGTACGCCCTCAAAATACAATGAACGATACATGAAATGGCGTATCCTGCTGGATGCGCCGTTTTTCGTTTCCGACGTCTGCTGCGCCGTGATGAAGGAGCGGCCCCTGCACAGATATAACCGTGAAACCGGTAGAAAGCAGATCATTGCGACCATGGCCTGTGAGAGCGCACGCCGCCAGAGCGTCTATCTCAAAATCGGATGCAACGCCTATCATAAGCGGGACCCCACCTCGCAGCCCATGTCCTTCTGGACGGAGCAGGACGTTTTGGAATATCTCAGAATGACCGGTATCCCGTATGCCTCCGTCTACGGCGAGATCGTGGAGAAAAACGGCAGGCTGACCACCACCGGCGCAAAGCGCACCGGCTGTATGTTCTGTATGTTCGGTGTTCATCTGGAAAAGGAGCCGAACCGCTTTCAGCGCATGGCGCTGACACATCCCAAGCAGTACGATTTCTGTATCCATAAATTGGGCTGCGGTAAGGTGCTGGACTTTCTCGGCGTACCGTATGCCTCGAACGGAGGTGAATTTCCATGAGCAAGCGCTCGCCCCGGCTGCTGTTTACTGACGAGGAGCTGGTAGCGCCGGAACTGAAAAAGGCCATTCGAAAAGCGGACAAGCGTATGAAGAAGCTGGAAAAGGCCGAGGCGAAGATACCCAAGAAAACCGTAAAGAAAAAGCAGCGCGTCGTTGACCCGAAAACCGGCACGGTCACAACGCGCCTTTCCTTTGAGGAGGTGGACAAGAAGCGACCGCCCTCCAAGCTCACCCACGCTCTGCGGGACGCGCCCGGTGCGGCGGCACTATCCGCCGTCCACAGGGAGATTCGGGAGCATGAGCAGGACAATGTGGGTGTGGAGAGCGCCCACGGCGTGGAGCAGGCGGCGGAGCGCGCCGTGCGACTTGCCCAGCACGCCCACCGCTCCCACAAGGAGAAGCCCTACCGCCGCGCAGACCGCGCCGAGGCCAAGGCAGACCGCGCCAACCTCCGTGCGCTGGACAAAACGGCACAGCACCATGACCCGCAGTTTTCCAGCAATCCCTACTCCCGCTGGCAGCAGAAGCAGGCCATCAAGAGGGAGTACGCCGCCGCCAAAGCCGGAAAAAGCGCCGGGAATACGGTCAAAGCCTCCGAAGCCACGGCAAAGGCGGCACGGAAAGCCACAGAGAACACCAAGAAAGCCGGCGAGTTCATCGCCCGTCACAAAAAGGGCTTTCTTATCGTGGGCGGCATCGCGGCAATAATCGTCCTCATTCTCTGCACTGTGTCCTCCTGCTCCCTGCTGATTCAGGGCGGAGCCACCGGCGTCAACGTATCCACCTACCCCAGTGAGGACGCGGATATGCTGGCGGCAGAGGCGCAATATTGCGCCATGGAAGCGGAATTGCAGCAGTATCTCGACACCTACGAAAGCACCCACGACTACGATGAGTACCACTTCGAGCTGGACGACATCGAGCATGACCCCTATGTGCTGATCTCCGCCGTCACCGCCCTGAAAGGCAAGGAGTGGACGATAGCCGAGGTCGGCGGCATCTTGGAGATGCTGTTTGAAAAGCAGTACATCCTAACGGAAACCGTCACCACGGAAACGAGATACCGCACGGAAACCCGAACCGGCTACTACACCGACGCGGACGGAAACCTGCAAAGCTATGAGTACGACGTGCAGGTGCCATACACCTATTACATCTGCACCGTGGAGCTGGAAAACTTCAACCTCTCCCATGTGCCGGTCTATATCATGTCGCAGGATCAGCTCTCCTTGTATGCCATGTATATGGCTACTCTGGGCAACCGCCCGGACCTGTTCGGTGGCTCGGAGTACATCGGGAAATACTACACCGCCGACTATGAAAAGTACGAGATACCCCCGGAGGCGCTGGAGGACGAGCAGTTCGCCGCCATTATCAAGGAGGCGGAGAAGTATCTCGGCTACCCCTACGTCTGGGGCGGCAGCACGCCCGCTACTTCATTCGACTGCTCCGGCTTCGTCAGCTACGTCTACAACAACTGCGGCGTGGGCTGGAGCTTCGGGCGGCTGGGCGCTTCGGGGCTGCTGGGCATCTGCACAAGGGTGTCCGCCGCCAACCTGCGCCCCGGCGATCTGGTGTTCTTCCAAGGCACCTACGACACGGCGGGCGCATCCCATGTGGGCATTTACGTCGGCAATGATATGATGCTTCACTGCGGCGACCCCATCCAGTACACAAGCCTCAATTCAAGCTACTGGCAATCCCACTTCCTTGCTTACGGGCGCGTACCTGCGCCCTGATCTCACTGAAAGGAGCCAAAAATGAACCCTAAGATTATAAAGCTCAAGGCTGAACGGGCGAAAAACGATGAAAAGATCGCCGCCCTCCGCTCCCGCAACAGGGAGCTTGACGAGAGCATCGTCGAGCTGGAGAATACCGACATCATCGGCCTTGCCCGCGCCACCGGCATGAGCATGGAGGAGCTGGCGCAGTTCCTCACACAGCTCAAAAGGGGCGGCGCGCCCTTTATCACACCCAATACCAAGGAGGATACGGACTATGTGCATGAAGAAGAATAACAACCGGCTGCTGCGCGGAGTTGCCGCCGTCCTTTGCCTTGCCCTGATGTTCCTCACCATGTCCGGCATGGCCATGGCGACGGATATGGAGGACGCCCCGGCAGGCGGCGCGCCGGAAAGCACGCCGGAGATCGTGGAGGCCGAGCCTTCCGCCACGCCCGAAGAAACGCCGGACACACAGGAACCGGCTCACGCGCCGCCTGAAACGACGGAAACGCCGCAGCCGGAGGCGGAATACGCGCTGGATGCAGATATTCCGACAGGCTGGCACAATGCACCGGTAACAATCACCGTCCGTATCGTGGATAAGAAAGGCACCGGCTGGAACAAGGCGGAGGCAGCACTGGGCGAAAACGCGCAGAGAACAGACCTGACGGAGCAGCTTGCCCACAACGGCCTCGCCCGCTACACGGTGCCGGACAACGGTATCGTGTTTTTCTTTGTCACCGACCCCTACGGCACGGAGCATACGCTGACGCTGGAGCTGCGCTGCATAGACCTTGAAGCGCCGGTCCTTCGCGCAGGCGTCAGCGGCGCGCTGCTGCGCGTGGAGGCTGCCGACACCCTCTCTGGCATAGCCGGGGTCTATGTGAACGATGAGCTTTATACCACCCTGCAAAACGGCGAGTTCAGCGTCCGCATTGACAAAAACACGCGGGATTCCCACTTTTACATCATGGGCGTGGACAACGCGGGCAACCGCACGGGCTATGTGGTGATCGCCAACCCCTTCTATGAAAAGGAAACGCCTGCGCCCAGCCCCACGCCGGAGCAGCACAGCACCCATTGTCCCGCAGACTGCGATTGCAGGAAGCAGCCCTCCGGCAACACCGGCAGCAGCGGCAGCAATACCGGTGCAGGAAAGCCCTCCAACGCCTCCGGCAGCACGGGAAAGACCGCTGCGGCACAGACACCCGCCGCCACAGAGCCGGCGAAAACGCAGGAGCCCGCCGATACCGCCGCGCCTGTCGCCATTGAGAAAGGGACGGGCTTTTCCCAAAACGGCAGCGCCGTTACCCGCGACCTGCTTTACGACAAGCACACCAACAAGCAGTTCATCGCGGTAGAAACCCGCAACGGCCATACCCTCTATCTGGTGATCGACTACGATAAGCCGCTGGACGAGGACGGCGAACGGTATGAAACCTACTTCCTCAACCTTGTGGACGAAAGCGACCTGCTTGCACTCATCGACGAGGATTCCGCCCCCGTCTGCTCCTGCAAGGACAAGTGCGAGGCAGGTGCGGTCAACACCGCCTGCGCAGTCTGCAAGAACAATATGACGGAGTGCATGGGCAAGGAAAAGGCCGCGGAAAAGACGCCGGAGCCTGACCCTACGCCTGATACGAGCGACAGCCCGGACAAGGACGGCGGCGAAAAGAAGTCCGGCAGCGGTCTTGTTGTGATTGTGCTGCTGCTCCTGATGGCGGGCGGCGGCGCGCTGTATTGGTTCAAGCTCCGTAAGAAGAAGCCCGACACAAAGGGACCTGTGGACTTGGACGATTACGACTACGGCGATGATGAGGACGAGGAATATGAAAACGAGGACGGTGCGGACAAGCCGGAGGAAACGGAGGACGCGGATGCATGATCCTTTTCACCAAAAACCCGCTGGAGCGGCTGATGATGCAGCGCCCCTATCCGGGAAAGGAGGAAACGCCGCGCACCCCTGCCCCGGAGGGGCATTTCTGCTGCGGCTGTTCCCGCTACGGCACCGTCTGCCTCCGTCCCTGCTACCGTGACACCGACCTGCGGGAGAAACTGCGGGCAAAAGCGCCGGAGCGTTAGGACCCCGACCCTTGCCGCATTCTCCCACCGATGCTACAATGTACCCATGAGAGACCAAATGCAGCGGAAAAGGATGTGATACGGATGCTGAGCTTTGAACGGGTGCTGGAGGCATTCAGGGAGCACCTTACAGAAGATACCGGCGTGGAGGTGGTGCCGACCCGGCACGGCTATACCTACCTCACATGGGATGACAGGCGTGAAAATTGGGACACCGCTGAGATTTGCCTCACGCCGGAGGCGCTGCTGGACAGGCTGACCGGCGCGGTGGAAAGCTATGAACAGTGCCGCCTTTTGGATGGAACACGGGACCCAACCGACGCCGAGCGCAAAGCCTTTGCCGAGGCTGCCGAGCGATACCGGAAGCGGTGCCTTGAACGGCCCTGACCCACATACGATTAGAAAAACAGACACGAAAAGCAGTCCTTCGGGGCTGCTTTTTGCTGTGCAGAAAAGGAGAAAAATGAATATGACACACCATAAATTAGTGATCGCGGAAAAGCCCTCCGTGGCCTTGGCCCTCGCCGCCGTGCTGGGCGCGACCAAACGCAACGACGGCTATCTTTCGGGAGGCGGCTACCTTGTGAGCTGGTGCTTCGGGCATCTGGCGGAGCTTGCCGACGCGGACGTGTACGATGAAAAGTACGCCAAGTGGCGCTATGACGATCTGCCCATCCTGCCCGCAAGCTGGCGCTATACCCTGAGAGCGGACAAAGCCAAACAGTTTGAGCTGCTGCGGGATCTCATGCGCCGGGAGGACGTGACCGAGGTCATCAACGCCTGCGACGCGGGGCGCGAGGGGGAGCTTATCTTCCGCACCGTCTACTACATGGCGGGCTGCACAAAGACCATGAAGCGGCTGTGGATCTCCTCCATGGAGGACGCCGCCATCAAAAAAGGCTTTGCGGAGCTGCGTCCGGGACGGGAATACGACGGGCTGCACCAGTCCGCCCTCTGCCGCGCCCGCGCGGACTGGCTGGTGGGCATCAACGCCACGCGCCTGTTTTCCGTCCTCTACCACCGCACTCTGAACGTGGGGCGCGTCATGACGCCCACGCTGGCGCTCATCGTCCAGCGGGAGGCGGAGATCGGGGCGTTCCGCCCGGAAGCCTTTTACACGGTAAATCTTCGCTGCGGCGATTTTGCCGCCGTGTCCGAAAAGTTCAAAGAGAAAGCGGAGGCGGACGCCCTCGCCGCCGCCTGCGCCGGTCAGCCGGTCACGGTCAAGGCGGTGCAGCGCACGGAAAAAACGGAGAACGCGCCCCGGCTCTACGACCTGACCGCGCTCCAGCGGGAGGCCAATCGCAGCCTCGGCTATACCGCCCAGCAGACGCTTGATTACCTGCAAGCCCTCTATGAAAAGAAGCTCTGCACCTACCCCCGCACGGACAGCCGCTTCCTCACCGACGATCTGGAAGCCTCCGTGCCGGAGCTTGTGACCGTTGCTGCCGTTATCTGCGAAACCACCGCACCGGAGAGCATGAACGCAAAACAGGTCTGCGACAGCCGCAAGGTCAGCGACCACCATGCCATTCTCCCCACCGCCAGCGCGGGCAAGGCGGATACCTCCGTCCTGCCGCTGGGAGAGCGCGAGCTTTTGCGCCTTGTGGCGGGGCAGCTTCTCCGGGCGGTCAGCGATGCACACCGCTATGCGGAAACCACAGTTACGCTGGAGTGCGGCGGCGCTGTATTCACCGTCAAGGGCAGAACCACCCTCACACCCGGCTGGAAGCAGTATCTCGCGCAGGAAAAGCAGGACGCCGCGCTGCCGGAGCTGTCGGAGGGGCAGGTATTGGAGTGTGGCGAAGCCGCCGTAAAGGAGGGCAAGACTACGCCGCCCAAGCATTATACGGAGGACACGCTGCTTTCCGCCATGGAAACGGCTGGCAGAGAGGAAATGCCAGAGGGTGCGGAGCGAAAAGGCTTGGGAACGCCCGCCACACGCGCCGCCATCATCGAAAAGCTGGTAGCCACGGGCTTTGTGGAGCGCAAGCGGGCGAAGAAGGCCGTCAGCCTTGTGCCTGCCCATACCGGCGTTTCCCTCATCACCGTGCTGCCGGAGCAGCTCCAGTCCCCGCTTCTCACCGCCGAATGGGAATACCGCTTGCAGCAGGTGGAGCGCGGCGAGCTGTCCCCGGACGAGTTCATGACCGGCATTGCGGATATGCTCACGGAGCTGGTAAAAACCTACAAGGTCATCTCCGGCGCGGAGGTGCTGTTCCCCTCCGGCCGTGAGGTCATCGGCAAATGCCCCCGCTGCGGCAGCGACGTGACCGAGAGCAAAAAGGGCTTCTTCTGCGAGAAAAACGACTGCCGCTTCGGGCTGTGGCGGGACAACAAGTTCTTTGCCGCCAAGCGCGCCGCTCTGACAAAAAAGGTCGCCGCCGCGCTGTTGGCAGACGGGCGGGTGAAGCTCACCGGCCTTTATTCCGAAAAGACAGGCGGCACCTATGACGCCACCGCCGTGCTGGAGGACACCGGCGAGAGCGTCCGCTTCCGCTTGGAATTTGACAAGGGGGCGAGGACATGAAGCTCTCCAAGCTGGAGCAGGAAAGTATCATCCTCTACAACGAGGAAGAATCCACCGCCAGCATCTACACCCACGACCCGAAGCTGATACGCAAGCTCAAGCGCCTTGCGGAGAAATACCCAGACAAGGTGTACCCGGATAAAGCCGTCCATGCCGGAGCGGTCAGCTACGCCGTGCCGAAAAGCTGCGTCAGCGTCCGGGAGCCGTTCAGCGACGAGCGGCGCAGGGCCGCCAGCGAACGCGCCAAAAACGCCGGATATACGCCGCCCGCAAGGAGTATATACTCCGAAAATGAATAAGAACCGAGCGCCCGCACAGGAAAGCCTACCCCTGCGCGGGCGCTGCCATTTTAGGGGTAAACAGCCCATGAAATGAAAGGAAGTGCCTATGACACGAAAATCTCCGTATCCGACAAGAGCGGATTATCCGGCATTGATTGAAAATGCCAAGCCTGCGCTGCGCGAGCTGCTGGGCGCGGCCTCGTATGAACGGAGGATCGCCGTTCTCAACGAATGTTCTCTCGATGTGGTCAATACCGTCTGCACGATCATGGTGCTGGGGCGGCACAGCCTCTATCTTCGCCGCAAAAAGCCCTTCAACGCGCCGGACGCGGTTTTTGTCCGGTGGGCGGCGGACCTGTGGACGCTGCGTGAGCAGGACAAGGCAGGCGACATCCGCTATCTCTGCGGAAAAACGGATTTACGGGAATATCTTTCGCGGGGGCTTCAGCTCCTGCGTATCGACCTGATGAAAGGAGGCAAAAATGCCAGAGAAGCCCGGTAAAAACAGAGAACAGCTCAAGGAGATCACCGACCGCATCGAGGCGGGCATCCGCGACATCTTTGAATCCGGCGATATGGAAAAGTACCGCAATTACCTGCGCACCATGAGCCGGTTTCACAACTATTCCCTCAACAATCAGGCGCTCATCCACTTGCAGCGCCCGGACGCCACACTTGTGGCGGGCTACAACCGCTGGCGGGACAAGTTCTCCCGCCATGTGCTGCGGGGCGAGAAGGGCATCACCATCATCGCGCCCACGCCGTATAAGAAGAAAATTGAGCAGGAAAAGCTCGACCCGGACACCAAGCTGCCCATTCTGGATGCGGACGGCAAAATCGTCACCGAGGAAAAGGAGATCGAGATCCCCATGTTCCGCCCGGTGAAGGTGTTCGACTACGCCCAGACGGACGGAAAGCCCCTGCCGGAGCGCGTGGCCAGCCCCGTCGCCAACCTGACCGGCAGCGTGGAGAATTATGAGGCGTTCATGGAGGCGCTGCGCCGGTCCTCTCCCGTGCCGGTGGAGGTAAAGCCTCTATCCGCCGATGTGGACGGCTATTTCAGCCCCAAATCCCAGAGCATCACGCTGCGGGAGGGTATGAGCGAGGTGCAGACGGTATCCGCTGCCGTCCATGAGATCGCCCACGCCAAGCTCCACAACTACGGTTTGCAGCAGGCGGCGGAGCGCAAGGCCAAAAGCCGCAATACCGAGGAGGTGGAGGCCGAAAGCATCTCTTTTATGGTCTGCGCCTACTTTGGCATTGAAACCGGCGCGAACAGCTTCGGTTATGTGGCAACGTGGTCAAAAAACGCCGAGCTGCCGGAGTTCCGTGCCAGTCTGGACACCATCAGCAAGACCGCAAACGGCATCATCACCGATGTGGAGAATCACTTCGCGGAGGTTTGCAAGGAGCGCGGCATCGAGCTTCCCAAGGACACGGAATATGAGCTTGTCACCATCCCGCCCTCACGCGCCGACGCGCTGGCCTTTGCCGCCGACTACGCGGCGTTCCTGCGCCGGGATTTGAACGTTCCCGACAGCGCGGACAAACCCACGGCGGAGACGGTGGCGGACAGGCTGCTTGCCGGTGAGGACGCAGAGCTGCGGAAGGAGCTGGAGGATTTCGTCAAGCTGGCAGACGAGATCGGCATCGACGACGGCTCCCATGGGCTGCTGGAACGCTTCAACGGCCTGTTCCGCAGGGAATGGCGGGCAAAGGAGGAGCCGCAGCCGGAGGCTAAGGCAGAAATGGACGAAAAAATGACCGAGCTGCCGCCCCTGCCGGAGCTGGAGCAAGGCTATCCCATGCCGGATACCGGCATCGGCTTTGCGGAAATGTATCAGTACGGCTACACGGACGGCGACGCCATGCTGCCGCTGACCAAGGAGCGCGCCATGGAGCTGTTCATGCAGGACGTTCCCGTATTTTTGCTCTACGGCGACAACACCGAGGCCATGGCGCTGGACGCCGAGGACATTTCCTCCCACACCGGCGTGTTCGGCGTGGAGCGCGAGGAATGGGACGCGGTGCGCGGCGTTGTGACGCTGAGCGAACAGGCAGACACGGAAAAGCTGTTTCTGGAAAACCCGCAGGACGCTTTCCTCATTTACCAGATCCGGCGCGGCGGTGAATTGGACGCTTACCGCTTCATGAACTATGACTATTTGCAGAGCAAAGGCATCATGCCGGAGCGCGGCGGCTACGACGCGATCTACACCGGAGGGTTTATGGATTATGGAAATGCCAGAACCAATCTGGATATGATTTATCAGCGGTTCAACGTGGATCACCCTGCGGATTTCAAGGGACACAGCCTGTCGGTCAGCGACATCGTTGCCTTGAAGCAAAACGGCGTAGTATCCTGTTATTACGTTGACAGCATCGGCTTCCGGGAGCTTCCCAATTTCCTCAAGCCGGAGAACTACCTCAAAAACGCGGAGATGCTGTTGGAGGACGACTATGGCATGATCGACGGCATCATCAACAACGGCCCCAAGCAGCCCACCGTGGCCGATTTGGAGGCGCAGGTCAGGGCGGGCTTTTCCATTTCCCTGACGGAGCTGGCTGCGGCCTCCCACCGCGAGCAGAAGAAGCCCTCCGTTCTGGAAAAGCTCAGGGAAAAGACGCCGGAGCAGACGAAAAACAAAACAGCGCCCAAACGGAGCGCGGAAAGAGAGCTTTGATATGAAAAACAACCCATTTACCCATGAAGAAATCAACCTCATGAGCATCTACAACGCAGACGGCACCCGCGAGGGTCTGATCGCGGACCTCACAGAAATGCGGGGGTATCTGGACGCAGAGGAGGCCGAGCTGCGGGAGCTGACGGACAGCGCCCTCGCAAAGCTGCGCGGCATTACCGAGGCGGAGTACGCCGCCCTTGACCTGACGCCGGATTTTGACCTCTGAGCAAAGCTGACTGTTTTACGGTCAAGAGCCGGAAAAATCGCAGATTCGCCGCTGGGAGCGCGCCGGATGATCCGTTCTTCATCCGGCGCGTTTCCTATGAAAAAACGAAAACCACGATAAAACCATGAAGGGAGGATTTTGCTTATGCCCAACAAACTGCAAGCCTACGCGGAGCAGGCAGAGCGCACCGCACGGCAGATCACCGGCAGCCATCTGGCGTGGACGGCGTTCCTGACCACCGCCGCAAGGCTGTATAAATACCCCTACAACGAGCAGCTCATGATCTATATGCAGCGCCCGGAGGCCACCGCCTGCGCGGAGTACGACTTCTGGAACGAGAAGATGGGGCGCTATGTCCGGCGCGGCAGCACGGGCATCGCCCTCATCGACGCTACCGGCTACAAGCCGCGGCTTAAATACGTCTTTGACGTTGCCGACACCGGCGGAAAGGAAAACGCCCGCCGCGTCAACTTGTGGGAGCTGAAAGACGCGCATACGGACAGCGTGAGCGCCATGCTGGAGCGTAATTACGGCGTTTCCGGCAAAAACGGCCTCGCGGAGCAGTTCGAGAGCGTCGCTTCCCAGCTTGCTGCGGAATACTGGCGCGACCATTCCCGCGACATCCTCGGCATCGTTGCGGATTCCTATCTGGAGGAGTATGATGATTACAACATCGAGGTGGCGTTCAAAAACGCCGCTGTGGTCAGCATCACCTACTCCCTCATGTCCCGCTGCGGGATGCAGCCGGAGGATCACTTTGAACACGAGGATTTTTTCAGCATCTTTGATTTCAACACCCCGCGCACGGTGGCGGCACTCGGCACGGCG
>OJKI01000313.1_pt1 | contig 19706 bp, 19 predicted proteins | sample 1596431 | NCBI WGS metagenome assembly OJKI01 (sample SAMEA4350165, study PRJEB24818) | metagenome | biome: human; feature: gut; material: faeces | place: Denmark | collected 2013-09 | reverse complement strand
TATAAGGACTTGTCATTTCCTCTTTCCGTGTACCTTTGCGCGTATTTTTTCGACTTTGTAAAGTATGACCAGTCTCTAAACACAGTGAATCCGTCGCCGCGCTTTGAACCATGATACATTTTCACTGTGTACCCGGCTTTTTTAGCTGCTTCATCAACCATCCTCTGAGCGCTTTCTCGATGTCACCGCGTTCGACAGCTTCCATGTATGCTGAATCCGATACAGGCTCAAGGGAAAATTTTTCGTTGACATTCTTGCTTGTATTGGATATATTGGTATTGGGAGCAGTCCCCGTAGTCGTCTCGGGCGTTTTGGTCAGGGCATTTGCATTGACCATGCGGGCTATGCTTCCTTTTTTTGCGCTTGCATACATGGTTTGCACATACAAATCAAGACTTCCACCGCTATCTACTGCAATAACTGTAACTCTGCTGCCGTCTATCACTTTTATAAATTCGGCAGCGGGACGATTATTGTAAGTAGATTTTTTTATTTTTTCAGGCTCACTTATCACATCAGGGATTAGTGTGAAATCATTTGCTGTAATTGCTCTCTGACCTCTTGCTGTTTCCGATTTTATCGAACCATGATCTTTGAATATTTTTCTGACATGGTCAGCACGCAAAGTAACATTACGCCCGGTAAAATTATAGCCTGTCGCAGTTTCTATAGCATTTGCAAGATCATTGCCAACAACTCCAAAAAACATTTTGCCGGTAAAACCCTTATCCTCTATAGCTCTCTTTACGAACAAGTCTAATTGTGCGGAATTTTCATAAACATTTATTCGCTTGCTGCTCTTCCAATTTTCAATCTGCTGATTAGAATACGGTTCAAGCGAATACTTCACCCCGCCCTTCGGCGGTGCTCTGCCTTTGTTCGCGGTCTCGGCGGTGTGCTTGCGGAAACTCTCCTGCACCTTACCGTAGTTTGCGCTGTCGTGCTCCGTTCCGGCAAAGATGTTTAAGCTGACGAGAGTCGAACACGCATCGGTTTTTACGGCAGCTTTTAGCCCATGCTGCGTTGAAGCTCTTGACAATACGGCAGTATTCTCAGCGAGCTTTGCCGTGCCTGAGCAAAAATCTGCCCGACAAAACTGCAAAGCACCTTTCAGACGTGCTTTTCTAGATGCTTTCGGCTTTCTTTGATTTGATGCTTAGCAAAGCAAAAATAGCCGGAAGAGCGCATTGACAGGCGATACGTATTCGACTCTTGTCAGCTTATCTTGCCCAGCGCGTCACAGCACATTTCCTCGAACGCCTCGGCCTCGCTTATCGTGTCGCCGTATGCGTGTCTGTAGACCTCGACGGCGCTGTTAAGCTCTTTCTCCGAGAGGTCTGAAAGCATGGCAGATCGCAGCTCGTCAAGGCTTATATCGCCCTGTGGGATGCGATAAAGATAACTACACATATAAAAAAGCTCCTGCAAGATCATCTTGCAGGAGCTTTGAGTTTAGATATCAGAATGCCTTGACAAACTCCATGTAGCGATGGAGCATTGCTGCCATCTCGGAGCGGAGCGCGGTCTTGTTGGGGCCGAAGCTGCCATCGGTGTAGCCGTTGACGACACCAACAGATGTTGCCCAGATGATCGCGTCGCGCGCCCATGCACCTACGCTGGCTGCGTCGGTGAAGTTGGGAACGCCGCTGACGGTCGGGGAACCGGAGTAGCGATAGACCATGGTGACGATCTCAGCGCGCGTTATGGAGTCGTTGGGAGCGAACGTCGTGGCGGTCTTGCCGAGGGTGACTCCGGCGTTATATGCCCAGATGATCGCATCGTAGCACCACTTTGCACCGATATCGGTGAATGCAGGGATCTGCATGCCTTCAACGGAAGGCGAGCCCTCCATGCGATAGAGGACGGTGACGAACATTGCGCGCGTCATCTTGGTGTCCGGGCCGAACTTGGTGGCGGAAATGCCCTTCATGATGCCGTGCTGCCATACATACTCAACATCGGCGCGGCACCAAGCGGTCTTGGGAACGTCGGTGAAGGGGAAAGGAACGTATTCGCCGCAGTTTTTGCAGCGGATACCGTCGAGGTCGCTGAAATCGTGGCCGGTGGCCTTGATGACCTCGGATACGCTGAGAACTTCATTGCACACGCTGCAGTGGCTGCCCTCGGTGCGGCCGTCGGTGGTGCAGGTGGCTGCGATGGCCGGAGTGTCGATGACCTTGACGTGCTGGCAGGGAACGACCGGGGTAACGGTGAGCTTTGCCTCGTCGGTTACGAACAGGGTGATGTCCTTAAGTGCGATGTTATAGATCACGCATGCGAAAGTGCGGCCGTTATCCGCGGCTGCGGTGTTCTTAAGCTCAAGAGTGTCGGTGGTGCTGAGGGAAACCTTGCTCAGAGCCTGGAAGAGCTTCATTGCGATCTCAAGCTTGCTGCCGGAAAAGTCGATGCCGCCGAGGTCAAGACCCTTGACGACGGAAGGCTCGATCCACATGTACTTGAGGCCGGATGCATTGCCGTTGACCTTTACGTTGAAGGTCGCGGTCTCACCTTCATTCACGGTAACGTCTTTGGGGCCGGTAACATCAAGCTTGCTGCCGATAAGTCCGGCGATAACCTTGAGAAGAGTGTACGCATCAAGCTGCCCGAGAATTCCGCCGATATCGCCGTTGCCGCCGATGAGTCCCTTGAGGATCTCAATAATCTTATCGGTGTCGATATTGCCGTCGCCGCCGATGAGTCCCTTGAGGATCTCAATAATCTTATCGGTGTCGATATTGCCATCGCCGCCGATGAGCCCCTTGAGGATCTCAATAATCTTATCGGTGTCGATATTGCCGTCGCTGCCGATGAGTCCCTTGAGGATCTCAATAATCTTATCGGTGGGGATATTGCCGTCGCTGCCGATGAGTCCCTTGAGGATCTCAATAATCTTATCGGTGGGGATATTGCCGTCGCCGCCAATGAGTCCCTTGAGGATCTCAATAATCTTATCGGTGTCGATATTAAGCCCTTTCAGAAGATTCTCAAGCTCGCCGTTGGGGTCGCCGCCTTTGATCAGGGCTTGTATTTTCCCGACGATATCCTGAATATCTATACTCTGACTGTCCGTTGTATCGTCGTTTCCTGTGACGGATACGGCATCGGCAATGGCATAAACGGGCAGCAGCGTAAATACGAGCGCCAGAACCATTACCAGACTGATAATTCGTGTTCTCATTTTTTCCTCCTTGCTCCATTTGCAAAAATCATAGTGTCAACATACGACAAATATTATACAGAATTATTACATCACTTGCAACGGTATTCATACAAAAAGTTTAAAAACAGCGAAATAGCCAGTTATATAAGAAAATAATTGTGCATAATTTGTGCTGACATGACGATTATACAATCATATGTATGTCGTTTCCCGACGAAACTCGGCCGGAACGTCGTATAGTGATTCGTGCTCGCTTATCGCGACCTCGCGCAGATCGAAGCCGCCGCCGGAAACGCACCACTGGCAGGCTGCGCCAACGGCTATGCGTATGCAAAGCTTCACGATATCCTCCGGCTTGTTTTGTTTCTTGGTTTTGCAGGATAGACAGCTTCTGCACCAACGCAGGATCTACGCACTTTGAGGTAAATAAATTAAGAAATCAAAAAGCCCGTCCGGGAGGACAGGCTTTTTGCTATGCAATAGTATTTTTTGTGATTCTTTAATGATCCGACTTTTTGCATATTGCGCTGCCGAATCTTACGGGCTTTTCCTTGCCGCACAGGGTCTGCTCGAAAATTTCCTGCGGAAGATCGAGCACGCCTTCCTTGAACAGCAGGACGATCGTCGAGCCGCCGAAGCGAAACAGACCTTTCTCCTCGCCGCGATGGATAACGCCTGCCTGTCGGTAGTTTTCGATCTTGCCGACGAGGCATGCGCCGACCTCGATCTGCACAACGGTGCCGAAATTTTCGGTGTACAGCATGCAGTATTCACGAGCGTTCTGCATAAACACGGGCCTTTTGCGCACTACTATCGGCTGCACGGGATGATAGCGCCCCTGAATGTGCCAGTTGCGGCTTTTGAAGCCGTCGTCGATATAGCAATAGCGGTGGTAATTCTCAACGCCAAGCCGCAGTACGAGGCAGGTGCCGTTTATGTAATCGTCTGCGATATCCGCACCGCCTACGAGATCCTCGACGTTGTAATAGCTGTTTTTTATCGCAAACTCGGAGTCGCTGCTTATTTTATAAGCCGACATGTATCCGTCGCAGGGGGAGATGAGCGTGTCACGGTCGGTGTTTATCGGACGCGCGCCTTCCTTCACCTGTCGGGTGAAAAAGTCGTTGAAGCAGCGGTAATCCTGCTTAACATAGTCGCTCATGTCAAGCGCGTTTGCGCGGATAAAGCCGCTGATACGCCGGGTCGAGAGCTTCGTGTCCATATAAGCGCCGATCACTGCGGTAAGTATCGGGTTAGTCATTATCTGACGCGCCGGCCAGCCGAGATGCTTGAAATAGCAGCATGTAAGGCCGACGGCCATTTTCTTTGAAGTCATATCTTATCACCGTTTTTAAGCTTTCTTTTTATAAGTACGCAGAGCAAAAGAACACCGCAGAAAACAATCGTTGCATAAAAGCTGATGCCGCGGCTTAAAAGCTCAACGCTCACAGGATCGTGCACGATCTGCTTAAAGCCGCTGAGCAGGATGAAATCCGCAACGCCGACCGCGCCGGGGATGGGAACTGCGTTCGAGCCGAGCACGGCAAGCGCCTGCACGGAAAACGCCTTGAACGCGCACTTTGCCTCGCCGCCGACCGCAAGAAACACACAGACCGAAACAAGTATCACTGACAGACGCTGCGCAAGATTGCACAGGAACACCTTTATTAGCAGCCCGGTTTCCTTTTTCAGCAGTGCGCCGCATTCCTTATACTGCTTTATCATTGCAAGCAGTTTTTCGTACTGCGCGTCATAATCCTTATAAATATGCATTTTGCACAGCAGCCTCAGCCCCCAGCGGCAAACCTTGAGGATGAGCTTTTCGTTGAAAATGCACATGAGAAACAGCGCGATAAACGCTGTCTGAACAATGACGCCGAAGGCTATGAAAAGCTTAGGTACAAGATTCATGCGCAAAAGAATGCCGGGATGGGCGATGCAGCACACGGCACTTATTATAAGTATGGCGACCGTGTACATCACGAGGTTCAAAAGCAACGCAATGGCGGACACTGCCGCCGGAGTTCCGTACTTGAGCATGAAAATAAGCGCTGCCGGCTGGCCGCCGGTCGCAGACGGTGTGATCGCGGAAAAGAATATGTCCGAGGCGGAAAAAATAATGCCCTTTCCGGCGGGAAAACCATGCCCGAAGAATCGGCAGGTGCACTGCAGACCAAGTCCCTCAAAGTAGATAAAGCCAAATGCGCACAGCACGGCAAGCATTATCCACACAGGATCAGCACCCTTTAAAAAGCATACAAAACGTTCCCACGAAAAGCCTTTTGAGCAGGACGTGACGATTTTTATTGTAATTGCCGATATGGCAGCCAAAAGGACTATCCACAGCAGATTGTTTTTAAGCGTGTTTTTCATGAGCGTTTCTTTCATAAATCCGCAGCGGCCGATAGCTCAACTGTGTGAGTTTTATTAGTACAGTTAGTATACACGCTTGATATATGTTTGTCAACGCTTTTACATATAAGCGTTGACAAAAATGAGCATCGGGTAATATAATTCCTCTATTAGGGCGCTTTTATGCCCCAATGCACGAAAGGCGGATCTGCTAATGAAAAATGTAATTGAATTGTTTGGCTCTATGGTGTTTAACGACTGCGTCATGCAGGCGCGGCTGCCAAAACAGGCGTATAAGCAGGTCCAACGCTCAATAAAGCTCGGCGAGCGGCTTGACGGCGAAACGGCCGAGATAGTTGCAAACGCGATGAAGGACTGGGCGATAGAAAAGGGCGCAACGCACTTTACGCACTGGTTCCAGCCGATGACCGGCATCACCGCCGAAAAGCACGACAGCTTTATTTCACCCAGTGATAACGGCAGAATAATCATGGAGTTTTCCGGTAAGGAGCTTATCCAGGGCGAGCCTGATGCGTCAAGCTTCCCGACCGGCGGACTGCGCGCAACGTTTGAAGCGCGCGGCTACACTGCGTGGGATCCGACCTCGTATGCGTTTATCAAGGATAATGTCCTTTGCATACCGACGGCGTTTTGCTCCTACGGCGGCGAGGCACTGGATAAGAAAACGCCGCTCCTTCGGTCAATGGAGGCGCTCAACCGTCAGGGACTGCGCGTGCTCCGGCTGTTCGGAAATAACGACGTCACAGCCGTAAAGACGACCGTCGGCCCGGAGCAGGAATATTTCCTCATCGACAAAAGCGTTTATGAAAAACGCAAGGATATAATGTACACCGGCAGAACGCTCTTCGGCGCGCAGCCGCCCAAGGGCCAGGAGCTGGACGACCACTATTACGGAACGATAAAGCCGCGCGTTGCCGCGTTCATGGAGGAGCTTGACGAGGAGCTGTGGAAGCTCGGCGTTCTTGCAAAAACCGAGCATAACGAGGTCGCGCCTGCCCAGCACGAGCTTGCGCCGATCTATACGACAACCAATATCGCGGCCGACCACAACCAGATAACCATGGAGCTTATGCAGAAGCTTGCGCGTAAGTACGACATGGTGTGCCTGCTGCACGAAAAGCCCTTTGCCGGCGTTAACGGTTCTGGCAAGCACAATAACTGGTCTATGACGACCGACACGGGGTTAAATCTTCTCGAACCGGGCGAAACTCCGTATGAAAATGCGCAGTTTCTGCTGATGCTGTGCGCGGTCCTGCAGGCGGTAGACGACTATCAGGATATGCTGCGCATATCCGTTGCAAGCGCTGCAAACGACCACCGCCTCGGCGCTGCCGAAGCGCCCCCGGCGATAATCTCGGTGTTCCTCGGCGAGGAGCTTGAGGAGATACTTGAGGCGATAGAAAACGACACGCCCTACGGCGGCAAGGAAAAGGAGCAGATAAAGGTCGGCGTCCATGTTCTGCCCAAGTTTGCGCGCGACGCGACCGACCGCAACCGCACATCTCCGTTTGCTTTCACAGGCAATAAATTTGAGTTCCGCATGCTCGGCTCGTCAACCTCCATATCCGGCGCAAACGTTGTTCTGAACACCGCCGTTGCCGAGTCGCTGCGCAAATATGCCGACATTTTGGAGAATGCCGATAATTTTGAAACAAGCCTGCATGAGCTTATCCGCAGCGTTATAAAAAAGCATAAGCGCATTATATTCAACGGCAACGGCTACGGTGAAGAGTGGCTCAAGGAAGCTGCTGCGCGCGGACTTAAAAACTTCCGCACGACTGTAGACTGTGTGCCGTATTATCTCGATATAAAGAACGTCGATCTTTTCGCGCGCCACAGAGTGTATTCCGAGATAGAGCTTGCCGCGCGCTACAAGATGAAGCTCGATAATTACTGCAAGGTCATTCGCATCGAGGCGCAGACCATGCAGGAGATGGTCTGGCAGGATATTCTCCCGGCGGCGAGCGCCTATTCAAAGCAGCTGAGCGATACGGCCATCGCCAAGGCGCAGCTCGGCATCGATAACGGCTTTGAAAAGGAGCAGGCGGCAAAAATAAGTGCGCTTATGAGCGAAACGGTGACAAATGTTCGCGCTCTTTCGGCGGCTGCCGAGTCTGCCGACGAGTATTCGGATAACTACACAAGAGCATCCGTTTTCCGCGACAAGGTGCTTCCTGCGCAGGAAGCGCTCAGAGCGAGCGTTGACGGACTTGAAATCAATACGGCAAAGCAGTTCTGGCCGTATCCTACCTACGGCGATATCCTGTTCAGCGTGCAGTAAGAGTGTGAGAAGGGGGCTTAGCATTGGAACTCAGTAAAAAAGCCGTAAAACGAATATTGCTCATCATAACGTTCACGGTGCTTCTCATATGGGCGATATATAATCACAAGCTGTTGTTTAAATACATCGGCGAGCTATATTCTCTCATCTCGCCGTTTGTGATCGGCCTGTGCATAGCGTATGTGGTCAATGTCATCATGCGGCCGATAGAGCGGCTGTGGATGAAGCTTTTGAGCAAATGCAAGGGCAAATGGGTCGAAAAAATGAAGCGCCCGATATGCCTTCTGCTGAGCATACTGCTGGTCATCGGCATTATCCTTGCTGTCATATTCATTATCATGCCGGAGCTGAGCGATTCCGTGTCCTCGCTTGTGAGCATGGTGCCCTCGTATGTGTCCGAGGTGGAAAGCTGGTGGGAAGCTCTGGCACTGCGCTTGGATAAGTACGGAGTGGAGCTGCCGCAATTCAGCTTTGATACGGATAAGTTTATTCAGATCCTCAAGGACGGCGGCACGGCTGTTTTGAACACCACCCTGTCGGCGACGACGTCGATCGTAACGGCGGTCATAAACATCGTGCTGGCACTTGCGTTTTCCATCTATGTCCTTGCTCAGAAGGAAACGCTCAAGCGGCAGTCGAAAAAGGTGCTTGCAAAGCTCATGAAGCCCGAGAAGATGCGGAAGCTTCTCGATATGCTCGACCTTATAAACCGCACGTTTACAAACTTCATAACCGGCCAGCTTACAGAAGCTGTCATCATCGGCGTATTGTGCTTTATCGGCATGTCGATATTCCGCATGCCGTATGCCCCGGCGATATCCGTGCTCGTCGGCTTCACGGCACTGATACCAGTGTTCGGCGCGTTTATAGGAACCGCTATCGGCGCATTTTTGATACTGCTCGTAAAGCCGATACAGGCCGTGTGGTTTGTTGTGTTTATCATTGTCCTTCAGCAGTTTGAGGGCAACCTCATCTACCCCAAGGTCGTCGGCAAATCCGTCGGTCTGCCGGGCATTTGGGTCCTCGTTGCCGTCACGATAGGCGGCAATGCAATGGGCGTTGTCGGAATGCTTATAAGCGTTCCGCTGTGCTCGGTGCTGTATGTCGTTGCACGCAATGCCGTAAACGGTTTGCCCCTTGCCGGAGAAAAACCGGAGCCGAAATCAAAATAAGGACGCAAAAGCTCCCGTATCCTGCGATACGGGAGCTTTTTATACGGTTTACCTATGCAAAACATCAATTTTTTAATGATAAACATTAAAAAATGTTTGACATGCCCTTGGCTTGATGATACTATCAATTTAACGTTTTACGTTAAATGATTTACGTTAATCACAGCTGGAGGTGGCTTTTATGGAGAAAACCGTGAAGCACAGATTTTTAAATAACGCACTGTTTACAGCGCTGATAGTTCCGCTGGCCTTTTTTGTCCTGCGCGATACCATCGCCGTTTTGACAGGGATCATGTTCGAATCCATGGCTGGTAAAGAGTCGTTTCTGTATCAGATAAACGACGATATTTCAAGGCTTATCATTGCCGGCCTGCTGATGCTGATATTGCTGATCTTCTTCCGCGGAAAGTGCAATTTCGGATTTAAGGGCGGCTTGCCGAAGCTCGGCATTCTGCTCTCGCTGCCGGCGCTTATCGTTCCCCTGTGGAACATTTTGCAGATAAAGCTTTACGATGCGCCGCTTGTTGCCGGAACGACCGCCGTTATCGCCGCTATATTCCATGGCATCGGCCCGGGAGTGTCCGAAGAGGTGTTTTGCCGCGGCTTTACCGTGTCAAACCTGATGCGCATCTGGAAGGATAAGCCGAACAGAATATTCCTCAGCGTTTTGGTTTCCGGTGCGGCGTTCGGCCTTCTTCATGCTGTGAATGTGATTGTGACCGGCGATGCCTTCGCGGCTATCATTCAGGTCATCTACACTGCGGCCATCGGCATATTCTATGGCGCCGTATTCGTTCGCTCGAGAAATATCTGGGGCGTTATCATTATGCATACTCTGACCGATGTCTCCGCTTTCATCGCCGTGTTTGACGGCAATGTTACGGGCATGGATATTGCGTTCTGCGCCGTCGGATCGCTGATTTTCATTGCGATTGCTCTCTATCTCATCCGCCCTGCAAAGCGCGCCGAGATCGACGCTCTCTGGGAGGACGGCTGGTCCTTCGGCGATGAGAACGGAAAAACGCATGCCGGAGCAAAGGCTGCTGCCGTTGTGTCAGCGGTCGTTGTCATTGCGTTTTCGGCGTCGATCGGCGTTATGCTCTATCAGTCAAAAATGGGATATGATATTCCGATGTTCCCGGCAGAGCAGAAAGAGATAGACAAAGATGTGCAGTATAAGCTGAGTGACGATAAAACGAAGCTTACGATCCTGCTTCCGTATGTCGGCGGCGAAACATATGATCTTGAAAATTCCGATTCCGAGTCGCTTGCTTTGGATGACTGCCGCGAAAACGGAGATACTTACATTTTCGAGTTTTCACATAAAGGTACCGGTACGGAGAATGTCAAGCTCACTTTCTCAAAAACATTAGGCGATATGCCCGTAGCGATCGAGGACTACACGGTAACTGTCAGCTTCAATGCCGACGGCACGATATCCTCGGTCGGAGGCTGAGCCATGAAAAAAATATCCGCTGCGTTCGGCAGCCTGCCGATGACATGGCCGATAGTCTGCGGCTTTGCGGTGATCATCGGTATCTATGTCGGCGTAATAAATCAGATACCGATCCTGCACGACACTTCGTTTCAGGACATTGCCGTCACGCTCGAGTGGTGGGTGCTGTTTGCGGTTTTGATCGTGTCTAACTGCAAAAGTGCATGGGAGGCCGGTCTCAAATGCCTTGTGTTTTTCCTCATAAGCCAGCCGGTAATTTACCTCGTTGAGCTGCCGACGATCGGCTTGGACAAGGCGCTTTACTACTACACGGGCATTTGGCTGCCCATTTCTCTGCTGACCCTCCCCGGCGGAGCGATCGCATTCCTTGTAAAGCGGCAGAATGTCTTGGGCGCTGCGATACTCGGCGTAGGAAATACAATAGTCGCTCTTATGGGAGTAAGCTATTTTATGCAAATGCTCGGCTCGTTTCCACGGCATCTGCTGACGGTGGTATCATGTGCGGCAATCGTTGCTGTAACCATTCTCGGAATGCAGAAAAAGCGGCGGACGCGGCTTTTATCGGCGGCGATCACCGTTCTGCTGACGGCCGTGATTGCAGCTTGGACAGTGATGAATGGAAGAAGTCTCTAAAGCCGCACTGCGTTCTTAATTTTTGGTGCATTGCGCGCAAAACAATGCTATAATACAGCTATCTATCACAGGGACGCTCGGGCAGAGCGCCTTTCGCAGAAAGGAACAGCATACATGAATTCCGATACTATTTCAAAATTCCGACTGTTTGGCAAGGCGGGAAAGATAGTCATGACGGTTTTGACCGTGGTAGCGGCGCTTATAACGATCTTCTGCTGCATTGCGGTCGCTTTCGTCGCAGCTTTGCCGGATAATGCACTGACGGTGCGCGTTGTTGAAAACACCGAGCTGCGCTTCAATGCGGAAAGCTTTGATACATTGTGGAATATTATCGGAGGAAGCTTCAGCTATTCGGGCGAAAGCAGCCCTGAGCAGATACTCGGGGAGGGGTCAGGTACGATAACACCGCCCGAGGATCAGCAGTTTAAAACGGAGCTTAGGCTCTTTAACCGCTCATATGATTCTGCCGAGATCCACTCCGACGGAAATACGAAAGTCATGCAGGCCGAGGCTTCCCCGGCCGAATATATCGCAAGCGATCTTACGAAAGTGTTTATCTTCGCGGCGCTGTTTGCAGCGTCCGCCACTGCTGCGCTTTGGATGCTCAGGGGGCTGTTTTCCGTGCTCACCAAGTGCCAGTCACCGTTCTGCGGCGAGGTCGTAGCCAAAATGCGCGGATTTGGATTTTCGCTTCTTCCGGTTGCCGTTTTTGCGTCTGCCGCCGAGACAATGCTGGAGAGCTTTTTCGCCGCAGGAAAAAGCACCAACGTCAGCATTCAGTGGGGCATTTTGATTGCGTTTGTTGTAACCATGGCTCTGGTGGCTGTTTTCAGATACGGTGTTCAGCTGCAAAAGGAATCGGATGAGACCCTGTAAGGAGGAGGAAGAATGGGACAGATCATTTTGCGGCTGGATCGTGTCATGGCCGACAGGAAAATGAGCCTGAATGAGCTATCGGCAAGAGTCGGCGTTGCCAACGTGAATTTATCAAAAATGAAAAACGGTCATATCAGCGCCATCCGCTTTTCCACCTTGGCGGCCATCTGCGATGTTCTCAATTGCCAGCCGGGAGATATATTGGAATACAAGCCTGACGAGGAGTGAACCTTGCTGGTACATAAAAAACGGCATAGTCGGGTAAACGACTATGCCGATATTCTTTTTGCTCAGTCCTCTTTTTCGTTTTCACACTGCTGTGCGCTAAGGCGCTCGACCTCGGCCTTAAGCTCTGCGTTCTGAGCCTTCAGCTCGTCGAGCTTTTTATTCACCGGCGATAGCTGGCGCTTGAGTTCACTGGAAACGATGCCTTTATAGAACGTATAGCGTCCCGTAAGGCTCACTGCCGACAAAACGACTGCCGCGCCGCCGGCAGCAATGCCGACCTTTTTGACATCGACCTTGCGCAAAAGGTGCATAACCGTGCGCTTGTTGAGCTTGCCGGGCTGCAAAAGCTCCAGAGGGCTTATATCCTCGGGCTGAACCTCGACCTCAACGCTGCGCTTTGCGATCTTTTTCATAAAAACCCCTCCATAAATATCTTTGTCTGTATTATAGCACCATCTCCGCTTTTTTCAAGTCCGCATGTCTTGAATATGAGCTGCGGCTGTGGCATAATAAAACGATCAAACGAAAGGCCTTTGGACAATGGAAAGATTCATAGCAGAAAGATTCCGCTCCTTCGGCGGCGGACTTGCTCTCGATACGGGAGCCATATCAAAATACACCGACCTAATAGACCTCAGTATCGGCGATACGGACATCGTGACCGATGAGAAAATAATCAGCGCCGCCTTCCGCGACGCGAAAGCAGGGCACACCCACTACGGCGATCCGCACGGCGACCCCGAGCTTATAGACGCCTTTTGCCGCGCCTGGAGCGAGGATTTCGGACAGGCGATCGAGCCGGAGCGCGTCTTGGTGACCGCATCGAGCTGCCTTGGCATGTCGCTTGTCATGCTCGGCATTCTCGACCCCGGCGACGAGGTGCTTGTTTTCTCGCCATATTTTCCGATGTACAGAGAGCAGATAGAGCTTGCCGGCGGAGTGTGCGTCGAGGTTCCGACCTACGCAAGCGAGGGCTTTGCGATAAAAAAAGAGCGCCTCGAGGCGGCAATAACTCCGCGCACGAAGGCGATGGTATTCAATAACCCAACAAATCCGACGGCGATGGCCTACGGCGCGGACACGATGCGCCTGCTTGCCGAGACAGCAAAAGAGCATGATCTGCTCATAGTTGCCGACGAGATATACACATCATACATGTTTTCAGAGCCGTTTACGCCGATGCGCACGCTGCCGGGCATGGCTGAGCGCACCGTCACGCTAAACAGCTTTTCTAAAAACTATCTCATGACCGGCTGGCGCGTCGGCACGATTATAGCGGAGCCTGCGCTTATAAAAACCATGCAGAGGATAAACGGCGCGCTTATCTACACAGCTCCGTCGGTCTCGCAGCGCGCGGCGATACAGGCGCTGCACGACCGCGAGGATATCCGCGCACGCTATATAAGAGAATACCGCGAGCGGGTGTTTTACGCCGCCGAGAGGATAAGGAGCATTCCGTATTTTGAGCTTAACGAGCCGCACGGAACGTTTTATCTCTTCCCGTCGATAAGAAAAACAAAGCTCGACTCGGCTCGGTTTTGTGCTGAGCTGCTTGAAAAGGCGCATGTGCTTGTCACAAACGGCGCGGCATTCGGCAAAACGGGCGAGGGGCATGTGCGCATTGCCTGCACAGTTGGCCGTGATAAGCTCTGCGAGGCATTCGACCGAATGGAAAAGCTGAAATTCTAATTAAGATCTAAAGAAAAAAGTCTCAGGGGCATCCTGAGACTTTTTTGGCTTATCACAGCAAATTCAAATACTCCGTCACCGCGGCAAGACCGCCGATAAGCTCCTGCTTTGAGCACGCATAGCCCACGCGGAAGCTGTGCGGCTGCTCGAAGCAATCGCCGGGAGTTACGAACGCGCCGGTCTTGTGATACATTTCGCGGCAGAAATCGTAGGAGGGGATATCGAGATCGTAGTAAACAAGCGCGGTCGTTCCGGCCTGAGGCTTTACATAGTGCACCTGCGGTGTGTCGTTTACCCATTTGTCGAGTATGGCGAGGTTCTCGCGCACGATGCTTTTGTTGCGCTCAAGGAGCTTATCGCTGCCCGAGAGGGCAACGGCCCCTATCGCCTCGTCAAGCATGCCGCAGCTAACGAGGTTATAATCTCTGTGCGAGATGCAGCTTTTAATGACGTCCTTATCGTGCGTTGCTATCCAGCCGAGGCGTATTCCGGCAAGAGAGAATACCTTGGACATGCTGCTGACGGATATGCCCTTGTCGTACAGATCGACTATCGATTCGCTCCACACGTCGTCCTGCGTCAGGTGGCGGTAAACCTCGTCGCACATGACGTAAGCGCCGACGCTTTTTGCGATCTCGACTATCTGCATGAGCATGTCCTTTGTCATCAAAGCGCCTGTGGGATTGTTAGGGTTATTTATGCATATCATTTTCGTTCCGGGAACGGCAAGGGCGCGCAGCTCGTCAAGATCGGGCAGAAAGCGGTTTTTCTCGCTCAGGTGCAGAAGCTTCAGATCCGCGCCGAAGGATTCCGGGATAGAGTACAGCTGCTGATAGGTCGGCATGATGCTTATAATGCGGTCGCCCGGCTCAACGAGCGAGTAGAAAATGTGGTGGTTTGCACCCGATGCGCCGTGAGTGGTGACTATCTCCTCGGGCTTGAGAGTCTTGTAAAGCTTGCAAATGCCGTTTTTAAGCTCCGGCGCGCCTTCAATATAGCCGTAGGTCAGGCGCTGTGAGCACATGCTGCTTAAAAATGCCTGCTTGTCAGCGCCGGTAAGCTCAAAAAGCTCGTCGAGCGATACGGAGTTTACGCAGGTTTCCGCAATGTTAAACTTTGCGCCAGTCTCGTAGGCGTTCATCCATTCTTCAACTTCAAAAGGCTTGATCTTCATCGTTTTACCTCCTAAAAAACAATAAAACGCCCGAGGCTCTTCCTTATAACGTGTTTCCACGCCGTACCTACGGAAAAGTCCCGTGCGCTTTTGATCCATCACCCGGTGGTGACGGAAGCGAATATTATGTTTGCAAGATGAATTAAAACACAAAATCTGCGCTTTGTCAAGTGCTGCGATGCATAAAAATGCATTTGAGTGATAAAAACCGCGGAGAACCGCAGCATTTTGCCACACTCGACTTTAGTGAAGAGTGAATAAGCTGACGAGAGTCGAACCCCTATCGCCTGTCGGCGCGCCCTTCCGGCTATTTTCGCCTTTTTTGCCTTGATGGGCGCCGGCCCACCTGCGTCAAAGAGAGCCGAAAATATCTCGAAAAGCACAGCCGACAGGTGCTCGCAGTGTTGCCGGAGCAGATTTTTGTTCAGGCAAGGCAAAGCTTGAAGAGAATACTTGTTGTATTGTCAAGAGCTTTAACGCAGCATGGGCGAAAATCTGCCCGTCAAAACCGATACGTGTTCGACTCTCGTCAGCTTAAGTAAGAAATGAAAATCGTCAAGCTTCCACAGAAGCCTGACGATTTTTGGTGCCGGTGGCCGGACTCGAACCGGCACGCCGCAAGCATCAGAGGATTTTAAGTCCGCCGTGTCTACCATTCCACCACACCGGCAAATACCTGATTATTTTAGCATTGCACCGCAAAAATGTCAATCATTTCGGGCACCTCGTACATCCTGTGCGGCATAAAATGCATGGAGGTGAGGCACTTGAATGTAAACTGCTTCCTCGGTGCAAATTCCGCTGGCGGATTTTTCTCGCTTTACGGCGGCTTTTGCAGCTGCGAGGGCGACTTTCTGCATTTGATAAAGGCAGGGCCGGGCGGAGGTAAATCCGGCTTTATGCGGCGCGTTGCGCGCGCAGCTACCGAGCGAGGATGCGACACCGAGTGCGTTCTGTGTTCCGGCGACCCGGACTCGCTCGACGCTGTGTACATACCCGAACTGCACGTCGGGTTCGTGGACGCGACGGCGCCGCACGCATGCGAGCCTGTAAATTTTGCGTTCAATTCGGATTATGTTAACTTGGGGCGGTTCTGCGGCCCGGCAGACGATCCGCGCATAGTGCAGATGACGGATAAATACCGAGCGATGTATAAAACGGCATATGCCTATCTTGCCGCCGCAGGCAGCGCCGCAAAAGCCGAGATACCGGGTCTTATAAGCGCCGAAACGCTTGAAAAAGTGAAAAAACGCGCGCAGAGCGCAGCATTACGCGAGCTGGGCGGTGCAGGCAAAAAGCACTGCGACGCTCACGAGCAGCGCAGGTTCATGCGCTGCATAAGCTGTAAGGGAGAGCTTGCTCTCGCAGAAGATGTTCAAAAGTTATGTAAACGGATATATCTGCTGGACGACCGCTGCGGCCTTGCCGACATTTATCTCAAGCAGATGAACGCCGAGGCGAAAGAACGCGGTTTTGGAAGCATATTGTGCTTATCGCCGCTGTGCCCGGATAGGCTTGATGCACTGCTCCTGCCGGAGCCGGCAGTGGGCTTCGTATCCGCCTCTGCTGTGAACATAGCAGAGCCATACCGCCATGTACGGCTCGATGCACTGATACAGACCGAGACCCTGCAAGAAGCACGGGGCGCGCTTAAGCGCCGAGATAAGCTCGTGCGCGAGCTTACAGGTGAGGCGGTGCAATGGCTTGCGCGCGCAAAGGAGTATCACGATGAGCTTGAACGAGCGTATAATCCGCATGTTGATTTTGCCGCGCTCGATGCATTCACCGATGAGGTTATAGAAAAGCTGTTTGCGTGAAAAAACGGCTGAGGCGTTTTGCCTCAGCCGAAATTGTTATGTTTAGCAGCACATGCCGCCCCACGGGGTAAGGCACGAGCAGCACAGATACGAGGTGCAGCAGTCGTCGCAGATGCAGCAGGAGCTGTTGTAGTTTCCACTGTAATCCTGATAATACTGGCCGTTGTTTTGCAGCCTGTTGAGAAGCTGGCGATAGTTCGGGTTATCCGGATCGATCTCGACCGCACGCTTGGCATCCTCAAGGGCGTTTATCTTGTTGCCCAGATACATGTTTGCAACGGCGCTCAGATAGTACCAGCGTCCGTCACGCTCGGAAAGCGGAACCTGCGAGAGCGCGGTGAGAGCTTCGTTGTATCTGCCGTTGCGTATGTAGTTGACAGCTGCGCGGCACTCTGCGCGCTCCTGCGGCTGCTCATACGCGCCGTAGCCGCCGAAGCCACCGAATCCGCCATAGCTGCTGCCGTAACCGCTGCCGTATCCTCCGCCATAGCCGCCCGTTGGACCGGTCTGACCGTTCTTGATCTGATCATATGCGGCGTTTATCTCGTTCATCTTCGCCGCCGCGGCTGCATCGCCGGGGTTGCGGTCCGGATGATATTTCTTCGCAAGCTCTCTGTAAGCTTTTTTTATCTCCTCGTCCGTTGCATTTCTTGAAACGCCGAGGACTTCATAGGGGTCCCGTGCCATTCGGTACTGCTCCTTACTTAGTGCTTATTCCGTAGTGTTGATTGAACTTTATCCACACGCCGCTGCACAGTATATTTTTTATTATGTCCGCATCCTGAATTATCGGCAGTCGCTCAAAGCTTCTCACGCAGTCGGCAAGCAGAAGCTCAAGTATCGCCTTGAAGCGCTCCTGCTCGTCAAGCCTGCCGTACAGGTAAACGAAGGGGTTATACTTATATGCTCTTTTATCGCTTTTTAAATCAATGCAGGCATCCATGACGTAAACAAACTGCCCGAGCGCCATGCCGAAAGAGCGCAGATCGTTCTGCCAGTGATCTTCCTGCATGACGAAAAGCTCTGCCATCAGCCGGCCGAATGCTGCGGCCGCGGCATCGGTCGAGCTGTCTCTGCGATCCTCGATCTGCTTAAGCTCTGCCATCGACTGCTTTATGACGGCACACTGACGCGGATATTCGACGCAGACCTTTTCGTATGACTGCTTGAGCACTCCGGCCGAGGCAAGCGCCGCGGCGTTTAGTTCATCGTGCCAATCGTCAAGGCAATTGAGATATGCCAGCGCAACATTCATGTCGGCGGCATAGTCGCTGATCTCCGACTGCAAAAACGCGCGCTTCCCAAGCGGATGCGCAGGGCAGGGAGCCTCGCCGCTCAGGTCAAACGGCTCATACAGGCCGCTGAGCACCATGACCAGAAACGTCATGTCATAAGTGAGCGTAAAGCGCGCAAACGCGCCCTGACGCTCGCTCAGGCTGCGGCACAGGCCGCAGTAATACGCCTTGTATCGCTGCCGCTGCAGTTCGCTGAGCCCGGCAAGATCCGCCGTTACAAAGCCGAACATATCAGGTCTTGCCCGTAAACGAGTTGCCGCATTTTTTGCAGACGATGTTTATCTTTCCCTTGTGACGAGGAACTCTCAGCGTTGTGCGGCAAGCAGGGCAGGTGAAGAACTTATAATCCTTGCGCTGCGTCCAACGGACCTTTATCATTTCAAACTTTCCGCTAACGCTCAGGCGCAGACGAAGATAGCGCGTATTTTCGGCGCTGCGCTTATAAAGATTTCTTGACAGCATACGCGCATAGACAAGTATGAGCAGGACAAACGCGATAAGCCATACGGGCCTTGAAAACCGTGTTCCGTTGAACACCACGGCCAAGATCATGAGCACAAGGCTCAATATCGACAGAAATCTATTGAGCTGATCTATTCCGCAGCGTCCTGCCATAAAGCGCGCAAATTTTTCTCTCATGGAAAAGTCACCTGATTGATAATATTTCAATAATACATATTATCACAGCAAAAGCCCGAATATATAAATTAATTGTTAATTCGTCAGCCTTTGACGTAGCTCCAGCTGTATTCGATAACCGTACTCTGCTCGCCGTCGCCCTGGGTGCGTGTGCATTTGACTATGTTGCCCGGCTCGTCATATTCGTATTCGTTCTTCGTGATGCTTATTGCACTGCCGTCGGGGCCGTAAATGCTGACGGAAATCTCGTTTCCGTGCTCATCATAGCTGTACTCTGTGCGGCTTTCAATACCGTCGCCGCTGCTTACCTCGCGCGAGGCGACAAGTCCGTTTTCGCCATAGGTGCAGGTCTCCGAGGTTTCGCTGTCCTCGAGCATATCGCGGCGCACGAGCTTTGTGAGCTTTCCGGAGCCGTCGTACTCATAGGCTATGTCGCTTATAAGCTCCGAGCCTTCATAGTATTTTTCGCTTACAAGATCACTGCCCTCGTAGGCATAGGTCGTGACCGATGCGGCCGTGTCGCCGATCATGCTCGTTTCTTTCATCTTAAGGCCTGTGTCGTTGTACTCAAACAAAACGCGGTACTCCTCGGAGTATTCCTCCGGGCCGTCGGCGATATAGTTTATCATAGTCTCGGGCAGCCCGGCGGCGTTTAGAACGTATTCCTTGTATCCAACCGGCGCGTCGTTTATGCCGAGGGTCGTTTCCTTTACAAGGCGTCCGGCAGCGTCGTACTCGTACTTGACGGTGCTGAATTTAAGCCCGTTTTCGTTGTACCATACCTCCTGCGAGAGAAGTCCCTCGCTTTTTTCGTATACGGAAAGATCCTGCGTGGATGAAGGCTGCGTCTCGGTCGGCTGAGTCGTGCTCTCGCCGCTTTTTGTGCAGGCGCAGAGGCAAAGCGCAAGAATAA
>OJKI01000311.1_pt1 | contig 19813 bp, 19 predicted proteins | sample 1596431 | NCBI WGS metagenome assembly OJKI01 (sample SAMEA4350165, study PRJEB24818) | metagenome | biome: human; feature: gut; material: faeces | place: Denmark | collected 2013-09 | reverse complement strand
CGCGAGCGCGCGCCGCTTAGCCACGCTGCACCGTCGCATTCACGACCGTGAGCGCGGCCGTCGTCGTGGCAAGGCTCTCGGTTTCGTCTGCGGCGGCCAGCACGGCGTCCGACACCGTCAGCGCCGCCTCCGCCACACCGTCGGCAAGCTGAAAGCGCAGCCGCACGAGCACGCTGCCCGTCGATGTGGCGAGTGTACCGCCCGCCTCCGGCAGGCACAGGGCGCGCGCGCTGCCGGTCTCGTTGGCGCGTTCGGAGTCGCTCTCCCACTCCGGCAGGCTGCCCATCACGAGCGGGATGTCCCCGTCCGCCGTGCCGAGAAACGTGATCTGCGTCGGGTCAAAGGCCACGGCGAGGCTCGCCGCCTCGTAGTGCGCACCGTCCGGCAGACCGGAGAGCACGACGTCGACCGTGCACGCGCCATCCGCGTCCGCGCTCTGGCACGTGAGCGTGAGCGTGGGCTCGGTGTCCTCGACGCTCTTTTGTCGCAGGGCAATGCACAGCACCACCACCGCCGCGACCAGCAGCACGGCGAGCACGATGGCAATGTTCTTTTTCGTCCAGAAAGTCTTCATTGTCCGTCCTCCTGCGCCGTGGGCAGCGCCGTATTCTGTACAAAGCTGTCGGCCAGCGCGCGCACATCCTGCGCGTCGACGCGGCCGTTAAGATCCACGTCCATCGTCAGCAGCAGCTGCGTCTCCGGGACCGTGCTGGCGGCGCAGGCCGTGCGGATGTTCAGCGCGTCCTGCGCGTTGATGACGCCGTCGGCATTCACATCGCCGGCGGTCAGCACCGGCCCCTTACCTTCCGTCACGGTGTAGTTTGCCGTGTCGTTGAGCGCATCATCCGTCACGTCCGGCGCAAAGAGCCAGACCCACGTCGGCGTGTCGCTGCGCTCAGAGAGCACGGGGCTGTAGAGCAGCTGCGTCCCGTCGGAAAACGTGACCGTGCTGTCCGCCGCCGCATCCGGCAGGCACACGGCGACCGTGCGGTATCCGGCCGGGATGAGGCCGCTGCCGTCCGCCGTGCAGAGCACGCGCGCGACCGGTTCGTCCGGCTCGGCAGGCGTCTCGACCGTGGGCGTGTCCGTCTCCTGATAGAGGCCGCTCTGCCCGCGCCGGAACCGCGAGACGGCCACGAGCGCGTACACCGCCTGCTCCGTGGCGAGACTGTCCGTGCCACCGGAGGCCTTGTGGCGGAACGCGGCCGCGCCCGCATCATAAAACGTCAGCAGCGCATCGACCGCCGAGCCGCCGTCTTTGACGAAGCGGCTGTCCGTGTCCGGGTCGATGCCCAGTGCCGTGCAGGCGACGATGACCTGCGCGACGCTCTCAGCGTTGGCAGAGCCCCACGAGGTGAAGCCGCCGTCGCCGTTTTGCATGGCAGAGAGCGTATCAACGCCGCGCGACACGGCCGCCGCGACGGCCGCCTCCCCGCGGTACGCCGCCAGCGCCTGCAGCACCATGGCCGTCACGTCCGGGTCGGCCGCCGCGCCGCTCATCGCCCAGCCGCCGCCGGAGAGCTCCGCCGCGAGGATTGCATCCACGCACTGGCGGCGCACCGCGCTGCCGGGCAGGTAATTGCGGCTGTCGAGCGCGAGCAGCGCGAAGATGGGCCCGTTGATGCCCTGATTGCTCACCCATGCAAAATCCGCATACGGCGCGGTCAGATCGCACCCGCCGACCTGCGCCGCGTCGCGCCCGATGGCGGACAGCGCGAGGATGACGCGCGAATTGTCCGTGGATTTATAGGCGTTGAGCGCGCCGGCCTTGCCGGACGCCGCCGTGAGCTCCGGTGCTTTGGATGCGACGTCTGCATAGTAGCGCGCAAAATAGTCGCTGTCCACAGCAAAATACCCGCCGCGGGCCAGGCCCAGCACCGTCCACTCGTCGCCGTAGCCCGGCGAGGGGACGGCCGCCGCCTGATGCGCCAGCGCGGCCGAGAGCACCGGCTGCACATCCGCGCCCTGCGCCGTCGGGGCCGGCAGCACCGCGCACACGAGCAACAGCGCCAGACACAGCGCCAGAAACCGTTTGTTCGTTTTCATGATCTGCCTCCTGAAGGGGTCTTCTACGCACGCGGCCAGAGCGCGTGCGGGTTTTCCGAAATCACGCAACATTATACCAGCCGGATCGCGCAAAAGCAACGCTCTGCGGCATTTCCAGCCCCGGCGATACATGGACTTTCTGTCAGGTTTTCCGGCAGGCCGCTTTTGCGCAATTTCCCACGCGCGGCGTGCTAGGATACCCCCATGGACGTCATCTATCTCGACAGCCTGTTCGGGCTGAATCTGCTGATCGACTACTGCCTGGTGTTGGCATCGGCGCGCGTGTGCGGCGTGGCGCTGCGCCGCTGGCGGTACGCGCTCGCGGCGCTCATCGGCGCGCTGTACGCGGCGCTCATGTTCCTGCCCGGCTGCGGGTGGCTGGCAAACGGCGCGATGAAGCTCACGCTCGGCGCGGCCATGGCGCTCATCGCCTTCGGCGGCGAGGCCCATCTCGTGCGGTGCACGGTGGTGTTCTTCGCCGTGTCGGCCGCATTCGGCGGCGCGGTGTACGCTGCCAGCATGCTCGCGGGCGTGTCGCCGGGCAGCGGTGCGCTCGTGACGGTGTCGGGCCGGGTGCTGGCGCTGTCGTTTGCCGCGTGCTACGCGGCCGTGTCGCTCGTGTTCCGCCGGCGGGCCAGGGCCGCCGACCGCGAAGTGCGCACCGTGACGGTCACGCTCGCCGGGCGCAGCGTGACGCTCAGGGCCCTGCGCGACAGCGGCAACGACCTGCACGACCCGGTGTCCGGCCTGCCGGCGGCGGTGGTCGAACGCGCGGCGGTGCTGCCGCTGTTTCCGGCGGTGCGCGCACTGCCGGACGACGCGGTGCAGGCGCTGGAGGCGCTCAACGCGCTGCCGGAGTGCACCGGCCGGGTCGTGCTGCTGCCGTATCGTGCGGTGGGCGTGACCGGCGCGCTGCTGCCGGCGTTCCGGCCGGACAGCGTGAAGATTGACGGCGCAGCAGAGCCGATGCTGCTGGCGCTGAGCGCGCAGGCGCTCACATCCGACGGCGCATTTGCCATGGTGCTGCCGCCAAAAAGCTGAGGAGGGGTTTTTCGTGCCAGGATTTCTGGAAAGACTACATACGCTCTGGGCAGCGCTGCGGCTGCGGCTGCGCGGCGGCGCGCCGGGGCTGTTTTACATCGGCGGGAGCGACACCATGCCTGCCCCGCTCGACCGCGCGGCCGAGCAGCAGGCCATTCGGGCGCTCGCCGCTGGCAGCGAGGAGGCCGCTTCCCTGCTCATCGAGCACAACCTGCGGCTGGTGGTGTACATCGCGCGCCGGTTTGAAAACACGGGCATCCACATCGAGGACCTGATCTCGATCGGCACGATCGGCCTCATCAAGGCCATCCACACCTTCAAGCCGGACAAGAACATCAAGCTTGCGACCTACGCCTCGCGCTGCATCGAAAACGAGATCCTCATGTACCTGCGCAAGTGCAGCGCGCAGAAAACGGAGGTGAGCATCGACGAGCCGCTCAACACCGACTGGGACGGCAACGAGCTGCTGCTCTCGGACATTCTCGGCACGGACGCCGACGCCGTGAGCCGCCCGCTCGAGGACGACGCGGAGCGCGCCATGCTCCTGCGCGCCATCGAGACACTCGGCGAGCGCGACCGGCAGATCATCCTGCTGCGCTTCGGCATCGGCGGCGCGCGCGAGGCGACGCAAAAAGAGGTCGCGGACCTGCTGGGCATCTCGCAGAGCTACATCAGCCGGCTCGAAAAGCGCATTATCGCGCACCTGCGTCAGGAAATGCTCAAGCAGATGCAGTGCTGAAAATATGCCAAAGCGGCGGCTCCGGTCGGAGTCGCCGCTTTGTCTGTCATTTTTTCACGCGGCACTGAATGCGCTGCACACCGCAAAAGAGCAGGAACACCACAAGATCGACCACCACGACGCTCGCGCCGGACGGCGTCTCGAGCACATAGGACAGCACCATGCCGAGCAGGAAATTCACCACTGACACCACGGCCGCGCAGATCGTGACCGAGCGGAACGTGCCGAACACGCGCATGGCCGTCAGCGCCGGGAAGATGATGAGGCTCGAGATGAGCAGCGCGCCCATCATGCGCATACCCAGCACGATCGTGACCGCCGTGAGCACCGCGAGCAGCATATTATATGCCTGCGTGTGCACGCCGGTCGCGCGCGAGAACGTCTCGTCGAACGTGACGGCGAAAATGCGCGGATAGCACAGCACGAACAGCGCCAGCACCGCCGCCGACAAAATCAGGCTCAGGCGCAGGTCGGCCGACGACAGCGACAGGATGCTGCCGAACATGTAGTTATTCACATCGGTGTTCATGCCGCTGGTCATGGACACGGTCATCACGCCAATGGCCAGTGCGCTGCTCGAGAGCAGCGCGATCGCGGCGTCGCCCTTGAGCTTTCCGTTTTGCGACAGGCGCAGCAGCAAAAACGCCGCCACGACCACGACCGGCACCGCCACGGCCAGCGGCGCGAGATTGAGCGCCGTGGCGATCGCGAGCGCGCCGAAACCGACATGGCTCAGCCCGTCGCCGATCATGGAATAGCGCTTGAGCACGAGCGACACGCCGAGCAGCGACGCACACAGCGACACGAGCACACCCACGACGAGCGCGCGCACGAGAAACGGATACGACAGCATTTCGAGGATGACTTTCATAGCTTCCGCCCTCCCAGAAACCGGCGCGCGGCATCGCTCTGCTTATACTCCGCCGCCGTGCCGAAAAAGAGCTGCTGGTGGCCCAGGTGCAGCACGTGCGTGGCGTAGCGCAGGGCGGCGTCAATGTCGTGCGTGACCATGATGACCGTGATGTCATTGCAGAGGTTCACGAGCTTGATGAGGTTATACAGTTCCCCCGTCGCCACGGGGTCGAGCCCCGTGACCGGCTCGTCGAGCAACAGGAGCTTGCGCGTGGCGCACAGGGCGCGCGCGAGCAGCACGCGCTGCTGCTGGCCGCCGGAGAGCGCCTGATAGCTGTGGTGCGCCAGATCCTCGATGCCCATGCGCTCCATGTTCTCCTGTGCGCGGGCGCGGTCGGCCCGCGAATAAAACGGGCGGCCGTGCATCTGGTTGATGCAGCCCGAGCGCACGACCTCCGCCACACTCGCGGGAAAGTCGCGCTGGAGCTGCGTCTGCTGCGGCAGATAGCCGATCTCGTTGCGCACGAGCCCGTCGCCGAGCGTGATGCTGCCCTGCTCCGGCGCCTTGAGCCCGAGCAGGCCCTTGATGAGCGTGGACTTGCCGGAGCCGTTTTCGCCGACCACGCACAGCAGATCGCCGCGCGAGACCGTGAAGTTCACGTCGCGCAGCACCGTCTGCCCGTCGTAGCCGAGACAGACGTGTTCACAAGTAATGAGTGCCATAATTAGTTCAATGCCTCCCGCAGCGCCTGCACATTGCGCTCCATGAGCTGCAGGTACGTCGCGCCGTCTGCAAATGCCTGCGCCGTCACGTTGTGACAGGTCGCAAACTCCAGTTTTTTCGCGCCCGTGGCCTCGCAGATCGTGTCGGCGAGCTTGCCGTTCGACAGCTCGATCGTGAACACGACCGGGATGCCCTCCGCGCGCACCTTGTCGATCAGAAACGCCACCGTGGCCGCCGAGGGCTCGGCCGCGTCCGCGCAGCCGGGATAGGCGGCGTAATAGTCCAGTCCATAGGCATCGGCAAAGTACCGCAGTGGGAACCGGTCAGCAAAAACCACGGTTTTTCGCGCTGCATGCTCCACTACATCCTGAAATTCCGCATCTAACTGGTTTAATTTCTCCACATAGTCCCCACACCGCTGCGCATACGCCGCCGCATGCGCGCTGTCTGCCGCAGCGAACGTATCGGCAAGCTTCTGGCAGATGCGCGCCGCGTTGCGCGGGGACGTCCAGACGTGCTCGTCCGGCTCCGCGTCATCGGCCGCATGGTCATGGTCATGCTTTTCCGTCTGCATGCCCTCAACGGTCTCCTCGTCGAGCAGCTCCACGCAGTCCATGAGCGTCACGACGCGCAGGTTCGGGTTATCGACGCCGTCAAGCACGGTCTTGACCCACGCGTCCGACTCGCCGCCGACGTAGATGAACACGTCGGCATTGCGGATGGCAATGATGTCCTTCGGCGTGGGCTCATAGGCGTGCACCTCGCAGCCGGGGCGCAGCAGCATCGTGACCGACACATCGTCCCCGCCGACCTGACGCGCAAAATCATAGGGTGCGAAGATCGTCGTGACGACGTGGAGCTTGCCGTCGTCCGAGGCCGGGTTTCGCTGCACGGTGCAGCCCGAAAACGCCGACACAGCCAGCACTATTGCCAGCAGCACACACAGGAGCTTACGCATGGCCGTCACGCTTTCTGCCGCAGGCGGCGCACGTGCCGTAGATCGTCGTGCTGCGGCCGTCGACCGTGAAGCCGGCCGCGCGCAGCAGGTCCGACTGCAGCGCATCGGACACGTCCTCGTCCAGATGGATCAGCCGCCCGCAGTCCACACACTTGAGGTGCAGGTGCGCGTCGCAGTGGCCGGGGTCCATGGCCTGATAGGCCGCGCTGCCACCGCTCTCGGGCGCGAAGCGGCGCACGGTACCCTCCTCAACCAGGCGGTCAAGCGCACGGTAGACCGTGCTGCGGCCGGGAGCTTCGTCGCCCATGGCCGCGAGCAGCTGCTCGACCGTGAACTGCTCGTCCGCGTGCGCAGACAAAAACGCCAGCAGCGCACAGCGCTGCTGCGTGTGATAACTGTTTCGCATGGTTTCGCCTCCAAATCGGGAATGAATCCCGAATTCAAGCCGTAGCATACACGCAGTTTGCCCGTCTGTCAAGGGGAAAATGTAAAAATGTAAAAAATCCCGCCGGACATTGCGTCCGGCGGGATCTTGGGTTTGGATTCAGGCGAGGGCGGCCTCCGGCTCGCCCGCATCGCCGAGCGTGTCGCTGATGAACTGCGGCACCTGCTCGCGCGGCATGTCCAGCGCGATGGCAAGCTCTCCGTGGAGCATCTCCTCGGCGCGCTTCATATAGCGCTCGTCGACGAGGCCGAGCTTCTTGCCGCGCTCGGTCATCCGGCGGCGCTTGGCGCGCACGTCCTTGATCAACTGCAGAAGATCTGCGCAGGTGTAATCCTGAATGCACTGCTGATAGTGCTCATTGAGAAAGCGGAGGTTGGAATTTTCATAGACCTGCGCGGTCATCTGCGGAATGCGGTCAATGAGCGCGAGCGCCTCCTCGCGCGTGATCACAGGCCGCATGAACACCTTGCTGTCCACGGGTGTGAACACCTTGCCCTCCCGGTAGATGGGCGCGAGCGTATAGTACTCCCGGTGCTTGTCCACACCGGAGATCTTCGGTGTACCGATCTCCTCCACGCGGCAGACGCCCTCGTTGCCATACACGATCAACTGACCAATTTCGTACATTTGAATATCCTTTCCTCAGCCAAACAAAACCAAAAACAAACAAAGCAGGGCGGCATTGCAGCCGCACTGCGGCCGCAATCCTGCCCCCTGATAGATAGTTTAGCACAAAATTTGCAAAAAGGTAAGACTTTTTTCATTTAGGGCTTGATTTTTTTGCGGAAACGGATAGAATAAACAATTTATAGAGAGAAAAAGCAGGAAAGAAAATCCGCATTTGCTACTTTGAGGGGGAAATTGGGATGCATATTGGGTGGAGCCGCATCTGGAAGGTACTGCTCGGCTGTGCCTGCGCGGTCGGGAGCATCGTCCTGCTCGCCTGCGGGCTGGTCGGCTGGGGCATCGCGGCGTTGGAGGCGGCCGTGCTGCTGCTCGCGCTGCAATACGCGCCGCGCGCGGCGCGGCTGTGGAAAACGTGGTGGTTCGTGGAGCTGGTACTCGTGCTCGCCGCCACCGTGGGGTACGCCGGCTTTGCCGCCGTGCGCACGGCGCAGGCGCCGGCATCCGCCGTCGTCATCACGACGGAGCGCGACGCGCCTCAGGCCACGCCGGTGCCGGAAACCGAAACACCGGAACCGACCGCCGCCCCGGAACCGACGTCCGCACCCGACACGGCGGAAGCAACCTGTGTCGCCAGCCGCAAAGCGAAAAAATACCACCGGCCGTCGTGCCAGTACGCCGCCAAGATCAAGGACGAGAACCTCGTGACCTTTGACAGCACCGCGCAGGCGCAGGCCGCGGGCTACGCGCCCTGCGGCGCGTGCAAGCCATAAGCAAAACCGCGCTCCCAATACACGGGAGCGCGGTTTTGCTATGAGACGTTACATGTGCAGATCCGGATACAGCGGGAAGCGCGCACACAGATCGAGCACCTGCGCACGCACGGCGGGCACGGCGGCCTCGCCCTCATCGATCAGGCGGCAGATGAGCGCGCCGATCTCGCGCATCTCGCCCTCGCCCATGCCGCGGGTCGTGACAGCCGGCGTGCCGAGACGCACACCGCTCGTGACGCGCACGGACTGCGTGTCGAACGGGATGGTGTTTTTATTGGCAGTGATGTTCGCCGCGTCGAGCAGATCCTGCATCTGCGCGCCAGTGCGGCCGCGGCTGTAGACGTCGGCCAGCATGAGGTGGTTGTCCGTGCCGCCGGAGACAAGGCGCACGCCGCCCTGCTGCAGCGTCTCGGCGAGCACGGCGGCATTTTTGACCACCTGCTGCTGATAGGCGCGGAAGGCCGGCTGCAGCGCCTCGCCGAAGCAGACCGCCTTGCCGGCGATGACGTGCATGAGCGGGCCGCCCTGCGTGCCGGGGAAAACGGCGCTGTCGATCTTTTTGGCGAGCTCGTCCCGGCAGAGGATGATCGCGCCGCGCGGGCCGCGCAGCGTCTTGTGCGTCGTGCAGGTGACGACATCGGCATACGGCACCGGGCTCGGGTGCACGCCCGCGGCGACAAGGCCGCCGATGTGCGCCATGTCGACCATCAGGTACGCGCCGACGGAATCGGCAACAGCGCGAAAGCGCGCAAAGTCGATCACGCGCGGATAGGCGCTCGCCCCGGCGATGATGAGCTTTGGCCGGACCTCCTCGGCCACACGCGCGAGCGCGTCGTAGTCGATGGTCTCGGTCTCGGGGTCCACGCCGTAAAAATGCGCCTCAAAATATTTCCCGGACAAAGACGCCTTGCTGCCGTGCGTCAGGTGCCCGCCGTGGGAGAGGTTCATGCCGAGGATGCGGTCGCCCGGCTGCAGCAGCGCCGCGTACACGGCCATGTTCGCCTGCGAGCCGGAGTGCGGCTGGACGTTGGCGTGATCGGCGCCGAAGAGCCGCGTCACGCGGTCGATGGCCAGGCGCTCGACCTCGTCGACGTAGTCGCAGCCGCCGTAATAGCGCGCGCCGGGATAGCCCTCGGCATATTTGTTCGTCAGGTGGCTGCCCACGGCCTCCATCACGGCCGGGCTCGTGAAATTCTCGGACGCGATCAGCTCCAGGTGGTCGCGTTGGCGCCCCAGCTCCCGCTCCATGGAGGCGTACAATTCTGGGTCGGCCAGCTTCAGGTGTTCATAATTCATATCGGAAACCTCCGTTTGTGTCAAAATCGCGCAACCAGTTTACCACAACTCAGACGTATTTAACAAGGGGAAAGCGCGTAAACTTATACTATCCCGATCTCGTCCGAGGTGATGCAAGTTGAACAAATGGAAGCGCATCCGCCCTTATATTGCCTTCTGCGCGATCGCGCTGGCCGTCGGCGGCGCGTCGAGCCTCGCTACCCGTGCGGGCATGGCCGGCTTTGACCTGCTGACAAAGCCGCCGGCCACCCCGCCGGACTGGCTGTTTCCCATCGCGTGGACGATCTTGTACCTGCTCATGGGCATCGCCATGGGGCTTGTCTGGCGCAGCAGCATCGGCCGCGCGCGCAAGGAGGCCACCGCGCTCTGGAGCATCCAGCTGGCTGTCAACGGCCTGTGGCCGGTGCTGTTTTTCCTGCTGGGCGCGCACGGGCCGGCGTTTTTCTGGCTCGTGGGGCTGATCGTACTCGTGCTGTTCATGATCGCGGATTTTTCCCGCCGCAATGCCGCGGCCGCGTGGCTGAGCGCGCCGTATCTGCTCTGGCTGCTGTTCGCGGCGTATCTGAACCTCGGCATCTGGCTGCTCAATCGGTAAGGTTTGGGTAAAGATCACGTCAAGAATGTGTTTGCATGGTGCGGGAGATTGTGGTACACTGCCCCCTGAGGAGGGAACTGCCCCATGAAAAAACCGCTCAAGATCATACTCATCATTCTGGCCGTCCTTGTCGGCCTGGTCGCCGCGCTGCTCATCTGGCTGACCGCCACGCAGCTGAATGTCAAGACCGAGACCGCCGTCGTGACGAACGGCGAGAACAGCACCGCCAGCTTCGCCCCGGGCGACAGCGTGTCCATCCTGACGTGGAACGTCGGCTACGCCGGACTGGGTGAAGAGTCCGATTTCTTCATGGACGGCGGCAAGCAGGTGCGCGCGCCGAGCAAGGCCATCGTAGAGAAGAACATGGACGGCATCGTCAGCACCGTGAAGGAGCTGGACGCCGACTTCACGTTCCTGCAGGAGATCGAGGCCGACCCCTCGACCCGCTCCTACGGCATTGAAGAGGCCGAACGGATGCGCACCGAGACCGGACTCGACACCGCGCACGCGCGCAACTACAAATGTGCCTTCGTGCCCTACCCCATCCCGCCGATCGGCAAGGTGAGCTCCGGCATCATGACGCTCTCGACCGCGCCCATCGCCTCGGCCGAGCGCATCGCCCTGCCGAGCCCGTTCAAGTGGCCGGTATCGGTGGCCAACCTCAAGCGCTGCCTGATGCCGGTGTATATCGACCTCGAGGGCACGGACGCTCAGCTCGTGCTCGTCAACCTCCACCTGGAGGCGTATGACGACGGCGAAGGCAAGGCCGCGCAGACCGCCGCGCTCAAATCGTTCCTCGAACAGGAATACGCCAAGGGCAACTACGTCATCGCCGGCGGCGACTTCAACCAGACGTTCCCCGGCGGGCTGGACAAGTACCCGATCAAGAACGCCGATCTCTGGACGCCCGGCACACTCGACGACAGCATGCTGCCCGATGGCTGGCACTTTGCCTACGACACGGCCACGCCGACCTGCCGCCTCGACAACCAGCCCTATGATGCCGAGAGCGACGCCACGCAGCACTACGTGATCGACGGCTTCATCCTCTCGCCGAACGTGGAGCTCACGGGCGTACAGACGCAGGACGACGGCTTCCGCTTCTCCGACCACAACCCCGTGCTGCTGAATATCCGACTCAAATAAAGCATATCAAAAAGCCCGCTTCCGACCGGAAGCGGGCTGATTTTTTATTTTGCGCGCGTGATGTGCAGCTCGCGGCAGGAATTTGGGCCGAAGAGCGCCTCCATCCCCTTTCGGTACGCGTGGAAGGCATCGCGCGGCATGAGCGCCTGCACGCACCCGGCAAAGCCGCCGCCGTGCACGCGCCACGCGCCCACACCGTCGAGCAGCGCGGCCGCGCGCGCCAGCCCGCGCTCAAGCCGGTCGTCGCCGCCCGGGGCGCGGATGTTGCGCAGCAGCTGCTCCGACGAGCGGCCGGAAGCATTCATCAGGCGCAGGTAAGCCGCAGCGTCCCGGTGCACGAGCGCGTCGCGCATCAGCGGCACACGCGCATTCTCCTCGAAAAAGTGCGCCGCGCGGTCATCGGCAAGGCCCGGCTGCCGGTGGGCATAGAAATCCGCCGGATCGACCTGCGAGAGCGTCTCGGCGCCGAAGCGCCGCGCCACGCGGCACATATTGGCCGGCAGCGCCGCATACGCCGCCGTCAGCCCCGCGTGGCTGCCGCCGGTGTCCGTCAGGCTCAGCGTAAGGCCCATGTCGGCAAACGGCGCCGCGACCGGGGCGATCTCCCCGGCGGCGAAGTCGATGTACACCGCGCCATCGAGCGCGCACGCGAGCTGATCCATGAGGCCGGACGGCTTGCCGAAGTGGCGGTTTTCCGCCTGCTGGCCGAAGCGCGCGAGCTGCTCGGGCGAGAACGCGCCGCCGTTGTAGAGCGCGTTGAAGATGCGGCCGACGAGGATCTCAAACGCGGCCGAGGACGACAGGCCGCCGCCCGGCTTGAGCGCGGAGGACGCCCACGCCTCGAAGCCGCCGACAGCACCGCCGGCGTCCAGAATGGCCGCCGCCATGCCGCGCACGAGCGCCCACGGCTTGCCATACGCGCGTGGATTCACGGCCAGATCGTCGAGCGCGACCGTGAACGGCCGGTATCCCTTCGAGTGGATGCACACGCGGCGGTCGCGCCGGCGCGTCGCACGCGCGGTGATGCCCACGTCCACGGAGGCCGCCAGCACGCGGCCGAGCTGATGATCGGTATGGTTCCCGGCCAGCTCCGTGCGGCCGGGGGCAAAGAATCGCTGCATGATCTTCCTCCGAAAAAAGCCGGCAGGCGTTCTGCCTGCCGGCTCCCGTGCAAAAAACTCAGTGCTTGCGCGCGAGCACCCGCTCGATGCCGCGCACGACACCGGCTGCATCCACGCCGTACTTGGCGAGCAGGTCGGTGTACTTGCCGGTCTCGGTGAACGTATCGGGGATGCCGACAAACTCCGTCGGCGCGGCCGCGCCGCCCCAGGCGAGCACTTCCGCCACGGCGCTGCCGAGGCCGCCGTAAATGTTGTGCTCCTCAGCGGTGACGATGGCGCCGGTCTCCTGCGCGCAGCGCAGGATAAGCTCGCGGTCGATGGGCTTGATGGAGTACATGTCCACCACGCGCACGGACACGCCGCGCGCGGCCATCTGCTCGGCCGCCTCGAGCGCCTTGTGCACGAGGATGCCGCAGGCGATGACGGTCACGTCCGTGCCGTCGCGCACGATGGCGCCCTTGCCGCACTCGAACTTCGTGTTCTCGTCATACAGATCCGGGTACACGTCGCGCGACAGGCGCAGGTACATCGGGCCGCAGGTGTCGACGGCATACTTCGTCGCCCAGCGGGTGCTGGTCGCGTCCGACGGGACGAGCACGGTCATGTTCGGCAGCGCGCGCATGACGGCGATATCTTCGGTGGCGTGATGCGTCGCACCGTCGAGCGCGTCGGACATGCCGCAGTAGGCGCCGCCGAACTTCACGTTCAGGTTGCCGTAGCACACCTGCGCGCGTGCGGAGATGAGGCCCAGCGTGGTCAGAAAAACGGTGAATGTGTTCACGAACGGGATCTTGCCGGTCGTGGCGAGGCCCGCCGCCGTGGCAACCATGTCAGACTCGGCGATGCCCATATTGAAGTGGCGCTCGGGATGCGCCTTGCCGAAAATGCCGCTCTTGGTGGAACCGGACAGGTCAGCATCGAGCACGACAATGTTCTCATTGGTGTCGCCGAGCTCGGCGAGCACGGTGCCGTAAACTTCACGAATGGACTTTCCCATCACACGTTACCTCCCAGTTCCTGCATTGCCTGCGCGAATTCGGCGTCCGGAATGGCCTTGCCGTGCCAGGCGGACTTGCCCTCCATGAAGGACACGCCCTTGCCCTTGATCGTATCGGCGAGGATCACGGTCGGCACGCCCTTGCAGGCGGCGGCCGCGTCGAGCGCAGCGTCGAGCGCCGCCAGATCGTGCCCGTCGCAGCGCAGCACGTTCCAGCCGAAGGCCTTCCACTTGCCGGGCAGGTCGCGCAGCGGCATGATCTCGTCGGTCGTGCCGTCGAGCTGCACCTTGTTCCAGTCGACGATGGCGGTGAGGTTGTCGAGGCCGAACTTCACAGCCGAGGCGGCCGCCTCCCAGACGGCGCCCTCATCGAGCTCGCCGTCACCGAGCACGGCGTACACGCGCGCATCGGAATGGTTCAGTTTCAGGCCGAGGGCCATGCCCTGCGCGGCAGCCAGGCCGATGCCCAGCGGGCCGGACGGCATATCCACGCCAGGCGTGCGCATGCACGGGTGGCCCTGCAGGGGGCTGCCGATCCGGCGCAGGGTGTTCATGCTCTCGGGGGGCAGAAAGCCCTTACCGATCAGGTTGCGGTAGAGCATGGGCGCGGCATGGCCCTTGCAGAGCACGAGCCGGTCACGATCCGGATCGTCGGGGTGCGCGGCGTCCACATGCATGCGCTGCTGATACAACAGCGTGAGGATCTCACAAACGGACAGGCTGCCGCCCGGGTGGCCGGACTGCGCGCCGTGGATGGCGGTGAGTACGTCGATCCGATACTGCCGGCAAAGCTCCTGGAGCTCGGCCGTGCGTTCCGGGGTCAAAGACATGGTGGTTTGTCCTCCTGTTTGATGTTACTTAATAAAGATACAACGCACGTTTTTTGATGTCAACGGCGCGAGCCGATTTTTCGCGCGTTTTCCCTTGTTAATTTTATAATCGTTGCTTTACCGGGCGACAATCGTTATAATTAAAGAGAATATATTTATTGTCTGCATCCCCGCAGACCATTCAGGAGGCGAGGTCAATGGACCCCAACAAAGCGCTCAACATGACTATGCTCTGCGATTTCTATGAGCTGACGATGGGCAACGGTTATCTGGAGCACGGCATGCAGGACCGCATCACGTATTTTGATGTGTTCTTCCGCAGCGTGCCGGACGACGGCGGCTACGCCATCGCCGCCGGTCTCGAGCAGATCATCGACTACATCGAGAACCTGCACTTTACCGACGAGGACATTGCCTATCTGCGCGGCCGGAAGCTGTTCAGCGAGGCATTTCTGGACTATCTGAAAAACTTCCGCTTCACCGGCGACATCTGGGCCGTGCCGGAGGGCACGCCCGTGTTCCCGCGCGAGCCACTCATCACGGTGCGCGCGCCCGCCATCCAGGCGCAGCTCGTGGAGACGTATCTGCTGCTGCAGATCAACCACCAGAGTCTGATCGCCACGAAGGCCAGCCGCATCTGCCGCGCGGCACAGGGCCGCACGGTGCTCGAGTTCGGCTCCCGCCGCGCACAGGGCGCGGACGGTGCGATCCTCGGCGCGCGCGCTGCCTACATCGGCGGCTGCGCCGGCACCGCCTGCACGATCTCGGACGAGGTATACGGCGTGTACGCCGGCGGCACGATGGCGCACTCCTGGGTGCAGATGTTCGACTCCGAGCTCGACGCCTTCCGCGCCTACTGCCAGACGTACCCAGACAACGCCACCCTGCTCGTGGACACCTACAACAGCCTGCAGTCCGGCGTGCCGAACGCCATCCGCGCGTTCAACGAGGTGCTGCGGCCGAAGGGCATCACGCACTGCGGCATCCGCTTCGACTCCGGCGACATCGCCTACCTGACGAAGAAGGCGCGCAAAATGCTCGACGACGCCGGCTGGCCCGACTGCAAGATCACCGTGTCCAACGCGCTCGATGAGCGCCTGATCGCGGGGCTGCTGCGCCAGGGCGCGCAGATCGACAGCTTCGGCGTGGGCGAGCGGCTCATCACCGCGCGCAGCGAGCCGGTGTTCGGCGGCGTATACAAGCTCGCGGCCATCGAGGACGAGAACGGCAACATCATCCCGAAGATCAAGATCAGCGAGAACGTCGGCAAGATCACCAACCCCCACTTTAAAAAGGTCTACCGCTTTTACAGCAAGGACTCCGGCATGGCCGAGGCGGACTACATCTGCCTGCACGACGAGGTCGTGGACGACACGCAGCCGCTCGAGATCTGCGACCCCGACGCGACGTGGAAGAAGAAGGTGCTCACCGGCTTCACAGCGCGCGAGCTGCTCGTGCCCGTCTTCCGCGGCGGCGAGCTCGTGTACCAAAAGCCCTCGCTCGACGAGATCCGCACCTACTGCGCCGGGCAGCTTGCGACCCTGTGGCCGGAGGTGCTGCGCTTTGACTACCCGCACAACTACTACGTCGACCTGTCGGAAAAGCTGCTGAAGATCAAGCTCGACCTGCTCAACGCCGGCGGAAAGTCGCAGGGCTGAGCCGTGGAAGCTGCTGCCCGCCGTCAGGCCATTCTCGACCGGCTTCGGACGGCCGACCGGCCCGTGAGCGCGTCGAGCCTTGCCGCCGAGCTGAATGTCAGCCGCCAGATCATCGTGGGCGACATTGCGCTCCTGCGCGCCGGCGGTGCCGAGATCTCCGCCACCCCGCGCGGCTACGTGCTGCCGCGGGCAACGGACGGCATCACGCGCACGATCGCCTGCCGCCACACGCTCGAGCAGACCGGGACCGAGCTCGACATCCTCGTCGACAACGGCTGCACCGTGCTCGATGTCATCGTCGAGCACCCGGTCTACGGCCAGCTCACCGGCCAGCTCCAGATCAGCAGCCGCTACGATGTGCAGCAGTTTCTCGCGCGCGTGCAGGCGCACGACGCCGCCCCGCTGAGCATGCTCACCGGCGGCATCCATCTGCACACGCTGCGCTGCCCGGACGAGGCCGCGTGCGAGCGCGCCTGCGCCGCGCTGAAAGCGGCCGGCCTGCTGCTGGACGATTGACAGAAGTTTAATTTAGTTGACAAGTGCACAGGAAGACTTTATAGTATGCTTTACAGGTGTCATGACACCTGTAAAGCATACTTATTTTCTGGAGGAATGCACTATGCAGCGGTTCCGGGACTTTCTGAAGCGAAAGGATATTGAGATCTCTCTGCGGCGCTACGGTATCGACGCGCTCGGCGCGATGGCACAGGGCCTGTTCTGCTCACTGCTGATCGGCACGATCCTCAACACGCTCGGTCAGCAGTTCCACATCGGTTTTCTCAACGCGATCATCTTCACCCTCGGCAAGGGCGACGCCGCGGTCGGCTACACGATCGGCGGGTGCGCATCGCTCATGGTCGGCCCGGCGATGGCAGTGGCCATCGGCTATGCGCTGCACGCGCCGGCGATGGTGCTGTTCTCGCTCGTCCCGGTCGGCTATGCGACCAACGCCATGGGCGGCGCCGGCGGCCCGCTGGCCGTGCTCGTGACGGCGATCATCGCGGCCGAGTTCGGCAAGGCCGTGAGCAAGGAGACGAAGGTGGATATCCTCGTCACGCCCATCGTCACGATCCTCGTCGGCATCGGGCTGGCCATGCTCGTGGCCGCGCCCATCGGTAAGGCGGCCAACTGGGTCGGCACGCTCATCATGTGGGCGACCGAGCAGCAGCCGTTCGTCATGGGCATCCTCGTGTCGGTCATCGTGGGCATCGCGCTCACGCTGCCGATCTCGTCGGCCGCCATCTGCGCGGCGCTCTCGCTCACGGGGCTCGCGGGCGGCGCGGCCGTGGCCGGCTGCTGCGCGAATATGGTGGGCTTCGCCGTGCTGAGCTTCCGCGAAAACGGCTGGGGCGGCCTGGTCAGCCAGGGACTCGGCACGAGCATGCTGCAGATGGGCAACATCGTGCGCAACCCGAAGATCTGGATCCCCGCCATCGTGACGTCGGCCATCACGGGCCCGATCGCCACGTGCGTCTTTAAGCTGCAGATGAACGGCGCGGCCGTCAACTCCGGCATGGGCACGTGCGGCCTGTGCGGCCCGATCGGTGTGTGGACCGGCTGGGTCGCACCGAGCGAGGCCGCCGTCGCCAACGGCGCCGTGGCCATCCAGCCCGGAGCGATGGACTGGATCGGGCTCGTGATGGTCTGCTTTGTGCTCCCGGCCGTGATCTGCTGGGCGATCGGTCTGCTGTGCCGCCGCCTCGGCTGGATCCGCGAGGGTGACCTGAAGCTGGACTAAATCCCCGTACATACAAAACCCCGCACAGGACGGTGTCCCGTGCGGGGTTTTCTTTACATCCCAAAGAGCCGAATGCCCTTGACGAGCATCGACAGCCCCAGCGTCACGACCAGCACGGCGCTGCCCTTGACGATGTACTTCATCCAGCCGCGCGGCAGAAACGACTGCAGCGCGCCGAAGAGGAACAGCAGCGGCACCGTGCCGAGCGAGAACACCAGCATCACGAGCGCGCCGCGCACCGCGCTGCCGCTGCTCATGGCGTAGAGCCACATGGCGCTGAGCGCGCCGCACGGCATGACGCCCGTGAGCAGGCCGATGATAAGCGGCTGCCCCGCAAAGCGGCGGCGCGTGCGTGCATTCAGGCTGCAGGCGCCGGGCAGCTCCGTCTCTGACGGACGCAGGCCCGGCAGAATGCCCGCCATGCGCAGACCGATGAGCAGCACGAGCGCGCCCGCGACGGTAAAGACCATGCTCTTGATGTTCGGCGTGTAGGTGATGACCGCGCCGAGCGCGCCGCAGACGGTGCCGACCGCCGTGTACGACACGACGCGCCCGCCATTGTACGCAGCCGAGGCGATGAGCCCGCGCTTGCTGCGGCCGGTCACACCGTGCGCATCCGTCGTCTGCGCGAGCAGAATGCCGCCGCACATGCCGATGCAGTGCGTGCTCGTGAGCAGGCCGACGAGAAACACGAGGCCGAGCGAAGCATTCTCGGCAAGCGCCGGGACCTGCACGAGCATGAGCAGCTTCGGCAGCCCCCAGTAGAGCACGCCTACGAGCGCAAGGCAGATCAGGTCGACCGTCACGCCGCCCATGCCGTGCGCGCCCGGCGGATAGCCGGCATTCGTGAGCACCTGCCGCAGCGTGTCCTCCGTGACGATGTTCGGATCATACGTGATCGTCACGCGGCCGCGCCAGTAGTGCGCCTGTGCGGAGACGACGCCGCGCGTGTGCAGCAGCGCATCCGCGATGGCGTCCTCGCACGCCCGGCAGATCATGCCGGACACATTCAGCTCCAGAACCGTGGTCGTCATGGCCGCTCCCTCTTCGTTTCTTTCCCGCGCAGCGCACACAGCAGCACGCCGCCGGATGCACCGCACGCAAGCACCGCCGCCGCGGCCGGGCCGATCACCCCGCACGCAGCCAGCGGCAGACACACGGCATGATACGCCAGCAGCAGCCAGATGCACCGGCGCACGGTGCGCGCCGTCCGCGCGGCCGACGCCTCCGCGCCGCACGTGAGCAGCTCGCCCCGCTCGGCCGCTCGGCCGATCTCTGCCGGCGCGGCGACACCCGCGGCCTGCCCGGCCGCGCCGGGACACGCGGCGGCCAGCACAGCGCACGTACAGGTCAGCGCGCGGGCCAGATCGCCCGGCTGCCGCCAGAAAAGCCATACGGCGCCAACGCCGATCGCCAAAAGGACGAGCAGCGCGGTGAGGCGTGATGCCGCCCGCTCGAGCCGCACCTGCTCCGGTGTGCGCACGGTCTGTGCGCGCTGCAGGGCTGCGATCGTCCGCTGCAGCGCCGTCGCGTCGCCGATCGCCGTGGGCGTGATGAATGCGCTGCCCGCGCGGTTGAGCGTGCCGGCCAGAACTGCGTCCCCCACCGCCTTTTCCGCCGGCCGGGCTGCGCCCGTGAGGGCGGATGCATCGACTGTGCAGGTGCCGGAGCACACGACGCCGTCGACCGGGACACGCTCGCCCGGCAGAACGCGCACCACGTCGCGCGGCGTGAGCGCGTCGGCGTCCACCTGCGTCCCCACGCCGTCCCGCACGACAGTCGCCGTGCGCGGGCGCAGATGCCGCAGCCGCCGCACCGGTGCGTGAAGCGCGCCGCGCACCAGCTGCGCCGCGTACTTCCCCGCCAGCAGCGCGCAGACGATGCCGCACGGCGCGGGAAAGCACGGCCGGGGAAAGACCTATCTCTATCCGCACAGCTTTGAAAACCATTACGTCGAACAGCAGTATTTGCCGGACGCTTTGAAGGACGTCACCTATTACCAATATGGGCCGAATAAGCTCGAACAGGCAAACAAACGCTATTGGGACGAAATCAAGCGCAAAAGGCCGCCGGATGAACAGACGAAATGATTTTTTCTGAAAAACGTCTGAGGTGATTATATGAAAAAAGTATCAAAAATCCTCTCGTTTTTATTGGCGCTAAGCTTCCTTTTCCTGTTGGCGGCTTGTGGTAATGACAACAAAGAAAAGGGTGAAGATCACTCTATATA
>OJKI01000303.1_pt1 | contig 20227 bp, 17 predicted proteins | sample 1596431 | NCBI WGS metagenome assembly OJKI01 (sample SAMEA4350165, study PRJEB24818) | metagenome | biome: human; feature: gut; material: faeces | place: Denmark | collected 2013-09 | reverse complement strand
GGTGCCAAAACGGTGCCAAGAAATCAGGCAAATCAAAATAGGTGGTGCAATTCAGCCGTTTTTCACTGTATTTTGGAGAGAAAACCATAAAAAATATGAGATAAAACGGGATTAAAGTATCGTGAAGATGGACGTACTGTAGGATCAGGACGTGTTGCTACAATCATCGAGTAATACAATCTGAATATAGATTTGTTATCGCAAGATAACGTTGTGTCCAAACGTAAGATACCCCGGAACCGCAAGGTTTCCGGGGTTTTTCTGTTGCCTGGAAATATATAAAAAGAGCAGAAAAAAATAACGAATAGTATAGAAAAACGGTTGCCGGGAGAGAGTCCTGACAACCGTTTGTGATAACAGAATGATAACAAAATATATAATTTTGGCTTTTTAATACCAAGCAGACATTCCTTCTTTTAAAATTTTCCCGGAATTATAGCTTTCTATGATTTTACTGATAGCATGATCTGCAAAAAAAGTTTTTGTAAACTCAATTGTTGCTGAAGGCCATTCATCTTCCGTTAAAAGTGGAAGTCCTTCTTCTTCTCTCATGTCATTAACTGAATTTCTGAGTTCATTTTGTTCATCTACAGTAACAATATGAGAAAAATCATTATGTGCCATTTTCTGAATTTCTACAGTTTCATTCAATTTATCAATTAGTATGATCCCATGCATCTCATCTTCATGACCATCTGGAAAATACCAATAAATAAGATATTGTTCTGTTTCTTCTACTAATCTGAAAGTAACCATTTTGTCACACTTTCTATAAATGTCAAAATTAAGTTAGATCATAAACTCTGACAGTATTGCCTTCAGTGCCCTTCTTAACGATGGTATGACAACCTATCGTAGTTCCCATAGCACGCAGTTTCCATTCTTCCTGGGTAGCGTTCAGCTTATCCAGTTCTTCCTGTCTTTTCTCTGCATCTTCAATAGATAATATTTCAGCTTTTTCCTTTTCATAGATATTTTTAAATTGACACCATTTCTTGAAAAAGTCCTGCATTGTAGGATTATCGAATGTTAGCGCAATCTTCTGATCAGGTGTTTCAGCAAGTGAGAGGTTCACTGAATCATCAATAGAAAACAACAGAGAGAGTACATCTCCGACTGTTTCAATATTAAAATCCAGAAAAACACTTACATTTAATCCCAGTGCAGTTGCAATCTTTTCTAACTGATCCGGTTTCGGATTCCGGATTCCCAGTTCATATTTTCTGATTGTTCCTACGTTAATGCCGGACAGCTCGGCTAACTGTATCTGACTGTATCCTCTAAATTCCCGGTATGCCCGAATTTTTTTACCTACCATAATGCTGCCTCCTTAATAATATTTGTGATTCTATTCTAGCACAAAAGTGAATGATGCGAAAGAGGTTGATTTTCGAGGATTTCAAAAATACAGGATGGAATGGAAAAAATAAATTCGCAAATGTTTATTGACAAATTCACAAAAGTGAATTATTATAAGAAAACAACGAAAGAGTCACAAAAGTGACTGGAAAGGAGGACGCTATGAGAACTAATTATATAATGACTGTTGATGATGTCATGGAAGAATTAGGCGTGAAACGCAGTAAAGCATATTCCATTCTGAAGCAGCTTAATGATGAACTGGCAAAGGAAGGATATGTGGCAGTTCGTGGAAAGATTCCACGTCCCTACTGGGAAACAAAATTTTATGGATGCTCTCAGAGAGCAGTATGAAGGAGGTTTTAAGATGTCAGCTTACAAAGACAAAACACAGGGAACCTGGTATGTGAGCTTCCGCTATATTGACTGGACAGGTAAGAAAACGCAGAAGCTGAAAAGAGGGTTCAAGACAAAGAAAGAAGCATTGAATTATGAAAAGGAATTCATAAGAAAGACTGCGGCGGATATGAAAATGGAGATGAACAGTTTTACTCAAGTCTATTTTGAAGATAAAAAGAATGAACTGAAAGAAAATTCAATCCGTAATAAGCAGCACATGATGAACAAGCATATTGTTCCATATTTTGGAACAAGAAAAATGAATGAAATTACACCGGCAGAGATTATCCAGTGGCAGAATGCCATTCAGGAAAAAGGATACAGCAAGACTTATGAGCGTATGATCCAGAATCAGTTAAATACACTGTTTAATCATGCACAGAAAATTTACAATCTGAAGGAAAATCCATGTAAGAAAGTAAAAAAGATAGGGAAATCGGATGCAAATAAGCTGGAGTTCTGGACGAAAGCAGAATATGACAGATTTATCGCCGGGATTGAGCCGGGGAGTGAAGATTATCTGATATTTGAAATTCTGTTCTGGACAGGAATTAGGGAAGGAGAGCTTCTAGCATTGAGTCTTTCGGATTTTGATATGAGTGGAAATCTTTTGCATATCAATAAGACTTATAACCGCATCAGGAAAAGAGATGTGATTGATACTCCAAAAACAGAAAATTCAGTCCGTACCATTGATATTCCTAATTTTCTTAAAGAAGAGGTGCAGGAGTATGCGAAGAAGCATTATGGCTTTCCGGAAAATCAGCGGTTATTTCCGATTGTGGCGAGAACACTGCAGAAACGGCTCAAGAAGTATGAAGCATTGACTGGTGTAAAATCAATCAGAGTGCATGATATCCGTCACAGCCATGTAGCATATCTGATTTATCAGGGTGTAGAGCCACTGATCATCAAGGAAAGACTGGGGCACAAAGATATTCAGATGACGTTAAACACTTATGGTCACCTGTATCCGTCACAGCAAAAAAAGGTAGCTGAGATGTTGGACAACAAACGTTAAATATGGAGGAAAAGACACATGAAAACAAAGAAAGTAGTCAGAAAAATATTTGATACGCTCAATTATAGTAAGAAGCTGAAGATAAGTTCCATTTTACCGGATCGAGATTCGGATTATGCGATTCTTCTTGAATTAGAGGATGGAAGCAAATTTGAAATTATCATTATCCCAACAAGGAGATTCGTATAAGGAGTGGAACTATGGCTACTAACAGACAAAAAGAAAAAGCCCAGACAAAATATCTGAGCAAGTTCTCTGATAATCAGATTCACTGATATATCATCTTGGCAGATTCAGTATATCACGAATTGAACGATACAACAATTCCCGAATATCTGTTCATCAGAGGCTTGCCCGGAAGGGCAGGAGGTGATGCACATGCAAAAAATTGAAAATAAAATGGTACAGAAAAGGATGGAACCGGAATTGAAACTTATCAACATGGATACGGTGGAAGTGGAGCAGATTGAATGGCTGCTTTATCCATTTATTCCCTATGGAAAAGTAACAATTATACAGGGAGATCCGGGAGAAGGAAAGACGAGAATGGTGCTTCAGATTATTGCAAAACTGACCAGAGGAGAGTCTATTCTTCCAGTTGATTCAACAAAAGATAAAAGGACAGATATTGATAGTGAAAGCGATATGGTAGATGCAGAAAATATTAAAAACAATGTGTCAACACAGCATTTGGAGACACCAGTAAATGTAATCTACCAGACAGCAGAAGATGGTCTTGGAGATACGATAAAACCGAGATTACTTGCTGCAGGTGCAGACTGCACAAAGGTTATGGTCATCGATGACAGTGAGCAACCGCTGACGATGGCAGATGTCCGGTTGGAAGAAGCACTTGTGCAGACAAAAGCCAGATTGGTTGTGCTTGACCCGATTCAGGGATTCCTTGGCTCAGAGGTGGATATGCACAGGGCTAATGAAATCCGTCCTTTGATGAAACGTATAGCAGTCTTGGCAGAAAAATATCATTGTGCGATTATTCTGATTGGACACATGAACAAGAACAGTAACGGAAAATCTTCTTACCGGGGACTTGGTTCTATTGATTTCCAGGCAGCTGCAAGAAGCGTTTTGATTGTCGGACGTATTAAGGATGAACCAGAAGTAAGAGTTGTGTGCCATACAAAAAGTTCCCTGGCACCGGAAGGCAAAGCTATTGCATTCCGTCTGGATAAAAACAACGGATTTGAATGGATTGGGGAATACGATATTAGTGCAGATGAACTGCTCAATGGAGAGGGAAAGGGACAGAAAACCCGGAAAGCAAAAGAATTTCTGCTTGAGATACTGGCTGATGGAGGTATGGCACAAAAGAAAATTGAGGAAGAAGCAGAAAAACTGGGAATTAAAAAGAAAACACTGAGAAATGCAAAAATGGAACTGGGAATAGATTCCGTAAAACGTGGAAATCAGTGGTATTGGATGTTGTCAGAGTAGAAAAGGAAGATGGCAAGATGACCATATTTTAAGAATAGGGCATCTTGCCACCTTGAAAGGAGATCAGATGAAAAATAGAAATGTGCAGATTCCATATGAGTTATTCTTTCAGATTTTGCAATATTTTTTGATGGAGAATTACGAGGGCGAAGAAAGAATAAGGAAAGGATTAGAAAAGAAACTGAATGCAATGGTAGATCGGGAGCTATACAGCAAGTACAAAACAGCACCAACAGAGGAAGAAAGAGAAAAGTCCAGGCAGGAATACCTGGAAAGGAAGGGAATACCGGAAAACTTTCGTTGGTAGAGATTCTTGCTGATCACTTTATAACAGGAGCGTGTTACGCACCTGTAAATATCAGACAAGGCGAAAGCCGGTAAGATACAGACGAGAGGTTATAGATTACCCGATTATTTATAGGTAAATTATAGGTTGCGAAAGGGAGCCCTGAATCAGGGCGTCCTTACAGTAGGACAATAGAAAGGAGCATACAGCAATGAGAGAAGGAAGATTAGGTTATAACAGCAGTAATGACAGATATGGTTTATTGTCATCAGATTTATGGATTGATACAGGATTTCATTGTGGGGAATGTCTGGAAGTACTGATTGATGATCAGTGGGTTCAGACCAGAATGGAGATGAATCCGGCAAGGGAATGGTATCTGGTAGGAACACCGTACTGCGGAGATTTGGAATATATCTGGGCGAGAATACCGGAATAGGATATGCGGATACATACCGCAGGAGAAATAGCCCCCGGCAGGGCGCAAGGGTACTTTTGATGGACGGTACGGCTGTCGAAAGTGCTTTTGCGTTACTTTTGACAAAAGTAACAAAACCGCCGTATCCGGCGAAGATTTCTTATAATCGCCATAATTGGCGGAAATACAAATTATGTGCCATATCTGGCACGCTTTTTAGAAGGAGAGGTGAGGAGCATAATGATGAGAAGAACGATCAGCGGCATGATTGGAGCTGGATCGCTGGCTCATAACAGACGGGATTTTGTAGCTGAAAATGTAGACCCGGACAGAGTACACCTGAATATCTGTTATCAGAATGAAAATCTGAAAGAAGTATATAAAGAGTTGTTTGATGATTCTGTGGAACGGTACAATGTGGGAAAAAGAAAGGACCGGCAGATTACAAATTACTATGAAAAAATTCGTCAAGGAAAGCAGGAAAAGCTGTTCCATGAAGTGATTTTCCAGATTGGAAATCGTGAAGATATGGCGGTAGGGACGACAGAAGGAGACCTGGCGGTAAAAGTACTGGATGAGTATGTAAAGAATTTTCAGCAACGAAATCCAACACTTCATGTATTTAGCTGTTATCTGCACCAGGATGAAGCTACACCGCATCTGCATATTGATTTTGTCCCTTATGTAACTGGTTGGAAAGGGAAAGGAATGGATACCAGGGTTTCACTGAAGCAGGCATTAAAAAGCCTGGGATTTCAAGGCGGGAACAAACACGATACAGAGTTGAATCAGTGGATTAACCATGAAAAAGAATTGCTTGCAGAGATTGCACGACAGCATGAAATTGAATGGGAGCAGAAAGGGACACATGAGGAACATCTGGATATTTATAATTTTAAGAAGAAAGAACGTAAAAAAGAAGTACAGGCACTGGAACAGGAGAAAGAATATCTCACTGCTGAGAATGAAGGACTGACTGCACAGATTGCGGAAGCAAGAGCTGATATCCAGCTTTTAAAAGATGATAAGGAGCAGGCAGTTAAAGATAAAGAGGAAGCTGAGAAGCGTGCGGAAAAAGCTGAGAAAGATCTGCACAATCTGGAAGAACGTAGAGAGCGGTTACAACCGGTAATGGATAATGTCAGCAAAGAAATAAAGGAATATGGGACAGTAAAGACTTTACTTCCGGAAGCTGGTGCATTAGAACGTGCAGCAACTTACCGGGATAAAAAAATAAAACCACTGTTTACCCAAATGAAAAATAAAATTGCTGCAATGGCTGCCCAGGTCAAAGAACTTACAAAAGAAGTAGAAAATTGGAAACACAAATATCAGGAAATCAAGCAGGCATATAACCGAGTGCAGAGAGCGTTAGATACAGTGCGTGAAGAAAAACAGCAGTTATCTGAGGAAAAACAAGAATTGCAGGGTGTTTCCGACAGATATGACCGGGTAGTGCGTGTTCTTGGGGAAAATGTTGTAGAGGATGCGGTACAGCAAGATATACGAGAGCAGAAAGCGTTAGAAGAAAAAAGACAAATGGAGCAAATGCCCAAAGGAAGTATTCACGAAAGATTGGCCTGGGGTGCCCGAAAGAGTGAAATGGAGAATCAACAGCGTAAGAAAAATAAAACACAAAACAGAGGAATGGAGAGATAAGACGATGAAAAAGCACATTTATGATGAAAGCAATGGATTAAGCTACACACTGCATGGAGACTATTACCTGCCGGATTTGGCAGTGAATGAGGAAGAACCGACATATGGTAAATATGGAATGCTGCGTAAGCAGTTCCTGAAAGAGCATAGACCGGCACGATATCAGTATTTATTGATGACTGGGGAGCTGATGGCACACTTGAATCGAGTTGATCAGGAAGCTAGAGAACTGGTGGAAATTCTGATGAAGCAGATGAAGGAAAAACAGGAAGTGACGGAACAACTGAAAATGCAGGATCAGATGAAATGGGTTGGAATAATGAACAATATTAAAGCCTGTGCAGAAGAAATTGTGTTGAAAGAAATTATATATTTGTAATGAATAAGAGATCTCTGTTCAAATGTTTAGCGATATTTGATATTTGAATGGAGATTTTTTATAGACAAATAAATATGGCAGAAGTATAATGAGCAAAAAGAAAGGGGAGATTCTTATAAGAGAAGCACCAGAAAAATTCAAATTGGAAGACACAACAATATGGTCCTTTCCAGAAAGAGGAAGTTGGGCTACACATTCGGGAAAATATCGAGGAAATTGGTCCCCATACATTCCCAGAAACCTTATTTTACGTTATTCAAAGAAAAATGATTGGATACTAGATCAATTCTTGGGCAGCGGTACAACATTGATAGAAGCAAAGTTATTAGGAAGAAATGCTATTGGTGTTGATATAAATTCCGAAGCCATCAAACTATCTAACACAAATCTTAATTTTACTTGTCAAGAAAGTTCAAAAATTTTCACAAAACAAGGAAATGCAACTGAATTATCATTTATAAAAGATGAGAGCATAAACCTTATCTGTACACATCCACCATACGCAGATATTATACGATACAGCAAGAAAATTCCGGGAGATATTTCACACTTAAAATATGAGGAATTTTTAAAGGCATTGGAGCAAGTCGCAAGAGAAGCATATAGAGTGTTAAAAAATCAAGGGATATGTGCATTTATGATCGGAGACATACGGAGAGCAGGTTATGTGTTGCCGCTAGGAATGAATTCTATGCAGAAATTTGTTGATGCAGGATTTAAGCTTAAGGAAATTGTTATAAAAGAACAGCATAATTGTCGATCGGCTGACTATTGGGAAGGAAAAGAAAGAAGCTTCTTAATGTTGGCACATGAGTATATTTTTATATTGAAAAAAACAGACGACTATAAATCATAAATATATCGAAAACAAGAACGAATGTTTGCGCAAAAGTATGCGATCGCTGAAATTAATGTTGATACTGCTGAAGTTGCATGATAGAATAACGACATAGCAATATTTTAGAAAAATGAGTTTGAGGTTAAAATATGGCAGTTAGTTATAAAAAATTGTGGAAATTACTTATTGATAGAGATATGAAAAAGAAGGATTTATGTGCGGCTGCAGGTATTAGTCATGCTTCGGTAGCGAAACTTGGAAAAAATGAAAATGTTACTACAGATGTGTTGGTGAAAATTTGCACTGCTTTAAAATGTGATATCAGTGATATTATGGAAATAATAGAGATTGAAGGGGAAAAGGCGTGATGGAACAAGTTTTAAAGAAAGAAAAACAGATACAGGCAAAGCCGATCATGAAATGGGCTGGTGGAAAGACTCAGATGTTAGGGGATATCATGCCTAAAATTCCTCAAAAATATGGGAAGTACATAGAGCCATTTATTGGCGGTGGTGCGTTGTTTTTTGCATTAAGTCCGGATAAAGCAATAATTGCAGATAGTAATCCAGAACTGATCAATATGTATCGTCAGGTTGCGGATAATGTAGAAGTTGTTATTTCATATTTGAAAAAATATAAAAATACAAAAGAAGACTTTTATGAAGTACGTTCATTAGATTGGCTTAAATTAAAAAAGGAAGAAGCTGCAGCAAGAACTCTTTATTTGAATAAGACATGTTTTAACGGATTGTATCGTGTTAATAAGAAAGGTCAATTTAATGTTCCTTTTGGTAAATATAAATCTCCTAATTTTTGCGATGAAGAAACTTTATACGCTGCTTCAGAAGTGCTGAAAAAGGCAACTATAACATGCGGAGATTATCTTTCAGTATTGAAAGAATATGCAGAACCAGGAGATTTTGTCTTTTTAGATCCTCCATATTTGCCTATATCAGAATATTCGGATTTTAAGCGGTATACGAAAGAACAATTTTATGAAGAAGATCATATAGAATTAGCGAAGGAAGTCAAAAGATTACAGGAATTAGGCTGCCATGTAATATTGACAAATTCCAATCATCCATTGGTTCATGAATTGTATGCTGATTATAAGATTGAGGTTGTTCAGACAAAAAGGTATATCTCTTGTAATGGTAGTAAACGGAAAGGCGAAGATATTATAGTAGATATTTTGCCAAAACAGAAAACTATGTTAAAAATAGTTCCGAAACCTTTGCCTGAACAGGTAATGAAATATCCGGCAACTAGATATATGGGTTCAAAAAGCAAATTATTGCCACAAATTTGGGCGGTGGCTTCACAATTTGATTTTGATACGGTAGTAGATTTGTTTTCTGGATCTGGAATTGTTGGCTATATGTTTAAAACGCAGGGAAAAACTGTGATTAGCAATGATTATATGGCAATGTCAGCAACCTTTACTAAAGCAATGGTGGAAAATAATAGTGTTGTATTATCATTGGACGAGGCAAGAAAGTTATTAATTGAAAAAAAAGAGTCTGATCATTTTGTAGAAGATACCTTTCAAGGTTTATATTATAAGGACGAAGAGAATAAGTTAATAGATATTTTGCGAACGAATATTGCTGGTATTAGAGATCAATATAAGAAAGCAATTGCAATGACAGCGTTGATTAGAGCCTGTACGAAGAAAAGACCGAGAGGAATTTTTACATATACTGGAGATCGATATAATGATGGAAGAAAGGATTTGCAGAAATCTTTAGAACAGCAATTTCTGGAAGCTGTGGAAAGTATCAATAATGCAATTTTTGATAATGGATGTGAAAATAAATCTAAACATGGAGATGCAATGGAAGTAAAAATTAAACATCCGGATTTAGTATATATTGATCCACCGTATTATTCTCCATTGTCAGACAATGAATATGTTCGTAGATATCATTTTGTTGAAGGGTTGGCACGAGATTGGAAAGGTGTGGAAATACAGGAAAATACGATAACAAAGAAATTTAAATCATATCCTACACCGTTTTCAACTAGAAAAGGTGCTGCAGATGCATTTGATAAGTTGTTTAAAAAGTTTTCGAATAGTATTTTGATTGTATCTTATTCCTCAAACAGTCAACCAACACAAGATGAAATGGTTGCACTTATGTCGAAATATAAGGAACATGTGGAAGTGGTGCCGATAGATTACACATATTCTTTTGGAAATCAAAAACATGCTAAGACAAATAGAAATAAAGTACAAGAATATTTATTTGTTGGATTTAACGGAGAAGATGTATGGAAGAAAAAATAGATATTTGGTTAGTGGGTAATACCGGATTACGGAATCCAAATAGAATACAGGAAGGTTTTAAAGCGTTTGCAAATTCGCCATATGTGGGGAAACTTCGTGGGAAAGAGAATGAAATTGGATTTATGAACTTTCTTAATGATCAAGGAATTATTCAAAATGAAGCCGGGAAAGATACGTCTGGCAGTCATGCACGTAAATGGCGTTTGATGTTTTCGAAAAACGGTTTCATTTATCCACAAGTGAAGAAAAAGGATGGAGATCAGAATGAACTGGGAAATCTGGATGATATAACACCTTTTGGACGAACATTTTTAAAGGCGGATACATATCCGGCAGTACAAGAATGCTATTTAAGAGCATTAAGTGTTGAACAATTTGCTATGCCGGATGGAAAGTCTTATTTTTCTCCATTGAGATGGATATTGGCAATTATGTTGGAGTTGGAGAAGCGAACAGGAAGCTCAGAGATTGCAAGAATAGAGTTTGCATTATGGGGACATACGACTAATCCGAGTTATTCAATTGGGGAGATTGTGGATAATATTTTGGATTTACGTGCCCGTAGAAAACAAGCTCCATCAAAACGTAATTTTGACAAGAAAGAAGTTGCAGAACGTGGGAAATACTATGATAAGAAAGCAGACAATTTTCTTGATTATAGTGACATGAATATGCGCTACTTACGTATTTCGGGAGTATTGCAGCGAAAAGGAAGAGGAATGGTTATTACTCCAGCTAAGCATATTTTAGCTGAAAAGTTGGCAAAATCAACACCAAATGAAGAATCGATAATGATTCAATATAAGCGATTATGCGAGGGCGCAGAATTGCCAACAGATAATGAAGATACTGCAAAAGTATTACTGAATGACTTAATGAAGCAAATGAAGAGCAGGCAAATTTTGTTTGATATTTCTGATCTTCCACTGAATACTGCAACAGAAATTAATATTGCCAGACGACGATTAGAAGATTTGTTATCCAAAACAGATGAAATTCAATATGCAAAAGAGCAATGTAACCAATGGCAAGAAATTGCTGATTATATGGAATTATTGATCAAAGGTGGCGGAAAGCATACATATGATGATGATAATGTTATAGAAGTGCCAAAAGATGAGACACCAGCATATTTAGAATGGATTTTATGGAGAGCATCTTTAGCTATAGATCATATGGTCAATAAACCTTATGAGGTAAGAGGATTTAAACTTGATTCAGATTTTCTCCCGGTATCTGCAGCTGGTGGTGGAAAAGGTGATCTGTATTGTGAATTTAACGATTTTACAATTTTAACAGAAGTTACGATGTCTACATCATCACGTCAGGAAGCAATGGAGGGAGAGCCTGTAAGAAGACATGTATCAGATGCGGTTTTAAAATACGATAAGCCAGTTTATGGAATGTTTATTGCAGTAAAAATAGATACGAATACAGCAGAAACATTCAGACATGGAATTTGGTATGCACGAGGAGATGTAAAGCAGAGATTGGATATTGTGCCGTTAACATTAGCTCAATATAGAGAATATTTTATGGCAATGTTTAGAACAGGTCATGCTAATCCGGAAAAATTGCGGGAATTAATTTTATTGTGTGAAACAAGAAGAGATATTTTAAACGCACCGAGATGGAAAGCGTATATAGGTACTGCGATCAATGAAAAAATAAGTAGAATGGAACAACAAAAAGGTTTTACGGAAAAAGAGAAAAATCAGGTTATTTCACCTGGAGCGTTGGTGTATAGTCCAATTGCTGGAAAAGGTCAAGTAATAGCTATTGAAGTGAGTTTGCCTAATTGTCAAACAAAAACAGCTAAATTCCCATATTTAAACGATATTCCAGATGAAATAAAAATTGATTCAGATGGAAGAAAAGTGTATCATGATCGTTTTGGCGAAGGAACAATATTTGCATATACAATAGTTTTTAAAAATGCAATTATTTCGTTATCTTATCCGGGAAACTTTGAAAAGAACAGTATAACCATTATAAGGGAAAAAGAGGATGTAAGATGAGCTACAAAGATGACTTTGAAAGTAGAAGCACGTTATTAAACACATATGGTAATAATGCATTGTTGTTGTATGCTTTAGAATTAAGATTTGAGATAGCTGATATATTTTCGGTTGCTGGTGATGCATTAACTGATGGCGGTGAGGATAAAAAATGTGACTTGATATATATTGATCAGGATACAGGTATAGCAGTGATTGCTCAGGGGTATATGAAACAAAAAGTACAGGAAGGAGATTTGGCACCGGAAAATAAAGCGAGTGATTTGAACACAGCAGCAGCATGGGTGTTTTCTCAGGAACCTGAGTCAGTACCTGAAAGAATACGTGATCAAGTTAGAGAACTGCAAAATGCCATCAAGGATGATCTGGTAAGTACAGTATATTTTTGGTATGTACATAATCTTAATGAAAAGAATAACCCAAAAGTAAGAGAAGAATTAACTGCAATGCAAATAAATTCTAATGCAGCAGTAAAAACACTTTTTCCGGAAAATAAAGTAGATGTTTTTGCAATAGAAGTTGGGAATGAAACTATTGAAAAATGGTATAATGCGTCCAGCAGTCAGATTACGGTTGTAGAAAAAATGACTGTGGACACTGTTAAAAAAGGATTTGAATTAGTTGGTGATAAATGGAAAGCCTATGTAACTGCCGTCACTGCAGATTGGGTAAAAGAACAGTATTGCAGATATAATGATGATATTTTTTCTGGAAATCCAAGAACATATCTTGGGTCAGGAAAAAAGAAAAATAAAATTAATTTGGGAATAATACAAACCATTACAGAACAACCAAATAATTTTTGGGCGTATAACAATGGAATAACTGCATTGGTAAATGATTATAGTATTGAAAATGATTTGAATACAGGCGAAGAAAAACTTACTATATCAGGAATTACTATCATTAATGGGGCACAGACGACAGGGGCTGTAAGTAGTGTAACAGAAGTAGGAAAGGCCTTAATCCCTATTCGTTTTATTGTTTGTGAAGATTCTTCTATTATAGATGAAATTATCAATAACAATAATAAACAGAATGAAATTATTGCGTCGGATTTGCGAAGTAATGATAAAGTGCAAAATCGGTTGCGAAATGAATTTGAAAAATATACAAATTTGTTTTATAGCGGTGGACGTAGAGGAAATGGGCGCCCATCTAGAAGTAGAGAAATATTGGATCCGTATGTTGTGGCACAGTCAATTTCGGCTTTTCATGGGGAATGTGTTACGGCATATAACTCAAGAAATGATTTATGGAGCAATGATAGAATTTATGCAAATACATTTCCGGATCAATTAACTGCAGAACATATTATTTTTACATATTCTTTAGCAAGGGCCATTGACATTTATAAATTAGATTTACAAGTAAAGGGAGAGGAAAGAACAGAGGCAGAAGAACAGCAATATAGATTTCTGGGAAAAAGAGGAGCAAAAATGTTATTTATTTTTGCTATGTCTAAATGCATGGAGAGCTTTTTGGGTGAAAAAGTGAGAGATGTTTGGTCATTAAGATTTCGCGACAATTCTAATTTTGATGTAAATGTAGAGTATTGGAAAAAAATGATCAAAGTAATAATGCCAATTGCATCAACTCATTTGGAAAGTGTAGTGAAAGATGGATTGAAAAGTCAAGAGGCGTCAAATTCTGCTGTGGTAACTGTAGCTGGAATATTAGCAGCCATTCAAGAGGTGGTGCGAACAGAATTTGCAGATATAAAAACGGTTATAAATTTCTCATAAGATGTGATAATCAGAGGAGAGCTGCTATGAAAATTGATTCAATTAAATTAAAAAATTTTCGTGGATATAGAAGCGAAACAGAGATTAACTTTAATGACTTAACAGTTTTTGTTGGAAAAAACGATATAGGTAAGTCAACTATTTTAGAAGCATTGGATATATTTTTTAATGATGGAAAGGGAACAATCAAGTTAGAAAAAGCAGATGCCAACATACATGAAAGCAAGGTCGGAAATGCAGATATTGAAATTACAGTGTGCTTTTCAGAACTGCCGGAAAAGATAGTTATAGATTCAACTGTCGAGACTTCGTTACAAGATGAATTTATGCTTAATGCTAATGGACAGTTGGAAGTCATAAAGAGATATAAAAACGGCGGAGCGGCAAAGGTTTTTATAAAGGCTATGCATCCAACAAATAGCAAATGTACAGAATTATTATTAAAGAAGAATAGTGATTTAAAAAAGATAATAAAAAGTGAAGACATTGAATGCGAAAATCAAACTGTAAATGCTGATATGAGAAGAGCTATCTGGAATAAATTTTCGGATGATTTGCAGATGGATAATATAGAAATCGATGTCTCTAAAGAAGACGCAAAGAAAATTTGGGAGAAGTTATCCAACTATTTACCAACATATTCACTTTTTCAGTCGGATAGAAAAAATAGTGATGGAGATGATGAGATACAAGATCCATTAAAAACAGCTGTAAAGCAAATTTTGAGTGATGCAGAATTGCAAACAACATTAGCAGATGTAGCTGCAGAGGTTGAAAATAAATTAAAAGAAGTGGCAAACAGAACATTAGCGAAGCTCCGAGAAATGGATCCAGCAATTGCAGCAAGTTTAAATCCGGTAATACCATCGGCAGAAAGTCTTAAGTGGCAAGATGTTTTCAAAAATGTATCAATTTCCGGTGATGAAGATATCCCAATTAATAAGCGAGGGAGTGGCGTGAAAAGGCTTGTTCTGCTGAATTTCTTTAGAGCTGAAGCAGAGAGACGTTGTCAAGAGCAAGGTAATACTGGAGTAATATATGCAGTAGAAGAGCCGGAGACTTCGCAACATTCAGACAATCAAAGAATATTGGTAGAGGCATTTAAGACACTGTCCTCAGTTGCAAATACACAGGTTATATTGACAACGCACAGTTCTTATATTGTTAAACAATTACAGTTTACAGATTTACGTCTTATTAAAGAAGATGAAGAAGGAAATAAGGAAATATTAGGTGTTCTTCCTGGACAGCTTCAATATCCGTCGCTGAATGAAGTGAATTATATAGCATTTAATGAAGTCACAGAGGAATATCATGATGAATTGTATTCTTTCATAGAATTTCAGGGATGGAAAAATTTATATGTTCAAGGAAAACCAACCAGATTATATAAGCGCATAGGTAAGACTGGTTCTATTATAAATGAGCAGAAAGTTTTAACTGAATATATACGGCATCAGATACATCATCCGGAAAATCAGAATAATCCAAGATATACAAGAGAAGAATTAAAGCAGTCAATAGATTTAATGAGAATATTTATTGAACAACAGAGCACAGGTGGAATTAGTGAACCGTAATTATGATAACACCATGATAACAAAATCCGCCAAAACCATATGGACACAACGGAAAATCCGGATTTTCCCTCACAAATCACACGAAAAATCACCATTTGCACACCGCAATACACCGGTCTGATATCGTGAAGATGGACGTACTGTAGGATCAGGACGTGTTGTTATAATCCTTCATTGAGCAATGACGGATTTGTGCGAAAAATGTAGAGTACCGCAAGGTATATTGTTTTCAAACGCAAGACGGGTCTGTCACATGAGCAAATATTTTTTGCTGATATGCTCCCTTCCGGGTAGACAAATAAAAACTTGTCTCCCAGGAAGGGAGCATATTTTACTTTACAGGGGAAACTCTATCGCTGGATATCCATTTTTGTGGGTTGACAAATGTTCAAATTAGAACTAAAATACAAGAAGTTCAAATTAGAACAAGAGGAAGGTGGAAGCATGTTTGATGAACAGTGGCAGTTTGCCGTGGAAGTAGAACGGGAATATGCACAGTACCGCAAAAAGGTGATGATGCGTTATCGTTTGTCTGCAGCAGAAGTAGATATTTTGCTGTTTCTTGCAAATAACAGTCAGTTTGACCTTGCAACAGACATTGTACGTGTGCGGAAAATGCAGAAATCACACGTTTCGCTGGCCGTAAACGGGTTATGTGAAAAGGGCTACCTGCGAAAAGAGGGCGATACGGCAGACCGGAAGAAAGTACATTTGAAGCTGGAGCCGGCTGCGGCAGAATGCGTTTGTTACGGACAGAAATGTCAGAAGGAATTTGGAGAATCTCTGTTTTGCGGAATTTCGGAGGAAGATAAAAAAGAATTTCTGCGGCTCTGTGAGCTGATCCGGAAAAATGTAATCGGGAAATAAAAGGGAGAAAGAAGGGATTTTATGACTATTACAGAATTAATCGTATGTATTGTGGCCGGCCTCGGTGCCGGCCTTGGAACGGGTCTTGCGGGACTTTCTGCGGCGGCGGTCGTCTCGCCTATGCTGATTACATTCCTGCACATGCCGGCGTACCAGGCGATCGGAATTGCGCTTGCATCGGATGTCCTCGCGTCGGGGGTCAGTGCGTGGACATACAAGAAAAACAAAAATATCGACATTCGCCATGGCGTGATTATGTTGATTTCCGTGTTGATTTTTACACTGGTCGGAAGCTTCGTTTCCTCCCTTGTGCCAAACGGAACAATGGGCGGATTTTCAAAAGGTATGACACTGCTTGTCGGCCTCAAGTTTATTATTCGCCCGATCATGACAACGAAGGAAGTACAGGCAAACAAATCTGAGGAACAGAAAATCCGGCAGTCCATTCTTTGCGGCGTGTTGATTGGCTTCATCTGCGGATTTGTCGGTGCCGGAGGCGGTATGATGTTGCTTCTGGTGCTTACAAGTGTGCTTGGCTATGAGTTAAAAACGGCGGTTGGAACGAGCGTCTTTATCATGACCTTTACTGCGCTGACCGGAGCTGTTTCGCATTTTTATATCGGCGGAAAACCGAATTTACCGATTATGCTTGCCTGTGTGATCAGCACGCTGGTGTTCGCACAGCTTGGAGCAAAATGGGCGAACAGCGCAAACGTAAAAATGCTGAACCGCGTAACCGGAATCCTGCTGTGCGCGTTGGGACTGGTGATGCTGTTCTTCTAAAAAAATCCTGTCCGGTACAAAACCAGACAGGATTTTTTTTCTGTATCCTCTTCCAGCAAGAAGACTCCGACCTCTAAGGGACGCCACTGAAAAACTGTTTTTGCATACTACAATATAGTGCCTCAAGGTTGATTGATGTACTTTATTTTGCGTTGGTTTATACACAAAAAGGACTTTTTCAGTGGCATCCTAAGGTGGGAGATGAATTGCGTCCGTTATCTGTAAAGGAAAAGAAACCTCGGACAGGATCGCACTGCGGCGGAGAATCCTGCAAATCAGGTTCTCATCGCTCCGTCCACGGAAAGAATTTCACCTGTTACATAGGAAGCCATGTCGCTTGCCAGGAAGAGAAATGCATTTGCGATATCTTCTGCCTCGCCGATTCTTCGAAGCGGGATGTGGCTGATCAGGGGCTCGATCATTTCCTTCGGAAGCGCTGCAACCATATCAGTTTTGGTGATGCCAGGGGCAACGGCGTTCACGCGGATGTGGAACGGTCCGAGTTCTCTTGCAAGTGACCAGGTGAGACCATTGACTGCATATTTGCTGGACGGATAGGCAACGCCGCTTGGCTGGCCACAGATGCTGACCATAGAGCTGGTGTTCAGAATACATCCACCTCCCTGCTCTTTCATGATGGCAGCGGTCGGCAGGATTCCGTTCATCATGGCGTTCACATTCAGATCCATTACGTTGGCAAAATGTTCTGCGGTGTATTTGTCGAACGGTGTGCTGTCGGAAACGCCGGCATTGTTTACGAGAATATCAATTCTTCCGTATTTTTCTTTGATTTTAGTAATCTCATCTGCCATGGCGGCCGCATCGGTCAGCTTTGGCCATGCGCCGGAAACTTCCCAGTCCGGGTTTTCCTCTTTCAGGGAAGAAACCGCTTTTACAACGGTCTCCTCTCGGGAGCCAAAAAGTACAACTTTCGCGCCGTTCTGTAAAAATTTCTGAACAATGGCGTAGCCGATTCCTCTGGTTCCGCCGGTAACAACTGCTATTTTGTTCTGTAACATAAAAACCACCTCGCAATCCATTTTCTTATTTCTATCATAATGGATTCCGTTGGTGGACAGTCAATGCATATTTTTATCGGAAAAAAACAGGGAATTTTTCTCGAAAGCAGATGAAATTGTGATGTGGATTTCTTTGCCATAAATAGTTATAATAAAGCCAGAACATGTCTGAAAAAGGCTTTTCGTAAGCTGCGAGTCCCAGTTTGTGGGAGATTTTGAGATTTTGTCCGAAGGAAGGCGGCTTAAGCGGGCTGTGCCTGCATTTTTAGACCTGTGGACTCGAAGCTGCATCCTGCGTAAATGGTATCGTTATTTACGAAACGATGTACTAAAAAGTATCCAGCAGGTGTACACTTTTTGGTAGAATGTATCAGAAAAAGATGTTCTGCGGGCTGCGGTTTTCTTGTTTGGGAAATATTTTCCGAATGTGCCGGGAGCAAAAAAGGCGGAGCGGCAGATTGCAAAGTCCGGCCTGAAGGACGTTCGATGTTCCGTAAAAGATGGGGGAAACTGACCAAAAAGGGAAGGGAAAACGATATACAAGGTGTGAATGCATGAGAATACAGGAAGTAATCGAAAAAACGGGACTGTCCAGACGGACAATCCATTATTATATCGATCAGAAATTAATTATCCCCACGGTGAATGAGGGCAATGGGTACCATGATTTTACAGAGGAGGATGTACAGAAGCTTTTTATTATCCGAAAGCTGCGGAAGGCGGGGCTTTCTCTTGCGGATATTCGTGCAATTCTGCGAAAGCCGCGAACAACGCCGTTTTATCTTCATAAGCAGATGAATGAGCTGCAGACGCAGATGCTTACGATACAGAAAACGATCAGCGAGATGGACCGCTTAAGCGGCCAGCTCCCCATCTGCCAGTCGCTCGACCAGCTTGCGGGAATGCTGGAAGACACGAACTTCAGTCCTGATGCGCCGTCACAGTTTCAGATGGAATCGAGAGATGCCAGGCTGCTGGCGCAGTATCTCTGGATGGCTTATCTGGACACGCCGGTCACGGAGTATCAGCAGTTTCTGTGGCAGAAAATCATGCAGCAGACAATGGAACATGCGCGGACAGATCTGAAAACGATGTCCCGCTACCTGCAGTCCATTTCACCAGAGCAGATTGATGCGACGAATATTAACCAGTATCTGCGGAACCAGAAAATCATCGCGCTTACGGAGGCGGATTATCCGGCGTTTGTGGAAGAGTTGAAAATCTCTCTCCTCGCGTTTGCCTCTGATCCGGTACAGCAGGAAAAATGGAGTCTCCTCTACCAACCAGTCATCCACCCGACCGCCTTTTTCTGCGTCTCTGTCAGCGGCTGGATGCGCGAGTTCCACCCGGCATACCGCCGCTATTATGAAAACACGCACAACTGCTGCCGCATGTTGAAAAATTTTATGGACAGTCCGGAAGGAACTTCGTTGAATGCCGCGCTGAACAAAGCATTCAACGGAAACTGCGATGTGCGCACCGGTTACTACGGCGAACTCGAAGTGGCGGCAACGTTTCATAAAAGCATTTACGCACTGCTGTCACCGGAACAGATCCGGGAATTTCTGGCAGGGGTGGAGGGGGATTCTCTCAAAGGATGAAATAACGGAGCCTTTTTCAACATCTTTAAAAGGAAATCCATATCTTGAGAAAACAGTTTTAATGAAGAATTTCTGGAATCATATTATGGAAAAAGAGTTTGTATTAAATGGGAATACAAAACAAAATAGACAACAGCCTCATGGATCGGAAGCCCGTGAGGCTGTTGTAGTTTCCGGGCATGATAGAAAAAGATTTTTCAATCATGCCCGGAAATGGGAGACAGATTTTTCTGCGACGATGCGCGCGGGACGATCGTCACCGGAAGAATGATTTTTTCCGTTTCGGCGGCGGGATTTTTGAGGGCGGCAAGCAGAATCCGTCCGACTTCGCGCCCGATTCCGGCAAAATCCTGATGGATGGAGGTAATGCCGAGGCTTCGGCTGACATTTGTATCGTCGAAGCCGCAGAGGCAGAGATCCTCCGGAATGCGAAGACCGATTGTGCGGCAGGCGAGGAAAATCAGCTCGGCGATGCGGTCGTTTTCGGCAATGATGGCGGTGATGCCGTCGCGG
>OJKI01000296.1_pt1 | contig 20417 bp, 20 predicted proteins | sample 1596431 | NCBI WGS metagenome assembly OJKI01 (sample SAMEA4350165, study PRJEB24818) | metagenome | biome: human; feature: gut; material: faeces | place: Denmark | collected 2013-09 | reverse complement strand
TACGGGTCCAGCCGTTCATACAGCCACTCATAATCCATGACCTTTTCTATTTTCCGCAGCAGATGCTCCTTTGGCACCAGCGCCTCCAAATCTACGATGATTGGCTCATGCCGTGCGTCTTTTCTCCAACCTTCCATGTAAACACCCCCGTTTCCTCTATTATAGCAGAAACAGGGGCGTTTGGGTAGTTTTTTGACAGACTGCAAGAGCTGCCACCATTTTAATGGTGGCAGCTCTTTTCGCTCGCGAACGTTATTCCTGCCCTTGATCTGTCCTGAAACGCAAAAGAGCGCCGGCTCGATGGTTTTACGAAACCAACAAACCGACGCTCTTGTTTTCTATATGTTGTTTTTCAGATGCGAACCACTTGGGGTCAGCACTTCCGGCAGCTTCCAAAATCCGCCGGAAACGCTCGGTTCGCATCCATATAAATCTCCCCAAAAAGTTGCAAAAAAGCTGTGAAATATGAAATTTCACAGCTTTTCGTGGTGGACCTGAAGGGATTCGAACCCTCGACCTCTCGGATGCGAACGAATCAAAAGCTGTGCTTTGTGTTGATTTTTAGCTGTTTTCAACGTTTTCAGCTGGAATAGGAATGGTCTTGTGACCTCTTTTGCCCGTTTCCTCCGTGTATCCCGGAAGCGTCTGTGGTATGCGTTGTGGTCACGGGAATCGGTCGATGGAACGCTCGCGGCAGCACAAAACACCGTGCGTATGTCATGGCATGAATTGCAGAACTGTTAACTGTTTCTTCTTCGGGGCTGCCCCACGCCATGGGATACCAATCAAAGAGAGGTGCTTTGCCCCCGGATGAGACTTTCACCGCATAGATAAATAAACGTCCGCCGCGATACTTGTCTATTCTGGCTGGATATGCTATGCTTTCCGTAAGATCGGATCAATTCGGATGATGGAGGTGTTTTATGCCGCTGCCGCTTTGGGGTATTGTATGCTCCGTTCCCTATAATGTGATCTGCATTTGGGCAATTCTCTGCATGGTGCCTATCCGCCGCCCGTGGCTGTTTGCACTGCTGTGGCAGATCGTGTGTCTCCCCATTTTCTTTATTCCCGCCGAAAGTGCCTACGGCTGGCTTCGCACGGTCCTGTCATCCGTTTTATGGCTGTCGCTGGTGCTGCTCTTTGTAAAAAGGCGCAGCCTGCGGGTGGTCTTTGCCGCAGTTCTGATCTCCCTGCTTTCCGTGGTGACAGAGGTGTTGGCCACCATGCTGACCATACTGCTTCTCGGAAAATATGTGGATACCGCCCTGGTGGTCAATGAGCCGCGGAGCATGCTGATGGTGCAGATCATTTTCTGGAGCATCTTCGCGCTACTGTGCTGGGTACTGGTGTACATCTGGAGACGCGGCATCCGCCCGCAGGACGAGCCGTATCTGCGGCGGTTTATACTGGTGCCCCTGAGCCAGCATTTCTTGGTAATCTTCAGCGCGGTGCTTTCTCTGTTCCGCCGTGCGCCGCTGGGCAGCTATCTGCTGCTGGGCGCCATGGCACTGTGCTGCGTGCTGGCCGACTTCCTGCTGTTTCACGGGCTGCGGAATTACACCAACCAGCAGCTGGCCTACTACAACGGCGTGGTGGCACACATCGAAGAGACCGCCCGGCTGCGGCATGAGCTGCGCAATCAGCTGCAAACTGTTTATGCCCTGATGGAGCGCGGCGAATATGACCACGCACAGGAGCTGCTGACCGCCTTTGCCGTACCGCTGGCCGCAGGAGAGGAGGTACGCTGATGGAACATTGGAAATTCCTCCTGCCATGGTACGCGCTGCTGTTTCCTGTCTCGCAGCTGACGCTCTGGTGCTACCTCATGCGCACGATTTTGTCGGATGAGGTCGCCAGCGCGGCATGGATCGCCACAGGCGTTTTGCTGCTGGTGCTATGCGCCGTTGCCGACCTTCTTCTCTTCAAGGCGCTGCGGCAAAGCACGCAGCTTCACATGACCGTACAGCGTCGGCAGCTGATGGAAAGCTCGGTGGAGACCCAGCGGAAACGGGGCGAGGCTCTGGAGCGGGAGACGGCGGAGGCCGTCCATGTGCGTCAGGAGATTTCTGCCCGGCTGCTGGAGGCGGCGGAGCTGCTGCAAAACCGCCGCATGGAGGCCGCCCGCAGCTGCATGGACAGTATCCCCGCGATCTGTCCTCCGCCGAAGCGCTACTGCGCTCACCCCGTGGCGGATGCCATCCTTTCGGAAAAGCTGGCGCTGTGCCGCGGGGAGAGCATCACGGCGGACTGTCAGGTGCAGATTCCGGAGGCGTTGCCGATCCCCGGCGCGGAATTGTGTGCGGTGCTGGGCAATCTGATGGACAACGCCATCGAAGCCTGCCGCCGTCTGCCGGAGGGGACGTCCCGCCGGATCACGGCGCGTGGGCGTGTGAACGGCGGCTTTCTGGTGCTGCGGGTCCAGAATCCGGTATCCGGAGAGGAAAACAACATCCCGGTGGGCGGTGCGCTGCTGGATCACCACGGCTGGGGACTTTCCATCGTCCGGCAGATCGCGGAGCGCCGCGGAGGACGGCTGACCACGGAGCGCTCGGACGGACAGTTTATCTCCACGGTGTGGCTTGGCGCGGCGGAGTGAGCAAACACGCGGATAAAAAAGCATTCTCCCTTCGATTTGGGAGAATGCTTTTTTCTTTTACAGCAGGCTGGCCAGATAATCCATATATGCCTCCCGCGTTCTTTTGCGGTATGCCTGGCTGACGGGTGTCCGGCTGCCGTTTTTCAGGTGCATCCAGTCGGAGTCCATCTGTGCCACCTGCGCCATATTGACCAGAAAGCTCTTGTGGCACTGAACGAACGCCATCCCCAGCTGCGGCAGTATCTGCGACAAGGGCATATAGGTCTCTACCGTTCCGTGGGCCGTATGCAGCCGCGCCAGCCTTCGGTCGCTTTCCACGTAGTGGATGTGGGCGGTGGAGAGAGAAATGATTCGACCGTTTGACCGGACGGCGATAGCCCGGCTGGCCCGTTCGGACAGCTTTGCCATCGCCTTGTCCAGCGCGTCGAACAATTCCTGCTGACGCAGGGGTTTGGTCAGAAAGTAAATGTGCTCGGTCTGATACACCATTGTGCAGAATTGGAGCGGATACCCGGTGATGTAGATGACCTGTGTGCCGCTTCCATCAGAAAGCATCTCCCGCACCAGCTGGATGCCCGTGCCCTCTCCCTCGCCCAGATCGATGTCGGTGAGAAGAATATCCGCAGGCGCGGCCTGAAGAAGACACCGCAGCTCCTCCGCCGTGGCGGCGCACCGCAGCTCCAGCCGGTCTGCCCGCGGCCACGCCGCCAGCCGCGACAGCAGCTCGTCTCTGTGAGAGGATCGATCCTCCAGTATGACTGCCTGTACCATAGAAGCTCACCTCCCGCTGTTATTCAGCTTGATTGTAACATATCGCTTTTGGGCAGGCAAGGGCCGCCGGGGGAAATCTGCCGATTTTGAGGGAAAGGATATGAATTATTACATTTTTCATGTTGATTCTTACATGTATATTGTTTCTCCCCGTATTCGTCCGATATTATATTTTCAGAAAAAATGTATGCGGGGAACGCCCCCGTCTAAACAAGGACAGGAGGTCGGATATGAAGATTTCAAATGAAGAACAGCTCAAGCAGGATCTTGCTCTGCGTCAGGCGTTGCTGGAGATCCTGCCGGATCTGGCTCTGAAAAACGGCATCAGCCCATCCGTCACGGAAGCAATGGCCGGAAGATTGCAGCTGCCCACCCTGAATCCGGCGTTTGTCCCGGAAGATACTCTCCCGCCGGAAGACGCTTCTTCTGATGGGGGCGAGCCGGAGGAAGCTCTTCTGGAGGAGCTGCTTCCCCCACCGCAGGGAGTGGAGCGCTTCGAGGCGCAGCTCGCCTCCATTTCGGAGCAGCTGCGGCAGCTTGCGGAGGTGGAGGACGCGGGACAGAAGGAGCTTGCCGCGCTGCGCCGGGAGATGGAGGGCTTTGCCGCCGGGGAAAAGCAGGCAGCTGCTGACCGTGTGCTGCTTTCGGTCATCCGGGTGCTGGATGCCATCGAAGCTGCCCTCCGCCCGGAGGACGAGGAGCGCATTGCGTATCTCTGTGAGCATGGCGGCGGGAACGGCGCCGCCATGGCACAGCGCTATCGGACGGAGCTGCAGGGCGTGCGGCAGGACTTGCTGGAGATTCTGTATCAGAATGACACAGAGCCGTTTACCTGTGGCGGCGATACCGTCGATCCCCGTCGGCAGCAGGTGTTGGCAAGCAAAACCGCCGCCTATTCCACTCCGGAGGGCGGCATGATGGTAGAAAGCCGCCGCCCCGGCTATGCCCGGGGGGAGCGGATCCTCCGCCGGGAGCAGGTCTATGCCATCCAGATCCTTCCTACCTGGATGAAGGAGGAGCTTTCCGACGGCCAGCATGAGCCGCCGTCACCAATGTAAAATACGCTGATTGAGTCAAAGCAATCGCTATGAGAGGAGAAATGGATATGGAACTTATTCTTGGTATCGACCTCGGCACCACCTATTCCTGCGTCGCGTGGGTGGACGAGACCGGCAAGCCCCAGATCATCAAAAATAAGGAGGGCTTTCTGACCACACCCTCCGTGGTATTCTTCCGCAGCAAGACGGAGCAGGAGGTCGGCGACGCCGCCAAGCAGTATGCGGTCATGTATCCGGACCGCGTTGTTTCGCAGATCAAGCGCCACATGGGCGAGGCCGACTACAGCGTCTTTATGGACGGGGCCGATCTTCGCCCCGAGGAGATCTCCGCCCACATCCTGCGTAAGCTGGTCCAGGACGCGGTCACCACCCTGCGGGAGGAGGGCGCGATCCCTGCCGATGAGCCCGAACGCATCGCCGCCGTCATCACCTGCCCTGCCTACTTTGGCGCGGGAGAACGCCATGCCACCCGCACCGCCGGGGAGCTGGCCGGCCTTCGCCTGCTGGCAGAGCCGGTCAATGAGCCGACCGCGGCTGCCACCCTGTTCGGCGTGCTGCAGCAGGGCGACACCCGCAATGTTCTGGTATACGACCTGGGCGGTGGCACCTTTGATGTCACCATCATCCATGTGGAGCCCGGTCTCATCGATGTCGTCTGCACCGGCGGCGATCACCATCGCGGCGGTGTTGACTGGGATAAGGCGCTGATGGAGCTTGCGCTGCAAAAGGCGGAGGATCAGGGGATCTGCTCCGCCGACGAGGTCTATGACGATCCGGAAGCCCTTCAGGAACTGACCCTTTCTGCCGAGGAGGCCAAAATCAACCTATCCGCCAGGGAGCGTGCCATGCTCCGCTTCACCTGCGGCGGCAGGACAGCCCGCGTTGAGGTCACCCGCAAGGAATTTGAGGAAGCCACCGCCGACCTTTTGCAGGACACCCTGCGTCTGACCGACGATATGCTGGCTGTGGCAGCCAAAAAGGGCTATCCCCTTTCCTCCATCGACGAGCTGCTGCTGGTGGGCGGTTCTACCGCCATGCCGCAGGTCGTGCAGGCACTCCAGCAGAAGTACGGAAAGACGCCCCGCAGCTTTGACCCCGCCGGTGCTGTGGCAAAGGGCGCGGCGCTCCTTGCCCAAAGGGCCGCCGCCGAGGAAGCAAAGGGCTCCTCCGATGGGGACGCGCCCATAGGGCGGATCGGGGATGTGAAGGTCCATAATGTTTCCAGCCGGAGCTATGGCGTCAACGCCTTTGACATGAAGGACGATGTCGAAAAGCTGTTTATCATCATTCCCCGGAATGCCACTCTCCCGGCGGAGGGACACAACCGCTTCAACCCGCGGACCGACAACCAGCGCAGCTGCCGCTTCGCCGTGATGGAGAGCCTGAGCCATCAGGAGATCGCCCCGATGAGCGAGGGGAAGGAGCTGGGCGAGGCGCTGCTGGAGCTGCCCTCGGGCTGCACCCGCAGCACCGTCATCGATGTGACCATGAAGCTGACAGAGGGCGGGCTGCTGGAGCTGTATGCCATCGAAAGGGACGGAGGAAGGGAGGTCCACGCGGAGTTCCATGTGGCGGGCGGCATGAGCGAGCAGGAGCTGGCGGAAGCGACCGACCGTATCAGCCATTCCACCGTGGAGTAATGCGCTATGAGTGAATCCCGTCCGAATTTTATTCTGCTTCTGGGGCTGGAGATGAGCAGCCCCATCACCGATGACGCGGTAGAGGAAGCCATCAGCCGCTTCAAAACACAGCTTACCCTTGATGAAAAGAATCCCCGCCGCGCCGCCGACGCCGCTGAGCGGCGGCGGCTGCTGACGGAGCTGCAGCGGGTCATGCGGGATCCCTCCCTGCGGGAGAGGGAGATAGCGGCGGCGCACACCGCGCTGAAAAGCGTAGCCGACGATGCGTTTGCCGAGGCGCAGGCCTACGCGTCCAAGGGCTTTCTGACGCCGAAGGAGTTCGAGGCGCTGGCGGATCGCTACGCCTCCCGCGGCATTTCGCGGCAGGCGCTGGAGAAGCTCTGCTCCCGCATCCGGATCCAGGAGCAGCCGGATGCTCCTGTCAAGGAGGAATCCATTTCCCCCGACCTGCGGGAAGCGCTGGAGCGATGGCTGGAGGAACAGAATTTCCCCTTTTATAGCCTCTATGATTTTCTCGGGGTCGAGCCGCCCTGCACGCAGGAGGTCCTGCTCTCCCGCGTAGAGCAGAAGGAGCGGGAGATCCTCTGCGCTGTTGACCCAACGCAGGAGCTGCTGGCCCAGCGCCCGCTCTGCGCCCTCTGCCGCAGGATCTTTGAGGATGAAGACGGCGTCAGGCGCTATAACAACTATTTTAACGGACACCCCCTCCCCCGGCTCTCCCTCATGATATGCCGGCAGGGAATGACAAACGGGGGTTTTGTCTCCGCCGCCATGCGGCAGAGCTTTATTCAGTATGCCATGCGGCAGGAAAAGCTGACCGAGGAGCAGGCGGCCTATCTTGTGGATCGGGTCTGCCGCGCCGAGGGCTTTCGGGTGGAGCTTCCGGCTCCGACACCCGCACCCCAGCCGAGCCCCGCGCCCATGCCAGCTCCCGCGCCCACGCCGCCTCCTGCGCCCACGCCGCCTCCCGTGCCAAAGCCGGTGATGCCGCCGGAGCCGAAGCCTGCGCCGGCCCCTGCTCCGCCCCCGCCGCCGGCCGAGGAGTTCAATGAAGACGATCTGCCGGAGATCCCTACCCTAAAGTTCGGCCAGCTGCCGGAGATGCCAAAACTCACCTTTCCCTGCTCAAGCGAGAGCGATCATTACATTGACCGGATGATCGATGCCATGCAGCGGCAGAGCGACGAGCCGCAGGAGGTGAAAAAGGGGCTTCGGCACTTGCGGGAGAATTACTCCTTCTCACCCAAGGTGCAGATGCTGCTGCTCTCTTTCGAGGCGGGCTGCGGCACCAATATGGAAGAACTTTATCTCTCCCGCACCGATATTACCAAATGCCCCAGTTGGCAGGGGGCGTACGCCGCCAATCCATGGAACAGGGAATTTCTGCTCCTTGCGGCGGCCTATTCCCGCTGTAATGCACGGGGGAAAATGCTCTGCATTCCGACTGCCCTGGCAGTCACCGCCTTTTATGCGGCGCTGTTCTGGCTGCGTGTCCTCCCCCGCACGGAGGAATGGATGATGAACATCAACGAATCCTTCCTGTATGCGGTGGCGTATTTGTTTCCGATCCTGCCGCACTCGCTGTCCATGGGGCTTTGCAGCCGGCTCAATCGCCAGAGCGGACCGCTGCCGAATATCCTGCGTTTTGTATACTGCGGGGGCTTGTGGGGCTTCGCCGCGTATCACGGCTTCAGCTCCCAGACGTCCTTCTCCTTCGGCTGGGTCGCCGGCTTTCTGGCGTTTCTCATTTTCTTCGCGGCATTTGCGTTCACCTTCGCGTGGCCGGGGTTATTCGTCTCCGGCAAGAGCCTCATCGCTGTTCCGCGCCGCAGTCAGATGATGGCACTCATCGGCATCGTCCTGCTGAGCGTCCTGGCATTTTTTCTCAAGGAAAGCGTCCTGCTTGCCTTCCCCATACCGGTGCTGATCGCGGTACTGATCCTGTCAGTCGTCACCGGGATCATGGCGTTCAGCGTGCAGTTTCTTTTGGTGCTGCCCTATGTCATTCTCGTGATTGGCTGCGTTTCTGAACTCGTAAAAATTCTGGGATAGTAAAAAATAATGGAAAGGAGGTCCCGCTATGTCTGATTTTCGCTGCCCTTATTACTATTGGGACGGAGACTGGAAGTGTGAAAAAAGCTCTGACCAAAAAGCTACCCACTACGACTTTGATACCTATTGCACCAGCGAAGAAAACTGCAAAAACTGCCCGAATTATTATCGGTAAGGCTTCTCTGGGATAGGGTAGAGCTAATGCAGATCAGCACTCCTTCCATATGGAGGGACACCCCACGGCGTGGGATGCCATAATCAAAGAAAACAGCCAGCACAGCGTGAGAGCTTCTGGGAAGATCGAAGCTGGAGGAAAGGCGGGTGTGGCGTGTAAAGAACATCCCCATATCCGGATATGGGAATCTCCCGCCTCATGGGTGAATTTGAACTGGAAACCTATACGCCCGAAGATTTTGACCCCTATGTTTCCCGGCCTGCCTTAGTATTCACCCAGAGGGACAGCGGGCTGAAGGGCTTGTTTTATGACAGCAAGCTGGTCTACCCTGCGAATTATCAGGATATTATCTGGGGCGAGGATGGCTTCACATTGGTTCGCGGTGCCACGGAGACCTTGGTAACATGGGCTGAATTGGATGAACTGGCCGGATAATTCTGCGAATACGCACAATCATCGCATAGCTTTTTGCGGTCTGTCTGCCGGACTTGTGGAGGACACGACCGTGTCCGTTCCGGCTTCGTGTCGGAGCGCCCGCCGTCTCTAAAACCGCATCACGATGATAACGAGCGCCCGGTGCGCTGCCAAGCGGCAGAACACCGGGTGCTCGTTTCCGAAACGCAATAGATCATAGCGGCACCTCTTTCTCACGACTCCTTCAGCCAGCGGGAGAACTCCTCCGGCGAGATCACGCTGCTGTCGCAGTCATCCTTCCTCCTTCTGGCCTCCTCGCTCCAGGCGTAGAACGCGCTCTTGGTCAGCTTGCCTGCGTTGATGCGGGCGAAACGCTTTTTGTACTCCCTGCGGTATTCCTTGAACACATCGTCGCCCTGCTTGCGCTGCGTCCATGTGTTGATGGCCCCCATCTCCCGGCAGGTGCGGCCCTTGCTGTCGCAGATCCGGCCGCAGTACTCCGTGCTGGCCTTGCCCGTCACGACGAAGTAGCGCAGGCAGTTCTTGCACACCCGCATCCTCACCTCCCGCTTCACGCACTCCCGCACATAGAAGTCAATGAGGTCGTAGATGTCCCTGGGATAGAGCACCTCGGCAAAAACCTTGTGGTCGATGACCTCAAAGCTCATGGTCTGGGGTTGGAACCGAAAGGTGTTCAGCGTGTCGCCGCCCTCGGTGTTGTAGTAGGCCACCATCTTCTCGGATACGGGTTTCTTTTCCCCGTCCATGTCCAGCACCTGCGCGATCAGCCCCTTGATCTGCTTCTGCATGGTGTCGATGCTGCTGCAGAGATGGGAAATCTTCTTGTGGGGCAGCAAGTCCTGAAAATCTCCGGGTGCGGTGCTGTCTACCATGTCCAGCCGCTCCAGCCAGTCCAGCCGCAGCAGCTCAAAGCAGATATGCCGGGGCGCCAGTTCCTTCAAGCCGGCCGCTACGATCTGCAGTTCGTTGTAGTCCCTGGACTGGTAAAAAGCCAGCAAGGCCCTGTCCATCCTTTTGGTGATGGGCTCCAGCTCCCAGATATCCATATACAGCAGACTCATCAGACTTTCCGGGAACGGAAAGTCTTTTTTTATGGTCTGCGCTCTGTCCGCTGCATCGGTGTACTCGTAGTACTCTCTGCCGCCGTCGATGTAGGTTTTGAAAATATAGTTCTGCATAATGGACGCTCCTTAAAACGGGATTAGACTTATGAAATGCGTAGTGTTCAATAAGACTTGACAACGGGGTGTTGACATGTTATAGTATGCCCAGAAGTAGACGCAGGAAACGGGTTTTATGAAATAAGTCTAATCTATTAAGGCAGATATGTCAACCGTTATTTTTGGAACCTTGAAAAGTTGATCCCTGCCGCCGCAGCCCGGATGCTCCGGGCGAAGTGTCGCCACGAGCCCGCGAAGGGGGAGCGCACCAACGGAGCGAGGGCGCGGCGTACAGCAGAGAAAGAATCATAGGGGGGTGAGATCGAAATACACATTACCGACAAAAACTGAATACGCTCTACCAACAAAGCTGCAAGGAGGACACGATTTGAAGAAAAGCATTTATACCAGCTATGACGAACTGCCCCTGCTGCTGAATGTGAAGCAGCTGGTGGATCTCATGGGAGTCTCGGACTCCAGCATCTATGAACTCATTCAGGAGGAGGGCTTTCCCTCTCTGCGGATCGGCAAGCGCATCGTCGTTCCGAAGGAGGAACTGCGGAAATGGATCTCCGTGCACACGAAGGGAGCGTCGGGATGCTGAATACGCCCTATGTGAAGAAGGACACCATCAAAAATTATTTTCCCCTCCCCAACGCCATTTTTGATTTGGGACTGCACCACTTGGAGATCAACATCTACGCCTACCTGCTCCGCATTGAGGATCGCCGCACCTACCAGTGCATCGTCAGCTACCCCACCATCGCAAAAAAGCTGGGCATCTCGGTCAACACCGTGGCAAAGTATGTTGCCGCACTGGAGGAGCATGGGCTCATCCGAACAGAGCGCACGGAGATCATCACCAGGGACGGCCTCAAGCGCAACGGCTGTCTCAGGTACACCATCCTGCCGATCCGATATGCCATTGACCTGTTCCATGCACGGCAGCTATCGGAATTAGAATTCGCTACGGCGCGGCAGAAGGCAAAAACGAAGGCCGAAAAGCTGGGCACTGCGTTCACTCCGGCAGCGGGAAAGCAGAGCGCGTAAAACGGCAAAATACGCCCTCCTGACCCGCGGCCGCGCAGGGTTTTGGGAGCACGCGGCGCGCGCCGAGGGTAGTGGTACCACCCCGTCTCGCTGATGCGGAATTTGCTGCTTTTGGGGCTCGAAGATCGCGGCATCAATAGACCTGCGGCGGCAGGTATAAAACGGAAAATACGCGCCCGGAACACCCGGCCCGGGGTTCTTTGGCAACGCGAAGCACAGCCCGCGGGTAGGGACACCTCCCCGTCGCAGCCGCACCAGTTTTACCCCCCTAAAGCCGCTGTGCGCGGCTTTAGGGGCGGTGCCGGCATCCCCGCACCCTGGACAGGCATCGGCACTGTTTGCCCCGTCTTTCACCCCGACTGCGGGGGATGAGCCGGAGATGTGCCTGTTCGATAAAAGTACAAGATAAAGAGAGGTGGTCGCAAAGCGACCCCTCTCGCCCACAAAGCCCCGCAGTGCGGGGCTTTCCGAAGATACCGCTCCGAGGTCGGTTTGGGTCTTCTTATGGGGTTTAGGTGGTCGAAAAGACGAAAAATCCAGACACCGTGCGGGTTTGCGCGGTGTTACACCAGAAAAAAGGAGAAAACAATATGGAACACGAAAATAAGACGCGGATCCCCGCTTGGCTCAGACCCTCGACGATCCGCCGCATGGACGGCTGGCTGGAAACTGCCAACTGCAAAAGCCGCAGCGAGTTCATTGAGAAGTCGCTGCACTTCTACATGGGCTATCTCGGCGCGGAGGATGCAAGCGAGTACCTCCCCAACGCGCTGACAGCGACGCTGCGCGGGATCGTGGCGGACAGCACCAACCGCACCAACTGCCTCCTGTTCAAGTGCGCGGTGGAGCAGGGTATCATGGCTCACACCATCGCCGCACACTTCGGCGACGCTATGGAGGACCGCCGCGCCCTGCGCGGCTATGTGACGGACGAGGTCAAGCGCACCAACGGGCAGATCAGGTTTGAGGATGCTCAGGACATCCAGCGCCAGCTGCCGGATTATAATTAGGCCCGAAGTAAAGCCGAACCGTGAGAGAGGATGGCGTGGCTGGATTGTTGCTTTCGTAGAACTTGCGCCGGTGCCGGGGATTCCACTCGCTTTCTCTCCGCGTCTTCGGTATTGTGTGTTTACAGAATAACCCTCAGGCCACGCAGGAGCTGCTGCGCCTAATCAAAGAAAAAGCCTCGGAGGTGAAACCACATGGCAAAACGAAGACCGTCCGGCGACGGCATGGTACGAAAGCGTGAGGATGGCCGATGGGAGGGCCGCATCGTAGTGGGGCACAAGGACAACGGTGACCCGATCTTCCACTATGTGTCGGCAAAGACGCAGAAGGCTCTGCTGGAAAAGCTGCACAAGAGCATCGACGAGTATGACGGTGCCGAACTTACGGAGGACAGCCGCATGACACTGGGGGAGTGGCTGGACATCTGGTTGAAGGAGTGTACCGAACCGTCGGTCCGGCCATCCACATACAAGGGCTACCGTGGGTATGCAGAGCGAAATATCAAACCCTCCCTTGGCAGCAAACAAATCAGCAAGGTGACTGCTGCCGATGTTCAGACCTTGTATCGAAAGCTGCAGCGGGAGGGCGGCGTGGACGGCGGGGCGCTGTCTCCCACCACGGTCCGCAGGATACACGGCGTCCTGCATCAGGCATTGAATGTAGCCGTTGACCGCCACCTGATCGTAAAGAACCCCACCAATGATGTGACGTTGCCGAAGAAAGTGACTGCCGCCAAGACCATCCTCAATGATAAGCAGTTGGAACGGTTCATGGAAGCCATAAAGAACGATGAGCGCTGGCACGACTTCTTCTATCTGGAGATCACCACCGGCCTGCGGCGGGGTGAAATATGCGGACTCATGTGGACAGACTTTGATGCGGAAAAAGGAACGCTGACCGTCCGCAGAACACTCCACAACAAGGAGGGCGGCGGTTACTATGTGGGCGAAACGAAAACCGGTGCGGGACGCAGGATCATTAAGCTGCCGCCCAGCACGGTGCAGCTGCTGTCCGAGCGAAAAAGGACATCCATCTCCCAGTGGATATTCCCGAACCCGATCCACCCGGAAGACCCCATCATGCCGAACAGCGGTTACACCCGCATGAAAAAGCTGCTGGCGGAAGCAGGACTTCCGGATATGCGCTTTCACGATCTCCGGCACACCTTCGCCACTCACGCGCTGACCAGCGGCGTGGATGCCAAAACGCTCTCCGGCATTCTGGGCCACACGAAAACCTCGTTCACGCTGGACACCTACACCCATGTCACAGGGGATATGCACCGCAAAGCGTCGGGAATTGTGGGCGAGTTCATGAGTGACTTTGTAGTGAAGGGGTGATCACATGGCAAGGAAACGCAAAAACGGTCAGGGTACTGTCCGCTTGAGAAGCGACGGACGGTGGGAAGGCCGTCACATCGTGGGCTACGATGAAAACGGAAAGGCAAAGCAAAAAAGCGTCCTGGCAAAAACAAAGGCGGAATGCGTGGAAAAGCTGAAAAGGCTTCGGGAGGAGTACACCGAGGTCGCCCCCTTCAAGGTAAAACCGGATATGCGGTTTGGTGATTGGATGAATTACTGGTATGAAAATCACTGCAAGCCATCCATCCGCCCCACTACGCAGAAGGGCTATGAGGAGTGGATCTATGTCCACGCTATTCCCGGTCTCGGGCATATCCCGCTGAATAAGCTGACGCAGGCGGACTGCCAGAAGTTTCTGAACGAAATGAAGGCCAACGGCAGGAAGACACATCGGGACACCAAGGGGCCGGAGATGGCGGAGCGGTCGGTGCGAAGCTGCTATCATGTAATACGGATGGCGCTGGACAGGGCGGTCAAGGATGGCTTGATCAAGAAAAATCCCATCCTCGGCGTCAAGCTCCCGCCGCCGGAGCCGAAAGAAATGAAGGTGCTGGCTAAAGAAGAAATTCAGCGATTTCTGATACAGGCCAAAGCGGAGGGGATGTACGAACTCTTCCTGCTGGAGCTGACCACAGGACTTCGCCGGGGTGAGATACTGGCACTCACATGGGATGACCTGAACTTTGAGACAGGGGAACTCCATATCAGCAAGCAGGTCACACCGGTTGACGGTAAGAATATCATCAGCGAGCCGAAAACAAAAGCAGCGTTTCGCACGATCATCCTGCCGCCAGTCATGGTAGGACTTCTGCGGGAATATCGGAAAGAAGTATTCTCCCCGCTGATGTTCCCGTCCCGCATCAAGCCGAACCAGCCCATCGACCCCAGCTATGTCCGCAAGCGGCTCCAGCAGATATTGGAACGGGCAGACTGCAAAAAGGTGCGCTTTCACGATCTGCGCCATACCTTCACCTCCATGTCACTGGAACACGGCATGGATGTGAAGACACTGTCCGCCATCATTGGCCATGTCTCCGCCAAGACCACGCTGAATATCTACACCCACATTACCAACGAAATGCAGGAAAATGCCGCAGCCAGCATCGACCGCGGCATCGCAAAGGCAGAAATATCCCGACAGAAAGCAGAAGCTGCATCAGAGGCGCAGAGGTTTGAACCGTACACACCGCCGCGCCGCAGACCCGGCACGGGCTACATCAAGCAGCTCAAGGGGGATCTGTGGGAGGGACGGTACTCGCCCGTCTGGCCAGACGGCAAGAAGCACTCCCGCAATGTATATGGCCGCACGCGGGAGGAATGTGAGGAAAAGCTGGCGAAGCTGATCCTGCAAATGAAAGCGGAGATCGCTGTCCTGCGGAATGGGACGGCTGCGGAGTATCCAGACGGCGTCAGCCCCAAGAAAAAGCAGCTGGCGGATTACCTGAGCCAGCACCCCGGCGTGAGCAATAAAAGCTATATCGCACGGGAAACAGGCATGGACCGCACCACGGTGCAGAAATACTATGACGAGGTCAGAGCAGAACTTGCCGCACCGGCAAACACATAAAACGAAAATCCGCAGGTGGTGAGGGGCTGCTACTCACCGCCTGCGGATTCCAAAAGTGGTCAGGATTTTCTGGCGTCTGTGGTATAATTGTGGTCAAACGAAAAATCACCGCCGAATTGGCGGTGATTTTTCTCGAAATGGTGGACCTAATCGGGATCGAACCGACGACCTTACGGATGCGAACCGTACGCTCTCCCAGCTGAGCTATAGGCCCATATTGCCGCGTTTTGCAGGTTTTTGCAACAAAAAGCAGATTTTCAAGTTTTTCGATTTTAGAAGATTCCGGAGGAAAATTCTCTCCGAAATCATGGACTGAAACTCGCAGGTCGATGTGCGACCATAGGGATGCGAACCGAACGCTCTCCCAAGGCTGACATATTGCATCCATATTGCAAAGGGAAGTTATATAACCCTGTAAAAACTTGAGATTTTTGCAACTTTTAGCGGTGAAATGAAAACCTAATCTTAACAGTTCCTTTGCGCGTTTTTGTTGAAAACGACAGCGTTTTATTGTGAATCTGACGAACGTTTTTGTGGGTTACATGATGCCAAACCTTTCTGCCAGCACACTGATATAGCGACGGAAAGAACATTATCCCTGCGCATAAGCCGTTGACGATGTGGCATAACTATGACAAAATATAGCCATATCCAAGCATGGCAATCGGGGAGGAGGTTTTGCGTATGATTACCATTCGACCGGTTTCGGATTTGCGGAACAAGTTCACGGAGATCGAGGAAATCGTCAAGAAGGGTGGGCCTGTCTACCTGACGAAAAACGGCTATGGCTCCATGGTGGTTTTGAGTCTGGAGCAGTATGCCGCGCTGACGGATGAGGCCGAGATGAAGCTCGACGAAGCGGATAAGGCCGCTGCCGCCGACAGTGTGCGCTACACGGAGGACGAGGTTTTCAGCAGAGTGAGGAATCGCATCCACGAACGGAAAGCATTATAAGCTGCGGTTCCTGCCGCTGTTTGAGGACGATCTGAACGGCATTGCGGACTATATTACCGGGGGCTGAAAAATCCCATTGCTGCCGAGGCGCTTGTGGATGACGTGCAGAAAGCCAATTCTTTCGGCCTACAACAAAAGGCTTTATATTGCGTTCCGCCCGGTTGTTGCTTAGCTCCAAACGACCATCCTCCAAATAGCGGGTCAGGTATTGTCTCATGTGTGTCTATGCGTCTGAGGATTTGACGGTTACAAACGGAGCGTAAATGCTGGTCCCTTGCACCAAACGTATTATTTGGAATTCAAGATTGATTGACACTTCGCCCACAAAGATGTTTCCTCTTTTACTTGTCGCATGATGATTTCTTTGTATGGTTGTTCTGCTTGTCGTAAATTCCTCTCTATACGCTTACTAAAAGTGGCTTCGGCTTTTGGTATATACCACTTCAGCATTGTTTTTTCTGCGATTTTTGATGCAAATAGCATTTCTAAACCTTTAGCCGCAATCGGTAACAATGCGATCCATACAACGCTCCAATTACCGATTGTCCAAGAAAGCACAGAACCTATACCCGCAAATAATAGTGCTACAATGGCTGGCCACCAGAGGATCATACGCAAAAGCAAACCAACAAAACCAAGTTTGCCTTTGTTGCTATCTACCGCACCTCTAATGATGCTCGCTGTCTGCTGATCAAATTCTGCATTTTTTTCATCCCGCTCTGCACGTACCCGATTTGTGATTTCTTCCTGCTCTCTGGCCTTCCATTCGGACAATTCAGCGAGAGAACTGGCGAACGATCCGAGATTGAGCTTTTCCTCATCACCCATAGTTTTTGTCAGTAAAGCATCAGTTACATTATCTTCAAAAAAAGCTGACAGAGGAATCCCTGAGTATTCAGGCACAGTTTTTTCTAACTCAACAGCTAATTCTCGCACAGTATTCAAATAACGCCGTGTCGGTCGTTGTGCGGCTACAGCGTTTGCTGTTAGATGCAGGAGTGACAAACGTGAACTCTGTTCCGAGGGAATCCACAACCGGCAGGTTAACCGTATGTCTGTAATGACAGGCAGTCGATTTTGTTTCCACCCGTATATTCCTTTAGCAGACGGTCTTGCATCGCGATACGCAATAGCAACTCCAATTAAACGCGAATTGGTAGTAACAAAAACTGGCAATTGTTGCCGAGAGCCGCAGTACTCAGAGTAATCACCTTGTCGACGCATGTGTGTTTCCCACAAAGAGTATGCATCATTTTCTATCGTTCTTGAATCCCATCGCAGCTTGCTTTCCATATACTTTTGCAAATCCATTCTGTCAAATCCGAAACGCATGCGCTCTGCATCGGTGAATGTTTCGTGGTGGCGAATATGGATATTCGCGCTTGCCAATTCTTTTTCCAGATTCGCTTTCTTAGCGCGCAACACGGCAACACTATTTTTAGCCCGCACAGCATAAAGCCGCATCTCTTCATCTCGTGGCGAATCGTTGTATGAAAGGCTGCATATAGCCTCGTCAAAAGCGCGGTTCATTTCTTCCAATGTCTGAGGATAGTAGTATATATTACCGCCTTTCGACTGGATGAGCTTGACTAATTCGTTCGCAGCCTCAACCGCGGCTTCTCCGGCGCACCCCACGAATCTAAGAAGTAATCTCGTGTCGAAAAAGAATCCCGCATTTCTTATTTGTGGGGCTGCTGCCTGTGCATCTGCACTGGGTAATTGGTACGCGCCAACACAAAGCATCAAGCCTTCACAAATCCTCAATACATAGTCCTTGTATGCACCATCTTCCAAAAGAACTTGATCAATAAATCTACCGACAAAAAGGCTATCAGAATAAAGAGGCTGGCTATCCACATTATCATCTTCAACAGCATCCTCATCTGGTAGTAGTTCATTGAGTTCCTCAACGCAAATAGCGGGCTGAGTGCCACAACTACTGTCAGGCTTTCCATGGATAAATATGTCATAAGCAAGGCCGTTTTTGTCAAGCACCTTTATTAGCTGCTCTCTCGCATATTCAAACGGCCAGCTCAATCCATATTGAGAAACATAACTAATCAGTGCCTGTATCAATGCAGTTTCTGTTTTTCTATATGCATCTCGTTCGTGATCGAACGCATCTGTATCAAAAGAACCGGTTCGCTTAACCTGATGATCAGATAATTCAATCATGCCTTCGTTCTCGATAATAGAAAGGCATTTTACAGCGATATTGTATGGAATATACAACCCAAATTCTTTACTTACCGATGTTCGAATATCGCTTATCGACATCGCATCTGCAGTATCAGAAAAAATACAATACTTAATATATTCGCAGAATACAGAATATGGATTGTTTGAGTTTTGGCTAACAAACGCCATTGCAATCAATGCATTGGGATTTCTCATATTTATCACCACCGTAAACTGCATTATACCGCATCCCCTTACAATTTTCAATATTTCTCGACATAGTAACACAATATCTTGTGCTATATTGCCGAAAATTCTTCCAATATTTAGGAAGAAAACACATGAAAGTTGCACTTTCTAATGCAACCATCAGTATAATTATATACATAATTGTGCCCCAAAACCACGCGGTTAATGTGCATACGTCTGCTCCAGCGCCACACCGATCCGCAGGTGAATTTCCAGCCACGCATCGTACACCACTGTTCTGTTGGCGAGCTGGCGGAGCATGACCGCATCGGCGGTGTCCGGCTTTTCGCCGCTGTGGATGTGTTCCCTGAAGGCATCCATCCAGTATTTTACTTCCGCAAGCGTCCGGCTGTCGCTTTGAACTCCCGTTGACGTCCCTGCAGCTCGTCCATCTGCTTGTTGTAGGAGGCGACTTTGATCTCGTAGTCCATCTCTACTCACCGCGCCCTGTTGCGAGGCTTTGTGGATGGCGAGGGAGGCCTTCTTGTATGGCTATGATGTCCTGTTGCACCTGATCCAGTTCTGCGCGATTACCAGCGTCCAGAATCTCCGCACAGCTTTCCGCTATCACATCCAGCACATCGTCTAACCCGTCGAACGCAGCGCGTATGGTGCACTCCGGCACATCCTCGTTGGAATGGTGGCTTTCGCATACCAAGTGGCCATTGCTGATCCTATTTGTGCAGCTCCGAGCTGCGATGCGCTTTCCGCTGCCGGCGGTTCTTATATGCCTGCGGAGCCGATAACTGCAGGTGCCGCATGTTACCCCGTTGACATCGTTAAGCTCCGATGCGTGTCACTAAATTCAGCAGATACGAATATGTGCCGTCTACAATTCTTCTAGGTTCTATAGTAAATGTTGGGGTCAGGCTCATCACCTGACCCCAAAGTTAAATCTATAAGTTGAGCATAGAGGTATGCTTTTTGGAAAGCTCCAGCTTGGCCTGCCGGATCTGCTGCTGCAAATCGGAAGCTGTTGCGCCGATCTGATTGCGGACGATATCGTACTCGCTGACAGCTCCGGCCTTTTGCAGAATATCCCGGATGAGCTTGCTGACCACGGCATCCACCTTTTCGGCACGGTAGGTCGTGGGGCCATCGCAGATCTCTTTGTGTTGGGTACGGTTATAGCATTTGTAGATGGCTACACGGCCATTACTGCCATCGGTGGGGTGATGGGTCTTCCGTGCTGTTGACGCAAAAATGCGGCCACCGCAGTGACCGCAATACACATTGCCGGACAGCAGAGCACTGCCGGTATTTTTTCGGGGATAGCTGCGAATCGGACGAGAAACCTCTGCTTCGCTGCCATCCTTCAGTGTGATGGTTTCCGTTCCATAGGCCGCAGCACACTTGACCAGATAGTCCGCAGATCGCTGCTCCCGTCCCTGCTGCACCCGCTGGAATTGCTCCGGCGTGATGATCTGCAATTCCGGAAATATCTCCGAAACGCTTTCACCGCTTCGGAGTACACCGGTGTAGGCAATATTGATGAGGATATTCTGAATGGTGGAGTAATGGAACGGCTCACCGGTGCGGAGGTTGAGGAATCCTTCCTCTTTGAGCGTGGTGGAGGTCTTTCGTCCACCGTAGCCGTACTGGTCGGCCAAATCAAAGATACGACGCACAGCAGCGGCTTCCATGGGGTTGACCTCAATATCAAACAGCTCGCGGTTCTTTTTGCCCATGCGTCCCTTCTTCACCAACTGATAGCCATAGGGCGCGTAACCACCACGGAACCGACCCTCCATGACGATCTGTCCCAGCCGGGTCTTGGTACGAATGGAGGTCTTGATGCTCTCGCCGGACGCCTGCCAGTAACGGATGTAGTTCAGCAGCTTGTCCACATGGTTATCAAACCGCTGCTGGCCTTCCTCGGCACTCCAGACCTCAATACCGTTGTTGACGAACCATTCCACAATGAAAGGTGTTTCATCGTCGCGGCGGCCAAGGCGGTCAAACATGAAAACAAGGAGAATATCAAAGGTGCCCATTGCCGCTTCCCGCTGGATCTCCTGTATGGCATCACGCTTCTTGGCGGAAACCTTGAAGCCGGACACGCCTTTTTCCGAGAATTCCCGGACGATATCCCAGCCCATTTGTGCAGCGAACTCATGGCATCGCTGTTTCTGCATGGGAATGTCATCTTTCTCAACCTGTTTC
>OJKI01000281.1_pt1 | contig 21196 bp, 20 predicted proteins | sample 1596431 | NCBI WGS metagenome assembly OJKI01 (sample SAMEA4350165, study PRJEB24818) | metagenome | biome: human; feature: gut; material: faeces | place: Denmark | collected 2013-09 | reverse complement strand
TCGCGCCCCGGCGCGAGCGCTTTCTTTGTCTCCGACGGCCCCATTTCTTCCAACAGCGGAAGAAATGGGGGAAAGAACGCCGGCAGAAACTGCGTTTCTGCACTTCCTCAGCGCGCTATGCCTGTTCGCTGCCGCCCACGCTTTTCCTCACGTAACCGGCGTTTTCCTGATCGTTGTCGGTCCCCCGACTGTGCCAGCACAGCTTTCCGCTGCCGCTGCCTGTTACTATGGTAAAAATTATTCGTTCTGCCGTGTCGCAGGCTAAGAAATAATTATATCCTGTGCCCAACGGGCACACCTACCTTTGCCGCCGCAAGGCGCCAAAGGCGCGATTTGATAATCGCCACACAACCAGCGCACCAACCCCTACCCTCACTGTTGTTAGCGGCAGCGGCGCAAGAGGTACAAGCAATCCCCCGAACCGACAACGATATCCGCCGTACCAATTCCGCGAAGCCAGCACCGCCAAATTCGCACTTGCCTGCCCCGCGCCAAGGGGTCCTTAGACCGTAGGTCTAAGCGACTTTCTTTCCCACATTTCTTTCTTCGCAGAAAGAAATGTGGCCGCCGGAGGCCGCCTCCCCGTCAGGGGGAAACCGACTCGCCGCCGCAGCGGCGAAACTCCCCCAACCCGGTAGAAGCAAACACCCCTACCGTGGCTGGGGCAAGCGGCCGCGCCAGCCTCCGCGCCGGTGAACGCAGGCACAGTCCTTTTGACCGACAGTGATGACCGCTGCACCCCGCCCGCGAGTGCATACCGCCAATTTTGCATGACCCATAGCGCGCCAAGGGGTCCTTAGACCGTAGGTCTAAGCGACTTTCTTTCCCACATTTCTTTCTTCGCAGAAAGAAATGTGGCCGCCGGAGGCCGCCTCCCCGCCAGGGGAAAACCGACTCGCCGCCGCAGCGGCGAAACCCGCCCCGCGCCAAGGGATCCTTAAACCGTAGGTTTGAGTGGTTTTCTTTGGTAACTTTCTTTTTACAAAAAAAGAAAGTTACTCGTGCCGGGGCACGAAACGCCCCATCCCCCGCCCGCAGGCGCGAAATTATCCCCGTCGGAGACAAATAATGCACTTGCCGCCGGGGCGCGAAACTCCCCATCCCGCCGCACACAAAAAAACAGCCCTCCGGCCACCGCCGAAGGGCTGTTTTTCACAGATGATATTCCTGCTTGTACTCCTCATAGTACCGCGCGAAGGAACTGGACTTCATGGCCCGGACACTGTTCAGATACTCATGGGTGTCGAAGGAGTCGGACTCCAGCTCGATAATGGCCACGGCGATGTTGGAGCAGTGGTCCGCCACGCGCTCGTAGTTGGTCAGCAGGTCGTTGAACACGAACCCCAGGTTCAGCGTGCAGCTGCCGGACTGCAGCCGGTCCACGTGGTGGGACTTCATCTCGTCGCACAGGCCGTCGATGATCTCCTCCAGCGGCTCCACCCGGGCGGCCCGCTGGGGATCGTTTTCCACAAAGGCGCCCACGGCGATGGACAATATCTCCCGGACGGCGGACTCTATCACGTCCAGCTCATGACAGGCCTCAGGGGAGAATTGCAGATCCTTGTCGTGTATCTCCTTGGCGGCCTCCGAAATGTTCAGTGCGTGGTCGGAGATACGCTCAAAGTCGGAGATGGTGTGCAGATATTTGCTGACCTCCTCGCTCTGGGATTGAGACAGGGACTTGCTGGTGATCTTCATCAGATAGGTGCCCAGCTTGTCCTCGTAGCGGTCGATAACGGACTCCGTTTCACCCACCATGCGGAAATCCTTGTCGGACCAGCGGTTCCGCAGGCCAACGGCCATCAGCAGGTTGCCCTCGGCCCGTTCGGCCATGGAGTTGGTCACCAGCCGGCTCTGCTCGATGGACAGCGCCGGGTGCTGCAAAAAGCGCTCCTCCAGCCGGTCCATCTCCTGTTCCTCGGCGGCGGAGCCGTCGTCGGGGAACAGCAGCTCCACCATGCGCTCCATCAGCCCGATGCAGGGCAGCAGCACGATCACGGTGGCCAGGCGGAACAGGGTGTTCATCAGTGCGATGGACACAGAGGACAGGACCGCGTCCAAAAAGGTGAAGTGGATAATGGCGTTGGCGCCGTAGAACAGCAGCGCCCAGATCAGCACGCCCAGCACGTCGATCAGCAGATAGATAAAGGCGGTGCGCTTGCCGTTGAGGTTGGCGCCCAGGGCGGACAGCAGCACAGGCACCGCCGCGCCGATGGCGATGCCCATGACGATGGGCAGAGCCACCTCAAAGGTGACAGCGCCGGTAATGGCCAGCGCCTGCAAAATACCCACCGCGGCGGAGGCGCTCTGCAAAACGCTGGTGAACGCCAGGCCCACCAGAATACCTAAAATGGGGTTGGAGAAGCTGGTCAGGATGCGGATAAAGGCCTCGCTCTCCCGCAGGGGGGACACCGCGCCGGACATGGCGGACATACCGTACATCAGCACCGCGAAGCCCAGCAGGATCTCGCCCACATAGCGGTTGCTGGTCTTGCCGGTGAACATCCGCAGGATGATGCCGACCACGGCCACGATGCCGGTGAGCACCTCGGTGCTCAGCAGCTGCACCACGCCGCTGCCGCCCTCCAGGGAAGACAGGCACAGGATCCACCCGGTGACGCTGGTGCCCAGTATGGCGCCCATGATCACGCCGATGGCCTGCTTGACCTTCATCATGCCGGAGTTGACGAAGCCCACCACCATCACAGAGGTGGCGGAGGAGGACTGGATCACAGCGGTGACGCCGGTGCCCAGCAGCACGCCCTTCAGCGGTGTGCTGCTCAGCTTATAGAGCACCAGCTCCAGGCGGCTGCCGGCGACCTTTTTCAGGCCCTCGCCCATCAGGGACATACCGAACAAAAACAGTGCGATACCGCCCAGCAGCGATATGACGTCTGCAACGCTCATGGCCCATTTCCTCCCATGATAAAATCTTCTTATAGGTAGTATAACAGGTACAGGTGGTATTTGTCGACTGAAACTGTAAAAAAGCCGGTAGAAAATTTAGGTATTTCTTAAACCGCCCTTGTGCGCCTTGTCAAAGAGAGAAACTTCAGGTATAATGACAGTTACAAAAAAAGCACAGTAAGGATACAATAAGGTATACAATGAAGTAAAGTGAAGGAACGTATATGTTTAAGCATTGTGTCATCGTTTTTTTCGTCTCCATGGTGCCGTTGATCGAGCTGCGGGGCGCGATCCCCTACGGCGTGGCTTTCGATCTGCCCCTGTGGCTGACGTATCTGATCGCCATCGCGGGCAATATGCTGCCGGTTCCCATCATTTATTTTTTTGCACGAAAAGTGCTTGTATGGGGGAAAGATAAGAGGTATATCGGAAAATTTTTCACTTTTTGCCTGGAAAAAGGGGAGAAAGCCGGGCGTAAGCTCCAGGCCAAAGCCGGCCGCGGACTGTACTGGGCGCTGCTGCTGTTCGTAGGGATACCCCTGCCGGGCACCGGTGCCTGGACCGGCACTCTTGCCGCCAGCCTGCTCGATATGGATTTCAAAAAAAGCACCCTCGCCTGCGCCGCCGGCGTCCTCCTGGCCGGTGCCATCATGGGCGGCTTGAGCCTGTTGGGCGTCAGTGCTTTCGGCGGGTAAATTTGTCTTGCAATCGCCGGCCATTTACGGTATAATGTGCGGGTAATATCTGCCGGTGTGATGGAATTGGTAGACGTAGTGGACTCAAAATCCACCGCTGGCGACAGCGTACCGGTTCGAGTCCGGTCACCGGCACCAAAAAAGAGACATCCGTGAGGATGTCTCTTTTTTTGCCGCTGATAGAATGGGATATACGAATTTGGTAAAAATTACCAATATATCAATAGCTGCTTGACATTTCGCCGTAAGAATATATAATAGATACACGAACCAGCAGTGGTACCACTGCTCTTTGTTTCAATGCACAATTGAAACAAAGCGGTCTGTACAATGGGAAAGGAGGAGAAAATGAGGAGGATAAGCTGTTTTTTACTAATGCTTACCCTGCTGCTGACAACGGTCGTTGTTGCGTGGGGGACAGTGCCGACTGATGGGGAGGTGACTCCGAGTTTGGTGAATGTGTCTCGATCCAAGACAGCCACCGTACTGGATAAGGACTATCGGTCCACCGTTACGTTGTCGCTTCCCAGCGCAGAGGAAAAACTGGCCAGCGATGTGGTCTTTGTGCTGGACAAATCTACAAGCGCAGAATTGGAGGATAAGGCGTTAGCACTTCTTGCCGACCTGAAGGAAGAGGTGAGGGAACGCGGTGTGATGGTCAAGGTCGGCGTTGTTATTTTCAATCGGGAGGCAAATGTTGCGTTCCCGCTTACGGAGCTTACAAAGGAAAACTATGCTACCATTGAGGCTGCGATAAGGAAAACTATATCCAGCGGCAGCAATACGCATGCGGGACTTCTTGCGGGCAAGAAAATGCTCGATGGCGATACGGCGGTCGAGCCGCACCGCAAGCATCTGATATTTGTCAGTGACGGCGTTACCTATCAGTTCTGCAAGGGGGATGATCATACTACCCCGTATACGCGCAGCTTTGATGGCAGCCTAATCTCGAATGGTGTTAACCAGTGCGGTACGCTAAGTGAGTTGAACGTGCAGTACGGGTACAGTGACAAAGAGGCAGAAACGTTTATTCCCAAGGGTAGCATCGATAACTGGATGAGCGATATTGCCGGAAGAGTGGGGACAGACAATGACAACGAGAATTGGGACTATCAATATACTGGGCAGGCTCCGACCGATAATAGCAAACTGCTGTAGAACAAGAAAAACGTTTCAAATGTGGAGAAAGCCCTGCACCTGACAGAGAGTACCTACAAAGCGATGCAGGAGAGGGGCTATCAGTGCCATGCCGTGTTGGCAAGGGAAACACGGCAGTGGGGTACCGCCTTTATGAACAGACTGGCGGGAGGGAGAGCAGTCGATTTTAACTCAATCCAACATAAAGTCCTCTACGCTGTTGATAAGGGTTCCACTGTGGCGGATACTGTCGGCAAGAGTTTCGATCTCGTTCCCGGCACGTTTTGTCTCACCGTTGGTGGGCAAGAACTGCAATATAAGCAGGATGGAAATGTGACCTACTTCGGCGGAGACCGGAATGAGAGTAATTACCGCTTCAAGATAGAGTACAGCGGTGCCGCCGACAGCTTCACATGGAAAATCAACGAACCGGTCTCCAACTTTGCCCCGGTCAAGCTTTCCTACACTGTAAAGCTCGCCGGTACGCCCGCCGCCGGCACCCACGGTGTGATGGATCTGAATGGGGACGGTTATGTGGATGACACCACCACACACGTAGACGTGTCAAAGGCGCTTTATACCAATGAGAGCGCGATCTTGACACCGGTAGCCACAGTCGGTGGGCAGGGTGAGGCTCTGGAGTTCCCCAAGCCCTCCGTGTCCTACACGGCGGCCGCCTATTACTACAGCGAGCCCCCTGCACCTGTGAAAAGGACGGTCAGTCCCACGACCTTTGACGCGGGAATTGCCGTATACGCTGAGGTCGCCGCCCTGTCGCTGGCCGGCGCGGTAAAGCTGTGCGGGAGGCGTGGCCGCCGCGATGCCTAAGAGGATATCCCTCCCACGGCTGATGTCTTCCACCCTGCACCGGCAGGGGAATACAGAGAGCACCCCGAAAGGGGTGCTCTCTGCGTCCGGCATTAATTTGCTGTTTATTTACGATTTTCCCTCTACCAAAGCGGTGCAAGATGTGGTATGATATTTAAGTAAGAGTATGACCCGGAGGGAGGTGCTGCTGTATGCGGCGTTTGAAACGGTATATCTGCCTGGTCGGGTTGCTGGCGCTGCTGGCAGCTGCATTGACCGGCTGCGGTTTCTCTGACGATTCAGTGGAGGAACTGTTTACCCTGCCGCGAATGGCGGAGGAGTACACCGGCCTGACCCAAGAGCTGGAGGCACTGATCACACAGGGTTATGAGTACGCCTCACCTACCGGCGGGCGGAATATCCAGTCGGTGCAGATGGCTGACCTGGACGGCGACGGACAGCAGGAGGCCCTGGCCTTTTTCCGCATGAGCAGCGACGAAAAGCCGCTGAAAATATTTGTATTTAAGATCGAGGGCGGCAGCTATGCCCGCTACTGCACCATCGAGAGCAGCGGCACCGCCATCGACAGCGTATACTATCAGGACCTGAACGGCGACGGCCGGCGTGAGCTGATCGTGGGCTGGCGTATCAGCGCCGAGGTGCAGACCGTGGCGGTGTACACCGTGGCGCGGGAGCCGGTGGCGCTGATGTCCAGCGGCTACACGCGCTTTACCATACAGGATCTGAATGGTGACGGTATCCCCAGCCTGCTGGTGCTTCGCACCGACGCGGACAGCCAGCCGGTGGCGGAGTTCTACGGCTGGCAGGATGAGCAGATGGGCGTGGCCTACCGCTGCGTGCTGTCCAGCACCATGGCCTCGGTGAACCGGGGCAGCCTGGTCAGCGGTCGGCTGGATGCCGACACGCCGGCGCTGTATATCACCGGCGTGGATGAGCAGGGTATGGCCGCCACGGATATTCTGGTGTTCCGCCAGGATCTGGGACTGGTGAATCTGGCACTCAGCGGCAGCAGCACCGGCGTGTCCAACGCCGTGTTTCCCTATCGTCAGCTGCTGCCCCAGGATATCAACGGCGACGGGATCATTGAGCTGCCCAGTCCGGATACCAGTTGGACAGCGGAGCAGACGGACGGTCTGGTCAGTTGGCTTTGCTGCAACGGCGACGGGCAGTTGTCCACCGTGGCCAAGACGTACCACAGCCTGTCCTGCGGGTGGTATTTCACCATACCGGAGAGCTGGTGGGACTGGAGCGTGGAGACCGCCACCACCAGCATCAGCAATGAAAATCAGTTCAGCCTGGCGATCAACGGGGATCCGGTGCTGAGCCTGTACACCATCACCGGCGAGAACCGGGAGAACCGCGGCCGCATGGGCAAGAGGGTGCTGCTGCGCCGCCAGACAGCCACCATCTACGCCGGCGAGCTGAATGACGCGGCGGCCTATTACGGCATGGATGAGGATCTGCTGCGCCGCAGCTTCAGCCTCATCGTAGGCAGCTGGAGCAACTGACAAGGAGGGACTGCCATGAAAAAGGTACTGGTACTGGAGGACGAGTCCAGCATCCGCAGCTTTATCGTTATCAATCTCCGCCGCGCCGGCTACGAGGTGGTGGAGGCGGAAACAGGCGAGGAGGCACTGGAAAAGCTGAAGATCCACAGCGATGTCCGGGTGGCGCTGCTGGATATTATGCTGCCCGGTATCGATGGTTTTGAGGTTTGCCGCCGTATCCGCGCCACCAACGCTGCCATCGGCATCATTATGCTTACCGCACGGTCCCAGGAAATGGATAAGGTGACGGGATTGATGACCGGTGCCGACGACTATGTGACAAAGCCCTTCTCCCCGGCGGAACTGACTGCCCGCGTGGATGCGCTGATGCGCCGGTCCGGCGGCGGTGTCGTAGATGCTGGAGAGATCGACCAGCCGCCCTTTCTGCTGAACACCCGCAACCGTACTCTGGAGAAGAACGGCCAGCGGATCAAGCTCACCCAGGTGGAGTACGCCATCATGAAGATGTTTATGGAGAACCCCGGCAAGGCGCTCTCCCGCGAGGAGATCCTGGACTTGGTCTGGGGCCACGACTATTTCGGTGAGCTCAAGATCGTGGACGTGAATATCCGGCGCCTGCGGCTGAAGATCGAGGACAATGCCACGAACCCAACCTATATTACGACGATCTGGGGTTTCGGCTACAAATGGGGGCTGTGACAGCAGAGCTTTTCCACCAGTACTTCGTTGCAGCGGCTTGACGTACACACAGTATGCCTGCGCCGCTGTGGCTCGTCCTGGGAAAAAAGTCTCTCGCTGTCAGGCTTTGCGCCGCGCCCGTGGGTGCGCTATGCCTTATTTTGCGATGAAAGGAGATGAACGCCTTGGCAGGAAAGAAGCATAAAGTGCAGGGCCTGCGCCGCCGGTGGCTCACCGGCAGCATGGGGCCGGTGCTGGTCATATTGCTGCTGGTGGGTGTGCTCATCTCTGTGGGTTTTGCCAGCAACTACTACAACAGTGCGCGCTCTACCCTGCGGGCAAAGGCCGCGGCGGGCGCGGACTATTTCAACACCTATGTGATGACCAGCTATCGGGAGTATTACCGCAGCGCTACGATCTACGCTGCTGCCTTTGACGACAGCGACAAGATCGAGCTGCAGTTCCTTAACAGTTCCGGCCGCGTGGAGGTCACGACCCGGGGCGTCACCACCGGCACCTACCCCAGCACGCCGGAAATACTGCGGGCGCTGGAAAGCGGCACGGTGCAGGACTACATCGGCCGTGACAGCGTCACCGGGGAGCGCATCCTGGCGGTGTCCGGCCTGCTGAAGTTCAACGGCCAGGTGGTGGGCGTTATGCGCTACGTTACCGCCATCGGGAACATCGACCGGCAGGTGCTGCTGACGGTCCTGCTGGTGGCCGGCGTCATGCTGGCGGTGGTGGGGCTGATCGTCATGTCCAGTATGATCTTCATCAACAATGTGGTGGCCCCCGTGTCCGCCGTGTCAGAGGCGGCAAAACGTATCTCCGGCGGCAGCTACGGCGTGCAGATACCCAACAAGTACTCCGACGAAATGGGCGAGCTGGTGGACAACATCAACGATATGTCCCGCAAGATCGGCGAGAGCGAACGAATGAAGTCCGAGTTCATCTCCTCGGTGTCCCATGAGCTGCGGACACCGCTGACGGCGATCAACGGGTGGGGTGAAACGCTGCTGGCCGACGAGTCCAACGACGTGCAGCAGATCAAGCGCGGCGTGCAGATCATGGTGAAGGAGTCCCGCCGCCTGACCAATATGGTGGAGGAACTGCTGCAATTTTCCCGCTTGGAGGATGGGCGCTTCACCCTGCAGGTGGAGGACACCGATTTGCAGGCGGAGTTGGAGGACGCGGTGTACAGCTATCGGGAGCTGTTTCGTCAGGACGGCATTGCCCTGGAGTATTCCAGTGATCGGGCGGAGTACAGCGAGGTCATCTCCGGCGACCCGGAACGCCTGAAGCAGGTATTCTGCAATCTGCTGGACAATGCGGCCAAGCACGGCGGCAGCGGCAAGCGCATCGCTGTGCATCTGAGCCAACAGGAAGGGGAGTATGTGATCACCATCCGGGATTTCGGCCCCGGTATACCGGAGGCGGAGCTGCCTTATGTGAAGCAGAAGTTCTACAAGGGCTCATCCAAGGCCCGGGGCAGCGGAATCGGTCTGGCGGTCTGCGACGAGATCGTCCAGCGCCACGGCGGACGACTGGACATCGCCAACGCCGAGGGCGGCGGCACCGTAGTTACGGTGTATTTGCCGCTGAAAAAGCAGGCGGAACAGGAATTGTAAAAGAACAGAAAAAACTCGAACAAGTGTTGCATTTTATTGTAAGCTGTGCTATGCTTGCGTCAGAAAGGAATTCAGCAGACCTATGGAAAAGAAAAAGGGCGCTTTCCGTACCAGTATTGGCGGACAGGCGCTGATCGAGGGAATACTTATGCGCGGCCCGGAGAAGGACGCAATTGTGGTCCGTTCACCGGAGGGCCTGGTCACCAAGGTCACCCAGCGCAAATTCGTCAAGGCCAACTACCCCATTCTGGGCGTTCCTATTCTGCGGGGCGCGGTGACGTTCATCGGCTCCATGATCACCGGCGTTAAGGCACTGATGTTCTCGGCGGATTACTTCCCGGAGGACGAGAATGCCAAGCCGGACAAGCTGGAGGAATGGCTCAACAAGCACGTGCCGGCGGAGAAACTGCAATCGCTGCTGGTGGGCTTTTCAGTGGTGCTGAGCATCGGCTTGATGCTGGTGCTGTTCATGCTGCTGCCTACGTTTCTGGCGGGGCTGTTCCACGCCACGACCCCTGCACTCCATAACCTGATCGAGGGTGTGGTCAAGATCCTGGTGCTGCTGGCGTACATGATCCTCTGCTCCAGACAGAAGGACGTATACCGGGTGTTCTGCTACCACGGTGCGGAGCACAAGACCATTTTCTGCTATGAGGCGGGATTGCCGCTGACGGTGGAGAACGTTCGTATCCAGCCCCGGCACCACCCCCGCTGCGGCACCAGCTTCCTGTTTGTGGTCATCATCGTGTCCATCATCGTCTCCAGCCTGGTGTTCCCCTACATCAACTGGCAGAGCGTGTGGGTCCGCGTGGGTGTGAAGCTGCTGCTGCTGGTGCCCGTGGTGGGCATCACCTATGAGTTCAACCGCCTGGTGGGGGCGCACGACAATGCGCTGACGCGCGTTCTCTCCGCCCCCGGTATGTGGCTGCAGAACTTTACGACCCACGAGCCGGACGACAGCATGATCGAGGTGGCGATCGAGGCCATGAAGCTGGTCATCCCGGAGGAGAAGGGTACCGACACCTGGTAAGCCGGGGGCGCGCGGCGGGGCGCAAAACAGCGGAGAGCGCCGAAAAATACCGAAGAAAGTGAAAACGGTACGTATTATGGCGATCACATATAACAATTTGTATTTGGACGTGCGGCAGCAATTCCTGCGGGCAGGACTGCCCGATCCCACGCTGGAGTCCCGGGAGTTGGTATGCTGCGCCTCCGGGAAGACCCGGGAGGCGTTGAGCCGGGATGGCCGGCTGTACGTGCCGGAGTCGGTGGAACAGCAGGTGCGCCGCCTGGCGGAGCGCCATCTGGCCGGCGAGCCGGTGGCGTACCTGATCGGCGAGTGGGAGTTCTACGGCCTGCCGCTGGATATCTCTGAGAGCGTGCTGATCCCCCGGCCGGACACCGAGGTATTGGTGGATCGGGCGCTGACGTACCTGAAGACCGTGGCCGAGCCCCGGGTGCTGGACCTGTGTGCAGGCTCGGGCTGTATCGGTCTGGCCCTGGCCAAAAACGCGCCGGAGAGCCATGTGGTGTTGGGCGAGCTGGACGAGGGTGCACTGCGTATCTGCCGCCAGAACATCCGCCGCAATGACCTGACCGGGCGGGTGGTGTCCCTGCAGCTGGACGCGCGGGAGAAGCCGCCGGCCCATCTGGGGGAGTTTGACTGCATCGTGTCCAATCCGCCCTATATCCCCGATGGGGACATCGCGGAGCTGGACGCGTCTGTGCGGGACTACGAGCCTCATCTGGCGCTGCGGGGCGGCACGGATGGGCTGGACTTCTATCGAGCGATCGCCGGACACTGGACGGCAGCGCTCCGCGTGGGCGGGCGGCTGCTGTTCGAGGTGGGTATCGGCCAGGCGGACGAGGTGCTGCGGACCATGCGGAGCGTGGGTTTCGGCGACCTGGAGATCACCCCGGACTTGAACGGTATTCCCCGGGTGGTAGAGGGTGTGCTGTGCTCGGAGCTTTGACAGCGTACGTTGACTGTCCGTTTTTTGGGACAGTTGGGGAGATATATTAGATACATCAGAACTTGAGGAGGACGGAACTATGGCAGTCAAAAAGGAACCTGTCGCCCCGGCACCGGTGGTATCCGACAAAAAGAAGGCGCTGGAGACGGCCATGCAGCAGATCGAGAAGATGTACGGCAAGGGGTCGATCATGCGCTATGGTGCGGAGAGTACGCTGAATGTGGAGTCCATTCCTACCGGCTCACTGTCGCTGGATCTGGCGCTGGGTATCGGCGGCCTGCCCCGGGGCCGTATTGTGGAGATCTACGGACCGGAGTCCTCCGGTAAGACCACGCTGGCACTGCACGTGCTGGCCGAGGCCCAGAAAATGGGCGGCGAGGTAGCCTTTGTGGACGCGGAGCACGCTCTGGACCCCACCTATGCCAAGGCGCTGGGCGTTAACGTGGAGGATATGCTGATCTCCCAGCCGGACACCGGCGAGCAGGCGCTGGAGATCACCGAGGCCCTGGTCCGCAGCGGAGCCATCGACGTAGTGGTGGTGGACTCCGTGGCGGCGCTGGTGCCCCGGGCGGAGATCGAGGGTGAGATGGGCGACAGCTTTGTGGGCCTGCATGCCCGACTGATGAGCCAGGCCCTGCGTAAGCTGACAGGAATCATCAACAAGACCAATTCTATCGTCATTTTCATCAACCAGCTGCGCGAGAAGGTGGGCGTCATGTATGGCAATCCGGAGGTCACCACCGGCGGCCGTGCGCTGAAGTTTTATGCCTCCGTCCGCATTGACGTGCGCCGTATCGAGACGTTGAAGTCCGGCGGCGAGGTCATCGGCAACCGTACCCGGGCCAAGGTGGTGAAGAACAAGGTGGCGCCTCCGTTCCGCGAGGCGGAGTTCGATATCATGTACGGCGAGGGCATCAGCAAGCTGGGCGACCTGCTGGATCTGGCGGTGAAGCTGGACCTGGTGCAGAAAAGCGGCTCCTGGTTCAATATGGGCGAGCTGCGCTTGGGTCAGGGTCGTGACGCGGCCAAGCAGTACTTCCGTGACCATCCGGACGAGGCGGATAAGCTGGAGACGGCGGTGCGTGAGAACTTCCACAAGCTGATGGGCAGCCAGTCCCGGGTGGCGGCCAAGGCCGCCGGACGGGCGGTGGACGTGTCCGCCGACGATTTTGACGACGAAGACTGATGCGGATCGAGCGCATTGAAAAATCAAAGCACAAGCAGGAGCGCGTGCTGGTGTTTCTGGAGGGGGGCGACCTCCTTCGGATCACCGGCGCGGAGCTTCTGCGCTTTGGTTTATACAAAGGTATGGACTTGTCGCCGGCGCTTGTGGTAGAATTACAGGCGGCGGCGCAGCAGTCTCAGCTGAAGCAGACCGCGGCGCGGATGGCGTCGGGACGGATGCTGTCCAAAAAAGAGGTGCAGCGCCGTCTGACAAAAAAGGGCGCCACAGAGGAGCAGGCGGCGGACACCGCCGACTGGCTGGAGACGCTCGGCGCAGTGGATGACGAGGGCTATGCCGGCGTTATCGTGCGGCATTACGGGGCCATGGGTTATGGCCCAGGCCGGGTGAAACAGGAACTGCACCGCCGGGGCGTGCCCCGGGAGCTGTGGGACGAGGCGCTGGCACAGCTGCCCCCGGCGGCGGATGCCGTGCGGAAGGTGGTGGCTGCCAGACTGCGTGGGCGGCCCATGACACAGGAGGACAGCCGGAAGCTGGCCGCGGCATTGCAGCGGCGTGGGTTTTCCTGGAATGACATACGGCCCGTGCTCAATGAGTGGGGGCAGGAAATAGACGAGACGTGAGGTATACGACGTGAAGGTTGCATTTATTTCCCTTGGCTGTGCCAAGAATTTGGTGAACACGGAGCAGATGATGGCTCTGTGCCGCGATGCGGGGCATACGCTGCTGGAGGCACCCGCCGGTGCGGACGCGGTGGTCATCAACACCTGCGGGTTTATCGACAGTGCCAAGGAGGAGGCGATCGACACCATACTGTCCGTGGCGGCGTTGAAGGCCGAGGGACAGGTGGGCAAGATACTGGTGACGGGGTGCCTGACTCAGCGCTACCAGCAGGAGATACTGGACGAGCTGCCCGAGGTGGACGGTATCATGGGCACCGGCAGCTACGGTGAGATCGTCCCGGCGCTCTCGGAAATGATGGCCGGCGGTACGCCCCGGCGCTTTGCCGATATCCACGGGATGATCGATGAATTCGACCGGGTGCTGACTACGCCGGGGCACTATGCCTATCTGCGTATTGCCGAGGGCTGCGACAACCGCTGCGCCTATTGCGTGATACCTTCTCTGCGCGGGAAATACCGCAGCCGCCGCATGGAGGATGTGCTGGCCGAGGCGAAGCATCTGGCTGACGCCGGGGTGAAGGAGTGCATTGTCATCGCCCAGGATATCACCCGCTACGGCATCGACCTGTACGGCGAAAAGAAGCTGGCGGCGCTGCTGCGGGAGCTGTGTAAGCTGGACTTCCGCTGGATCCGGCTGCACTATCTGTATCCGGATGAGTTTACCGACGAGCTGATCGACACCATTGCCGCAGAGGAGAAGGTGCTGCCCTATCTGGATATCCCCATCCAGCACTGCAACGACAAGGTGCTGCGCGCCATGAACCGCCGTGGCGACAAGGCGGAGCTGCTGGCGCTGTTCCGTAAGCTGCGGGAGCGTATCCCCGACCTGGTGCTGCGGACCAGCCTGATCACCGGTCTGCCCTTCGAGGATGAGGCGGCGTTTGAGGAGCTGTGCGAATTTTTACAGGAGGTCCGCATCGAACGGGCGGGCGTGTTCCCCTATTCTCCGGAGGAGGGGACGCCGGCGGCGCGTATGCTGAACCGGGTGGATACCGCCGAGGCCGAGCGCCGGGCGGAGCTGGTGGTAGACGTACAGTCCCGGATCATGGACGACTTCAACGACAGCCGTATGGGCACTGTGGCAGAGGTGCTGTGTGATGGCTTCGACCAGGAGGCTATGCAGTTCGTGGGACGCAGCTATGCCGAGAGTCCGGATATCGACGGGCGCATCTATTTCACCGCCGACCACGAGGTAGAGGCGGGTGAGTTCGTGCCGGTGCGTATCACCGGTGCCATGGACGGCGAGTTGACCGGCGAGTTGGCGGAGTAAAAGGGGGCTTTCCCTTTGCGCGGCACTGTGCTATAATGCTGCGAGAGATAAAAGCGAAAGGTGGATACATATATGACTACGGCGAACAAACTGACGATCCTGCGGGTGCTGATGATTCCCGCGTTCTTGGTGGTGTTGTACTGGGGTTTTCCCGGCAGCCGCTATGTGGCGCTGGGCATCTACATCGTGGCGTGCCTGACCGACCTGCTGGACGGCTACATTGCCCGGCACTATAATCAAGTCTCCGATTTTGGGAAGTTCATGGACCCGCTGGCGGACAAGTGTCTGGTGATGGCGGCGCTGTGCTGGTTCGTGGAGGAGGGCACCTTCTTTGCGTGGGTGTTGGCCATCGTGCTGCTGCGGGAGTTTGCTGTGTCCGGTATGCGTTTGGTGGCTGTGGAGAAGGGCCGGGTCATCGCCGCTGGCTGGTCCGGTAAGGTCAAGACAGCCAGTACTATGGTGTGTATCTGCCTGATCCTGCTGGGCATTCCCCAGTGGCTGAACTATGTGTGTCAGGGCGTCATCCTGGTGACAACCGTGTACTCCGGAGTTGAGTATTTTGCCAAGAACGCTGATGTGTTCAAAGAGGTCAAATGACAACAAAAAAGAACGGCGCAAGCCGTTCTTTTTTGTTGCCCATCAAGAGAAGCGAGAGAGTCTTCTTAGGAAGTCCAAAAGGACGCCGCAGAAAACCACAGAAAAAATGGCACCGACCCAAGAAAGAATTAGCCCTGCAAGGCGGAGATTGCCGCAGTTTCCTTTCTTCGTAGATATATGGGACAAAACGATACCAAAAAATCCAGATAATCCAGCGGGAATGGCGGTATACAAAATGGGGTTATAACGTTGTGCGGTGAGAAAGAGGGGCACAACCAATACGCATGAAACGATACCGAGGACTACGCTGGCGACAGCTTCGTTCTCTCCGGGGCGGGTTTGTTTGTCCACAATAAGACCTCCCTCTGTTTTTGTATATTGTATAACAGTTCGTTATATTTGTCAATAAAACAAAATGTTTTGTCTATACTTTTTGTATCTCAAGCGGTGAGGTGCAGAATGTATCAACGAATACGCGATCTCCGGGAGGATGCGGACTTGCGGCAGCAGGACATGGCGGAGTATTTACAGTGCACGCAGGTCTGCTATTCTTATTACGAATCGGGAAAAAGAGATATACCGACGGATGTGCTGATACGGATAGCACGGTATTACGATGTCAGCGTTGACTACTTACTGGGGCTGACAGACCGGCGGGAGGCGTACCCGGCGCGGAAACAGAGCACTTGACAGGCCGGGAAATTCCTGTTACTATTAACTGAACCGAATAGCGCGATGAACGGAAAGAGTATGCATCAGGGCTTTGCCAAGAGAGGGACGGCCACCGGCTGAAAGCCGTCCTGCCGAGCGGTGCGGAAAGTGCGTCCGGGAGCGCGAGGGATGTGGATGCCCTCCGCATGGCCTGCGTTATGGCCGGACTTGAGTGATAAACGAGAGTGGAACCGCGAAGTCTTTTTCGCCTCTCATGCCCTACGGCATGGGAGGCGTTTTTGTTCGGCATAATAATATAATGTAGATAGAAGGAGAACCGTTATGTATCTGTATAATTCCGCCACCCACAAGAAAGAGGAGTTCAAGACCCACACCCCCGGCCATGTGGAGATGTACACCTGCGGTCCCACGGTGTACCACTTCGCCCACATCGGTAACCTGCGCTCCTATATCATGGAGGACGTGCTGGAGAAATACCTGCGCTACGCGGGCTACGACGTAAACCGCGTCATGAACATCACCGACGTGGGACACCTGACCTCTGATGCCGATGAGGGCGAGGACAAGATGCTCAAGGGCGCCAAGCGCGAGCACAAGACCGTCATGGAGATCGCCAAGTATTACACCGACGCGTTTTTCGAGGACTGCCGGAAGCTGAACATCAAGCGTCCGGATGTGGTGCAGCCCGCTACCGGCCTTATTGACGACTATATCAAGATCATCACCAAGCTCATCGACACTGGGTATGCATATCTGGCCGGCGGCAACGTGTATTTCGACACCAGTAAGCTGAAGCGGTACTACATCTTCAACGATCACAACGAGGAGGATCTGGCTGTGGGCGTCCGCGAGGGCGTGGAGGAGGACACCAACAAGCGCAACAAGAACGACTTTGTGCTGTGGTTCACCAAGTCCAAGTTCGAGGACCAGGCGCTGAAATGGGACTCTCCCTGGGGCGTGGGCTATCCCGGCTGGCACATTGAGTGCTCCGGTATTTCCATGAAGTACAACGGCGAGTATCTGGACCTGCACTGCGGCGGCGTGGACAACGCCTTCCCCCACCATACCAATGAGATCGCCCAGAGCGAGAGCTATCTGGGCCATCCCTGGTGCCCCCACTGGTGCCATGTGGCGCACCTGAACACCGACCACGGCAAGATGTCCAAATCCAAGGGCGAGTTCCTGACGGTATCGCTGCTGGAGGAGAAGGGCTATGACCCGCTGGCCTACCGGTTCTTCTGCCTGCAGAGCCACTACCGCAAGAGTCTGGTGTTCACCTGGGAGAACCTGGACAACGCCACCGTGGCCTACAACAAGCTGCTGAGCAAGATCGCGGCACTGAAGGATGAGGGCGAGGTGGACCGGGCTGCCTTTGACGAGTACAAGGCCAAGTTCATGGCGGCCATGGACAACGACTTGAACACCTCTATGGCTGTGACGGTGCTGTATGACGTGCTGAAGGCCAAGACCAACGACAAGACCAAGCTGGCCCTGCTGGACAGCTTCGACACCGTGCTGGGCCTGAAGCTGCTGGAGAAGGCCGCCGCCCTCCGCGCCAAGCAGGCCGCCGCCCCCACTGCCGGCGAGTTCGCCGTCATCAGCGAGGACGGTGAGGCCAACGCAGAGGTGGAGGCGCTGATCCGCGCCCGTGCCGACGCCAAGAAGGCGAAGAATTTTGCCGAGGCCGACCGCATCCGCGATGAACTGAAGGCGCAGGGAATCGAGATCACCGATGTGCCCGGCGGCGCAAAGTGGAAACGTGTCTGAATATAAAAAAGACCGCCTGTGGGCGGTCTTTTTTCAGCTGGGAACAAATCGCGGCGCATATCCGTCAAAGGTGCAGAAGGAAGAAAAGGAGGTATTTCCCATGAAACGACTGAAAGCGGCCATGTGCGCGGTGCTGGCGGGGCTGATGCTGGCGGGCTGCGCCGTGCAGCCCCAGACGGACAACAAACGGGGAGGGGGAGCTGCCGTGGATCTGACGAAGTATGTTGTCAGGGAGGCGGCGTACCCAGCCTATCCCAAAGAGCCGCGGTTTGAAGACTACTTCGATGAAAACGGTGAGGGCGACTGGGACGCCTACGACGCGGCGTACACCGAGTACCGGGAGGCGCTGCAAAAGCTGGGCAAGCTGGATGCGGAGCCGGACGGCGACGCGCTGATGGCCTTTGCGGACAGGACGCTGGACAAGTTCTTCGCCGACAGCGAGAACCGGGTGTACTCGCCCATCAGCCTGTATGCGGCGCTCAGTATGCTGACGGAGATGACGGCAGGGGAGACGAAGCAGCAGGTGATGGAGCTGCTGGGCGCGGCTGACAGCGAGACCCTGCGGCAGACGGTGCGCGACCTGTGGATGAGCGTGTATCTGGACGACGGGCGGTCGGTGTGCCGTCTGGCCAACGGCGCGTTCCTGCGGGAGAACGCCGACGTGAAGCAGGAGGCCGTGGACACGCTGGCGGATTGGCACTTCGCGTCCACCTACCGCGTGCCCATGGGCACGGAGGAGGCGGACAAGGCCATCGCCGGCTGGCTGAACCAAAACACCGGCGGATTGCTGTCCGAGGAGACGGGGAACATCCGCACCGATGGGAACGACCTGCTGCGGCTGTATAACACCATCTACTACAAGTCCGGCTGGCAGGACGCCTTTAAGAGCAGTCAGACGAAGCAGGACACGTTCACCGCCGCCAACGGCGCGAAGCAGAAAACGGAGTTCATGCACCGGACGGAGAGCGGCAGCTATCGGAAGGGTGACGGTTACACCGCCGCGCCCCGGTCGCTGAACTATGGCCGCATGGTGTTCGTGCTGCCGGACGAGGGTGTGACGCCGGAGAGCCTGCTGCAGCGGCAGGGCTTCCTGGCGGGGCTGACCGGCGACTATAACGCCGCGGAACTGGTGTGGTCCGTGCCCAAGTTCGACGTGAAGTCCTCCACCGAGCTGAACGAGATGCTGCAATCGCTGGGCGTGACGGATGCTTTTGACATGGCGGAGGCGGATTTTACCCCGCTGACGGACAACGGCGCGTTCCTCAGCAGCGCCATGCAGGCCGCCCGGGTGAAGATCGACGAGGAGGGTGTGGAGGCTGCGGCCTACACGGAGATCGTCTGCGCGGACTCGGCCATGATGGAAGTGCCGCCCACTGTGGAGATGGACCTGGACAGGCCGTTCCTGTTCGTGATCTTTGACAACAGCAATGTGCCTCTGTTCGTGGGCACGGTGAACACAATGGCGTGATGGGCGAAAACTACAAAAAATAAGTGAAAATTTTGTAGACAAAATAGAAAAATCCCCTTGACACAAGGGGATTTTTCCTTTATTATATGTGGGTACGCGCGCGAAGGGTGCTGCACACCCGGAGGCGTTTGCAACTGCGATGAACCGGGAGATTGCTCCGCAAGGAGGTAACTTCCGGGGAGTATGTCCGATAATCGGGCGGCTGAGAGATTTCTGTACGTCGGCGTAGATCGCCGCGCCAGAAGGACACCGGCCTGGTCGCCGGTGTTTCTTATGAGCCGGAATGATACGCACGGAACGGCGTATAAGAAATTTCCCGCCGTACGGCATTGGTCAAAGCAACAAAAACCGTACGAATTTTATGGAGGAACAAACCAAATGGCAAAAGAAATGATCCGCATTCGTCTGAAGGCCTATGACCATCAGGTCATCGACCAGTCCGCAGAGAAGATCGTCGAGACGGCCAAGCGCACCGGCGCTACCGTGTCTGGGCCCATCCCTCTGCCCACCAAGAAAGAGATCGTCACCATCCTGCGCGCTACCCACAAGTATAAGGACAGCCGTGAGCAGTTCGAGCGCCGCACCCACAAGAGACTGATCGACATCACCAACTCCACCCCCAAGACCGTGGAGGCGCTGATGGCTCTGGATCTGCCCGCCGGTGTGGAGATCGAGATCAAGCTGTAACCCACCTTATATAATACCCCGCAAACGAATTTGCTTGCTACCCAGCCGGGGCGCTAACTTGCGTGAGGCGTTCCGGGGGTTACGTCGGCAGAGCAAGCGGTCTCTACCCAATGGAGATTGAATCTATGTCGACCAATAACCTTTAAGGAGGATCATACATGAAGGCAATCATTGGCAAGAAAGTCGGTATGTCTCAGATCTTCGACGAAAACGGCAAGGTCATCCCCGTCACCGTTATCGAGGCGGGCCCCTGCACCGTCGTCCAGAAGAAGACTGCCGAGAAGGAAGGCTACGCCGCTGTGCAGCTGGGCTTCGAGGATGTCCCCGAGCGCAAGCTGACCAAGCCCGAGATGGGCCACCTGAACAAGGCAGGCGTGGCTCCCAAGAAGTATCTGCGCGAGTTCGACCTGGAGAACGCCGCCGAGCTGAACATCGGCGACATCATCAAAGCCGACACGTTCCACGAGGGCGACTTCGTTGACGTGACCGGCACCACCAAGGGTCACGGCTACCAGGGCGTTGTGAAGCGCTGGAACGCCGGCCGTACCCCCATGAGCCACGGCGGCGGCCCCGTCCATCGTCATGCCGGTTCCATGGGCTCTACCACCGATCCCAGCCGTATCTTCAAGGGCAAGATCGGCGCCGGCCAGATGGGCTGCGACCAGGTGACCATCCAGAACCTGGACATCGTGAAGGTCGATCCTGAGCTGAACATGATCGCGGTCCGCGGCGCCATCCCCGGCCCCAAGGGCGGTCTGGTGCTCATCAAGTCCACCGTTAAGACCCACCGCATCAAGCACGCTGACGCTGGTATCAGCAACAACCCGCAGAAGGCTTCCGGTCGTAACCCGCAGAAGGCTTCCGCCCGCACTAAGTAAGGAAAGGAGTGCTTAAGGAAATGTCTGCTATCAAAGTTTTGAACATGGCCGGCGCTGAGGTCGGTACTGTTGAGCTGAACGACAGCATCTTCGGCATTGAGCCGAACACCGCCGTCGTGCACGAAGTGGTCAAGAACCACCTGGCAAATTGCCGGCAGGGCACCCAGAGCGCTCTGACCCGCGCCGAGGTCTCCGGCGGCGGCAAGAAGCCCTGGCGTCAGAAGGGTACCGGTCACGCCCGTCAGGGCAGCACCCGCGCGCCCCAGTGGACCCACGGCGGCATCGTGTTCGCCCCCAAGCCCCGCAGCTACTCTTACGTTCTGAACAAGAAGGTCAAGAGACTGGCTATGAAATCTGCTCTGTCCGCCAAGGCTGCTGCCGGCGAGATCATCGTCATCGACAGCATCAAGATGGACAGCATCAAGACCAAGGACTTCCGCGCGTTCCTGAACGCCGTCAAGGCCGACGGTAAGTCTCTGGTGGTCACCCCCTCAAAGGACGAGATCGTCGTCAAGAGCGCCCGCAACATCCCCGGCGTCGAGACCTCTATGGCCAACCTGATCAATGTCTACGACATTCTCAAGGCCAAGTCTCTAGTGCTGTATACGGAAACCCTCCCCTGAGACGACCCGCTACC
>OJKI01000264.1_pt1 | contig 21898 bp, 18 predicted proteins | sample 1596431 | NCBI WGS metagenome assembly OJKI01 (sample SAMEA4350165, study PRJEB24818) | metagenome | biome: human; feature: gut; material: faeces | place: Denmark | collected 2013-09 | reverse complement strand
GATGTAACCCCCTATTTGCCCAAGTTTTCTTAACTTAATAATGGATTTTATACTGCTCATATCCGGCAGTTTTCTTCATTGTTCCTTTGATATTTCATTCTTTCTCTCCAATTTTACTTTGTCTCCGGCAGCATGATCACCACCTTGAACAGGTCACCGTCCGTAACGATCTCCATATCGCCCTTCTGCAGCTCCGTCAGGCTCTTGGCAATGGACAGTCCCAGTCCGTTGCCCTCCATATGGCGGGATCTGTCCCCTCTGGTGAACCGCTCTTCCAACTCCTCCGGTGACATCTCCAGCGGGTAGGCCGACATGTTCCGGAAAATGATGTTCGCATTCTGTCCGTCATGCTCTACATTCAGATAGACACGGCTTCCTGCCTGGGCATATTTGTAAATATTGTTTAACAGATTGTCGAACACCCTCCACAGATGTCTGCCATCCGCCATGACCTTCACGGTCTCCTCCGGCTGTTTTACGATAGTCTCCAGCTTTTTTTCAGAAAAGCGCTGCTCGTATTCCCCCACCGCCTGTGACAACAATACCGACACATCGCAGACCTCCGGATGGACTTCCAGATTGCCGGTGGTAGCTTTGGATGCCTCCAACAGATCATCCAGCAGCTTTTTCAACTTCTGGGACTGACGCAGCAGGACCTCGGCATACTCCGATATATGCTGTTCTCTCTCCTGTGCAGTCTCTGTACCGGCACCGTCTCCGGTATCCTTCACATCACCGGACACTTCTTTTCCGATGAGATCCGCATAATTGATAATGGAAGTCAGCGGGGTCTTTATGTCATGGGACACATTCGTGATCAGCTCCGTCTTCAGATGTTCACTCTTCATCCTCTGTTCCACGGCTGCGGAAATTCCCTCGCCGATGCTGTTCAGATTCTCTCCGTGCTCCTTGAAGGACAATACCATATGGGAGGTATCCAGCTTATAATTCAGATCTCCGTCCGCCAATGCTTCACTGCCCTCCTGCAGTTCTTTGCACATCAATGCCACAAAAGTAATCGCACCGCACAGAATAAATTTCTCTATGGCCCAGAAAAAGAGTAATACAACTCTATCATTATAAAACAGTATTAAACCGAAAAACTCTGCCACGCAGACTGCAAGGCACAAAAGTGCTGTTCTCCATACCATAGGAATCCCACGGATCAATTTCACAATACCGCGGAAAACTCTCTTGCAGAATCTTCCGAAGAACCGGAACACTCTATACAGGATCGTATTCTGCCACCATTTTCCCATTTTCAGGCGGATGGCCAGCTCCATGAAGTACAGGGTGCACCATATCACCTCTGCCGCAAACAGTACTACCAGCACGATCAGATTGATCATACCTGGGTTCATACCGATCCATCCAAAAGCCAGGTACAGACCGGTAAAAGCTCCAACGGCAACGACCACTGTATACACATCCAGGTGGATCTCATGGATCGCACTGGGAGTAATCCCCTCCCTGCCATTCTTATGTCCGGCACTGCACAACAGGAAGATAAAGCATAATAATGCCAGTATCGTTCCCGTACAGCATATCACAGGGATCACATTTCGGTTATCATAAAGCTGCTCTGCCTGATGATAGATCAGGGCATATTCATCTTCCTTCGGCAGGCTGGGATTCGCTGTCAGGGTAACCACAATACGCTTGTTACGCTCTGCCAATGTTTCCTCTGCAGCCTCTTCCTGCAGCCGTTCTGTCTCACTTAAGGCATCCTCGATCATCCATTTTGCATATTGTTCCGCCCGTTCAACCGGCACATAAATCTCTCCACCTAAGGATACGCTGTCCCCCAGATCCAGATATTTCTCCAGATTGCCGGAGGAAAGGGCTTCCTGCTCCGCTGCCGTTATGCTTTCCACATCAGACCCGGTATTGACAGATGGTTCAAGCTCCATGATATCAGAGCTTTCAGTGCTTCCATAACTTTCATAGCCATCATAGGCAGAGGAAGTTTCTGTGTTGATATAGGTGTTATCATTCCTATGCTGCACCTGGGACTCCAGCCGGTAAGTCAGATCATTTGTCTTGTCTACATAATCCTCGTTCTTCCATTCTCCCAGGAATTCATCCGTATCCAGATCGTAGCTCTCCACCTTTACCCAGATGTTCCGCTGCCTGCAATAAGCTTCCATGGTCTGCAAGCTCTCATTCTCATACCAGTCGCGTATCCGATACAGATCCTGATTGACCTGCCGGTACAACAGCTGATCATGGATAAACATCATTTTACCGGAGGAATACGCTCCACTGTCTGCAAGCATGCAGGTACCATAGAGTCCCAACACCCCCACAATTGCGGCTGCGATCATCAGAACAAATGCCACGACCTTTGCCAATGTGCTGCCCAACAGACTGTTTCCCTGTGCCGGCGCATTCTTTTTTTTCTCGGCTTTTTCTCTTTTTTTCCGTTCCCTTTTATTCTCTGACAAAGCTGTTTCTACCATCGTACTCACTGTATTTTCCACCGGATTATCCACTCTGTCCTGTTCTGTATTCCTGCTGTTTTCTTCCCTGTTATCCATATTCCTGTCTCCTTACTTCCCAGAGCAGCTCCGCGCTCCTGCCTGCTCTTATCCCTGCTTCTCACACTTGTAGCCCTGTCCCCAGACCACCTTCAGATATCTGGGTTCCGCCGGGTTGATCTCTAACTTTTCCCGCAGATGCCGGATATGGACTGCCACGGTATTCTCGCTGCCAAGTGGCAGATCATTCCAGATCTTCGAATAAATCTCTCTCGGAGAAAATACCTGCCCCGGATTCTGCATCAGCAGCTTTAAAATATCATATTCCGTAGGAGTCAATGCTACCGGCTCGCCATCCAGCGTCACCCGTTTCTCCTTGTCATCCAGTTCAATCCCTCCGACTCTGATCACATCCGGCCGCACACTTCCGCCACCCAGCTGCATATAACGCCGCAGCTGTGATTTCACCCTGGCAGATACCTCGATGGGATTAAACGGCTTCGTGATATAGTCATCCGCTCCTACCGTAAGTCCCAGCACTTTGTCGGAATCCTCACCCTTGGCTGTCAGCAGGATCACCGGAACATTACTCTTCTCCCGGATCCTTATCATCGCCTGTATGCCGTCCAGCTTCGGCATCATAATATCCATCAGTACCAGATGCACCTCATTCGTCTCTACCATATGTACGGCTTCCTCACCGTCAAAAGCCTCTAAAAAATGGTAATTGCTGTCATTCAAGTATATCTTTAACGCGTTTACGATATCCTTCTCATCATCACAGATCAATATATTGTACATACTCTCCCTCATTTCTGTGCCGGTGGCTGCAGCCCGGACACTTCCTGCGCAAGGAGTCCTTACGCTGACGGGCATCTGCTTTGTCCACAGATGTCCCGTCGATGAATTTATTGTAACAGATTAACGATTAATAAAAAACAGGAAAAACCTTTAAGACTTTATTAAGATGACTTTACATAAAACACCCTCTGCCATGCCCAGCAGGGCAAAGACAAAGGGTGTGGATAATACATGTTGAAAAGTAAACAGGGAACAGATCAGGTAGCCGGTCAGTCCCAGGAAAACAGCAAGGCACTCCGGGCTTTGGGAAAGTTTTTTTCGCAGATCCGTAAGGGTTGTGATAAAAATACCAATGTAGGCGGTCACGCCAAAGAATCCCTGTTCGACCAATAGGGTGAGCCATTCGTTGTGGGCGTTGGAATAGATGTTGTTGTCCAAAAGACCTTTGTTGATCCAGTCCATGGCATCGCTGCCCCATTGATAGAGCATATGGTAATAGCTTCCGGGACCGGTGCCGAAGAATTTGTATAGCGCTCCTTCTTTTCCATAGGTTAGTAATGTGACCTTCCACAGGGCCAATCGCCCGTCGGCAGCCTCAGACACCATTTCATTTCCAACGATTCCTCCAAGAAGACATCCCAAAAGCACTCCCGAACATATCATCACCGCTCCGGCAACAACAACGATCCGGTATATTTTGCCGCTTTCCAGAAAATCTTTTTGCTGTTGCCTTTCGCGTATTCGCAGGATCAGGTACAACACCGCTTCCGCACCAAATACAATATACCATACCGTGGTAAAAAAGAGCCTCTTTTCGACATCCCCCGCTATCACCAGTCCGGTCAGATGCAACAACAAGAACAATCGGACCATAAATATCGAAAGCGGCAAAAGCATCAGAATCTCCAATGCCCTCAGCAGCCGGCTTCTCTGCCGCAGAGAAACAAGGAACAAAAGTAGGCTTAATCCACAGGCTGCCATTATAGCCGTGGTACTATTGGAGGTAATAGCCGATGCCAAAAAAAGAAAGCTTCCAAGCATCCCCAACACTCTGCCCTGTCGTTTTCCCATATAAGCAGCTGCCAGAGAGATACCTGCCGTCACACTGATATAGCCTGCATACCAGTTGTTGTTACCGATGGTGGACAACAGCTGGGTCCGGTTCCATTCTCCGTTTTCCATTCCCCGGAAAGTTCCCAGTACATCGATGTCCAGGCGGTTCAACAGTCCGATAAATGTCACAATCCCTGCCGTGATCCCGGCAATCCACCAGATACTTCTGCTGCCGTCATAATACCGGGATACCGCAAAATAGATCCCTACCAACAATCCCTGGGTCACTAGCCCCATATACCAGCCGGGATACCCTAAAAGGACATCCTCCCTGCAGGGACTGATTCCATAAGAAAAAATTGCAGATGCCAGATATAACAGCATAAACACATCTGTTTTCTTCCACATCCGTTTTGGCTTCCGTTCTCCACGGATCTTCTGCCACAGCACTGCCAGCACCACAAATACTCCCATTACCAGCGTGGTGTTCCGGAAAAACAAATACTTTGCGTTTCCGATCATCACCAACTTATTCTGCATATACAACGGTAATCCGGCAAAAAGGATCACCAGATAACCATAGATCAGCATACTCAGAGTCTCTTTTTCATTTTGTTCCTGCTTCTTCATACCCTGCATTATCCTTCAAACTTAAAAACAAGGCACCCCTCAGTGACTGAAGAGTGCCTTATATTCTGTGGTTATTTCATTTCCTTACGGTTACTTATTTGCCATAACGCATCTGCAGATACAGAGGACCATACCATTCAATAGCATTATCTTCTGCCTTACCGGCAGGGATGGTTACCGTATACTCGTTGCCTTCGAAGGTGTACTCCAACTCAAGGGCTACGGTCTGCTTCTTGTACAGAGCCTGCATGATATCGTTGGGCAGAGCATTGATGTTCTTGTCTCTGCTGATCTTGACGGTAGCACCGTCCTTGGCATTAGCGATCTCGCTTGCCACATTGTCACGATATCTTCCAAATGCGTTGTCAGTACCTTCTGCTGTTGCGGTATTATTAGCTTCTGCAATAGCAAAAGTGGAGAAGTGATTTACAGTAAAGGTCAAAGTGTTTGCGGAAGCATTGTAAATAGGCTTGATTTCTTCCAGTCCACCATTTACAAAGTGGAAAATCACTGCCTTATTACCATCTACACCTGCAGGAGTCTCAATGGTAACTGCTACAGGGATAGGCAGAGATTTTACTGAAGAAGGACCAGCCTTCAGGCTGATTTCTACATATACGGGAGTAGAAGTTACTGCGTATGTAGAAGAAGCAATCTCAGGCGTAGCCGCTGGTGCTTCTACACTCAGTGTTGTGTCAGGAGCAACAAATGCTGCACCAACAATGCCTACAGCCTTTACAGCGCCGGAGTTAGCAAGGGTAGTATCCTTAATTCCCTTTGCCTTTTTGTATGCTGCTTCGATAGCTGCAACATCATTAACAGTATCCTGTCCTGCATTCATTGCTTCCTTCAGATCCTGAGAACCGATCTTTGTCAAAGCAGCTGCCGCATTATCTGCAGATGCCGCATCAGTAATCTTGGATGTATCAATAGCATCTACCGCATTCTTTACCTCTTCTACCGGTTTGGTGCTCGGTGTAACCACCGTATTATTCTCACTTGCTACAGATACGGTAGACAGTGCACTGCTGCCGTAAGGAATTGCAAATACTGCGAATGCAATGGCTGCGGCAATGATTAATTTCTTTTTCATTATCTCATTCCTCCTAAGTATAGTGTTATGGATTTTATTTTTACCACTATTTAGTTTACCCCCCCCGTAATATTGTCAATACTGTTTTTCCATTTTTCGCATTTTCCATGTGCAAAAAAGCATGCCTTTCCGCCCCAAAAAACAGGCATCACAGACATGCTTTTCTACTTTGTTATTTATTTTTCTTATTCGAATGCTGTTTTAATTCTTCCAGGGCTTCCTTGAATTTCTCAGAACTCATGGTAGGGTTGGAACGGATCATGTCACGCTGGAAGAAATCTCGTAAGCTGCTGACATTCTCTCTGTCTGCCACGCTTCTGGTGTACTTCTGCCGCAACTCGGCGACCTCGTTCTTCACGCTTTCCAGATACTGGTTGGGAGATTTCTGTGCGGAAGTGCGGAAGCTCTCCAGCTTGCCCTCAATGTTGGACTTCAGATCCTCCACTCTGGTGGTAATACTTGCGGTAAAGTCTTCCTTCTTCTGTGCCAGGCTATCGCTGAAGCCTTCCTTACGATTCTCCAGATCCTCACTGGTCACAGCAATGATGACATCCAGTCTCTTCTGGATACGAAGCATATCTTCCTTGGCCTTCTCCATCTTCTCCAGTACGTCCCGCAGATCCAGGGCTGCCTTGAAGGACAACGCGAAATCAGCACCGATCAGCGCCGTCAGCAGCAGTGTCACCGGAGTGAGGATGCTGTCCGGAATGGACAATACCAAATGTTCAATGGGCTTATGGATAAACTCCGTCATCAGGATCGTCAGACCACCCCATGCCAGCGAGGACCCCAGGCAGATATGTCCCTGGAAATTGAACTTATTCTTGGAATAGTCCCAGTATCTGACTTTAAATAATGCCTCCATGGTCACGCCTGTGACATACTCCAGCACCGTGGCCCCGATACATCCGGCGATGTAGACCATCACAAGATTATCCTGGAACGGCATGGACACCACTAACATCATGATGGCACCGCTGCCGTACAGCGGCAGGAACGGTCCGCGCATGAACCCCCTATTAACTAATTTCCTGCTCTTTATGGATACATATGTGGATTCAAAACACCAACCGAAAAAGCAGTAAAAATAAAAGAAAAATAACCATTGAATCGCAGTATAATGATACACTGTTTAACCTCCTTTTGTTCTTCCGGAAATACCTCCCTACGGATATACCTCCGCCTCTATGGCAAGCTTCCCCTTCCTCGTGGCATGGGGTTCACCGCTTATGCGGAATTTACCGTAACCTCTGGCATTTACCACATCCCCCGCCTCCAGGGGCTTGGAATTATTTTCACACAGCCTGCCGTTCACATATACCTTTCCCGCCCGGAACAGCTCCAGGCAGTCACTTCTGGATTTATTATATACCTTGGAAATGACAGCATCAACACGCGGGCTTGCTACCTGAATGACCTGTCGCACCGGTTCTTCCTGCGGTACTTCTGCCGCCGCATCCACCACCTCACACCTCACGTGGGTGTGGCGGATCTGCTCCAGATTATCACAGATAAATTCCGCAATGGTATCCTGACAGAACAAAAAAGCTTCGCCCTCTCCCGGCAGGATATCGCCGATGGTGCTACGTTCAATACCCAGGTTCATCAGTGCCCCCAGATAATCCCTGTGGGACAGCTTGTCTGCAAATTTCGCGGATAGAGGTCTGATCCGGATACAGCAGATGGGAAAGGGCTGTTCATAGCCCAGCTCCGCCTCACTGCCGAAGCGAAGGATCTTCCGCTCTGCCTCTTCCCTGCCGCCGTATAAGGTGATCCCTGCGAACTTCACTTCCCGTTCCACTTGCCACAGGGCATCCTGTTCCGCCAGTCCTAAGAATCCGGTAAAGGTGTACTGGTTCTGGTTGTAGGATTTGTCTGCCAGTTCACGGATCCGGTTTTTCAGCTGTTGTATTTCTTTTTCATTTTCCACGGACATATCCGTACATCCTTCCTGCTGTTCTCACTGTTCTTCCGCAAATGTTCTCCCATACACGCTATCCCAGTGCCACATCCAACATCATCATCAACGCAAAACCAATTGCAAAGGCAATGGTTCCCAGGTTGGAATGCTCTCCCTCACTGGCTTCCGGAATGAGCTCCTCCACGACCACATAGATCATGGCACCTGCGGCAAATGCCAGCATATACGGAAGGATCGGTGTCACAATGCTTGCCAGTGCAATGGCAAGTATTGCGCCCACCGGTTCCACCGCTCCGGACAACACACCCAGCGCGAAGGATCTGCTCCGCTTGTTACCCTCACTGCGAAGGGGCAGGGAGATAATAGCTCCCTCCGGGAAATTCTGAATGGCAATACCGATAGCCAGCGTCAGGGCGCCTGCCATGGTAACCGTTCCGTCACCACTCAGCACGCCGGCAAAAATAGCACCACAAGCCGCACCCTCGGGGAAATTATGAATGGTCACGGCTAACATCAGCATAGCCGTACGGTTCAGGCTGCTCTTATGTCCCTCCGGAGCCTCACTGCCCACATGCAGATGGGGCACCAGACTATCGATGAACAACAAAAAAACAATACCGATCAAAAAGCCGGTCATTGCGGGAAGAAATGCAAGCTTTCCCATCTCTTCACACATATCCATGGCAGGTATCAGTAAAGACCACACCGAAGCTGCCACCATGACACCGGCAGCGAATCCGGTAAATATTCTCTGTATATTGCCGCCAATCTGCTTTTTCAGGAAAAAGACGCAGGCTGCCCCTGCAGTCGTCCCCAAAAAAGGAATCAGAAGACCGGCTACAATGCTCATACTCATGAAACACTCTCCTTTCTCATAGTATCTTATGTAACTTTTGCATTTTTCGTATCTTGTCCTAAAACCCGGCCAGATCATTCCCCATGACAGCATACATCAGGAAATTCACACCACACACCAGATGGTAGAAAAATACCGCGATCTCTCCGATCACGAAGATCACTTTCCAGCTCTTCCACCATTCCCGGATATTTTTCACCATAACGATCAGTGTCATCAGGAATACGAAAAACATGCCGTGCATATATCCCCAGGAAAAGTTCGCATGCATCATGCGGAAACCCTTTTCATAGAAGACTAAGAACATCAAGGTTGCTGCAAGATAATTTAACCACGCAAACCAGTAATACCTGTTCTGCTTTATACTTTTCAGATCAAACAGCAGATTCAGGAAAAGGACACCAATAGGCAATGCCATTCCCATAATAATACTTAAGGGAATACTCTTAGAATAATTGCTCCATACTTTGGCAAAGCCGATGGCGATCCCGGTCTCCTCCCCCATGGCATTCGTCCCGGTAAAGATTCCGGAGAACTGATACAGCAGGGCTATCCCCGTAGGTATCATGGTCACACATAGACAGAACGCATTGCGAATGCTTTTTCCGCGACTTGCGATCAGCTGCACCAGCAGGATCAGACCGATCAGAGGCACCACCACCATAGTGAAGCTCGGTTTGGTCATGGTCGTCAGCAGGAGGCTTACTGCAAACAGCGTACAGTTCTTCCACTGAAAATCCCTCTGATATTCCGATAATACCTTTACCGTCTCAAAAAAGCAGACAATCGCAAAGGGTCTGGTTGCCAGGTAAGTGGCATTCCAGAAAGGATTCGGTGTATAAATGCCCATGCAGCGATATGCATAATCAAAGCCGAAAAATGCCGTATTCTTGGGCGAATACAGATTCGACAGCAGAAACAGTGCAAACACAAGCAGTGTCACCACAATATCGGTCATGACCTGCTTTTTATGTGACAAAATTTCATAATGACTGTTTTTACGGATCTCACGGTTCATATAGTACTTCGTGATGATCACTGCTGCCAGGTTAAAAAGCGCCGTGGCGACCGCCATTGCTGCCTTCGCTCCGATCAGCCATGCGGAAAGTCTGGCAGTCCAGAACAGGATCGGATAGGGGAATTCATAATTCCCCGCAATGCCCGCCACCTTATTCACATAGTCCGGCATATCCGACTGGAATCCCGGCACCTGATAGCATTCCATCCAGAACAGATATAACATGACCCCGGTATACAAAAACAGCAGGAAAAGAAATGTCACTTTTCCTGCTGTTGTCTCCCGCAGGTCGCTCTTTATGGGATTCTTTTTCATAGAGCTGATCCTTTCTAATTAAAACTGATCACGGGATCCTTGGGAGCCTTTGCCTTCTCCACGCTGATGGCATGAAGTACGGGACCCTCTCCCTTATAGTCTGCAAAGTATTCTTTGGCAACCTTTGCTGTCACCTTGACCCATTCCTTCTGCTTCAGGTCTTTCGTGCCCGCATACTCGCAGGCATAACCTAAGAATGCCATATCCTCGGCACAGCAGGTCATTGCCATGCGTCCCGGTACGAAATAACCGTCGGGATATTCCTCGGGCTTTAATACCATGGCAAGGAACTGGATATTTTTACCAACGTAACGCTCCAGGTGATCCATGGAATCCAGATACCAGATGCCGTAGCCCTGGTTGTCCAGTACAATGGGATCCTGACTCAGATCGTAGGGCAGATCCTCCTCGAAGATCTCGTCGATCTCACCGTTGGAGTCCTCGAAGATCACATCTGCGGCAGGATTGACTGCCTTGATGTTACGCTTGTATACATTCAGATCCTGGATGCCGTCGCAACGGTTGAAAATGATCATCTCAGACTTACGGATCATCTCTGCCAACAGAGACTTCATGTTGGTATAGTACATGGGGAAGGTGGAGCCGTCGATGGTCGTGATCTGCTGTTCCACTTTCCAGTACCAGGGAAGCTTCATATTCTTGAAGTTCCACATGCCGTTATACTCGATAATGATACGGGCGGGCTTATACTGCTTCTCCAGTTCGATCAGATGATTCGGATTGAACTCCTCTTCCTCTTCGATCAGCACCACGTCCGTACGGCTTTTTTTAAGAAGTGCGGGATCGTACTCATTCTCGCCCTCTTCGCAGAGGATGAGCAGGGTCCTGCCCTTAATCTGGAAATACGGCTGTCCTAATGTAAATGTGATAAATTCTGTCTTACCGCTCTCCAGAAAACCATTTATGATATAGACCGGTTTTGTCATAATTCATACCTTTCTCTATTTATCCTACTGTTCCTGCTGCATACAAAATATGTCCTGCCAACTTACTTGCGGAACAATTCTGCCAGCTTGTCCTCGTCCAGTTTGGAACCGATGACACAGATCTTGCCGGTGACTTCCGGCTTACCGCTTCTGATGTCATGTTCTTCGGGAACATAATCGTAATATACCCAGGTTCCGTCGGGAGCAGGTACCATACCCTTAGCACGCAGGATAGCACCGTACTCTCCGCTGTCCAGAGCGGTAAGGATCTTCTCGATGTCCTCTGCGCTGTAAGTGTTGGGTGTCTCGATACCCCAGCTGGTGAACACTTCATCTGCGTGATGGTGATGATGGTGGTCATGGTCATGACAACCGCAAGTGCAATTCTCGTCATGTTCATGATGATGCTCATGGTCATGGTCTTCGTCATGATCGTGATGATGGTGATGCTCATGCTCGTCCTCATCGTGGTCATGATGGTGGTGATGTTCGTGCTCGTCCTCATCATCGTCGTGATGATGTCCGCAGCAGCACTCGTGATCATGGTCATCATGATCATGGTCGTGATGATGATGTTCGTAGTCATGATCGTGACCGCAGCACTCGTCCTCATCGTGATCGTCATGGATGTGCTCTAACATTTCCTTCATCATATCTTCCAGCTTGTCAGCACCTTCGATGGTCCCTAGTACTTCCTTGCCGTCCAACTGCGCTAACGGTGTGGTAATGATGGTTGCCTTGTCATTATGCTCACGGATCATCTCCACGCAGGCATTCAGCTTCGCCTGGTCAACCTTATCGGTTCTGCTTAAGATAATGGTCCCGGCATATTCGATCTGGTTGCTGAAGAATTCGCCGAAGTTCTTCATATACATCTTGCACTTGGATGCATCTACCACTGCTACTGCACTATTGATCTCCACATCCAGATCACCTGCCACATTCTCCACAGCCTTCAGGACATCGGACAGCTTGCCGACACCGGAGGGCTCGATCAGGATTCGCTCGGGAGCATAGGTGCTGATGACTTCCTTCAGGGAAGTACCGAAATCGCCTACCAGAGAGCAGCAGATACAACCGGAGTTCATCTCCTTGATCTCGATACCGGATTCTTTTAAAAATCCGCCGTCGATACCGATCTCACCGAATTCATTTTCGATCAGAACGGTCTTGCTGCCGTCCAATGCTTCCTTTAATAACTTTTTGATCAGGGTGGTCTTGCCGGCACCCAGGAAACCGGATACTACATCTATTTTCGTCATTGTATTTTCCTCCAATCTGGGTTTAAAACCCATCTTTTTTATTTTCTATCATATTTCACGGATTGTCAAGTCCTGCCCGCTCGCTCTCAATGATACTGTAAGGAACCACAGCCACTTTTCCTTCTTCATCCGCGCCGCACAGGATCCCTAAGAATACTCCGTCCTCCGTGAAGGCACCTCCGCCCGACATTCCGGGCTCCGGCAGTCCCTGCAGGAGAAGCATATACTGTTCGAAGTCTTCCACATAGATCCATGGATTTACTACAAACGCATAAATCGGTTTGGTATTGTCCCCGCCGTACATCCATACATCCTCATAGACCTCCAGCTGATCAAAACGTTCTCTGTCGGTAGCAACAGTTGGATACTCTCCATCCGGATCCAGTTCCTTCTTATCTACCCGCAGAAAAGCAAGATCACTGTTTACCGCTATTGCACGCAGTGCAGCCCGGGCCTGTGTATCATCCGGAAAAGTCACCAGGATCTCTCCGGTATTCTGGTCCAGCACATGTCCCGCCGTCAGGATCAGAACAGATTCCTCGTCTGCGTCGTAGATGACCCCGCTTCCATAGAGATCTCCAGCCTGAACTTTTACGATGGATCGCATAATCCGCAGGTCGGTCTCCGTCAGTTCCTGCGGAATCTCGTCCGGCATTTCTATCCCGGAGAGATCCGGCAGGATTTCTTCTGTACCGGAAGGAACTTCCGTATCCGTCACAGTATTCTGTTGTGGTGCTGCGCCGCATCCGGTAAATACCAGAACGCAACACAAAATAATGATTATTTTTCTCATATATCCTTCCTGTAAATAAAAGACGGACCGCATCCCGCAGTCCGCATTTTTCTCGAAAAGTGTAAGCAAAATATAAGCCGAGTTCTGTATATGACGATCATCTATCTAGTACGACTGTCACCAGCCGCATCAAGCGACCTACCTGAAAACAGACCGGGCCGGTCTATTGTTCTCTGTTTGGTCTTGCTTCGGATGGGGTTTACATGGCTCCGTCTGTTACCAGCCGGACGGTAGTCTCTTACACTGCCTTTCCACCCTTACCGGCATAAAGCCGGCGGTATATCTCTGTTGCACTAGCCTTGGAGTCACCTCCACCAGACGTTATCTGGCATCCTGCCCTGTGAAGCCCGGACTTTCCTCACCTGCATAAAGCAGCCGCGATCGTCTATCTTACTTACACCTGTTCGATTATAGCTGTTCTACTATGAAAAAGTCAAGGGGGATTCGTGTAAATACCCGTGTAAACTATTCAGAACCACATTCGCAAAACCGCATCTCACGATGCTTACTTTTTGCTCATGTGGTTACTTCGTCGCATCAATTCTGCCGCACAGTCTTACGAATGCAAGCATTCGACGCCTGTCAGGGATGTTTGCGCCGGTAGCCGTGTAAACTATTCAGAACCACATTCGCAAAAACGCATCTCACGATGCTTACTTTTTTGCTCATGTGGTTACTTCGTCATATCGAATCGGGCATATTCTTACGAATGCGAGCATTCGACGTATATGTCCGATTCGCATGACTCTGAATAGTTTACACGTTAAAACAGCTACCTCCCACAAATTCTCTGCACAGAGAATTGTTGGGAAGGCTTTCACTGGTCACACCCAGGAAATATTCCAGGAACTTCAGAAGTCTCTTGGCCTCGTAATATTCCGGTTCGCCCTTGTCGATCTGGAACAGCAGCGGCTCTGCGAACTGCTTCAATACTGCCAGTTCATAGATCAATACGGAATTGAACATCGCATCCGCATCCTCCTGAAACGGGAAAATATTCTGCTCCTCGCCCCGGCGGACAGATCCCCACATGTCAATCGTCTGTCTGGCTCCTGCGCCTCTGGTTCTGGCATCCCTTATCATACGACGCAGCAATCTGCCGTCCGTAGTGGGAATCCGGTTATGTTCATCAATATTGATATTGGTCAGGGCGCTGATATATATCTTGTATTTGCTTTCCTCGGGAAGTGCATAGGAGGTCTTCTCATTCAGTCCGTGGATTCCTTCAATGACCAGGATATCATCCTTTCCCAGCTGTTTGAAATTACCCTTATATTCCCGCTTTCCGGTCTTGAAGTTAAAGGAAGGCAGCTCCACACGCTCACCGGCTAACAATCTGCACATGTCGTCATTGAACTGCTTTACATCAATCGCTTCCAGACATTCGAAATTGTAATCACCGTTCTCATCCCTTGGTGTGAATTCTCTGTTCACGAAATAGTCATCCAGTGCAATGGGGTGCGGTGTTTTCCCCAGGGTCTTCAACTGAATGGATAATCTGTGGGAAAAACTGGTCTTACCGGAAGAAGAAGGTCCGGCGATCATGACAAATTTCACACCGCCCCTGTCTACGATGCTTTTGGCGATCTCTCCGATCTTACGCTCCTGCTGCGCTTCCTGTACCAGGATCAGTTCACTCAGCGACCCACGGCAGATCTGATCATTCAGATCACCCACAGTCTCAATACCGATCTCCTTCCCCCATTCCTCAGATTCTTTCAACGTCCGGAATAACAGCTTTCTCTCTTGAAACGGCTTAACATGCGTGGGATTTTTTTTATCCGGCAGCAACAGCATAAATCCATCCTCATACGCTATGACGTCGAACCACTTTACATAGCCGGCATTGGGCAGCATGTAGCCGTAATAATAATCGTAATAACCGTCCATTTCATAAATATTTACGAAGGATCCTCTGCGGTAACGGAACAGCTTTTCCTTATCCTTCATCCCCTCTCTTCGAAACAGTTCCATGGCATTATCCAGGGAATAAGATTTCTTCAGAAAAGGTGTCTTTGCCTCCACCAGCTCCCGCATCCGGTTACGGATCTTTGCAGCATTTTCTTCTGTCGCATTGATCTTCCCTTTGGGAGAGATGTAGGAGCCGTTCCCGATAGCAAACTCTACACGACAATTCTGTACCGTTTCTCTTCCGAACACATCAAATACTGCTTTCAAAAAAAGCATGGTGGCAGAGCGGACGTAGGTCTTATTCCCCACGTCGTCTTTCAATGTAAAAAAAGTGATCTCACAATCTCTCGTCAGCTTTTTGAACAGTTCTCTGATCTTGCCGTCTCTTGCTGCCAATGCGATCAGATTGTCATACTCCTTCTGGTAATCATTGGCTACATCTTCGTAGGTAGCCCCCTGGGGATATTGTCTCTCTTCACCGTTTATCTTCACTGTGATCATTTTTCTCACCCTGTCCTTTTGTAATCTCCTTTTGCAGGTATTATTGTCTAAACGCAATCCGGTTCCTTACCATTATCGTACCACTCCAGTGCCCGGGTAAACAGCGCAGTCTCCTCTGCGATCTCCTGCCTGCGCCGCATCGTTTTGGGATTCGCTGTATCTGCTTCCTTCTCCAGCCGCTTCGCAATCTTTCTATGTTCCGCAAGCTGCCATTCTACATAATTCAAAAGCAGCGGACACTTACGGTACAACAGTATCGGACCAAGCTGCCCAGCCAGTCCGGATGCAGCGTCATCCGCTTTCCAGGACTCTCGCACCTGTGATCTCACCGCATCTTCCGGCATCTCGCCCAACCAGCGCACTTTCATCATAAAATAATATTTTCCTTCTTCGTAGATGATATTCTCATCCATCAGAAGATATCCCTCTTCCATCAGAAATGTCCGAAAATGCGGGATCTCCGACTGGGGCTGTAAGATCAGTTCCCGAAACCCTTTCGCCTGTTCTCTTCCTTCGGTAAGAATCTTCTCCATGAGAGGCCCACCCATGCCGGCGCAGATCATTCCGGCAGCCTCTCCGGTCTTCAGGCTGTGCAGACCGTCAGAAAGTCTTGTCTCTATCCTGTCCTCCAGTCCGTACTCCCTGATATGCTCTCTGGCATGTTCTAACGGTCCGGACCTTACATCCATGGCGATCACTCTCGGGGAAATGCCCTTCTGCACCAGATAGACAGATACAAAACCATGGTCACACCCCACATCTGTTATCACAGTGCCGGGAGTGACCATGTCTGTTAATGCCTGCATTCGATTAGATAATATGATCTCCGCCATTAATCCAGATAATCCTTCAGCTTGCGGCTGCGGCTGGGATGACGCAGTTTACGCAATGCCTTGGCCTCGATCTGACGAATACGTTCACGGGTAACGTTAAATTCCTTACCTACTTCTTCCAACGTACGTGCGCGTCCGTCATCCAGTCCGAAACGAAGACGCAGTACCTTCTGCTCTCTCTCTGTCAGAGTACCCAGTACTTCCACCAGCTGTTCCTTCAGTAACGTAAACGCTGCCGCATCAGAAGGTACCGGTACATTATCATCCTGGATGAAATCGCCCAGGTGGCTGTCTTCCTCTTCACCGATAGGAGTCTCTAAGGATACCGGCTCCTGGCTGATCTTTAAGATCTCACGCACTCTGTCTACCGGCATATTCATCTCCGCTGCGATCTCTTCGGGGGTCGGTTCTCTTCCCAACTCCTGCAGCAGCTGTCTGCTCACGCGGATCAGTTTGTTGATCGTCTCCACCATGTGCACGGGAATACGGATGGTTCGCGCCTGATCTGCGATCGCTCTGGTGATTGCCTGACGGATCCACCAGGTTGCATAGGTAGAGAACTTATATCCCTTACGGTAATCGAATTTTTCCACTGCCTTGATCAGCCCCAGGTTACCTTCCTGGATCAGATCCAGGAACAACATTCCACGGCCCACATATCTTTTGGCAATGCTGACCACCAGACGTAAGTTAGCCTCTGCCAGGCGCTTTTTCGCCTCCTGGTCACCCTCTTCCATCCTCTGTGCCAGTTCGATCTCTTCCTCCGCACTTAACAGGGGAACTTTACCGATCTCTTTCAGATACATACGTACGGGATCTTCGATGCTGACACCTTCCGGTACGGACAAGTCGATATTTTCCACATCCACTTCATCCTCATCGGTCAGAATGATCTCCTCATCGTCCACATCATCGTCATCGGTAATACGCAATACATCCACGTTATTCTGGTCCAGATATTCCAGAACCTTCTCCATCTGTTCCTCTTCCAGAGGCATGTCCGCGAAGAAGTCACTGATTTCCTGATACTCCAGCACATTCTTTTTCTTTTTCGCCATATTCAGGAGTTCTTTTACCTTCTCCGCAAATTTTGCCTGTGTGTTTTCATCCATTTTCGTGGTTCCATCCTTTCATTGCCATTATTTATAGCCATATTTCGTATCTTTTATAACTATTCGAAAGCCTAAATCCCATTATTCCAGGGAAATATGCGTCCTTTGTAATTCTTCCAGGGCTTTTTTTCCTTCTACCGCCTGTTTCACGGCATTGACATCCGTCCCCAGCTTTGCCATATAGTATTGATAGCTGTTTTTCTTCACTGCCAGCAGAATATCATGGAAAGCTCTCTCCCTCTCCTGGCGGGTGGACAGCTCGGGGAGCGTGGTATGGAACAGCTCCGCAGCCTCCCTCTGTTCTTCCTCATCTTCAAACATACTGATGATCCCTGCAGGCTGGAACTGATCCCTGTCCAGTTCATCGAATAGCCTCTCCGCTACTTTCCGGTACAGTTCCTCGGTGAAATCCTCCGGGGAAATATATTTCCTTACGATCCGGTACAGGGACGGATCATCGCTGATCCAGGTGATCAGAAGTCGTTGGGACCTGCGCCCATTCTCGGCGGGATCCTTTTTCTGTACACCGCTTCTCGGTCGTTCCAAAGGTCTTGCCAGTCCCGTCTGCGACGCAATCCCAACTACCATTTTGCGCAGATCGTCCGGACGGATCATATATTTTTCCGCAATTGCCTGCAGATAATTTTCTCTTTCCAGATCTTCCGAGAATTCACACAGCTTCTGTGCGATCTCCCGGTGGAACTTTGTCCTCTGCTCCGGATCGCTCTGATCATACTGTTCGCTTAAGATACGGATCTCAAAATAAAAGCTGTTCTCCGCCTGATCGATCCGTTCCTGAAAAGCTTCTTTTCCGAGATTCTTGATGAATTCATCCGGGTCTTTATACGGTCGCATATTGATGACCTTGCCGGTAAGTCCGGCCTCTCTCAGGATCCCGATCCCCCGCAGTGCTGCTTTCGTTCCGGCACCGTCGCTATCGTATGCGAGGAGAATATTCTCCGCATAGCGGTGCAGGAGATTCGCCTGCTCTACCGTAAATGCCGTTCCCAGAGATGCCACCGCCTGTGTGAATCCTGCCTGGTGCATGGCAATGACATCCATATATCCCTCGCACAGGATAATGTTGCCCGTCCTGGCGGTCCTTGCGAAATTCAGTCCGTAGAGGTTACGTCTCTTATCGAAGATCATGGTCTCCGGGGAATTCAGGTACTTCGGTTCGCCGTCTCCCATGACCCTGCCTCCGAAGCCGATCACCCGGTGGTTAATATCCTGTATCGGGAACATCACCCGGTTCCAAAACTGACTTCTGAGTCCTCTCTGTTCCGAGAACATCGCAAGTCCGGAATCTTTGATCTCTTCATCGGTAAAGCCTTTTTTACGCAGATACTGGACTACCTGCTCGCCGTTTTTCCCGGCGTAGCCCAGTCCGAAATGATGCATAGTCTCGTCGGTCAGCTTTCGTTCCGTCAGATAACGCATTCCCACTTCTCCGTGAGGACTGCGCAGCATATAATAAAAATATCTGGCTGCCTCCTTATTGACCTCCAGCAGCCGCATCCGCTTGCCGGCCTTTTTCTTCTGTTCCGGTGTCTCTTCCACTTCCGGCAGTTTCACTCCCGCACGATCTGCCAGGATCTTGACTGCCTCCGGAAAAGTATCGTTTTCATACTTCATAAGAAATGTATATACATTTCCGCTGGCATGGCATCCGAAGCAGTAATACATCTGCTTATTCGAAGACACCGAAAAAGAAGGTGTTTTCTCATTATGAAAAGGACAGCAGCCCCAATAGTTGCTTCCCTTTTTTTTCAATGTCACATAACCGGAAATAACATCCACGATGTCATTCCTGGCTCTGACTTCTTCTACCAGTTCTTCAGGGTAATACACTCTTTTTACTCCGTTTTATTGTAATACACTATCGCTGCCAGGATTTCGGTATGTAGATGTCTTCATAGACCGCTATGGCAAAGCGGTCCGTCATGGCTCCCACATAGTCACAGACTACCTTCTCTCTCGGCTCTCCGACAGAGAGGAGATTCAGGTATTCCTCCGGCAGATCATCCAGATGTTTCAGGAAATGTTGATATAACGTCTCCATCAGCATCTCCGCCTTTCCCTCTTCACTTTTGGCGATGGGATTTTTATAGACTCTCTCAAACATGAACTGTCGGATCTTCGTCATGGCTTCCGCCACCGGTTCCGACATCAGGATATCATCCTTGTCCATACTGTTGGTTACAATATCATGAATAAAGTGATCCAGTCTCTCAGTGGGGCTGCTGCCGATCACTTCACAGATCTCCTTCGGGACATCTGCCTCCGTGAGAATTCCTCCCCTGATGGCATCATCCATATCATGATGAATATAGGCGATCTTATCGGAAAGTCTGACGATCTTGCCTTCCAATGTATGAGGCTTGCCAATGGTCTGATGGTTCCGGATACCGTCACGTACTTCATACGTCAGATTCAGTCCCTTACCGTCCTTTTCCAGAATATCCACGGTACGGACGCTCTGCTCTGCATGCTCGAATCCAAACGGACAGACTCTGTTCAGAGCCCGCTCTCCCGCATGTCCGAACGGTGTATGTCCCAGATCATGCCCCAGTGCAATTGCCTCCACCAGATCCTCGTTCAGCTTCAGAGCCTTTGCTATGGTTCTGGCTGTCTGGGATACCTCCAGTGTATGTGTCAGTCTGGTCCGATAGTGGTCTCCCTCCGGTGTCAGAAACACCTGTGTTTTATCCTTCAGTCTGCGGAATGCCTTGCAGTGGATAATACGGTCTCTGTCCCGTTGAAATACCGGCCGGATGTCACACTGTTCCTCAGGCTTCAACCGTCCCTTTGAATTTACACTCAGGGATGCGTACGGACTTAAATAATCCTGTTCCCATTGTTCCAAGCTTTCTCTGATCGTCATAGTTCCTCCTGCCCCTACTTCTAATATTCTGTGCCTGTCCGGAAAATCCTTTTCCCGGGTTCAAAATTTTTAACTAAATTTTGAACCCGGCTATCTGCACACAGAATAAATGAATTCCGCACTTTTATCCATGGCCTCATTGGCCCTTTTGAAGGGTGACATCTGAAAGACATGCCACATCCCGGGGAAACGATCCATATGAGCGGACACGCCGGCCTTGATCAGGTTCTTGTAGAGCCGCAGAGAATCGTCTAATAATATCTCATTCTCTCCAACCTGAATGTAGACGGGCGGGAATCCGCGGAAATCGCCATACAGCGGAGAAATATAAGGATCCGTCAGGTCTCTGTCGGGAGCATAGGCTTTCGTCATGCGGTCGATGTATTCTCTGTCCAGTACAGGATCCACTTCCGCCTTGGTCTGGAACGTCTTGCCTCCGCCGGTGAGATCCGTCCAGGGGGACATCAGTACGATGCCTCTCGGAAGCAGACGCTCCTGCTCCTTTAATTTCAGCACCAGGGACAGTGCCAGATTACCGCCGGCAGAATCTCCTGTAACGATGACGTCTCTCGCTCCGTAGCCCAAAAGCATCAGATAATTCCAGGCCTTCATGGCATCCTCCGTGGCTGCCGGGTAAGGATGCTCCGGAGCCAGCCGGTAGTCAAAGCACAACACATCCATAGAAGTGCCCGATGCCAGCTTGGAGGTCAGAGTTCTGGCATAGATGCTGCTGCCGGTGGAATATCCTCCTCCATGACAATGCAGGATCACATACTTTTTCATATGTGCACGATTCACGCTGACCCATTCCGCATCCATTCCCTCAATATCCACCGGGCGGTATTGAATCTCCTTGCTGTTCCCCAACAGTTCTCCGATATGATCCTGGGATTGTCTGTGTTTTTCCAGATCCGGGTTTTCCACCAGTCCATGCACCCTGCGGATCAGCTGCATTAGATTCTGATTGTTCTTTTCACTGTTTTTTCCTACCAGTGCCATAAATTCCTCCTGTTAAAAATGAAGCCGTCTGCGTACTGCATTGCGCAGTCTTCTCCGGGACAAAAGTGTCGCGATCGTAATGTCCACGATCACACAGATCGTCAGCACGATCGCCGACCACCGAAGTTCAATGCCAAGTCCCAGGAAACGGTCGATAAGAATTTCCAGTCCCACACACAATACCGCTACTCCGGAGATCAGGTATAAAGCTCCCGTAAGGAATGACATCGGAAGCTTACGGATACAAAAAGTCACCGCTTCTACCACCGCTATGACAAGCAGCACCACCGGAATGCCCAATCCATAAAACCAGCCACTCTGTCCCGTCAGATAGGTCAGCAGATACAGATACACGATCACCGCCACACCGTCTAACAGAATCGACAGATAAACAGGCTGTCTCGTATAAATGACTACAGGGATCATGATCACCCACAATACCAGGAATACTCCGATCACCGCAAGGGACCATAGACTGCTCCGGAATACAAG
>OJKI01000260.1_pt1 | contig 22246 bp, 18 predicted proteins | sample 1596431 | NCBI WGS metagenome assembly OJKI01 (sample SAMEA4350165, study PRJEB24818) | metagenome | biome: human; feature: gut; material: faeces | place: Denmark | collected 2013-09 | reverse complement strand
CCGTGCGCGGGCTGTTTTTCGGCCTCCGTCAGGGCGATCTGCCCCGTCAGCAGCTGCCGCGTGCGCGCACGGATATCGGCACGGGCGCGCACACACGCTGGGCGCTGCGCGCGGGGAAAAAGCGGATCAATTTTTATCAAAACAGTGGAATTTCTGACGCGGAATGTGATAAAATCACTTATGAATATCCTTTTGCGATCCGGGGCGTGTTCACACTGCCGCTTTCGCTGGTGCGCGAGCGCGTGCAGCCGTATCGGACGGCGGACGCGCCGGTTTCGGAGGACGCGGCGCGCGCATCGCTCGAACAGGCGCTGCTGCAGCAGCTGCGCGAGACGATCGGCGCGGATGGCGCGATCATTTCCTATGAGACGGCAGCGGAGACTACCGGCAACGTGCTGACCGTGACGCTCACGGCCGAGTGCGAGCAGGAGATCGGCCGCGCGCAGGCGACGCCGGACGCGGAATTTTTACAGCTTCGGCCGCCGGCCGGGGAAGGGACTACAGCAGATGATTGAAAAAACCATGGAAGTCGACAGAATGGAGGACGTCATCAGCGTGTTCGGGTCGTTTGACCAGAACCTGCGGATGATCGAGACCGAATACAACGTGCGCGTGACCGACCGCGACGAGCAGATCCATATCACCGGCGAGGCGGAAAACGTGCTCTACGCCGAAAAGGCCATTGCCGGCCTGCTGTCGCTGGCGGCCAAGGGCGAGGAGATCGGCGAGCAGAACGTGCGCTACATCTTCCGCCTCGTGCGCGAGGGCCGGGAGCAGAAAATTCAGGAGCTTGCGGGCGACGTGGTGTGCATCACGGCCAAGGGCAAGCCCATCAAGGCCAAGACGCTTGGCCAGCGCGCATATCTGGATGCCATCGAGCAAAACACGATCACGCTCGGCGTCGGCCCCGCCGGCACCGGTAAGACCTACCTCGCCGTGGCGGAGGCGGTCGCGGCGTTTCGCGCCGAGCGCGTCAACCGCATCATCCTCACGCGTCCGGCGGTCGAGGCGGGCGAGCGGCTGGGCTTTCTGCCCGGCGACCTGCAGAACAAGGTCGACCCCTACCTGCGCCCGCTGTACGACGCGCTCTTTGAAATGCTCGGCGCGGACGCCTACGCGAAGTATCTCGAGCGCGGCAACATTGAGGTCGCGCCGCTGGCGTATATGCGCGGCCGCACGCTCGACGACAGCTTCATCATCCTCGACGAGGCGCAGAACACCTCCCGCGAGCAGATGAAGATGTTCCTGACGCGCATCGGCTTCGGCTCGCACGTTGTCATCACCGGCGACGTGACGCAGATCGACCTGCCGTCGGACAAGCCGTCCGGCCTCAAGGAGGCCATCCGCATCCTCGACGGCATCGACGACATCGCCATCTGCCGCCTGACGGGCGCGGACGTCGTGCGCCACGCGCTCGTGCAGAAGATCATCGCTGCCTACGAGCAGGACGACAAGCAGAAAGAAAAACGCGCCGCGGCCGCGGCCAAAAAGCCCGCCGCGCGCAAGACGACTGTGAGGAAAAAAGCATGACACAGGCAAAGATCACCATCACCCGCACGCGCCGCGGCCTGGGCTTTCCGGACACGCAGCGCTATGTCAAGCGCGCGGCCGCCGCAGCGCTCAGGGCCGAGGGCGTGACCGTTCCGTGCGAGCTCGACGTGACGCTCACGGACGACGCCGTCATCCACACCATCAACCGCGAGCAGCGCGGCGTGGACCGCGCGACGGACGTGCTGTCGTTTCCGATGAACGAGCTCACGCCCGGCGCATTCGACCCCGATGCCTGCGAGTGGGACTATGAGACTGACCGCGCCATGCTCGGCGACATGGTCATCTCCATGGAGCGCTGCGCCGAGCAGGCCGAGACCTACGGCCACAGCTTCGCGCACGAGGTCAGCTATCTGACCGTGCACTCCGTGCTGCACCTGCTCGGCTACGACCATGTGGACGAGGGCGAGGACAAGCGCCGCATGCGCGCGCGCGAAAAAGAGATCATGCGTCTGCTGGACGTATAAGGAGAAACGAATGATTACCAAAACCGCTATGATCACCATCTGCGGACGGCCGAACGTCGGCAAGTCCACACTTACCAACGCCCTCGTGGGCGAGAAGATCGCCATCGTCTCGAACAAGCCCCAGACGACGCGCAACCGCATCAGCGCCGTCGTCAACCGCGGCGACACGCAGCTGATCCTGATGGACACACCGGGCTTTCACAAGCCGCGCAACCGTCTGGGCGACTATATGGTGCAGGTCGTGCGTGAGAGCGTGGCGGACGTTGACGGCGTGATGCTCGTCGTCGAGCCCATTGCCTCCATCGGCGAGCAGGAGCACGCGCTCATCGAGCGCATCCGCACGTCCAACGCTCCGGCCGTGCTCGTCATCAACAAGATCGACACGGTGGAAAAGCCGGAGCTGCTGGCCGTCATCGCCGCCTATTCCGAGGCGCTGCCGTGGCGCGCGATCGTGCCGGTGTCGGCCCAGAACGGCGACGGGCTCGAGGAGCTCTTCGATGAGCTTGCGCAGCTTGCCGTGCCGGGGCCGCAGTTGTTCCCGGATGATATGATCTCCGACATGCCGGAAAAGCAGATCTGCGCCGAGCTCGTGCGCGAAAAGTTGCTGTTGTGCCTCGATAAGGAGATCCCGCACGGCACGGCCGTCGAGGTCACGAAATTTTCCGAGCGCGATAACGGCATCATCGACATGGACGTGACTATCTATTGCGAAAAAGAGAGCCACAAGGGCATCATCATCGGCAAGCGCGGCGCGATGCTCAAAAAGATTGGCGAGCTCGCGCGGCAGGACATCGAGCGCTTCATGGGCACGAAGGTGTACCTGCAGACGTGGGTCAAGGTCAAGGAAAACTGGCGCGACTCGGCAGCCCAGCTGCGCAATTTTGGCTTTACCGACCAGTGACCCTTTATTACCAGCCATAAATCCACCCCGCTGTGCAGACACTATGCCCAGCGAGGTGGTTCATTGTGCAAGACGATCTTTTCTGGCAGCTGTTCGCGGACACCGGTGATCCGCTCGGCTACCTTTACTACCGCGCCGCGCAAAATGCGCTGGCGCAGACGACCGATGAGTCTGCGGCGGATGATCCTGTCCGCCGCCCGGCCTGATGAGGTACATACGATGTTTCTTACGACCCGCGGGCTCGTCCTGCGCGAGGTGCGCTATAAAGAGTCGGACAAGATCCTCACCGTGCTCACGCAGCACGAGGGGAAGGTGACGGTCCGCGCGCGCGGCGCGCTGCGCAAGGGCAGCCGCATCACGGCGGCGACGCAGCTGCTGACGTATTCGGACATGACGATCTTTGAAAACCGCGGCCGCCGCACGCTCAACGAGGCGTCCACGGTCGAGGAGTTTCTCGGCCTGCGCGCCGACCTCGGCGCATTCGCGCTCGGGAGCTATTTTGCCGAGCTGCTCGAGACCGTCTCTGCCGAGGAATATCCCGACCCGCCGGTGCTGCAGCTCGGGCTCAACAGCCTGTATGCGCTCAGCCGCGCGCTCTGCCTGCCGGAGCAGATCAAGGCCGTGTTCGAGCTGCGGCTCATGTGCCTCGCGGGCTACGAGCCGGACTTGTCCTGCTGCGCGCAGTGCGGTGCGGTGGAGCCGGACGAGCCGTGGTTTTCCCCGCGCGGCGGCGCGGTGTACTGCGCGCACTGCCGGGGCGCAAGTTCATCGGCCGTCACGCCGCTACTGCCGGAGACGCTGGCCGCCATGCGGCACATCGTGAACGCCGACCCCAAGAAAATTTTTTCCTTCACACTCGGTGACGCGGGCCGCAGACAGCTTGCGCACGTGTGCGAGGATTATACGGCGACGCAGCTCGAACGGGGCTTTGCGTCGCTCGACTATTGGAAGAAAGTGAAAGACTGATATGAAGCATATTCTTATGATCGCCACCGGCGGCACGATCGCGTCCAAGGCGACGGCCGACGGACTCACACCGCAGCTCACCTCCAAGGAGCTGCTGGCCGAGGTGCCGGAGCTCGAGCAGCTGTGCCGCATCGACACCGTGCAGCTCATGAATCGCGACAGCACGAACATCAACAGCCGCGACTGGCTGCAGATGGCGGCGTGCGTGCGCGCGCACTACGATGCGTATGACGGCTTCGTCCTCACGCACGGCACGGACACGATGGCCTATACCGCCGCCGCGCTCTCGTACCTCATCCAGAACAACGCCAAGCCCGTCGTCATCACCGGCTCGCAGAAGTCGATCTTCAACCAGGACACCGACGCGCGCGAGAACCTGCGCGACGCCTTTCTCTATGCCTGCGATGACGGCGCCTGCGGCGTGCACATCGTCTTTGACCACAAGGTCATTCTCGGCACGCGCGCACGCAAGGTGCGCACGAAGAGCTACAACGCCTTTTCGAGCATCGACTATCCCGAGACGGCCATCCTGCGCGGCCGGCAGGTCGTGTATTACATCCCAGAGCATGTCATAGGCTTGCCAAAGTTTTACGACCGGCTCGACCCCGGCGTGTTCGTGCTCAAGCTCATCCCCGGCATCGATGCCGGCATTTTTGACTACCTCAAGGCCCATTACCGCGCGCTCGTGATCGAGAGCTTCGGCGTCGGCGGCCTGCCATGCTACGGCGACGAGAGCTTTTTCCACGCCGTGCGCGACTGGGTGCAGTCCGGCCGCGTCATCGTCATGACAACGCAGGTGCCGCACGAGGGCAGCGACATGGAAGTGTATCAGGTCGGCCACCGCGCCAAGCGCGAGCTGGGCCTCATCGAGGCCTACAGCATGACGAGCGAGGCCGTGGTCACAAAGCTCATGTGGATCCTCGGCCAGACGGACGACTATGCGCAGATCTGCCGCCTGTTCCGGACGCCGGTGCAGAAGGATCAGATCTATTGAGGAGGAAGCGCCATGGATTTTCAGGCAGAATACCGCAGCAAGCTGCGCACGCCCGCCGAGGCGGTGCGCGCGGTGAAAAACGGCGACTGGGTGGACTATACGTCGGGCCTCGGCTTCCCGCCGCTGCTCGATGCGGCGCTCGCCGCCCGGCGCGACGAGCTGCACGATGTGAAGGTGCGCGGCAACCTCTGCGCCGGCCCGGTGCAGATCGTCGAGTGCGACCCGGAGCAGGCGCATTTTCTCTACCACACCTGGCACTGCTCGGCGTATGAGCGCAGGCTCTGCGACCGCGGCCTGTGCTACTTCACGCCGATGATCTTCCGCAACCTCGCGTGGTACTACCGCGAATTTCTGACGGTCAACGTCGCCATGGCGTCCGTCGCGCCGATGGACCGCCATGGGTACTTTAACCTCTCGGCCGCGACCGGCGTGTCCCGCGCCATCCTCGACCGGGCGGACATCGTCATTCTCGAGGTCAACGAGCACCTGCCGCGCCTGCGCGGCGGGTTCGACGAGGTCATCCACATTTCCGACGTGGACATGGTCGTCGAGGGGGCGCACGCGCCGTTCACCGACCTGCCCGCGCACCCGGCGACGGCAGAGGACACCGCCATTGCAAACCTCCTCCTGCCGCACATCTGCGACGGGGCGACCGTCCAGCTCGGCATCGGCGGCATGCCCACCGTGCTCGGCAAGCTGCTGGCCCGGTCCGGCCTGCATGACCTCGGCATGCACACGGAGCTGTGCTCGGACGCCTACCTCGACCTGTACGAGGCCGGCGTGCTCACGAACCGCCGCTGCACGCTCCACCGCGGGCAGGGGATGCTCGGCATCGTGCTCGGGTCGAAGCGGCTGTATGACTGGGTCGACGATAACCCCGGCGTCATCGCGGCGCCGCTGTCGTATGTCAACGCGCCGGAGACCATCGCGCAGCTGGACAACATGGTGTCCATCAACAGCTGCATCGCGGCCGATCTCTACGGGCAGGTCGCGTCCGAAAGCTCCGGCCTGCGCCAGATCAGCGGCACGGGCGGCCAGCTCGACTTTCTCACGGGCGCGGCCATGGCCCGCGGCGGCAAGGCGTTCATCTGCATGACGTCCACATTCACGGACAAGCAGGGCGTGCGCCACTCGCGCATCCTGCCGCACTTCGGCGGCGATATCGTCACGTCTCCGCGCTCGCAGGCGTATTATCTGGCCACGGAGTACGGCGTGGTCAACCTCGCCGGGCGCAGCACGTGGGAGCGCGCCGAGGCGCTCGTGTCCATCGCGCATCCGGATTTCCGCGAGCAGCTCATTGCGGCTGCCGAGTCGCAGAAGATCTGGCGGCGGAGCGCGAAACGCTAAGCGCGCGCTAAAATCCGGCGCCGGATACAGATTTCACTTGTTTTCCCGCGCGCCATCGCATACAATGGAGACCGATAAGGGAGTAATTGGCGCGAACCTTCGCGCGGCCCAGCCAACAACCGATCCGTAGGATCTGGCCCGGTCTGAAATGATGAGACTTATCTGCCGAGAGGCAGATAAGTCTTTTTTTCATTTCCGGGAAAACTATATCTGACACTTGAAGGAGGACGAAACCGTGGACTACTACCGGCAGCCGCCATCGGATACCCTGCACGCACTCGACAGCACGCCCGACGGTCTCACACCAGAGCAGGCCGCCGCGCGCCTTGCGCGCGACGGGCGCAATGTGCTCACCGAGCCGCCGAAACCATCGCTCGTGAAGCGCTTTTTCCAGCAGCTGGCCGATCCTATGATCCTCGTGCTGCTCGCGGCGGCGCTGATTTCGGCCATCACGAGCGCGTATGCGCACGAGAGCTTTGCCGATGTCACCATCATTCTCATCGTCGTCATCATCAACGCGGTGCTCGGTGTGTACCAGGAGAGCAAGGCCGAGCAGGCCATCGCCGCGCTCAAGGAACTGAGCGCCGCGCACAGCCGCGTCCTGCGCGGCGGGAAGCTCGTCACCGTCCCCAGCGAAGAGCTGGTCGCGGGTGATGTGCTCGTGCTTGAGGCGGGCGACGCCGTTCCGGCCGATGCGCGTGTGCTCGAGAGCGCGAGCCTGCGCGCCGAGGAGGCCGCCCTGACCGGCGAGAGCGTGCCGGTGACAAAATCGCCCGACGCGCTCACGGCCGCCGGTGACATCGGTCCCGGCGACCGCAGCAACATGCTCTATCTCGGCAGCAGCATCGTCTACGGACGCGGCCGCGCCGTCGTCACAGAGACCGGCATGCAGACGCAGATGGGCCACATCGCCGACGCGCTCACGCAGACAAAGGAGAATAAGACGCCCCTGCAGCTGCGCCTGACGCAGCTGAGCCGCATCCTGACATGGCTCGTGCTGGGCATCTGCGCGGTCGTGTTCGCGGTCGGCGTGCTGCGCGCCGGGACCATCAACGGCCGCGTCGTGCTCGACACGTTCCTGATCGCCGTCAGTCTCGCGGTCGCGGCCATTCCGGAGGGGCTGGCCGCGGTCGTGACGATCGTGCTGTCCATCGGCGTGACGAACATGAGCCGCCGTGGCGCGGTCATCCGCCGGCTCACGGCCGTGGAGACGCTCGGCTGTGCGCAGGTCATCTGTTCGGATAAGACCGGCACGCTCACGCAAAACCGCATGACTGTGACGGAGTGCGCGGGCAGCGACGAACACCTGCTCGCCACGGCCATGGCCCTGTGCGTGGACGCGGTGCATGACCCGGAGACGGACACCGTGACCGGTGAGCCGACCGAGGCCGCGCTCGTGCGCTGGGCGGTCACGCAGGGCCTGTCGCCGAGTGCGCTGCGCGCGCAGTATCCGCGCGTGGCCGAGGCGCCGTTTGACAGCGAGCGCAAGCGGATGAGCACCCTGCACGCCAATGGCAGTTCCGTCGTGCAGTATACCAAGGGCGCGCCCGACGTGCTGCTGCCGCTGTGCGACCGGATCTGGATCGACGGCCGCGCCGAGCCCATGACGGACGCGCACCGCGCCGAGATCGCGGCGCGCAATCACGCCATGACCGGCAGTGCCCTGCGCGTGCTGGCGGCGGCCATGCGCACGTATGACGCGCTGCCGGGCGACACGTCGCCCGCGGCGCTCGAGCAGCACCTGTGCTTTCTCGGCCTCACGGGCATGATCGACCCGGTGCGCCCCGAGGTCGTGGACGCCATCCGTGCCTGCCGCAGCGCCGGCATCCGGCCCGTCATGATCACCGGCGACCACGTGGACACCGCCAAGGCGATCGCCAGGGAGCTCGGCCTGCTCGGCCCGGGCGACGAGGCCGTCACCGGTACGGAGCTGAGTGCCATGGACGATGAGACATTTTCCAGCCGCCTGCGGCACATCAGCGTCTACGCCCGCGTGCAGCCCGAGCACAAGACCCACATCGTCCGGGCCTGGCGGGATGCCGGCTTCGTCACCGCCATGACCGGCGACGGCGTCAACGACGCGCCGAGCATCCGCGCGGCGGACATCGGCATCGGCATGGGCATTACCGGCACGGACGTGACGAAAAACGTGGCCGACATGGTGCTCGCCGACGACAATTTTGCCACCATCGTCGGCGCGGTTGAAGAGGGCCGCCGCATTTACGACAACATCCAGCGTGCGATCAAGTTCCTGCTCGGCTCGAACATGAGCGAGGTGCTGAGCATTTTCACCGCGACGATGCTCGGCTTCACGATCCTTGAGCCGGTGCACCTGCTGTGGATCAATCTCCTGACCGACTGCTTCCCGGCGCTCGCGCTCGGCATGGAGCGCGCGGAGCCGAACGTCATGTCCCGCCCGCCGCGCAGCGCGCGCGAGAGTATTTTTGCCCATGGCGTCGGTTTCGACTGTGTGTATCAGGGCGTGATGTGCGCGGTGCTGACACTGGCGGCGTTTTTCATCGGCCACCACATGGAGTATGGCGCCTGGACGCTCACGAACTCGCCCGACGGCACGACCATGGCATTTCTGACCCTGAGCATGGCGGAAATTTTCCACAGCTTCAATATGCGCGCACACCGGGCGAGCATCTTCACGCTGCGCACGCCCAACTGGACGCTCGTCGGCGCGGCCGCGGCGAGCCTTGCGCTCACGACGCTGTGCATCTATGTGCCGTTCCTGGCCGATGCGTTTGATTTCACGGCCATCTCCGCCGCCGAGTACGCCGTGGCCATGGGGCTTGCGGTTTTGGTCATCCCGGTCGTGGAGCTTGTCAAGTGTGTGCAGCGCGCGGTGGAAAAGCGCGCGGCGCACGCATGATTTCTGCCGCGCCGGCGCACACTAACCCCGATTCCAACGAGAGGAGATGGGTGCTGTGCGCCAGGCGCTGCCGGTTCCCCAGCGCGTGATGGCCGTGGTGCTGTCCGTGCTGTTCGTGTTCTGCCCGTTCGCGGCCCATGCCGCCGGGGAGAGCGACACTGCGGCCGATCCCGTGCTGCTGCCGATCATCATGTATCACGAGGTGAAGCCCAACAAATCCGGCAAGGACGCCATCCAGCCGTGGGAGTTTGAGGCGGACCTGAAATGGCTGGCCGACAACGGCTACACGACGATCGTCATGGCCGACCTCATCGCCTATGTCCGCGACGGCACGCCGCTGCCGGAAAAGCCCATCATCCTCAGCTTCGACGACGGATACTATAATAATTACGTCTATGTCCTGCCGCTGCTGCAGCAGTATTCGGCGCGCATCGTCCTCTCGCTCCTCGGGCGCAACACGGACGATTTCACCGAGTGGCCAAGTGAGAGCATCGACTACGCGCACGTCACGTGGGATCAGCTCAACGAAATGCTCGATACCGGCCTCGTTGAGGTGCAGAACCACTCGTATAATCTGCACGCTTACACATCCGAGCGGCACGGCTGCATGCAGAACCGGGGCGAGTCGGACGCGGCCTACGCGGAGCTGCTGCGCGCAGACCTCCAGCGCCTGCAGGATGAGCTCGCGGAGCACACCGGCCGCACGCCGGACACGTTTGCCTACCCCTACGGCAAGTACGGCGACCTGACGGACACCGTCCTGCGCGACATGGGCTTTCAGGCAACGCTGACGTGCGACTGGGGCGTGAACCACATCACGCGCGATCCGTCCTGCCTTTACCGGCTCGGGCGTATCTGCCGGTCGCACAATCAGCCGCTGCAGTCTGTGCTCCAGCGTGCGATGAAGGCGACGGCGTGAGCGGATGAAAACAGAAGACAGAAAGGGCACGCATCTTGCGGATGCGTGCTTTTTCGTGCTTTGCACGCACCATGCGCCTTGGGCATACACTGAGGAGAAAGCGATTTGGCGCAAGCAAAGGGGGAGACGCCATGAAAATCGAGCTGCGCCGGGCCGCCATGACCTATCAGGCGCCGGACGGGGAAGTGGCGGCGCTGCAGGATGTGACCTTCGGCGTGGCCGACGGGGAGTTTGTGAGCATCGTCGGGCCGTCCGGCTGCGGAAAATCCACGCTGCTGGCGCTCATCGCCGGCATCGAGCATCCGTCGGGCGGGGAGGTGCTCGTCGATGGCGAGCCTGTGCGCGCCCCGACGGGCAAGGCAGGGCTCATGCCCCAGCGCGACCAGCTCTTTGACTGGCGCACGATCTGGGGCAACGTGACACTCGGGCTGGAGGTCCGGCACGAGAACACGCCGGAGCACCGCGGCGGCGTGCACGATCTGCTCGAGCAGTATCAGCTCGCGGGTTTTGCGCGCAAGCTGCCCAATCAGCTCTCCGGCGGCATGCGCCAGCGCTGTGCGCTCATCCGCACGCTGGCCACATCGCCGGATGTGCTGCTGCTCGACGAGCCGTTTTCCGCGCTGGATTATCAGACGCGGCTGGCCGTCTCGGGCGACATTTCGCAGATCATCCGCCGCGAGCATAAGACGGCCCTGCTCGTCACGCACGATATTTCCGAGGCCATCAGCCTCTCGGACCGCATCGTCGTCCTGTCGCACCGGCCCGCGACCGTCAAGGCCATCCACGACCTCGGCGCGCTGCGCACTGTGCCGCCGCTCGAGCGGCGCAGCCGGCCGGAATTTCAGGCGCTGTTCAATCAAATATGGGAGGAGCTGGATGTCAATGTCTGAACGATCGCCCTCCCCGCAGCGCGCGGCCTATCTGCGTGCGCAGCGCCGCCGCCGTCGGCTCGTGCTGGCGCTGCAGATCCTGCTGCTGGCCGCATTTCTCGGCTGGTGGGAGCTCTCGGCGCGGCTTGGCTGGGTGGACGCCTTCATCGTCAGCAGCCCGTCGCGTGTGGTGCATACGCTCGTGGGCCTGCAGGCTTCCGGGGAGCTGTGGCTGCACATCGGCACGTCATGCCTGGAGGTCGTGGTCGGCTTCGTGCTCGGGACGCTTTTCGGCACGCTCATCGCCATTGGCCTGTGGTGGAGCGAACTGCTCTCGCGCGTGCTCGACCCGTATCTGGTCGTGCTCAACGCGCTGCCGAAAACAGCGCTCGGCCCGGTGTTCATCGTCTGGATCGGCGCAGGCACCGAGTCGATCATTGCCATGACGATCGCGATCTCGGTCTTTGTCACGATCCTGAATATGCATGTCGGCTTCCTGTCCACGGACCGGGAGAAGATCCGCCTGATGCAGACGCTCGGCGCGACCCGGCATCAGATCCTGTGGCGGCTGGTCATCCCGGCCAACTACGCCACGCTCTTCAATACGCTGCGCGTGAACGTCGGCCTGTCGTGGGTCGGCGTCATCATGGGCGAATTTCTGGTCTCCAAAGCCGGTCTCGGCTATCTGATCGTCTACGGGTCGCAGGTGTTCAACATGGACCTCGTGATGGCGACCGTCCTCGTGCTTGCGGTGGCGGCCGTCGTGATGTATCAGCTGGTGCTGTGGCTGGAGAAATTTTTCAAAAAACGGTTGGGAGTGACGCAATGAAACGGTTTCTTTGTGGGGTTCTGGCGGCGCTGATGCTGGTGGTCTTGTGCGCCTGCGGCAAGCAGGAGACGGCCACCGTCCGCCTGAGTGAAGTGACGCATTCGGTGTTCTACGCGCCGCAGTATGTGGCGCTGGAGCAGGGCTTTTTCGCCGATGAGGGGCTCAATATCGAGCTGACCAACGGCGGCGGCGCCGACAAGGTCATGACGGCAGTGCTCACCGGGCAGGCAGACATCGGGCTCGCCGGGCCGGAGGCGTGCATCTATGTGTACAATCAGGGCAAGGACGATTACCCGGTCGTGTTCGGCCAGCTCACGAAGCGCGACGGGTCGTTCCTCGTCGGGCGCGCGGATGTGCCCTTCAGCTGGGAGCTGCTGCGCGGCAAGACTGTTATCGGCGGCCGCGCGGGCGGCGTGCCGGAGATGACGCTCGAATACGTCATGCGGCAAAACGGCGTTGTCCCCGGCACGGATGCCGCTGTGGACACGACCGTGCAGTTCAACATGATGGCCGGGGCCTTCACCGGCGGCAACGGCGACTTTGTCACGCTCTTCGAGCCGACGGCCACCGAGGTCGCGCAGGCGGGCAAGGGCTACATCCTTGCGTCCATCGGCCAGGAGAGCGGCGAGATCCCGTACACGGCCTACTTCGCCTCGCAGGCGTATATCCATGACCATGCGGACATCGTGCAGCGCTTTACGAATGCCATCGCCCGCGCACAGAAATGGATCGCGGAGCACGACGCGGCGCAGACCGCCGAGATCATCGCCCCGCAGTTTCCGGACACGAGCGTGCCTGTGCTCACGCAGGTCGTGCAGCGCTACAAGGACATCGACGCCTGGAACGCCACGCCGGTCATGACGCGCTCGTCCCTCGAGCGGCTCGAGACCGTCATGGAGACGGCCGGCGTGCTCGATCACGCCGACTGGGTGGATTTTGACCGCCTTGTCGACAACAGCTATGCCCATAACGCCTCCTGATTTTCTCGCCTGCGGGCGGCAAACTCTGCGAGGCTTTGCTGACACGCAAAATCCCCCGGCAGCAGCCGGGGGATTCGTGCGTTTTTCAAAAGAGGGGGGTGCTTAGAAGCTCGCAACGACAGCGCCGTTGTAGGTGTCGGCGATGTACTGCTTCACAGCGTCGGTCTTGAGGGCTTTGAGCAGGGCCTGGGTCTTCGGGCTGTTCTCGTCGCCGGCGCGCACGGCAATGATGTTGGCGTAGGTCTGGGCGGCAGCGCCGTTGGCGTCCTCGGAGGCGAGCGCGTCGCTGATCTTCAGGCCGGCGGCCAGGGCGTAGTTGCCGTTGATGACGGCGATGGTGCCGGCAGCGGCGTTCTTGAGCTGGGCCGGGACGGTGTCAGCCTGCACGGTGACGATGTTGTAGCCGCCGTCGTCGACGATGTCGAGCGTGCTCACGCCCTTGGCGGCGTCCGCGTCATCGGGGAGCTTGATCAGGCCCTCCTGCTGGAGCAGGAACAGGGCGCGGGTCTCGTTGCTGTCGTCGGCCGGGATGATGATGGTCGCGCCCTTGGCGAGGTCCTTCAGGTCGGTGACGCCGTTGCCGTAGATGCCGAACGGCTCATAGTGGATGGTGCCGACAGAGACAAGGTTGGTGCCGTTCTTGGCGTTGAAGCTGTCGAGGTAGGGCTTATGCTGGAAGTAGTTGGCGTCGAGTGTGCCGTCGGCCAGGGCCTGGTTCGGCAGGACATAGTCGTCATAGGTGACGATCTTGAGCTCGTAGCCTTCGTCGGCGAGGGCCTGCTTGATCTGCTCGAGGATCTCGGCGTGCGGGGTGGCGCTGGCGCCGACGGTGATGACTTTGTCATCGGAAGCGGCAGCGTTCTTGTCATCAGTGGTCTTGTCGCCGCAGGCGCTCAGCGCGACGAGCGAGAACGTCAGCACGAGGGCGAGGATGAGGGACGTGATCTTTTTCATTTTCGTTTCTCCTTTATATTTTCATTTTGGAATTTGTGTGGTTTCGGATGTTAGGATGTGCAGTTCGGGGCGGCACATTCGTCCGCGCCGGATGTTCACGCGCAGCAGCGCGGGATAGTGTAAACGCATGGGCTGCCTCCTGTCAGGTGCGGGAGCGCCGGTCGGTGCGGCGGGCGATGTGCATGCCGAACTCCTGCAGGATCTGCACGATGATGATCGTCAGCGCTACGCACAGCCAGACGATCTGATCGTCGTACTTCTGGTAGCCGTAGGTGATGGCAATCTGGCCGAGGCCGCCGCCGCCGATCGTGCCGGCCATGGCGGAGTAGCCGAGGATGGTCACGGTGGAGATGACGGCACCGGTGATGAGCGCGGGCTTGGCCTCCGGGATGATGACCTTCCAGATGATGCGCAGCGTGGACGCGCCCATGGACAGCGCGGCCTCGATGACGCCGGCGTCCACTTCCTTGGCGGCGGACTCGACCATGCGCGCCACATACGGGGCGGCGGCGATGACGAGCGTCACGATCACGGCGCGGTTGCCGAGGCTGGTGCCGACGACGAACTTTGCCACCGGCAGCATGGCGACCATGAGGATGATGAACGGGATGCTGCGCAGGGCGTTGACGATGATGCCGAGCGTGCGGTTGAGCCAGCCGATGGGGTGGATGCCGTCGCGGTCGGTCATGCGCAGGATGAGGCCGACCGGCAGGCCGATGAGATAGGCAAAGAACGTGGAGATGAGCGTCATGTAAATGGTCTCCCAGATACCGAGCTGCAAGATGCCGTTTTGCCAGAGCTTGATGAGCAGATCAGACATGACTTCAATCCTCCTGTAGATAAGAGATGTGGTTGTGATCGAGCCAGCGCAGCACATCGTGGAACTGCTGCGGATCGTCGGGCAGGTCGATGACCATGTGGCCATAGATGCTGCCCTCGACAATGCGGGTGTCGGCGAAGAGAATGTTCACCGGCACGTGGCACTCGAGCGTGATGCGCGAGATGACCGGCTCGTTGGAGCAGCTGCCGTCGAAGACGAGGCGCAGACGCTTGCCCGTGCACGGCGGGAGATTTTCGGTCGGGCTCTTCGGAAGGATGAGCGCCTTGGCGATGTCGGACTTCGGGTGTGTGAACACATCGCTGACGTTGCCGATCTCGGCGATGCGGCTCTGGTCGATGACAGCCACGCGCCGGCAGATCTGTTCGATGACGCGCATCTCGTGCGTGATGACGACGATCGTCACGCCGAGCGTCTGGTTGATCTCCTTAAGCAGGCGTAGAATCGACTGCGTGGTGTTCGGGTCGAGGGCGCTGGTGGCCTCATCGCACAGGAGGTATTTCGGCCGCGTGGCGAGGGCGCGGGCGATGGCCACGCGCTGCTTCTGGCCGCCGGAAAGCTGCGAGGGATACGCTTTCGCGCGGTCGGACAGTCCAACGAGTTCGAGCAGCTCGGTGGCGCGGGCCTGTGCCTCGTCGCGCTTGACGCCCGCGATCTCGAGCGGGAAGCAGATGTTGCGCAGCACCGTGCGCTGCTCGAGCAGGTTGAAGCTCTGGAAGATCATGCCGATGTCCTGCCGCGCCTTGAGCAGATCGCGTCGGCTGAGCTGGGTCATGTCGCGCCCGTCGATGCGCACCGTGCCGGAGGTTGGCCGTTCGAGGAGATTGATGCAGCGCACGAGCGTGCTCTTGCCGGCACCGCTCAGGCCGATGATGCCGAAGATCTCCCCGTCCTCGATGCGCAGGTCCACATCCCGCAGGGCGTGGATGTCGCCGGTCGGAGAGGGGTAGGTCTTGTTGAGATGTTCGATTTCGATCATGGTGGATTCTCCCTCGCAGAATGAATTTTTCGGAACAAAAAAGCAGAGGCCGGAAGACTCGTTGTCTTCCGGCCTCTGCGGATACGGCTTGGAATTTGGATCAGCCGTTATTGGAAGCGAACACAAGACGAGTCGTATTTTCGAGCACGACGAAACATGCACATGCAGCCGGGCATGTACATCATCATAGCCATCATCATGTTGTTCGTCTGAGCAAACTTCATAATACAACGCGTCTCCTTTCGTTAAAAATCACGGTTTCCTGTGGAAACGAGCGCAGTATAACGCAGTTTTCCGCGCTTGTCAACCCCAGAATCCACAAAATCAGTGCGGAATACGCATTAGAAAAATTGAATGCATCGATTCTAAAATTCGATGGTTTGCGGTGCGACATCTGGGTCGTGGCTGCACAGGGACGCCACGCAGGCGCCGTCGCGGCTCATCCCGCCGATCCAGTCGAGCGCCTTTTTGGCGCGCACGCTGTTTTCGCAGATGCCGGGCACGGTACCCTCCGCCCACGAGCGCGGGCTTGCCGCGCCGTCGGCATTGAGCAGCACGTACCGGTCACCATTGCGGATGAGCGTGGCGAACATGCCCTCCGTGTGCCCGGCGACGTGCACGAGATGAACAGAATCGTCCCCGAACAGGTCGTACGAGCGGCTCTCCGGCCCGATGTGGTTCACGCGGTACCAGAACCGCTCCGGCGGCTCGTCCATCCACAGCTTGCGCGAGGTGTAGCGCAGGTTCACGCGGCACGACCAGAAGTATTCCTCCTCCGCCACCAGCAGACGCTTTGCGCCCCGCACCTCGCTGATGCCCGCGACATGATCCGGGTCGAGGTGGGAAAAGAGCACATAGTCCAGATCCTGCGGCCGGATGCCGCGCGCGGCCAGCTGCTCGCCGATCGACTGCCCCGGCTCCACGACGCTGTGCACGAGCGTGTACCACCCGCGGCCGAACATCCGCAGCTGCGCCGCGCGGTCCTCGATGCCGGTCGGGCTCACGGTGCGCGGCAGACCGGCGTCCACCAGAAACAGGCCCTTCGGGTGCTCCACCAGATACGCCGACACCGGCAGCCAGATGCGCGCGCCGCTCTTGAGCCGCCGCGCGTCCGCTTTTGCCGGCCAGCGCCACTGGGCACTCGCCGGCAGGTTCGGCGCCACGCCAATCTTCCCGCAGTGCAGAACATGGATCCGGATCTGAGCCATGGCCGTTCCCTCCTCGTGAATGTACGCGATATTGACCAAATGGTTACTAAAAAGCATAGCACCGCCTGTGCAGAATGTCAAGACAGGCGGGGAAGATCGACCGGGATTTTGCAATTTTCAACAATGTGCTGTGCATTTGCGTATTGAATTGTATGCGTGAGATGTGCTACAATAGATTGCGCATCTATTCACAAACCAGGGAATGAAAACAAAACATTTTAAGGGGAAGAAAGGAGCCTGAAACATGGCAAGAGAACTGATCCTGAAGCTGGGCAAAAAGATCACGGACCGCGTGGACGTGAAGCTCGGCATGACCAAGCTCGACGAGAATTCGCCCGAGTATTACGGCCTGGCCAGCGTCGTCACCGACGAGATGGCGGAACTTGCGCTCGCGATGAAGGTCCGTGTCCCGACCACACCGGCCGAAATCGGCAAAAAGGTCGGCAAGGATCCCGTCTACGTGGAGCAGCTGTTTGACCAGATGTCCATGATCGGCCTGCTCGAGTACAACTGGGAGAACGCCGACCATCACAAGCAGTGGACGCTGCCGATCTTCGTGCCTGGCTCTGCCGAGCTGATGAACATGAACCTCCAGCAGGTGGAGACGCACCCGGAGATCGCGCAGTTTTTCGAGCGCATGTCGTTTCTGCCGCTGACGAAGATCACCTGCATGGTGCCTCCCGGAGGCGCCGGCGTCGGCATGCACGTCATCCCGGTCGAGAAGGCCATCCCGGCCACGAACGAGTCGGTCGATGTCGAGCACATCTCCCACTGGCTGAAAAAGTACGAGGATCAGCTCGGCGTCGGCTACTGCTCCTGCCGCAATGCCATGCGCATTCAGGGCGAGGGCTGCGGCGAGCTGCAGGATGAGATGTGCATCGCCGTCGGTCAGTTTTGTGACTACTGTCTCGAGACCGGCAAGGGCCGCAAGATCACCTATGATGAGGCGATGGAGATCCTCCAGCGCGCCGAGGACAACGGCTATGTCCACCAGATTACGAACATCGACGGCGAGGATAAGATCTTTGCCATCTGCAACTGTGCGCTCGGCTCCTGCTTCGCGCTGAGAACGAGCCAGCTGTTCAACACGCCGAACATGTCCGCCTCCGCTTACCGCGCCCATGTCGACGCTGAAAAGTGCGTCGCCTGCGGCAAGTGCGCCGAGGTCTGCCCGGCCGGCGCCGCCAAGCTCGGCCAGAAGCTGTGCACCAAGACCGGCCCGGTGACGTATCCGAAGCAGCCCCTGCCGGACGACAACCACTGGGGCGAGCACATGTGGAGCCCGAACTATAAGGACGACAACCAGAAGCAGTGCCACGAGTCCGGCACCGCCCCCTGCAAGACCGCCTGCCCGGCGCACATCGCCGTGCAGGGCTATATCAATCTGGCCGCGCAGGGCCGCTATCTGGACGCGCTCAAGCTCATCAAGCAGGATAACCCGTTCCCGGCCGTCTGCGGCAGCATCTGCAACCGCCGCTGCGAGGAAGCCTGCACCCGCGGCGATGTCGACCGCGCCGTCGCCATCGACGAGATCAAGAAGTTTGTCGCCGAGCAGGAGCTCCAGGCTGACAAGCGCTACATCCCGAAGGTCATCACCCACCGCGGCATCGCCGATCCCTACCCGGAGAAGATCGCCATCATCGGCGCCGGCCCGGCCGGCCTGTCGTGCGCCTACTATCTGGCGAACATGGGCTATGAAAACGTCACCGTGTTTGATAAAAACGAAGTGCCCGGCGGCATGCTGACCCTCGGCATCCCGAGCTTCCGGCTCGAGAAGGATGTTGTCAACGCCGAGATCGAGGTGCTCCGTGAGATGGGCGTGCACTTCCAGTGCGGCGTCGAGATCGGCAAGGATCTCACCATCGACCAGCTGCGCGAGCAGGGCTATAAGGGCTTCTACCTTGCCATCGGCGCGCAGAAGAGCGCACCCATCGGCGTGCCCGGCGAAGAGCTCTCCGGCGTGTACGGCGGTGTGGACTTCCTGCGCAGGGTCAACCTCGGCAAGAAGCCGCGCATCGGCAAAAAGTGCGCCGTCATCGGCGGCGGCAACGTCGCCATGGACGTCTGCCGCACGGCCATCCGCCTCGGCGCGAAGGATACTTACATCATCTACCGCCGCAGCCAGGCCGAGATGCCGGCGGACGCGGAGGAAGTCGCGGAAGCCATGGAAGAGGGCGTGCAGTTCCGCTTCCTGAGCGCACCGGCCGAGATCCTCGGCGAAAACGGCAAGGTTAAGGCCCTCAAGGTCGAGCTCATGGAGCTGGGCGAGCCCGACGCGAAGGGCCGCCGCAAACCTGTCGGCACCGGCAAGTTCGAGACCATCGAGGTCACGTCCGTCATCGGCGCTATCGGCCAGCGCGTCGACCTCGGCCGCATCGCGCCGGAGGCCATGGCCTTCAACCGCAACGGCACCGTCCAGGCCGACGGCGTGACGTATCAGACCGCGCAGCCCGACATCTTCGCCGGCGGCGACGTGGTCACCGGCCCGAAGTTTGCCATCGACGCGATCGCGGCCGGCCGCGAGGGCGCCATCTCCCTGCACCGCTACGTGCATGAGGGCCAGAGCCTGACGCTGGCGCGTGACCCGCGCGAGTTCTACGAGCTGGACAAGAGCAACGCCGTCCTGCCCATCGACTGCTTCGACGCTCCGGCGCGCCAGACCGTCGCGCACGATGCGAGCAAGGCCAAGACGTTCTCGAACGACCGCATCACCTTCACCGAGGCGCAGGTCAAGGCGGAGGCATCCCGCTGCCTCGGCTGCGGCGTGTCCGTCGTCGACCAGAACAAGTGCATCGGCTGCGGCCTGTGCACCACCCGCTGCGAGTTTGATGCGATCCACCTGCAGCGCGACGTGCCGGAGGCCAGCCGTATGTACCGCACCGAGGACAAGATGAAGGCCATCCTGCCGCACATGGTCAAGCGCGCTGCAAAGCTCACCATCAAGGATATCAAGGGCAAGTGCGCGAAGTAAACCCGCCGGAGGAACATACCCATGCATGAACTCGGAACCGTGTTCTATGTCATTCGCGAGGTCGAGCAGGTCGTCGAGGAAAACCACCTGACCAAGGTTGCCAGCGTCACGCTGGAGATCGGCGAGGTCAGCGGCATCATTCCGTACTATCTGACGGACTGCTGGCAGTGGGCGATCCAGAAATCGCAGTATCTGAAAGAGGCGGAGCTGAAGATCGAGACCGTTCCCGCCGTGACCTTCTGCGAGGACTGCAAGCAGACATATCCCACGGTAAAATACGCAAAAATATGCCCGCACTGCAAGAGCGAGCATACCTATCTGCTCAGCGGCAACGAGTACACCATCAAGGAGATCGAGGCCTGCTAGCAGCCGCAAAAAGAGCAAACGGGGAACGCTTTTCGGCGTTCCCCGTGTTTTTATATCTCGTCTGCCGGCGCGCTGTCGATCGGGATCTGGATGATCTCCAGCCGGCGGCGGGCGGCGTATTCGAGCGTGCGGGCCGTGCCGCCGGGCCGGCCGTCAAACGCCGCGATGAGGATGCGCGAGGCATCGACCATGTAGCGGTTTCGGCGCATCATGCACCCGGGGGTGTAGGCCTCCTGCACGAGCGTCTGATAGTCGCACTGGCGCAGGTCGTAGGCGTAGCGCTCGCGCAGCTCCGGCCGCCAGCGGTCGGCCTGGCCGGAGTAGGGGATGGCCGCCTCGATCGTGACCTCCGGGTGCTGCAGGCGCAGATAGCGCGCGGCATCGAAAAAATACAGGTCGCAGCCGTTGGCCATGCCGCAGATGAAGTGGCGGATGCCGGCGGCGTAGACGGCGTCCACGGCGTCGAAGAGCTGCTGCTGCAGCTTGCGGCAGCGGGGGTCGTTCTCGTCGCTGCCCCAGGGCAGCTTGTATTCCCGGTGGCCGGTGAAGCAGCAGGTGTGTTCGCGCTCAGGCATGGCGGCAGTCTCCTTTTCGGTGCTGGCATCCATTGTACGCGTCAAAAAAGCGCCTGTCAAACCTTTCCTGAAAAAAGTGCTTGCAATCTACGGGCACTGTGCTATAATGCAGACAGTAGTTAAACAACTGAATCGAGATGTCTTCGGGGCAGGGTGTAATTCCCGACCGGCGGTGATAGTCCGCGAGCCGAGCAAGGTTGAATCGGTGCAATTCCGATACCGACAGTATAGTCTGGATGATAGAAGATGTTACGAACCTCCATAAGTTCGCAGCGCCTGAAGGACATGTTCTTTCAGGTGTTTTTCATTCCATGGAGGTGCTTTGTCATGTTGAAAGAAAACCTGTCCTTTATCGGTGTCTGCGCGCTTGTGTTCGCGGCATTGCTCGGCCTTGCGTATCTGTTTGAGCGCACGGTCTGCCACGATCTGCAGCGCCGCAGCCGCAGCCGCAACATCAGCTATGTGGCCATGTTCTCCGCCCTCGGCGGCGTGCTGATGCTGCTCGAGATTCCGCTGTTTTTCGCGCCCGGCTTCTATAAGATGGACCTGAGCGAGCTGCCGGTGCTCATGAGCGCGTTCTATCTCGGACCTGTGGCCGGTGTTATCACCGAGCTGCTCAAGGTGCTGCTCAAGCTCCTGCTCAAGGGCACGAGCACGGCCTTCGTCGGCGACTTTGCCAACTTCGTCGTCGGCTGCACGTTCGTCCTGCCCGCCGCGGTCATTTACCACCACCACAAGACCCGCCGCACCGCCATCATCGGCATGGCCGTCGGCACGCTGTGCATGACGGTGTTCGGCAGCCTCTTCAACGCCCTGTACCTGATCCCGAAGTTCGCCGAGCTGTTCCACCTGCCGATCGATCAGATCGTCGCCATGGGTACGGCTGTGAACAAGGGCATCACCAGTGTGCCGACGCTCGTGCTGTTCGCCGTCGTCCCGTTCAACCTCATCAAGGGCATCGTCGACTCGGCGCTGACGTATCTGCTGTATAAGCGCGTGGAGTTTTTGCTCTTCCCGGAGCTGCGCAAGAAGGAGAAAGTCCAGCCGCAGGTCCAGTCGAAGAATCCCACCCCGCAGCACTGAGATCGCACATAAAAAACCGCCTGCAGGCGTCAGCCTGCGGGCGGTTTTTCATCTGTGCAGCTGCGGTGCACCGTGCGCAGCAGCAAGGTGAAGCTGAGTGTGAAGTTCACGCACTCGTTGAAATACAAAATGAAGATGTACCCCGCCAGCCCGAACCGCGGCAGCAGCACCCACACGAGCACCACGCCGAGCGTGGCGTCAAATACGTTGATGGCCATGCAGCGCGTCTGCTGGCCGAGCCCGCGCAGGCAGCCGTCGGTCACGGTGTCGAGATACATCACCGGCACGAGCAGCGCCAGCAGCCGGATGTAGCGCCCTGCGTCGTCCGAGTGGTAGATCAGCCGCCCGAGCGGCCCGGAAAACGCCAGCAGCAGCACGGCCGTGCCGCACGCGAACAGCAGGCAGCGGTACAGCAGCGTGCGCACCAGCCGCCGGATGTCCCCGCACCGGCCGGAGACCTGTGCCGTCGTCAGCTCCGGCACGAGCAGGTCTGCCAGCGCGTACAGCAGGCACGACGGGAAGAGCACCACCGGCAGTGCCATGCCGTGCACGATGCCGTAGCCCGCGAGCGCGG